>JADEYI010000614.1_pt1 | contig 43883 bp, 77 predicted proteins | sample 8542331 | NCBI WGS metagenome assembly JADEYI01 (sample SAMN16510988, study PRJNA670497) | mine drainage metagenome | isolation source: biofilm near Copperflume 1 | place: Germany: Marsberg coppermine Kilianstollen | collected 2018-02 | reverse complement strand
ACCCAATCAACCGTGGGCACGGTGCTCAGTATTTATACCGCCCCCCGCCAGCCGGTGCAGGCGAAAGCTATTGTTTAACCTGGCAGGCTGGTTGCCGGAGCCGTACTGCCAAATATGATTGTCTGGAAGCTCAGTCACAGGATGGTCCATTATGGTGATGCCACCATATCAGAGACATATGCATGATGTCTCTCTTCGTGAACAGCGCATACTATTGCCAATGGTAACCAGTGGTAATCCATACTAGCTCCTACAGTGGTGCCGGCATGCCGAGCAGCTGATTTGCCCAAGACCGCGCAGCACATGAACTTTCAGAAAGAGACTTCGCTAGGTCGTCCAGGTCAAGAGTCCTGCAGTGCAGACACAAACACACACAGAGAGAGAGAGAGACACTCTTCAGCAAGATCAATCCTACCAGGGAACATTCGAAAACGTTTCCTCACCACTTCACAAGACAAAAAGACCCTTGGATGCCAACCTTGATCCCGAGGCATTCCAAGATCGCTCATATTTCATCTCGGGCACTCCATCGTTCAAAATTTCACGCCTGTCACCTGCTGCACTTTGTTGCCTGGTATCACACGCAACAGTACTGCGTAGGCATATTGAGCAATGCAGCAGTGATGATCGGCTTCCGTTGTGACTTCATTTATGTCAAGGTCGTGTTTGCCCTTGGATCGCCTGTCGCCATGGTCACAGTATTCACCTCCTGAATAATGCAAAGTTTGTAAAGGATGCACATATCCTGCCTCTGACAATACGAGACAGTTGCGCGGGAGCGGTGCAGGCATGTCCAGAAGGCTGGACAGAATGGATAGCCAGGGTGCCAGCAGCATGGACAATCTCACAGCGAGCGAGGAAAATGCCATGCTGAGACAGCTTGGAGAGAAGATGGTGGTCAGGATCAACCAAATGAAGACGCAGTTGATGGACAAAACGTGAGACTCCCCATCGTTGATGGAACACTCTGTTTGCCAAAATGGCCTCTTCAAACACCTCCTTGGCAGCAGTAGGCAACTTTTAACTGCATCCAACGCAGTACAAGAGATGCTCAAAGTAATCTTTGGGCCTGCACAGGGCGTCATTCATGGCCGAGCAGCAGCTGCGGAAGAGTGCAGAAGCTCGCCTGAGCAATGAGATGAGGAAGTCCTTCAAGCTGACAGCCTACAACAATGAGATCGCTATGGCAAACACCAAGCTTCAGAAGCAGCTGAAGGAAGCCAAAACAGAGGTATGCTGCTGGATACCCGATCCGACATGACACTAGCGCTCTAATCAAGGTGCAGTATTTGAAGGGCATTCCTGAATAGTTTCATATTATTGCAGGCAGAGAGGCTGTGTGTGGAGAACACGTGCTTGCGGTCCACCTTCAAGGTAGGCCCTTGCATTGCAGAGCCCCTTAGTGATCACATCATGTTCAACCTTGGGATGGGGAGGCATGCATGCAAGCATCGCGGTTGTCTTGCGTATGTTTGTCCCATTTGCAATGTCTCCTCTGTACAGAGACAGACAAGAACCAAGATTTTCTGGAACTCTGTTCAGGTGCAATCTAGCGAGCATGACCAAAGGGTCAAAGATGCAAATGTGCTGGAAGGCAGTCTGAATGAGCGGGTGCAATCCCTGCAGGTCCATTTCTAATGCCCACCAAATTCTCCTGTCTTTGATGCTGTCATCCGGATCAAAGCTGTCACTTCTGGACTGTACCTACTGCATATGTGTCTACTGGGTCCCTGCACTTGTTATGGAGCTTGATCAAGAGCTGTCCTGCTCACGAATCAAAGCCTGGCTGTTTATTCAGGATCTGGTGGAAGGGCTGAGGGATGAGCTGAAGCTGCGTGATACCCTGGCGGATGAAGGCTCCCTGCAGGAGAGGCTGCAGCAGGATGCAGTCCCAGAGCTTGTCAAGCAGCGTGTGACAGACCTGATTGAGAGCTCAGCAGAGGTGACCTTCTTCACTGCTATCCCAAGCATGTACAGGGCTCATGATAATGCTGATCACCAGCAGCATTTTCATGAGTTGTTGTTGTGTTGCTGGGCGTATATGTTGTTGGTGCGTGTGATTAACACAAATGAGCATGAGTTTGTCCTGCAGGTCTTCCACATCGTGGCAACTGTGGCGGCACACACAAGGCGCCAACCTCCATCCAGCAATCTGGGCATGAGCCCGCCCCTTGCGCCGGCCACGCCGGACCAGAGCGATGCATGCAGCACCACTTCCAGCACATGCCACAGCCGGCAGGCCTCCCTGCATGGCAGCTATGGCGCATCATCCTCCGCTTCAGGGGGCCACGACCCAGAGAGGGCATGCAGCTTTGAGAGCAACAGCAGCGTGCAGCGGAGCCCCCTGCCTGCGCGCACCCGCCTGCTCAGGGGCAGCAGCACCTCTTCATTCGACGGCCTCTCAACTGCCTCCATCACGTCCTCTCCACTGGTCAACAAAGAGGTCAGCCACTTTTTATGTTTGTGCGTGGTCCTTACTTTCATGGGCTGTGCTCGTCTAATAAAATTGCATGTTTTGAGGAGAATCCTATTGTACTCAAGGGAGCAAAATGTTGCAGGGTCCTTCTTTGGATGAAGAGCACTCTGGAGACATTGCTGACATGCTGCAGTCCCAGTTCATGGGCCTGCACATGGGGCCATCTACCCTCAACAGCGAACAAACGGTCGGCTCCCCTTCGGATCTGACCCCCAGCCAATCCCCCAACGCAAAGCTGAAGGGGCCAGCTCTCGGAGAGTGAGCGCTATGCTCATTTTGATATGCCCAACTGCGGCCTCACTAAGCCTAAGTTTTGTGCATGCAGCACTTTATTTTCCTGATCTGTGGGCCCTCAATGCATGGACATGTTGCGGCATGCATGTTGTTTCTTGCATGCATGCAGGTCATTGGACATGGACGGTCTTGAGAGTGCAGAGGAAATTGGCACGCCAGATGCACTGAGACACGCAGCAGATGAAGGAGAGGGCACCGAGAATGTGAGGGCTGGAAGAGTCCGCCGGTCTCTGATGCGGTCATTCTTGTTAAGGAACTCTGATGGCCGATAAGGAAACACGCAGCAAGACCGGCAAGGCTGCAAAGTGTTTCTGCTGTAGAAGACCCAAACGGTTTGGGCGAAGGGTACATATTTGAATGCTTTCGTACAGATCAAGCTTCCAAAATTTGCAAAGCCCATTGGAAGCCTCTTGCATGGCTCCTGCGCGGCCTCGTGAGAAAATCTGGCTTTCATTGGGCAGGGGTGAGCCAGCCAGTAATGTGTAGGGTGAGGCATCTATGTCGTGTACAAGGATAGATAGGAGCCATTTGATACCAGAAAGACTATGGTACTGCATTTGTGGCAGGTTCACTAGTCTGCATTCTGCAGAATGAGATGTACATGAGGATCTGAACACTAGGGCGAGCATGCGATCCAGATCATATGACACCGAGTCTGCTGTGCGAGCAATTGATCGCGTCTTCTCCCCTCTTCCAAGGTGTCAGGGATTCCAGCATGAGCGCGATGCATCCCAATAAATGGACATGCTGCCTGTCAAATAAGGTCTTGAGGCATGGGTTCGGCTGAGTGCTAATTTATAAATCTGCAGATGCGGGCAAGTCAAATACTGGTGGGCATAGAGGCCAAGATGCCATCGGGTGGCCAAAGCCACACATACACAGTCTCCTGTAGGGCAGCAGACAGGTCCTACTGAGCATGCTTCAGGCCCCCGATCCAAATGTGAACAGGCCGGTTTATGGAACGAATGCGCAGTCCTCTTTAGAATAGTTTTAAAGTGGGTTGAGGCAGGATCTGTAGACATGGGGTCTACTGCCACCAGATGTATATATGGTCTGGGGAGCAGCTGCTTTCGTGACTGCGTGATTCTTTCTCTTAGCCATAAAATAATGCATCTGGTGTTATGTATTTTGCTACGAGTTCAAGCTAGCTGAGGGCGTGAGAATAATTACAAGAGGAGCTGCATAAGCCCAGCACCGGACAACAATATTTTAATCAGAATTGTAAACCAGTGACATCAACACGTGCACGTGTTGATGCTGTATGTATTGATGTTGTATGCATTCTCATTTCCTCTGCACACACCTAAATCGGTTCAATCCAACACCAGATGCACATCCTTGTCTCCGCATCCTGGATCTTGACATCTAAGTGCAATTGTTCAACAGGTTCCCATGGTTTGCAACATGCAGACTTGCAAGGTTCGCACATTTATTCAACAGGTTCTATCACGCCCTGCCTGTCAGAAACGCCGCTCATATCCGCTGCACTCTTCCAGACCAGTCCATGCACTTCATCACAGCCCCTCATCCGAAGATGATGTTCTCGAGCTGGATGGAATTTGTGACTGGGCGCAGGGCTCGCTGGGCAGGGGCTGCCGCCACCATGCGCCTGGTCAGGATGGTGTAGCCTGGAGGCCCCTTCCCCTCTTCCTCCTCCGGCTGATCCTCGTGCTCCACATAGCCCAGCTTGGCGTACATGGCAGCCGCGGCCGTGTTAGCCTTCATCACAGTCAGCATCACCTCGTGCGCGCCTGCCTTCCTGCCTATGAGCTCCAGGAACTTCATCAGGAACCTGCAGCAGCCAGCAGCTTGGGCCATCAGCGTTGCCTGTGCAGTCCCTATCTTGTCGCCCTCATTGTTCCATCAGGAGAGTTTTGCTGCAGTCCTGATTCTACTATGTAGCGTGCCCTTCCAGATGTAATGCAAGCACCCCTCACTGGGTCCCTTTATGCATTCCCGGTTGTTCCTGCCAGTACTTAACATGCACGTGTGCATGTGTGGGTGCAGGCCAATAAGTGCAGACAGGTAGTGGACATTGGCAAGCACCTTCCCAGGCCCTTCCTCTGCGCAGCTGCTTCCAGCTGGATTTCATAGCAGTACAGGATTGGGACACCGTCCTCATCCTCCCACCGGAAATGCACATATGCCATCGGCCTCCGCTCCCCATCGCTCACCTGTGCGATGCACTTTCCACAGTCATCACAGCTCTTGCACCTTCACACTCGGTGGTGCAGAGCAGTGATGCACGTTGGCAATCCTGACAATGATTTCAGCAAGCCTTAACTAAACAGCCAATCAGTCAGGACAATGGCAATTTCCAACAACGATCCCATACGTTGGCATGTTGTCGAGTATGGGACACTTAAACTTCACAAGATGGTCAAATCGCTTCAGACCCGATGGGGACTCAACTCCAGAAGTAAAATCAAAAATGCAACTCTCTTCATGCATGCAAAGGCACCTTGTCATATGCCACTAGGAAGCGGGCCTCGGGAGCTGCCAGTTCTTCAAGTTTTGTCTCATCCTTCCAGCCCCAGGCAGTGTTGTAGATGTCCTCCATGTTCTTCTTGCACAATGTAAAGGCCCAAACCTGCACATTCTGCGGCAGACCTTCTGCCCAGTAATATTCCAGGCTAAGGTCCAGCCCGTTTCTGTTGTACTGCTGGAAGGCTGGGTAGTCCTTCAGCAAGTCTGTCACCTGCAAGGTAGGACGCACGCATGCTTTGCATGATCTAAATCCTGAGCCACTCAAGACTGCTACGTCCTTGAGTAGTTTAGATGATGTGGAAGGGGTCGAGACACAGGCAGGCCTTTACCTCGTTTGCACGGCGTAAAATATCAGTGATCCCCTTTCGTTCTTCTATGAATTTGCCATTCTCCTGCAAGACGAAATACACCATACTTTTTAAAGCATCCTTTGAAGAGATCCCTGAGCAGCTCTGTTGAAGACACGATGGAGATGATTTCTCACCACTTTTCTCTGCTGCTTCCGCTCCTTCCCTTTTGCTGACTTTTTCCCCTGCATTTTACCAATTATTTCTCGATGGACATCTGGCAAGCATACTGCAAAAACATGCTAAATCACTGACAAGCTAAATCTCGAGGCTGCCTTACCATCGCGCCTGTTGATGATCCTCCTTACCTCAATGAAGTATGTCTAAAGTCATCTTGAACATCGGATCGTCTAAACCAATATTCACATATTCTGAAAGAGAATTCAAAAGCTTTTGCGTATCCGGGAGGAAATTGTCAAGGTGAAGCCGAGATGCCCAGCTTCGCGATAACGAGGAAGAAATTTCAGTCCCTAACGATAAAGAAATCAAACAGTAAATCAAGTCGAGCAATCTTCAGCACAGCAGGAGTCTTCTGAATAACACATTGGTCAATTTGCTGCTCAGCTATATCCTCCTGCCTAATTCTTAGTCTGCAAAATATTTCAATTTTTCTGTTGATGCATTTTCGGGGATTGGCGAACATCAGATGTTTCTCAGAATGCAACATCAATGGGACTTCCGGCGCTATACCGAGGCTCAATAGCAGTGGGCAAGCCCTTAGCAGAATTTCAACCCTGGTCGGCTCTGCGAGGGTACTGCAAAAGGGCCCCTTGTTCAGGCTCGGCGCTCTTGGAGCCCTGGCAGCCGTGAGCTTACGTGCGCAGGTGCGTATAGTATTATGGTGCAGGATCTTGTAGACTCCAGTGTCCGTAAGCCCTAAGTACTACAGCTGTGATGCTGAGAAAGATGTTTCTTTGTTCAAATGGCCTATTATCGTTGGGATATGGATATCAGAGCGTCAGAAGACAATTTACTGTGCTCCCAGCAGATGGGCAAGTTCATGTTGCAGAGCTTGAGGAGTTGCCTCACTGGCTTTGTGTGCAGGCACAAGCACGAGCAGCTCCAGCGAGACAAAATGTTCCCACAACACTGGCAGCAGCGGATAGGAGTCCAGCTTCTGAGACTGCCGCAGAGCGCATTGACAACGCAGCAGAGGTTGATGGGAACAGGACAGCAGCTGAGCAAAAGGAAACCTCCACAAGCAGAGAGTGAGCTCCTCATTCATGAATTAATACAAGCTCTTTTCCCATCTGTGCACCTTGCACAAATTTCATGCTTTCTCCTCAAATTTCAAATGACCAGAATGGGATTTCTGTGGGTTCTGCAGAAAAGAGAATGGGATGCCTGCTGGACTTCCTCAGCTGCGAATGGACTTTGCAGCAGCGCTCATGCCTCACCCAGACAAGGTGGCCAGAGGGGGCGAGGATGCGGTCTTCCTTGCAGAGGACAGGCTAGCGTTTGGTGAGACATCAAGCTTCACCATTTTGTTGCTTTACTCATATTAAATACTTCTCCAGCAATGCAGCAAGCTGCTGCTATGCATCACAATGCCTCATAGCTGGATAGCTCACAGGGTCTTCTGACTGAATAAATGTCACACCCACTGGGCCTGATCTGCGATGTGGATTTCTGACATGGGGTGCATTTTCTGGTGAAGGTGTGGCGGATGGAGTGGGCAGCTGGATGGATTCTGGGGTGGATCCAGGCATCTATGCGAGGGAGCTGATGAGCAAGTGCAAGGAAGCTGCCGCCCGGATTCCTCCCAGCAAAACAGCGCCCCTCAACATCCTCACCAACGCATTCTATGACACCAATAAGATCGTGAGTCCGACATGTCTTTGCTGAGAGTCACTTGCTGCAGATAGAGGCATGGTTCGGGCTCTCTCCTGCGCTTGCATCTCCTCGGCCCTTCGAAAGCTAAACAGACTGGGAAGATAGCAATGTCTGCAAGACATGTGTTTGTGCAAAGAGGGGCAGGCTTACATCCTTTGTGCACAACAAGGCATGTGAACAGAATGTTCTGTGAACAGAATGTTCTGTGCTGTGTGCAGGGGTCATGCACTGCTTGTGTGGTGGTATTGGAGGGCAACATGCTGCATGCAGCCAACCTGGGCGACAGCGGGTTCATGGTGATCCGCGGGGACAGCATTGTGTTCAAGTCGCGCACGCAGCAGCACTCGTTCAACTTCCCCTACCAGCTGGGCAGAGGCGGCAACGGCGTTTTTGACCCCCCGATTGCAGCCGACGTGCGCCTCTCACCCCTCATCTAGCCTCTTGATGAATTGGATGTTGCCGGATCGCCTCTGTTTTTGTGGCGTTTAGAAGGTTGATGACTGGGACATATTTTCCATGGTTTCATTGAGTAGGTCTCCTCTACTGACATATTCGTGGAGGGGTCACTGAATGCTTCCTGCGTTGCAGTTGTCTTCGGTCCAAGTCAAGAGCGGGGATATCCTGGTGGCGGCAACAGACGGCGTGTGGGACAACATGTACTCTCCCGACATTGCCTCACTAGTCACCACCGCGTCTACTCAGGGGCAGTCACCAGCGCAGGTCGCCGAAAACCTGGCACGCTTCGCACACATGCGGTGAGAATTTGCTCAGCCCCTCCTGATATTATCTAGCTAGTGGCTTGACCTTGAAATGCGCAGATTTGTCCGGACCATTTGAGAAGAGTTTGACAGTTTACCTTCGGTCTCAAGTGTACATATATGTGGTAAAAGGTCATAGCATATGTGGGGTGTGTCTGACGGCCTGCATGTGGGGGGTGCATGCAGGGCTGCCGATCCGACATATGTGTCTCCATTTGCACTCGGAGCTCGGGCGCTGGGCCACATGGACATCGGCGGGAAGATGGATGACATCTGTGTTGTCATTGCATATGTTGTGCCAGGTTCCAAGTTGTGAGAGAACTGCCGTCCCAAGCCTTGAAACGTGCAGCACTGATATATATTCTTCTGCTGGGAGTGCAATTCGCACCTGGCTTATCCTGCGGCAGTTTCAAGTGTTGACTCCAGTGTATTATTAGTGGTTGCTATATTTTAGCCTTGAGCCCATGCCATGTGGGAGCCCAGTGAGGAGCTGCAGGGCAGCTTCATCGATGAGCAGTGCGCCAATGCTGGACATTATGGCACTGTGTTGACAATGGCTGATCCAGAAGTTGCTTGATGTATACAAACAGAGCGTTGGTGCCACGAGGCACCTTGGCCAGTAGGTGGTCTGCCTCTGACAAGCAAACTGGAGGCACGACAAGCCTAACCTTCTGATCATACAACTCAAGTAAAATCTTTGCACAAAGGTTTGAGTAAGGGTCGTTGGCGTCAAGCGCAGCGACAAGCACGCCCGTGTCCACGATGCACACCTTCGCTGGCCTAGTCTCCAGTTTCGGGCGTGGACTCTGCTGCCTGGCCTTCCTTGCCTTCAACGCGCTGTTCCCGAAGGGCCTTGGCCCTACAAAGAGGCACAGCAGCGTTGCTCACAACTGGTGCAAGGTGCTTACAAGCTGAAGATCACCTGATCAGGCAGACTGCAGCCAGGTTGTAGAAGCTGGCCAGACAGGCCAAGGGCGCCAGGGGGTTCTGCACACTCAGTGTCACCAGGTGTTTGCCCCTGTGTAAATACTCACCTAAACTGTTGCTCAACGAACGAGGCAGGTACTCCATACTTGAGCATAGCCTGCTTGTGCTCTTCGTCCGTAAGTCGCCGGGGCGTGTACCGCGCAAGTAAGTCCTCGTCACGCCAGCCCCCGATGGGCCGAGGGCCACGCCTTGCTGGCAAGGGCTCCCGATGCGCCTCATCAGCCTGAGCTGCTCGACACAGGGGCCGCCTGCCGCGTGAGGCAGCGATTGGGTAAGATGATAGGGAGGTACACAAGGCCATCTGCGAAGAGCTACAGGTTTTGCTGCAATGGAAATAATTTGTGAACCTTCTACAGGTTGCTGCTGGGTCCAATACGTTACAACGACCCTTGCTACACCCAACCAGCTGGCCACCTGGTTGCTAACTTGCTGCATTTCTTCAATTTGATGACGTTCAGGTATGTATGTATAGAAAGGGGGAGAAACTCTATCTTTCCTTGAAAGCGAGCTGCGTGCAGTGCAGATGCCTTGCCTCCCTTTGCTTCCTCACAGTGCGCTCCTGATTGGCAATCAAACCCATCAGCATCTGATTGGATGCACTACTCAAAGACAGCTTAGGGCACAGTCAAACTTGACACGCCGCAGAACAAAGTCAGCTGATTTCAGAAAGGACAAGAATACCGGAGGTCGATCTGCTGGATTCAGAAGTCTTGCAAGGCGATCCTTGCTTCAGGAGGTACGCGGAGCTTCGGTTCGCTTCCTAATTTGTGAGGGTACATGACCTCCTGACGTACAATTTCAATGTCTTGCCCTTCAGGCCATGCCTAGTACCAATGGAGCCAGCAAGAAGTGCAGTGTCCTGTTCGTCTGTCTCGGTGAGTATTCGTAATTTTCCTGAATTACAAGAATTTGCTATGGATTTAACGCTTGATCACGTCATAGCTTGAATAATACCTTGTCAGGCAACATCTGCCGGAGCCCCACTGCAGAGGCAGTCTTCAAGAAGGTAGTGGAGCAGGCAAACGAGCAAGATCAGTTCTTTATCGATTCCTGTGGGACAGGGGGTGGCAATCCTGACTGGTACGTGCACCATTCTCTACTCTTGGCATTTCGGCAAACCATGCACCCCTCACAGCACCTGGTCTTTGTGGAAGTATATTGCTGAATGCATGTTTCAGGTATAAGTCGTGGTCATACCATACCGGCGATCCATCGGACAGGCGCATGATTGCATCTGCCAGCAAGCGCAATGTCCATCTCACATCCCGGTCCCGGCCGCTCACGCCTGAGGACCTGCAGAATTTTGACTACATCTTGGGCATGGACTATGAGAACATTGCGGCCATTCAAGTGGCTGCAGACTACTGGGCATCAAAGGGCAAGAACGTCCCAAAGGATTACAGATCAAAGGTAGGGCTGCACTGATGCACTGCATGGGCTTTTGTAGCTACACGAAGGCAACCCATGACTTGCGTGCTTTTTACTTCAGGTGCAGTTGATGTGCAAGTACCTTGACAAAGATGGAGCCTTCAAGGGCATCACAGAAGTGCCGGATCCTTACTATGGTGGTACCAAAGGTTTTGAGCTGGTGAGTATCTGGTCTCCTGATGCATGCACTGCTGATGATTTTCCTACTGAGTCCATACCTAACAAATTTGCCGCCCTCACAGTGTGGCCTGCAAAAGATTTTGCAGGCCACTGCCATCGATGGCTATTTTGCAGCGCACATGTCAATTCCAGATGTCTATGGCAGGTACTTGATCTTCTAGACGACGCCTGCAAGGGCCTGCTTGCTCACATCAGAAAGCGTGATGTTGCCAAGGTGGATGCTTCATGAGCGCTCTGGGCAAGTACATTGTCAATGATCTGGAGGAGCACCGTGCTAAAATTTGACAATTAGTATGGCCCATGCAAATCTGAGTATTCTGCAATTCCCCAGCACTGCAATCAGTATTGTAGCCTATGTTGCAGTCATTCTGGAGACTACAGAAAAGACACTGGACATGCAAATGGCGTGATGATATTGTGATAAATTGCAAACATTTGATATTTTTTACGAGAGACAGACTTTGGGCGTTCAATTTAAGCAGCAGTTTTCAATCCAGTCACCGACTCAATAGCCATCATGGGTAGTGATACAAATATACTTTACACACTTGCCAGCAGCAGACTGTTGCCTCTGGCAATTGATCAATTCAACTCATGCGCTGTTGTTTAGGCTGTTGAGCCCGTCCCTGGGAAGCTTATGCATGCACAGACGTCCTCCCTTTCTCCAGGTCTCACACCCTCAATCCTCGGGGGCGCTATAGAAGAAAACAGCCGCTGCCGGATCCCCCAAATTGTGCTCCTGGAATAGTAGCAACCCAGTCATGGGAGCAGCCTCCTGCTGAAAGCCTTTCCCACTGTACAGGTACAACAGCAAAAGCACAGATGAGTCCTGTTCTGACCTTCGTGAACTGGTGCAGCGTGAAGTTCTGGCGCGAGTGGGGGTTCTTGGCAGACACCCGGCCATTCTGCTTGTACAGCAGGAAGACATAGCGGTGCGTCCCTTTTGGAGGGCTCTGCGCAGCCAATAATTCCTGGGCTCAGTGTGGGCCCAGGTGATCTTGAATATGGCCTCTGAACGTGGCCCCGAGGGCCTCCACTAAGACTGCTGGCAAGTGGATGGCGTCTCTCTCCAGCATGTCAGTCTCCCTGCCAGAAGTACCCAAGCGAGGAAACTTTGTCCTGGTGCCTTCTTTTGTGATGCTGGCATTTTTCAAAAGATGTGCTGCACTGGTGTAGGAGGCTCACCGGGCCCATGTAGGCAGTGACCACCTCTCCGCGGTTCACATCAACTCCTGGGATGTTGACCACCAACCAGTGCAAGAAGAACCTGCACAACAGCAACAATAATTCTGTCTACGCTTGTCAGAGCCTGTGCAGGACTGTATAGAAAGGCCAGACATGTTGTTAAATTGACTTCGTCAGTCATCATCCATCCCCTGGATGATACTGCTCCCACTTGGAACCGGGATCAATTCACGACAAAGGACAGACGGCACATATTATAAGTCGCACACCTGTACTTGGGGTGATCCGGAGAGGGGGCGTCAGGGTCCACCATGACCAGGGTGTAGGTGTCAGTGCCAGCAATTGTGATAATCGGCTCCTCCTGGCAGCGAGCAGGTGTGTTTCAGGCATGTTAACCAGATATCGGGGTATGCATCGGTGAGAAACAGGGATGCAAGCATGCATGGATTGTGATCAGAATCATGAGGCGGGGTAGTGAGGGAGGGAATGCCTGGGTCTCTGATGGCTTCAGATGATCTCCATTGCGGACTGGCTTCCCATCATACTCGATGGTGAGTGTAGCGGTGTCAGTGACTCTGCTGACAACGTCAGGAATCACCTGCACAGAAACACTAAAAAATTTCGACAGCAACTAGAGCGTCCGATGGAGAGGTACACTGAAGCATTCATGCTGATTACAGAAACTTATTGAAAAGGATGGCTTGAGCACCATGCATAGGCTTCGAGCGTTCCGTGACAATTTCACGGGAGGGCAATTGCATGTGAACCCGTACCAATATACCGAGGAAGTGAAACAAGACAATATCTCAAGTACCTTTGCAGCTGCGAGAGCAACAGTTGTGTCCGAGAGCTGATCCGGATAATCGCTGGTCGCCGTTGGCTTCCGAGCCTCCTTTGCTGGATCCACCGAATGCATCGTGTTGTGTTTCTCTTTGTTTTGACAGGTATGACTCGGTAGATCTTCGAGAAAGGTCCTTTCTTTACGTGAAAATGTAGATATATTGTATGTCATATAATACCCTAGAATGGTCTATTTTTGGACATCTTTGGACATACGCTTGTTTTGGCGCATGGGTGAAGCCAATTAGAAGCTGAGGGAAGGAGTCTTAGATTTCAACCGCAGAGGCCGAATTTCCCAGACACAGGCTAAAAACAGGTCACCAGCCAACCAAACGCAATGGTGCACCGGGTAGCTACAGCAATCCCGGCAATGCGAGACTTGTTAGTGACTTGTAGCCCAAACAGAATGAAGCTCTGACGATAGACATGCGCGCAAACCCAGAAGGGGTTGCATGCTCCTGCCCTGATCATCGGCCCCCAAACTCCTTCTTGAACCTCTCCACAGCCTCCAAGATGTCTTCCCTGTGCATGCAACACCCTCCTCAGTTCCCACAATAAACTGTCCTTGCACAAGTGAGCTAATTTGTGGCATAGCTTTGGTTGGCATGGAATGCACTGTGCCAGCACAAGAATGGAACAGAACTTGCAATCTTGACTGCACAATTAAAAAGGAGAAAGTCACCTGTGACCGAACGCGCTGGCACGCACGAAGCCCTCGCCTGCAGGGCCGAAGCCGCTGCCTGGGGTGGTGACGATGTTGCAGCGCTCCAGGATCTCTGCAAACACGTCCCAGGACGGCTTGCCGGGGAAGCCGACCCAGACATATGGCGCGTCCTCCCCGCCGTACACAGAAAAGCCCAGGTCCTTGAAGGTTGTGCGCAGGATGGCGGCGTTCTCCTTGTAGAAGGAAACAAGCTCCTGCATCTCCTTGAACCCCTCGTCCTGCGCACAGTGCAACGCATCAGCAGACCCCCTTTGCAACCAATGAGTGCTCAGCTGTGCACGGTGAGCCAAACACTGAGTTGGATGCCAATCTTTCATGATGCAATCAAGGCACGCATCGTCCTTGGAGATAATGTGTCTGCACAGGACAGTTCCAGCCAGCAAAGATTGGCAGCATGCAATCATGTCACAGATGCTCTTGGTGCAGCCTTCCATCTGCATCATCACTGAGCCTGCTTCCATACCTCCCCGTGAAAAAAAAACCCGCCAATGTACCAAGCCTAAACCCGTAAATGCATTACCTTGTTGTGGTACTGGCTCACGACCGCGAACTACTTATAATCAGCGCTGTGGGAGAAGGAGGCCCGACCTGCAGGCAGGCGAGGCCGCCGGCCTGGGCGACGACGGAGGCGCCGTTGAAAATGGTGGTCATGATGCGGTTGAAGTCGGTGATGACCGGAGTGCCGTCCGAGTAGCGCAGCTGCTCCGGCACCACCGTCCATCCCAGACGCACCCCCGTGAAGCCAGCGTACTTGCTGAACGAGCAAGTCTCCAGCGCACACTCCTCCGCACCTGTGAATCATGATTATTATCATGATTAAAATTATTTTACTACATTCATTACACAATTCTCCTGCCAAAAGGCAAGGTGCGTCTGCGGATTGGCACCCCAATAATTACAAAAATATCATAAAACTCTGCCCCTGTGCATTAGAAGTGCGACACACAAATGGTGAGAAAATTGGACTTTGTCTGACACGGGACATGACTTCTCTGATTGCGAGGTATGCTTCACTGCGCATGATGAGCCACCAAACTCCTCTGTCTGAGCACCAGCAGCAGTCTGGTGCTGCATGCACTATAGGAGAACGAAAGGATGCAGCTGCAATAACTCCACACTGATGCCCATTTAGAGCGCGTGCAGCACCACAGGAAGGCTTATGGGGATTGCTTGGCTGAGCGCAGGACTGCACACTTCTATTTGCTTGACTGTCCACAAATACTCACTTGAAGCTTGAACCGGGTAAAACGGGAATGAGGTTGCATGCCCCACCTGGGATCTCAAAGATGGACTGCGGCCTCTCGGGGTCGGAGATGTAGATGGCGTAGGCAGCGTCATAGATGATGATGGACCCGTTCTTGCGTGCAAACGCAACGAGCTCCTCCAGCTGCTTGCGCGTGGCCGCAGCGCCCGTCGGGTTGTTGGGGTTGCAGAAGAATATCAGGTCTGTCGGCCGCACCTGCACTCAGAATACCTCAGCAACCTGCTTGGAGCCTTCACAGAGATGATGGATGCCTGATGGGACAAGCAGTAAGGTCTGGGAGTGCCTTTGAGGTAACGCTGAGCCATTGGTATAGGCCGCAAGGATGTGAACGACCTGTTACCTGAGATAGATCTGGGAAGAAGTCGTTCTCTGGCCGGCACACCATGTACTCCAATCTGCCGAAGCCCTTGCTGCTCTCGTCATACCCATCAGTCATGCCCATGATGACAGATGAGTCAACGTACACTGGGTAAGAAGGGTCCTGCAGTTCCACAAAAGAATCTCAACTCCGAGCACAAGCAGCAATTGCAGTGAGCATTGAAATGTCAGCACTCTTGCAAGCCATCCCCAAGCAAGAACAGTCCTGCATGCACATGATGCAGTGAAATATGCCATCCCCCACATTGTCAATAGGTGCTTTGGGGTCTTGAACATGGACTTGAACACGGTGTTGCACAAGGTAAAGAATTTCTTTTGAGCCCAAGGGGACCCCTGTGTGTGATATGAGGACCCTTGGCCCCAGTGCACATGCACAGCACATCCACATTGAGGCTCTGACCTGAACAGCCACTGAGGTACTGGCGCCAAACATCATCTGTAGCCGGCCGATGTCGCACTTCGATCCGTCTGACACAAAGATCTCAGTTGCCTTGCGGCCGACGTGGGAATAAAACCTGTCGCAGATGGCCTGCCGAACCTCCCCTCTACCCTGCTCAGCACCGTACCTGCACCCATGTACTGCTATTCTTCGCTACGGTGAATACTTATTCACCGTAGGTAATACTACGCACTACTCACATGCGTAGTACTACCTAGTGAGTAGTACTACGCATGTGAGTAGTGCATGCGTGTGTACTACTCACATGAAGTTGCTGGTGTTCTAAAGGTGTGGACACATGGATTGGCCTCATGAATCTGACTTCTACGCACAGGACAGCTCAACACACCCGCTGTAGCCTTCCAGTGTGGCCAAGCCTGCTGCGGCCTTCTGCATGGCGTCCGCAATGGACTTGGGCACCGGCTCTGTGGTGTCACCAATGCCCAGGCTGATGATCTTCGCATCCGGGTTCTTCTCCTGGTGCGCCCTTCGCCGCCTTGCGATCTGGTGACATTAGCCGAGTGTCAGTAACTTGCCAGGACACTAGAAACAATTTTGCACTGGTCATACCACGCGGCAAATTACGCAGTTTACGCAGTTCATAGTGTATAAACATTTGGAGGATGCGATCTGTTGGTACCTAGGAGCTGCGTACCTCTGGAAACAGGTAGCCTGCCTGCAGCTTCTGAATATTCTCGTTCCGCTTGACACCAGTTGTCACGGCTGCAGTAACATCCACAGGCGAGTAAGGAGACTGCTGCATTATATGCTTTGTTCAACAAGCAAAGTACGAGTGAATCCAGCAAAGAAAGTACCTTCTTGTGCAGGAGCAGCCACGCATCGTACTTTGCAGCATCTAGACCTGCAAGGGAACAGATGCAGATTGAGAAAAAGGATACCAAACAAAAATCCATTCTAACGATTTTGACTGCAATTGGGTGTCAAGGACTATCGGAACGGTACCTCAATGCACCGTTCGTTCTGTTCACTGAGCGGATCGGCAGCCTAGGGCGAGGTGAACAGAAAGAAGAGGTTAGATCCGCCATGTTTACAACAATATTAAGCCGTAATGAATCAAATGTTACTTCTCTGCTTATATCGATCTGAACGGTAGGTTGGAGTCCCATCCATGCAGAACGGCGCCAATCCGAGGGTGTTCCCGGTAGATTAGGGTGCTATTTTTAAGGAACACCAGTAGGAGAGCCCTTTCCGTCGTGGTGATCATCATTGAGTATCAAAATTCGATCTTGTGTCTCATCTGATCTTTGGTCGACTTGTATGCGCGATGAAGCCTAGAGGCGACCTTGCTTTCGCAGCATCCGTACTGGTTGCCACAAACTGAGCCCTAGGATTGCCTCTCCGAGATATACATTTGAATACGATTGATTATGGACGAGTCAATCTACGAGCTGCTACCACATCCCGTGATTATCACACCGAAAGCCCCACTTTACCACTCCAAGGTACTTTGTTGGATGTCGCTGCGTCAATTTCAGTGACACATTGAGCTTTCAGTCCCCAAAGCGTTCAACCCAAAGAGAATATTTACCTAAGAGCATCTGTGTTGCAGTACGATGGCACCGCAAACCCCAGGGACTTCGAGATGGGCGTAAGACAGCAAAGGCTATCTGCAACGATGGGAGTGGCCAGCGGCACCCTCACCATAGATCCTGCAACTTACCAGAGAGCGCACGCTGATAAATCATCAACATTTAGTCGAGGTGGGCCACACGTATCTTCCCTTTTCAGAGGCACATCTTCCCAAGACACCTTAAAGGATAATCCCAAGGGAGTCTTCCCAAGGACTGGTACCCTGATATTGACTGCTGTGCACAGGCCACGACACAAGATGGGTCAAGATGGTCCGTAAGGGTCCAGTTCCACTGCGCGCCGAGCGCCCCATCATCCAGGACAGGTCTTCAAAAGACTTTGTGACACTCAATGCCCTGGAGAACATCAAGGCCCGGCCTCCCCTGGTGGATCAAGAAGAGTACTGGTACACGTCAAAGCCATCTTTTGGGAAGGTGCCAGGCTACTTGAAGCATACAAAGAGGCAAATAGCTGAGGAGAAGGCAAAGATGGATGCCTACCTTGCAGAGCAGGTACTGAATTTTGGTGTGTCTTTTGAAATGAATTCAGACGTCCTATCACTGATCAGCCTCGCGAGCCACACTTGAGGTCACACAATGCTGACACAAGGTCAAAAGAATGCTGACACTGAGCATATGTGTGATGTAATAGGAACAAGTTGAGCAGGCACGGGAATTGCCCAAGGAAGAGAAGGATCTGCTGGTGCGGCTGTTGAAAACAAAGTGGCAGCAGCTCAACAGCGACTTTCTGAAGCTGCCCTTCTCCCTGGACACGCCATCCAAGAAGAAAAGAAAGGAAATGTACGAAGCGCAGCTGCAGCAGATTGAGAAGGACATCTGGCTGCTGCAGCGGAGTGAGAAGCTTGTGATCACTGCAGGATGATCTTCCACATGTGTACACAAACCCTCAAGTGATCGCAGTAACAAAGCAGAGATCAATCTTTAGACCAACTTGAGAAGAATGTTTTATTTGCTCTAAGTCTAATAAACTCTGCTTTAAGTACTTCGGTGAGTAAATGCCACCATTGCAATAACGCTTTAGTCTTACTCTTCCTTGTAAAACAGATTGTCTCAATCAATGTGGGATCAAGCAATATAATGTATTCCAAAGACATGAATGTACAAAATTAACCAAAGCGGTATAATACAAATTCGCCAACAATCTCACCAGCATGTTCCCTGATCCCATTGCCATTTATACAGGTGCCAGATGGCTTGCCAACTTGCGTCTCTTCAGGTTCTGGTACATCTTCTGCATGCGTCTGCTTTGTCAACCCATTACTGACAGACCCCTCCCCAGAAACGCTCATGCTCACTTTCTCCTTGCAATCCAACCCACTGCTCTCCGCCACCAACTGCATAGGTTGCCCGTTCAACTGATGTGCTGACGGGGTACTGGGGGTCACGCTCGGCTGTGATAGCTGCCTGACATGGGATGGTGCGCTGACATCTGAGAGTATATCCCTTTCGCTACGGTCCGATGAATGAGCGTTCTCGCGGGTGGCATGGATCAGTGATCCAGATGTGCGTTGCGCGCATTCAAGGCTGCTCGCTTCCTCAGGCGCTGTGGAGGACCTCCGGCTTTGCGTGGCCTGGACCCTTGCATTGGAAACATGTTTGTCAACGTTTCAATTGATTCCCTATGCACTTGCGCATGTATGCACAACACAAGATAGTGCAGGGGACTATCATGCTTATCCCTCTGGGGGATTACCTGCAAGGGAAGTCCAGTGCCTGCTTTCCTCTCCTGCTCAGCTGCTGCTGCAACACTCTGTGCCAGAGCTTTGGCAGCTTGTGAGAGCTGCAGCGCTTGCAAGACCAGCTGCAGTTGCTTTGCTGTTGCGCCTGCGCAAATGATTGCCTTAGGACACGATTAATCTCGCACTCAGAACAAAGAATTCCTCATTAGTTGTCTTGCAACATGCAAAAAAGAAGGGTCTCACCATGCAACGCGCCGATCAGCTGCTGAGTGTCTTTCAGGTCGGTGTCCAAGGTCTCCAGCTTGTTGCTTATTCTCACCAGGGCCTCTGCTTGCTGAACATTTTCAGCTTGCACCTGTGGACGCACACATAGATGCGCAATGCTATCATGCTCCTGTGCACAAAGGTACCCCTACATTCTACACGCCAAATTTGTAAACGCAGGCTGTGTAGCAACATGCAGCTCTGACCTGGCGTAAGGGTGGCTGCAGGTCACGCCCCAGCAGTCGGGCGCGAGTGTTCAGCTTTGTGATCTGCCTCTCAGCAGCGATGAGAGCCTGCGACTGGCGCGTGGCGAGCAGTTCCAGCCTCAGCAACCGCGCACCTGCTGAGGTTCCAGCAGCCACTGCGCTCTTCTGCTGCCTGCATGCAGAGTTATACATTGTCGACATCCCTGTGAGAAAAATTCTGCGCTTGATAACAACCGGAGCGGAAATCGAAAGCTACACGCGCACCTGCTGCTGATGCGCCTGCGCAGAATCCAGTTGATCAGTACAGCAGCACTGATAGCTAGAACGGAGCCCAGCTGAATGAAAGATGCCTGCTGCACGGATGGTTGCTGCTCCAGAACAAATTGCACTTGTCCCTGCACAGAGAAAGAGTGTTTTGAGTGGGTCCGTCTTTGGACTGATGAATGGGTCTGTGTCGTCCGGCAGGAGGCAGTCATTGCCCCTTTACCTTTGCATGAGTGTGCTCCTTCTCTTTGCTGCTCTCTTGCAGCTCCTGCCATACGGTCCCCAGGGCAGGGATCTGTGCTGCAGCAACTGTCATGACCAGCAATATTTCCACCCCCTGGAGCAGGTGATCCAGCCACTGCTCCTGATGCTGAGGTAACGAGAGCGGTTCTGACAGTTCATTTGACAATGAGTCTTCCCGAGATTGCGCCTGTGGTCGTGAGTGGCCATGTCCAAGACCACGGACACGTCCCGACCATGCCGGATCCCTTCGAGTTACTTGTATACTGCTTGGAATGCAGTAGAAATGCCTTATGAGATAAGCGCGGATGCAATGTCGCGTCGTCAAAGAGCCTGCTGAACATGCTGGCAGATCCACAGTCCGCATGAAGAAATATTCAGTTAAATTGTCTGGATGACCAGATTAATATTTCCAAAAAGAAACGGAGCTGTCAATGGACACGCTTGTCTTCAAAGGAAAAAGGGTCACAAAGTCCAGGGCATCCCACATCGAACGAACGGATCCCTTCACGCTGAATTAAGATGCAACAGATCTCGGTTCTTTCACCATGACCTGTATCCAAGAAAGCGCGAAATTGACACTTAGAGACTTTTCTGATACCAAATTGAACCAAGGGATCAAGGATTGAGATCGAGAAAGAGAGGTCTCCAAATACCCTTCAAACTAAAACCCTGCTGGGAGTTTTGATGTCAGCAGCAAACGAGTGAACCAACCCGGAATGCGCCCGGTGGCATTCCAGTGGCTAAAGATAGAAAAGGATTGAGCCCGCCCAGAGCAGTGCAGGCAGGGGGCGATCCGTTTGCTTGGTTGACCAACTGACTGCCGTGACACAAGGACTCCACCATTTTCGTGGCGACTGAGCTGGTGGTGGCAGAGTTGCCCTCGTCGAGAGCCGTTGGCTGTCGAGGGCAAGGTTTTAGCGCCCAGGGCCCGCGTACTGCTGCATTGCGTCATTAGAACGCATAGTTGTGAAAGGCTGACCCAGTACTGATCGGAACAGCTGTTGTCAAGACTCATTCCCCATTTCTAGCAGCCCTTACCAGCGTTTGGGTTTCTACCAAGCTGCGCTGTCCTGCTTCCTTGGCGGGCATTGCTAGTTGACTGCACCCTTGGACTACATATTGTAACGTGTCACAAGTGCGTCCCGCGAAAATGAGGCACCACCAGGCACTTTTTGCGTTCCTGATCTGCATCTTATGCTTGCATATCTGCTATTCTTTCTTCTGCGTTTCTTTTGCACGCTCATCTAAACTCTTCTTTCATGTTGGCAGTGGGTCGCAAGAAGATCAGGATCGAGAAGATAGGGGACGAGAGGAACCGACAGGTGTGTGCAGTACTCAGGGTGGGCCTCTGGGGTATCAACACTTGCCTGGGTTGGTCTCGTTTCTGAAATTTCTACGTCCTTTAATTCCATGCAATGTCATGTGATGGTGCAGGTGACCTTCACCAAGCGCAAGAATGGCCTGATGAAGAAAGCCATGGAGCTCAGCGTGCTCTGTGGCTGTGATATCGCGCTGGTTATCTTCAACTCCAACTCCAAGCTCTTCCAGTACTCCAGCACGGACATGGATGCCATCCTGCAGCGCTACTCCAAGATGTGCAATCAGCCCCACGAAGTCAGAAACAACCAGGATGTGAGGCTCCCGCCCCGATCAGCCCTCCCTCCACACGCCCGAGCGAAATCTTTGTTCTACATGCATGGGGGACTTTCCTCGCAACGAGACACCATCAAACCTGATCATTTTGTGCTGTGGCTGCAGCTCTTCAAACAGCATTTTGCAGGGGAAGAGGATGAGGATGGTGAGGCGACAGCAGACGGTGAGGACGATGGCAAGGATGGCTCCGGCAGGAACAAGCGCCAGGTGCTCCCTCCATTGCAGAGCGGCCCATACTCCCATGAATTGCCTTTGCATTGGAAGGAAGGCGAGCTTAAATGGTGCCTTGATGGCTATCGTTGCTGCAAGGCAGAGGGCGAACGGCACAGAGGGGACGGGGCACCGGCGGAGGCGGGAAGGATCTGACGGAGAGATCTCCTCGCTGTCAGACGGCAGGTGTGCACCCCAAACTGCACTGCACCGTCAACAGCCCCCTTGATTGTAGACATCCATGGCTTAATAGCAGCATGCTTGGCGATCAGCATGCATCTGGTTTGTTGCTGGGAGTCACACCAGCATGCGCGATGCAACATCAACAGCCGCACAGACTGCTGACATCCCCTGCTGTGGTTGATACATGCTCAATCTTACGGCACGCATGGCACTGTGTTTGCTGTGAGTCGTGTTAGCATGCGCGCTGATGTGGCGCGTGGCCAGTCGCAGCTTCCTGGCGCAAGGCGCGACGGACATTCTGAAGCCGCTGGGCCTGGGCGAGGGCGCCAAGTTCCCGCTGTCGCCCAAGAGCGAGCGCGCATACACGCGAATCTCCCACGAGTTCGACGTCCTCTTCCAAGCTCTCCAGGCCGAAGCCGACGTCGCCCACAGCGACCCATCCGTGCGCCCCTCCCTGCCAGCCTTACACACGCCAATAATGTCCCAGCACTTGGATTTTAAGTGCTCTCACATGAGCATTAAGGCCCAGGGTGATCTTCACCAAACGTCATGTGTGGATCCCCTGAAGGGCCTCCAAGGGTGGCTAGTGCACAGTTAATCCATTGCACCTGGCCATCCTGCTGGACATGCGTGTCCTATCTATCCAACGGAAGCTCATTCACTGTTGATGCGCTGTCTGGTGCTTGCTAAGTCACAGAGCAGACACGGCCATTCACTCAGCGTGTCTGTGTGCAGGGCACGTCACCAAACTCGCTGCTGCAGTCGCCGGGCAGCCTGGACCTGCTGAGGCCCCAGGGTGGGGAGGAGGGCGCACGGGGGGCCAAGCCGGGCCTCAGCATAGCGCTGCCTGCACCCGCGCAGCCCTTCACCAGCACCATGGCCAGCCCCGGCCTCATGGCCATGGCCGACGCTGCAGAGGCCAGCAATGAAGCCGCCACCGCCCTCGGTGCGCCGATCACTACTTGCACATACTCCACCTGTCCTGACTCTCTGGCGAGATGGCGCCTTGCCCAAATCATGGCAAATAGCCCCTAGGTGGAATTTGTTGTCATCTGGGGGACACCTCAGTTGACGCACGTTCCAGATCGCATACATAGAATTAAATGAATGCTTTGTTAATCAATGATATGACTGTTGCGCAATCTGCAAGCCTGCAAAGCACTGACATGCGCCAGGAACATGCGCAGGCCGCAACGGGTCGCTGCACATGTCGGGGGCGCCGCTCATATCGCCCTACTACGACGCGACGCTGCCCTCGGCCAATAGCGTCGCCTCCATGGTCCCCCCACTCCCCTATTATCCACCCCCTGGAGGCCCATCATCCACCCGCCCTGCCACCCTGCCCGGCGCCTCTGCTCCCCTGCCCTCATCGCTCGCACCGGTATGCCTTCACCTCGTGTCCGAGAATCCCATGGTATGATCCTCTTGGTCTGGCCCTGTGCACCCTGGGTCATGGCTCTGTCTCTTGCGCTCTGTCAGTGTGTGTTGACCGGGAGGCTTAGGGAGCGCTGGCTTGATATGTGGTATGTATGCACACAGGCCGGGCCGTCAATGTTGGGGACAGCGCAGCTGAGGCCAGAGGACATCTCCTGGACGGCCCTCATGGCCAGCGCGGCAGCCGGCCCATCCGCGCCGGCGGCGGCTGCCGCTGCAGTGGCCCCCACATCCTCCGCTGGGCCGCAGCCGCCGCCTGTGCCGGCCGCCGCTCTGAGCGGACCTCCAGTCAACCAGCCGCCGCCGTCCTGGAACAGCATGCCTCGACCTGGAGCGGCCCCCAATGCAGGTCCGGCATCGCACTAGCCGCTGCCATCTACTGATCGTTTGGCAGAAGTCACAAAGCACAGATGTGCGCCTGAGAGGAGGCTGGTGTCCTGTGTAGTGACAAGTGTGTTGTTTTGAAGCAGGCGGAGGCCAGATGGGGGTGCCGCGTCCGGGTGTGATGCAGCGGCCGCCATTCCCCAGCAACCTTGGCAATCCTGCCAGCATCCCACAGGTACTCCTTCTGTGCACATGTGTTGCTGCCTACCGAGACATGGCGCGTACAATGCCCTCTCTTGCACAGTATAACCAATATCTCGTATATGCTTATGTTTGCTCCATGAAATCTTGGTTTTCTAAGACATCACATCGATAGTAAGCTTGCTGATTCTGTCACATTTTTCTGCGCCAGGTTGTACTGCAAGCTTCTGCGGCAATGCCCCAATTCAGGCCTCCCACAGCTTCTGCCGCTCCTGTTGCTGCAGTTTACCCTCAATCATCTGTTCCCAATGGTCCTGGAGGGGTCCATGGCCAACAACAGCAGCCCTCCACCACTACCGCCGGACCCACAGACAGTGGCGCAGCTCCTATTGATGCACGTTCTGTTTTGCAGAGCTGATGGCATGCGCCGTCAGTGTTGTGTACGCAACAGGCAGCCATGCTGCCTGAATTAATGTACTGCAGTATCCAAATTTACAAGGTGGTTTCTCACATGTGTACAGCTTCGAGCGAGCCAGGTGTAGTGGACCAGGTCTCATATGAGGCGAAAGGGTCCTGATGATGCTGGCGCTGTGAGGAGAGTGGCTTTGAAGTTGACGAGGCGCTCGAACTGCAGCTTGTGTTCATTGACGGGTGTCAGTAGATTGCTGTACAGGCGACATTGATTCTTTCAGTGAGAGGGAGCCTCTACTATTTTCAAGGATTACTCTAGAGATCTATTGATATCTCTATTGAGATCTCAATAATGAGCGACAATTTGCTGACCAAATACCGTAATCAAATAGTTCGTGTGTGTGGACGTGAGCTTGCAGGACAGAGTCTTGACTGTCAAAGGCAGTACACTGTAGTGTTCCTTCAATTTGATAAACCTCAGCTCACCTCAGATGGCAGTGTTAGTGTCTAGGATGCCTCAGAAGTGCTAATGTAAAATGTAGATTGGGGTTGCACAGGAGCAGCAATCCACAAGCATGTGCCTAAGAGGATCCCTTTCTGATTGGTCACAAGTAGGAGTGCAGCTCACCAAGCTTTACTCTGTGCGGATGTTCAACCCTTGCTACGCATGCAACACGTTTTCAGATTTATGTTATCCTCTGTTGTGAGAGAAACCTCCAGCATTTCATAAATGGTTTCTTGCATCATAATGCAAATTTGTTTAAACAATTTAAGCAATCTTGTATCAATCTGATACATCTGAGTCGCTGTCATCTGATTCATCACTACGCGTGTCGGTCTTTTTGCTGCTCTTCTTCTTGCCCTCTTTCTTAGAGGACCTTTTCTTCTTATCGTCTTTTCTGTCCTTCTTTGCGTTGTCCTTCTTACGCTTCCCCTTGTCACGCTCCTTCTTCTTCTTCTTGGAGTGCTTGTGGGTCTTCAGAAGCATCTCAATTGCCTGCCTCTGCTCCTCAGAAACCCCACCATTGCTTGCGTAACCCAGCTGACCTGCACCCACACATTACATACATCTCACTTTGGACGCATGAAGCCCCACGAAAGACAAGTACCTTCCCTTGGCACTGCCCAGAGCTGATTGTGCGCAGAGCATCGGCAAAACGCAATTTCCCTATCATATTATGGTATCATCCTGCTAATGCTGCTAAACAGAACAGATATGAGAAATCTAAACTCCTATCACATTGACAGTGTCAATGATGCACCTGGCGCCTTGTCGGTATCTATGGAGGTCCCTGCAGGCGGGGCACGGCTGCTGTTCCCTCTCTCCTCTTCCTGCTCTGCTCGCAGCCGCTCCCTGACCTTCTCACCGGCCAGCTGCTGTGCCCTTTCCAGCGCCTCTGCAAGGCCTCCATTCTGCGACGGGGCCGCGCCACTCTGCTCCGCTGATTTCAGCCCAGCAGTGGCGTCCTTGGTTTGCACAGAGGCGGACGGTCCTGCGCTTGCCGTCTGGCTTGGTGTCTGTGCGGCTCTCGCGGCGAGCGCAGCCTCCCTAGCAGCTGCCAGCTCATCCTTCTGGCCTGGAAGCACATGCTGACTGGTCAACAAATGCTCTACACATGGTCGCCGCGTCTGCAGACAGTAAGTGAAATCTGGATATACCACACCCTACAACTCCTGCTACTGTACTGCCAAGGAGGTGGGAGAGCAGGCTTGCTACCTTCTGGCTGCGGTGCTGCCGTGGCAGGGGCAGACTTTGGTGCCGGTTGCTCTTCCTCCTCTTCATCAGAGGAGTCATCGGCCTCAAAGATGGCCTTGAACAGGTCGATGGGCTTCTCAACATATGGCATTGGCGCCGCGCCCGGCTCGTCTGCTGGCAGGCCCGGTGGCGGCGGCAGCCCTGGAGGCGGCGGCAGCGCTGCATCTGTCACCATTCGAGCTGTCAGAGTTGCACAATTTTTTGACAAGAGTCACAGTCAGCCTACACCCTGTGCATTTTGCAAGTATGCCAGGAGGATAGTTGTCGGCGGATGTGTGCGACACATTTGTTAGCTGGTGTAGAGTGCACCTGGCAGGGTCCCAGCCACAGGCGGTGCTCCATTATCCTCGGCGCCAAGAGAGTCCAGGAAAGCATCCGCCAATGATCGGCTGTCGGATGAGGGAGGCGCCAGCGGTGGGGGGCCAGGCAGCTGCCGAGCAGCTGTACTCTGCAACCCCATCCACCAGTACCTCAGCTGCTTCGCCATGCATTTCCTCTAAGGACACTGCCAGGATGTGAGCGATCAATGAATTCCCAAGGGGTTTATGGTTTGCAGGCAACAATCTGTGTGGTGCCAACGGGGACTGAGGGGCACCTGCGGGGGGATCGGAGGGGGTCCTGGTAGCTGCAGGGCGGCTGCCGGCGCAGCTTCCAGCACGGAGCCGGCGGCTGCGGCGGTGTCGGGCAGCGCGAGGCGATCGGACATGAAGCGTGGCACAGCGCTGACAGGCGCTGCTGGGCGGCCCTTGAAGGGGTCGGGCACGTTGAAGCGCTTGCACAGCAGCGGCTCTGGCCGCCACTCGTGCACGCTGCGCTGCGGCCGCTTTGGAGCGGCCTGCACGCACCAAATTGAGATCAGTAAAGGATTGCTCCAAGCTTGCAAATTTTTGCAGCACCTTTCCCACCATCGTTCAGGTACTGGCTACCAGCGTGGCTGCTCTGGTGCACCAGCAAAGCGAGCAGTTGCTAAAACTTGAGGAGATCTAATATCTTGCTACTTGTTATTAGTAATATTACACGCTTTTCCTGCCGGTGGCAAGGTGCGTCTGCAGACAAGCTGCAGTAAAGGCTGCCAAATTCCTACCCCTTGATGGACCTTGCTTATGCTGCATTATAAAAAAAGCACGAGGATTGCATCATGCCTGCTGAGCATCTGATTCTGAAGAGGCGGTAACGCCCGCCTGCAGGCCTGCAGCAGCTTCCGGTTGGAACGTTCCTCCGCTGGCAAAGCGGCCACCGATGGAGCCGAGGAAGGCAGCGGCCGCAGAGCTGGGTGGCGGGGCCGGAGCGCTCACTGCCTGCCCGGGCACGGGCTGGTGTAGGCCAATCGGGCGGGACCCAAAGCCCATGTCCTGCTCTGTCGCACTGGCAAAGCTGCCCGCCAGCGTGTCCTGCAGCCGCCTCCTGTCGGTGTCTGCAACACGTGCCCAGTGCCTCGTCAATGCCCGCACCTTCTGTAAGTTGGAGGTTTTCTAGCAGTGGAGGACATCATAATCTCTACAAGAGCCTATTTAAATTCATGTCACATTGCAGCTGCATTTTGTGATTCGGCCAATTTGGCATGTGCACAGGCATCAAACACATACCTGCGATGCCAGAAATGTTGGGGCCTGCAGCATGCGGGCCTGCAGGTGCGGCGGCTGTGCTCGACGCTGCAGCAGCCGCTGCCAGTTGTGCCTCACCTAGCAGCGCTCCTCTGTCATCCGCAGACAGCGGCGCGCGGCGCTGCGCCACGGAAGCCCCTGACCCCTTCGCCTCTGCCTTGGCCACCTGCCAAGACCCGCTAACATATCAGCCTCCCTGACAACCACCTCACTTGGCAGCAGTTTCCTCTATTGTGATGGCCTCCCCTCTTGAGCCTGAGAGATAAGACAGCCCCTTCCTGACAGCTTCACACAGGCTAGGCGGATGGAGGCATGCAGTTCTGCAAGGGAGTGCAGGGACAAGACAGCTCAGATGAGGTGAGGGAGTATCCAAATAGGGATCGCGCTCTCAAGTCAGGAGCCGAGCAGCAGCCACCTGCACGCGCCACCTGTAGTACTCTGCGCCGGCGCCGCCCACGAGGAAGCTGAACTTCTGGCTCTTGGCGTTGGCCTTGACAGCAACCGCCTCGAAGGCCGGCCCGTTGCGCGCGACGAAGGGCGCCATTGCGTCGATCGTCCTGCGCAGCTCTGGGTCATCTGGCGGCGGCACCTCACGCGCTGGATTGTCCACACCCGTGGCAGACGACCCTGCATTCCACACACCATGCTGTCAGCTTAGGGAGCCTTGCTATCCTGACTGGAGAATCACTACTGCAAGGAAGCAAATACCAAAAATGTCCTAAGGAAATTGGACAGGTCTGTGAGGTCAATTCCTTCTTCCTTGACATTAATTGTCTATGGCCTGCCCATCTCCAGAAGTGAAGATCAAATGCCAAATTAAGACGACTTTCACTTCACACACTTGCCCACCGGTACTTCATGTTCTACCCTGCTCTTCCTCAATACGCAGGGCATCAGGCAGTGCTTGAAATGCTGATGTGAGCTACTTGTCCCCCTTGTTGTGTCTGCCAGCTTCTTTGCCAGCTTCAAGGGATCCAGGACATTGTCCCAAGGTATTTTTCTGGCTGGTATTACAACAGGTCACCAGGCCAGCCAGCGAACCTGGAAGCGCATCATCTGGGAAGTCGTGGTGCGGCTGGTAGCTGGCAGGGATCTTGGGCGGCGAATACAGCTTGGGCGAGACCGTCTCGGCCGCCCGGACAAATCCCGGAATGATGTCTTTCTGCGGAGCCTGGCCTGCCGCCAGAATGCTCAGCGGCGTTGCCTTCCCTGGCAGCATGAAATTTGGGTCCAGCTTGCCACCCCTACTCGCAGCACACCCAGACCATTCAATCACGCATGCGCTCTCGCCCCTTTGCATGATTGACGAGCAATGCGCCCTTCTTGTAAGCAAATTGAGCAATTGACGGAGTCTCTGACATCCGGGTGATCTAGCAGGAGGGTGTGTGAGAGTGGTGGAGGGCATGCCTTAGATGTGCCATGTCAGTGTCTTCCTCATCGGAGGCGATCTCAAAGTTGAACTCTCCCCCGCGGGCTTGGCCGTCATGGCTGACATAGTCATCCATGTAGCCGAAGGTGTCTGTCTCCTCACCGGTGCCGGACCCGAATGCAACGCCGCGCTGCCGCTTCCTTGTATCCGCCTGCTCTGTTTGCCGACCCTGCTCGCCTGGCCTCTCCCTCTTTGCATTCCTGAACTCCTCTGCGCCCTACACCATGCACATCCAGTATGGGCCTGCTGTGCAGCAAAGCTGTGAGGCAGCAAATCTTTGCCAGATCTTCTGAGCAGTATTGAGTCATTTGTGTCGTCTTTGATAAGTAACGCTCGGGGACTAGGGGCAGGGCAACGATGGCAACGTTATGTGGTAACCACAGGATGCAAGCACTCTTCTATAAGGAGACCATCAAGGCATATATCTTTACCTTGAAAGGGTCGAAGCCAAGGCCATGCTGGTTGGTCTTGGGGGCGAGCGCATAGATGGGTGTATTGTCTGGGCCGACGCCAGCCTCGGGGCCCCAGCGTCTGCCCGTCTTCTGCGGCTTGTCTGGCGCTATCGCAGGACCCACGCCCTTGCCCTGCCGCCACCCCATGCTCTGCAGCAACCTGATGCCTGTGGCGCATATGTGACCAATATTGACGTTTTGCTCTTAAGCCATCTCCCCTATTCATTACTTCCTTGTGCCATCATGTTGGCTACCCTCCGCTTTATTCAAGGGAGACACTAGCCGAACTCTCTGAACCCACCATGCTTGCCCTCCTGCAACTTATTTGCAACTTATTGAACTCAGCCAACAGGGCGCAAACCTGAGAAAGGGCATCCATGCAATGGAAAACAGAGCCCTGCTGTAATGCTCCTTGAGGCGCACACAAGTACTCTTGCAGAGAGTGAGCATGGACTCCTCACCCATGGAGTCGGCGACCGGGGTGATGATGGCGTCGGGCACAAAGCTGAGGTGGCCCCTGTCCCTGGTGCTGGCCTCTGCGTTGGCCGCCCGCCGCGCATGCTCCGCCGCGGTGGTGCCAAAAGTGTCATACTCTGCGCGCACCTGCAGCCCAGACTTGCGCATGTCCTCCAGCTCATCCTCGTCCAGGAAGTCCTCCACCTTCTGTGCCCTGCAGCCGACATTAAACGCTCAAGAGTTGAGAGAGGTTGTTCTGCTCACCCTATGCTGTTCTTCCACAGCTGGCACAGCCGCTGACGTACAATCCTGCCAGCACTATAGGCAGGTACATGCTGTGCCATACAAGGTGAATGAGCATGAATGGGGATTCCAGGTATGTGAGCATGGCATAGCACGGCAGATAGCAAGAATACCTGGCGGAGCCGCGGTCCTCTCGGGAGGATTTGAAGGTTGAGGGTGCCCATCCCTCCAGTGAGCCCACGGTGTTGTAGTAGCCAGCGCTGTACCCGCCAGTGAAGGCACCATGGAAGCGCCTCCTGCCCTCTGCATCGGTTACCTCCTGCATTAAATTCATTAGATCTTGTAAAATGCTGTTGAAGACGATTCATACAGCCGATTTCAATGATGCACAAGACATATCTTGAGCACAGATGCTGTACCTGCTTATGCAAGGGCAGCTGCTTCGTCAATGCAGGATCCTTCACGTCCTTCCGCCTTTGACCAGCCCTGCTTTCTTCCTCCTCCTGCAGAGGAGTGCCGAAGAAGACGTACTCATCTTCGTCGTCAGAGGCCATTTTTCAGGACGTTGGAAATTGCATGCCTTACTGCATGAAGTACTGCATGCTGGACAACTCAAAGTTTACATCGATCATATCAGAAAAGATACGAGTTTGTGAATCTTTTAACGTGATGGACAACGTTCACGAATGCCAGCTGGGCTCAGCCCCTGAAGACAAGCATGAATCCAGGTACAGATCTAAAGAAGGAGTTGGGATCACTGGGGACGATCGCCCCTCTCCTGAAATATCTAGTGATACTAAGCGCATGTCTCTCTTTTTAGAGCTGCTGTCTCAAAGAATGCCAAATTTCACCTCCCATTTCACCTGCCCTACGTGTGCCCGTATCGGGCAGCTGCAGCTGCTTGATCAATGACTCGGCTTCTGGCCGGCACTTGCAACAAACTGATCATAGTTAACGTGAATGGCTAGACAGAGGACTTTGCATGATATCAGATATGTCCTGAATACCGGTATTGCCACTTATGTATGAGACAGGGCTTCTTTTGTTTGGCTGCAAACTTTCCTCTGGGAAGGTGATCAGAGAGAGAGTCCTAGCAGGGACGGATGTCGGGAGAGGAAGTTGACGATTTTGAGAAGGCCATTCTCATAACATTCGCGCAGAATGGCTTGGTTGATAGTAATTTGAAGGTAACATAGTCCAGCATTCTTGATTTGCTTTTCCTTGCAAACTAATAGCTGCCAGGGAAAGTACCTATCTGCGCTTGTTGCCTGTATGGAAACCTCTTGTTGCTCGCGAGAAATGGCTATATTTTTCTATTGGATCGCATCTCTCGGCATTGCTTCCCCAAAGTCCAGCAGCCTGCAGCTTATGAGGTATGGGCTTGTTGCGCCAGGCACGGGCTGTAGCGTATTGTGATGAGGTCAAAGCGTCTTCAAGCTGCTTGCAACTCTGCCTAACCCGCTTTGCAAGTAGCGCTTACATTGAAGTCAGGTTCTGGTGCCTCCAAACACTCCACGAGGTGCGTGAGTTTGCAAGCCTATCCTGTTGTGGCTAGTTGGTCAATGCCATGCCGAGGATGAGCAGGATGTGCGTATCGATTGCACAGAGCCGATCTCGTCAATAATATAGTTTGCTGATGCAGGTTCTACAGAAGAATTGGAAGTCATTTGAGCCTCAGCAGCAATCCTTGGTATGTGTTGGATCTCACACATCTTGTGTTGCGCACTCAATGTATCTCATTCGCCGTGGCTGCTGAGACGATTCAGGACGACCGGCTGATCTTGCTGCCTGTGACAGATCAAGCAGACCATATGGTCATGGGTGCGCGGAGCGGCTCAGAATGCTTTGCAGCCCTTCCTGAAGAACAAAATAGCGCAGAATGCGGGGTTCATCCTGCAGGTGAGTCTCACCTCTGATCTGTTCACAAACCTTGGGGAGCACAGATCCACATGGTGCATGCAGAGCACTTTATCTTCTGCTGACCCTTTCTGCAGTGGGAAGCTTCCAGTCAGCTGTTAGCTGTTAGGAACCGGTGGCTATGTGTGCACAGGCGGATTTCCAGGAGCAGTGGCAGGTGCTGGTGGGGATGCTTGGGGAGGGGTCTGGTGCGGCAGACATGTTCTGCCGCATCCTGGTGTCCATAGATGAGGACGTCATCAGCCTGGATATCCCCCGCGGCCAGGATGGTGTCAGAGCCAGCATGGAGCTCAAGGTCTTCTGTCTTCTCTCTTTTGTGCATTCAAACAGACATGGATTGTCCAAGCCAGTGCTTCTTAGTTTCATGGCGGGGCGGCAGCCCTGATGCACGCCATACACAAGCGTTGCAGGATATTTGCAGACCGAGTGTGGCGAACATTGGAGGTGTTGCGCAGGACACGATGCGGGAGCACTGCCTGAACGAGCTGGCCAGCATCTGGTACAATCTATTGGTGACCTACAGCGATAGCAACCCAGGCCTGGCAGAGGCGGTGCTGTCTGTGGTCAAGCGCTATGTGTCCTGGATCGACATCGGCCTTGTCGCCAATGACAGGTGCCTCGCTTCAGTCTGCCACAAATACTGGGGCTATGCCTGGGCCTTCGAGTGTCTAGCACGATCTGCAGCACGTACTTGGATCAAGTGGCTGGGTTTTCAGATGCTAGTCCGCTTGGCCATGGTTTTGTCTGCACATTGTGCTGGATAAGGCACTGGTGCCGCTTTTGGCCTCAAAGCTATTCTGACTGATGCAAGCATTGTATGTACTAAGGTCGTAATGTGCAGGTTTGTGCCGATGCTGGTGGCGCTGCTGAGCGGAGCGTCGAGTGGGCTGGCAGGCGCTGCAGCAGATGTGCTGGCAGAGATCGTGCTGAAGCGCATGGACCCTGCAGCCAAGCTCAGGTGCAGCATCCCTCTATTATGCCTGTAGCGCATTCTCTGCCATCCTGCTTGCATGTGAGTTCTGGCTCCAGTAGCTGAGGAATAGATGCATTTGTAGTACGCACGGAAATTCCATCAAGTGTGTCGTGACCTGGTTGGCGGTCTACCTATGCAGGTTAGTGCAGCAGCTGGGGCTAGGCCCGCTGATAGCGGCGTGGGCGGACAATCAGCTGCGGGATCCCAGTGCTGCGGAGGATGTGGGGCCACAGTGCGCGCGGCTGCTGGCTGCCCTGGTCACTGGTGCGGCCGGCAACCATGCTCCAAACAAGCATCCAACTCATGCACACGTCTTTGATTCGAGCATTGCGAAATTTGTCTCACGTGACATGCATTCTTACTTCTCTCACGTATGTGGAAGGTATTTTGACTCCCAGGTATCAGCATGCCTGCTTTGATATGCGCCATTTGTCGGAGGTAGGCAAAGGATAACTGCAGAAGAGTAACCTATCAGCGTATGTAAGACTTGGTGACTGCTTCAAACCGCCTGAGGGATAGCAAAAGAAGCATGTGACTAGCATGCAAAAGGAGTGATGACTGATTTTGTCAAACGCCTCTTTGCGTACAGAGGTGCTGGAGGCGTGGAAGAAGGTGGAGAACAGCGTGGTGAGTTTTGCGGCGGTGGGACTGGCGATCGATTCAGAGGCGGCCGGGGAGGCGGGCGCAGCGTGCCGCACGGCGCAGGGCCTGATCTCCGCGCTGTTCCCTGCCGTGCTGGCCACGCTGGGCAGCGAAGACGACGAGGTCGCCGCCTGCCTCGTCCCCTTCCTGCAGTCCTACACCTCCAAGCTAAAAAACAGCCTCAAGCGCGGCGCCCTCAACCAGGTTCCGCCCCTGCCCCTGCTGCAGTCTTCTCCTCGGGTGCATTAAATTTTGTGACCAGTACAATCAGCAGCAAGTTATTTCACGGATGTGTCCACTAAGTGCACCATGTTCAATTTTGGTCCAGGCAAGCACATTCCTTGCGAGGGTCATTTCAGTCGAACATAGAAATGAGACGAGAAAGTGTGCCCTGTGCTTTCTGGACGATGTGTAGTGACGCATGCATGCTGCGCCCCAGGTGCACCGGCAGCACATCCGGGGGATACTCGAGGCGGTGGCCGAGAGCGCACACTACCCGGAGTCCTCATCGGCCGAGGCGCTAGACGGCGCAGGCGACGCGGCCGATCCCGAGGCGCTTGAGGCGGCTGAAGCGGAGGCGGCCGCCGCCGAGCGCCGTGCGGAGCTCTTTGTGCTGTTCCGTAACGCCGCCAAGGTGGCGCCCGAGGAGGGCTATGCTGTTGCTGGCCTGCTGCTGCAGCGCCTCGTGTCGGAGCCCTCCACCGGCTTTCAGGCATGCCTCCTTCTTCCGCTGGTTTTCGTCGCTGAAAATTTGAGGGGTCTTCTTGCAGCACTCCCATTTTGATCATATAGTTCATCAGCCCATCCAGACCCCACGAATGAAAAAAAGCTAAAAGAGCGCCACTGTCCTCTGTAGCTGCCATCATGCAAGTGACTAATAGATAATGAAAGGGGAGAAACGAGTTGTTGACATGCGTAAGAGTGATTGCAATATCTGGCATGGGGAGATCCAACTGAATGAACTGCTTCAAGATTGCCAGACTGCCTGCAGAAATGACTCGATAAGTCCACAAGTGGTGAGGAGACGACAGTTTACCATTTTTGCTGCAGGACTCGGAGCTGGCTGTGTCGCTACTGTATGAATTGGGGGAAGGGGCATCGGAAGAGGCGCTGAAGCCTGGCAGCGGCGCCCTGGGTCAGATGGCATTGGGTGCGTTACTCCCTTTTTTACTATTGACATCAGAAATATTGCTCGTTGATAGCTGTGATGCCCACTTATCAGAGGATCTAGACCGGCATCACTGTGTTCTGTTCTTATGATGGTGTTGGTTGGTGCAGGTCTGATGCAAACGGATGTGCCTGCATCGGGGCACCGCCTGGTTGCCCTAGCCCTTATGGAGACATATGTCCGGTACAGCAGGTGATCTATCTCTTGTCGTGCACTTTGAATGTAGTGGCTCCTGCCTGCTCATAGACGGCCTGCTGTGACTTGATAATGGAGCTTGATGAGCGCTTCTTCATCCACAGGGTGTTGCAGCAGAGCACTCAGCATTTGCCACACGTACTGGATGTCTTCACTGGGAGCAAGGGCATCGGCCATCCTGATAAGGTGAGTTCTGCCTGTGTCTTACTCTACCAAGCGAACGTAAAGCCAGCAAACGTAAAGCAGTCAACATTACTCCCTACACGCAGCATCAGTGGTTTTGTACTGAGCAAATAAACAAGGCATCAATTCTTGACAGGAAGCTAATGGCTGCTTTGCAGATGGTGGGCATGCGAGCATGCTATCTGTTCAGCCGGCTGGTCAAGGGTCTGCGCCAGAACCTGCTGCCACTGCTGCCAGACCTGCTGCTCCGACTGCAGCCCCACCTGGCACACATTGTGTCTACCCCCTTGCCCGAAACACCACCTACCAAATCAGCACAGGGTGCGCACGCTCTCTGTCAACAGTCATTTGCTTTGAGCTATCAGATTGATGAGTCACTCTCTTAAAGAGACACTCTTACTTTTACAATTCCTTTGGTTAAGGAGGCTCTGTAGCAGAGATGTTCTTGTGAGGCCACAGGCAAGTGCAGGCCTGTCACTGAGCTTGCTGTCGTGGCATGGGGCAACAAGCTGAGCAGGAGCTGTGTTGTTGCGGTAGGGATGAGAGGAAGGGGAACGCCTGCGGCGGCTGCTGCGAGCGACGACCGGCTGTACGCGTTTGAGGCGGCGGGGCTGCTGCTTGGATTGGAAGACCTTCCGGCCGAGGAGCAGAGGGAGGCCGTCAGCGCACTGCTGCGGCCGCTCCTCGCGCAGATGGAGGAGCAGCTCGCGGCCGCTGGCAAAGCCGCCGCGGGTATGTGCATCCCTTGAAACGTTCTCCACAGCGTTGCCACTGTTCCCTGCCAAATTGCTAACAACTTACATGATCCTCCACACTTGTTGCCGAGTAACCTTCATCTAAGGGGTTGCTAATCGCTCTATCGTGTGGAGGATTGAAGGAACATTAGAATGCAAGACTCACAATGCGGTGCGATCATCTAGGGAGCTGTAAGCATATGCATTGACAATACAAGCAGATTGCGCACAGGAAGATGTCTGGTATTCGATAGATGCGATGAGTGTGGGTGAGAGCAGAAATATTTGCGGTGCAGGGTCGGAGGAGCGGCGGCGAACGGAAGCGCTGGTGCAGCAGGCACTGGAAGCGGTGTCGCGCGCCAGCAAGGGGTTCAGTCTCCAGCTGTGCACTCAGACGCGCCCCGCCATCGGTGACCTCCTCGCGCCGCCCCTGCGCGCCGCCATTCACATCCCCCAGGCATGCCTCCATCATTCTGCGAGCTTCAGCAACATGAGGTCCTTGTTGAGCCCCGTTTGTAATTGAGGCTCAGAATATCACGACACAGTAGTCTTGGCATGGCTGGAGCACGCCCGCTTTTGACGACAGATACTATCACCCACCAGGTGCCTGGTGTCTTCAGAAGCCAGAGGACAAGGGCCTCACACCCGTTGGGCTCTGCATTTTGCTGCCTTTGTTATTTAAGTGCCCTTGGAGAAGGGGATATAAGCAGAGGAGGGTAAGATTGGAGAAAAGTTCTACAAACGAGTGATCACGTGACCTGGACGTGGTGTTGTGGAGTGACGAGTAGGTTGTCCCCAACAGGTGGTGCCGGACAACAAGGTGCTGCGCGGCCGAGTGATCAGTTTCCTGCACCGCCTGGTGGAGTGCCTGGGCGACCGCCTGCTGCCCTTCCTGCCGGCCGCACTTGCCGCGCTACTGCCGGTGACGGCCGACGCCACGGACGTGTCGGACGTGCATGCGCTGCTGTCTCAGCTGGCCATGCGCTACAAGGCCGCCCTGCAGCCCCTCCTCGCCAAGGTGGGCGTTTTGCTCTGCCCTCTTCCTCACCATGTGCAATGAATGTCCAAATTGCTGCCCATGAAAGGACAATAAACAACCTGCTCGAGGCATGATGCACAGCATTGATGGGAGAGGAAGCAGCGGTTGCAACTTGATATGAAGGTGTAACTTGCCACTGAGCCTGGAAATTCGTACATCCCGAATAGCCAGGAAGCAGCAAGGCCGGCCTCACATCATTGTTTCATCTCCATACCGCTTCCAGCCTTCCTTTTGGCCATCGTGATCGACCTGGCATGGCCTAGAATATACTCTTATAGCTACAGCTGTGTAGGGAACAAGATGTGTCTCTTAAAATTGGGTGGTGTGAACGTGCAGGTGGTGCCGGAGGTTGTGGGCCGCGTGCATGCGCTGCTGGCGGGCGACTGGGACTGGAGCGGCGCGGGCGGCCGGGGCAGCGCCAGCGAGGAGGCGCGCGAACAGGCCGACCTGCAGCGCTCATACTACGGCTTCCTCAACGCCCTCTGCCAGAACCAGCTCATCCGATCCCTCCAGGTGCACCATGCTTTCTTAGTGTCATGCTCGCAGGGAGAGGGGGGAGGGGATCCTTGAAGGGCCAAGACTACAGGGCTTTCACCTTCTATGGCATGGGGTTCCACTGCTTATTTTGATCCTGTCATGCTCCCTGCTGTCCGCAGAGGAATGATACTGATATACACCTCATTGGAGATCCACTGGCCCTCTGTCTGCATGATTAAATTGATGCGAGTTGGGGGGTTCGAATGTGAATACTGGGATGTTTGCAGGGTGGGACGCTGGATGTGGCTCTGGAGGCGCTGCTGCGCGGCGCGGAGAGCCACATCGACCCCGCCACCCGCAAGACATGTGTGCAAGTGCGCATCTTGCCGATCCCTGGCACACCATCATCCTGCCAACAGCAAGCCACAAGATGCATCCACAGCGCAGTTAGCAGTGCGAGAGGCATGTGGATTAAGCATTGCCTTGATTAAAGCTGCTGCTCTCAGCATTCCTGGAACGATGATTGTGCGCGGGGATGGCAGCATGATGTGCCGGCGTGATGCGCGCAGGTGCTGCGGCGGCTGGTGGCAGAGCTGAGCGGCGGGCAGGGGCCGGCGGGCGCGCAGATACGGCAATTCCTGATGGAGCGCTGCGCGGGGGGCGTCTGCCTGGGGGGCTTGGCCCGGGGGGACCTCGACGCGCGCGATGCTGCCGTCTCGGCGCTGCTGACGGAGGTGGCCGGCCTGCTCATGGACTGCGCCGCCCGCTGCGACGGCGAGCTGCCGGCCTTCCTGCGCGCGCGCGTGCTGCCTCAGCTGCAGCTCAGCCCCGCGCTGCAGGTGCTTTCACAGAATTTGATGGTGCCCTTGCTGAACGCGCCGATTCCCCTCACCTCATCCACTGCCTGGACTTTAGAGGGGGAGCTAGTATGATGGCGCAACGGAGCGTTCAGCAAGGGCTTCCCCAAAGATGTGTTTCCCCTCTGCAGGCATATAAAAAGATGTAAGGAGTCAGTACCAGCGAGAAAGTGGAAGAGGGTAAACATTTAGCATTGTATCATTTGCAATATATTGGTGCATTCCAGACTAAAATATTGACTGAAAGCCTGTCTTTTCTCCAGGAGGCGCTGGTGCAGGATTTGGAGGGCGCAGAGAAGAATGTGAAGCAGCTGAAGGGGCACCTGAAGGACCTTGTGCAGGCGGCCAGCGGTGTGGCCCCAAGCACAAGGGGCAGGAGTGACATGCCGGACAGCAACGGCATGGTGGCCAGGATGAGCCACTGAGAGAGCACTGACAGATTCAATACCCAATTAAGCCGGATGGCCCCAGGGCCGCGTTGCAGCGATCAGACACGCTAGCGGTAATGAGTGTATATAAGGAAGTTATTTGAATTTGAACCGTGCGTCCATGAGGGCAGCATAACCATTGCTTAACTTGGGCCGCTGTGTTGGTCAGGTTGTGGTGAACAGAACACGCAAGGTTGATTGACATGCGCCGAAAAGTATTGAAAAATATATATATATATATATAAACACAGATTTTCCGAGGAAGTTACAATTAATGCAACATTCGATTTTAAAGTTGAATGCCCACAAGTCCAGATGGGTTGCTTAAACTCCCATTCCATTAATATTGCTTCCTGTGTGACAATTAATGCTTTCTATGCATGCAAGAATCCCGTAGAAGGAAACACACACAATGCCCATATGCGGACAGTCCTCAAAGGTGCTTTCAATATCCGCCTCTGCAGATCCAGACACCATGCCGACCTAGGTATAATGTACAGTACGTACACTTGGTAAAAAATCAAGTCTTGTCCACCAAAGAATACAATTCATATCGTTTCTGCTGTGTGAGTGGCATGTTGAGCCGACGGGTCTCCATCTCTGCATAGTCCAGCTCTGCATACACGAAGCTTGCCGTCTCATCTGTCGTGCCCAGGATCTGCACAGCAACAGCACAATTCAACAGTAGGCGTGAATCAACAACATGACTTTATTTCCACTCATGCATGGCAATCCAAATCTTGTTACTGGGAGAACAAAAGCAAGTGTCAAATTTTAGAAACCTGACCCCGGGAAGAGAGCAGCACCTTTCCCCAGGGGCTGACGACTGTGGAGTGCCCCCAAGCCTGGTAGGATGCTTTGGGGTTGCGCGCAGGCGAGCAGGCTGCCACAAACAGCTGGTTGTCCACCGCTCGCGCCCTCTGCAGCAACTCCCAGTGCTCCGGCCCCGTCGTCGTGTTGAAGGCACCTGCAGCAGAATAAAGCTGCATTGGTTGATTTTTCAAAGAAGACCTTAAGAGGAAATTTTGTCATTGCTGTCATTGCTCCACCATTTTCAGGCAGCGCATATAGCGTGTTTCCCACAAGTCAGGCGATATCATCTGACAACCCTTGACAAGGTGCCTCTCAGGCCATACCATCAGACATCTGAGACTACGCTGCAGGTACAGTCTGCAGGGGAACATTTATACTTTCAGATTAGGGTGCTTTTCACATTTATTTTTCACCGTTTTCGCTTACCAAAGCACATCACAACAACATCCCCTGCCACGCACCGGGGTAGACGATGAGCTGGGCGCCTCGCTGCGCATAGATCTGCGCGAGTTCTGGGAAACGGATGTCGTAGCAGATGCCGATGCCCAGGCGGCCGGCGTCAGTGTCCACCACGGTTATGGCCTCCCCGGGCGACAGCGTCTCCGACTCCTTGAAGGTCACTCCCCCCGGGATGTCTATGTCGAACAAATGCACCTGGTCAGAGCATGCACAGAACAGCGGTAAGCTACATTGGAGGTAATAACCTGCATGCAGGCAAAGCCCGTCGGCGAGCAGATTGCAGAGATAAATATAATCTTGATGTATATTTGTCTCTCTGTCTTTTTGTTTAGCACCCGCCTCCCAGGAAGGATAGAGAGGGCATTTACACAAAGAGTACTGCCAAATGGACCCACCCTCACTGCTCATTGGCATGTGCAGTCCATCTGTAGATGAGCCTTGTAGAGAGCTGATCTTGCCTGAAGCCCCGGGACGCACAAAATGAGAATACCACACCTTTCTGTGCTTGGCCAGCAGGGCGCCCTCCCGGCTGAACACCAGGCAGGTGTTGTACAGGCGGTCTGTGCTCCTCTCAGGGATGGACCCCCCCACGAGCGTCACAGCGTTGGCCGCAGCGGCTGCAGAGAGAGCATCTGCGCTGGGGGACGCGCCCCCATCGATGTCCTCTGCGTACGTGGGGAAGGAGTCATTCGAGTAGGGGCAGTTCCACATCTCTGGCAGCACCACCAGGCTCGCTCCGGCCGCTGCAGCTTCCTGCGTGCATGTCATCATGACTCATACATTGCAAGGCCTTGTTTGGACGGGCATGCATGGGGTTTTGCCTGCAATGTTCCGATACATGGCACTACATGTCCTCCTTAGCAACTATTGTTCCAGGAGTCTTTGGCCAGCATATTTGGATAGTGAACGGTGACGGGGAGCAGCTACACCAAGCGTGGCAGGAGATTCTGACCTTGATTGCGCTGGTCGCAATCTTGATGTTCTCATCCTTGTCTACGGAGGTGGCGAGCTGGCACAGCGCAATTTTCACCTGTGCACCGGAGAGGTTAGGACAAAATACCATGGTGGAGGTGCTCGGCAGAGCCGTGGTCCAGAGGCAGGCAGAGACAGCACCACCTTCTTGGCTTCAGGAGTGGGAGTCATCTTGGGAGGGCTGGAGGTTGCAGCAGTGACTGCCGTCCGGTGCATGTGCCACAGGCGTGAGGAAGGGCGCAAGCTGTATGCTGCAACTCCAAGGGCTGCTGCTCCGATGCCTGCTAGGGACATGGATCTGGGCGTGACCATGCAATGCTACTACCTGTATCAATCAAGCAATGCAAACGTTACTGCAAGAGGGAGAACCCCTCGCCTTTGAACATCTTATGTCACAATAGTGAAGAGAGCATAAAAACTCAAACAGGAGGAATCCACCATCTTTGAAAGTCGCATCCATTACCTCTTCTTGATAGTTAAAAAAATGCCGAGTCTAATTACTTTTTGATCGTATTGATGCCTGACATGTGCTAGTCAGATCGGCGTGCAACACACGTTGAAAATGGCGATGAGCGACTCAGTGAATGAGATACATACAACGCAATAACCGCTCATGTACACTGTTCCAAGAAATCGTTTGCAGGACGCTAGGGTATCCTTTGTGCCCACTGGGCATCACGTGCACTAGTGTACTCATGTGATCTCTGAACTGCTCAACTTTGCATGCAGAGGGTTGACCCACCAGCATGGCACAATTGAACACTTCAACCAAAACAGGCGCAACACAAGACTAAGAAAGTGCTGAATTTGTGCTTGAAACAAGGCAGGAAGTGCAATATGTGAAGTCGTCGGTGCCGCCGCGCTTGAAGCCAGCTCAATTACTAATAGTAAGCTGTGATACGATATTTCTGAGCCGATCGAGCAGTCGGTATCATTGATAGTATCTGCTAGTAATTACAGCGCTACAGCAATGCTGACAAAGTCACCTAAGTCACATTCTGCTGGCACATAGCACATGCAAATGTGTGCACGTGCAGCACACAGCGGTTGCAACAATTGTCAAGGATAATGATCAATCCTGATCAGTATATCCATCCAATTAAAGTAAATATTATTCTCAGCAGCTGATCATCAGCTGGAATGAGTAGTCAAATATATAAAGACAACGCCAGCTGGCACTTCAGCTGGCACGCCAGCCGACCAACCATGGAACACTTCAGGTCGTACGAGCTTGTTGAACAAGAGGCACGCACCATGCTCACAGATGTCTGAGAACAAAAAATGAGACAGCGACAAAAGTCTTGCAACCAATAAGACAACACACGTGTGGCAGTCTAGGGTGTGGGGACCCCCGGGGTCCGGGGTCCCCTTGCCAATGAGACCCAATAACAGGTCAATTCTGGTTGTACAGAGGACATCATGCCCACAGTGGCGACAACCATTGCCAACACATGGACATCTGAGACAGTTTGCGTTGGTGTTTGGACAAGATGACATCAGACAACAGTGCCACGTCAATTAAAAGTACAACAGGAGATGATGAAATCACAATCACAGTCGCTTCTAGAAGTGCTTATTTCCGATACCCAAACCCAGAACAGCAGGTGTGGACATCTGGTCTGCTGCCAGGCGCCCTGCATATACGTAGAGAACACTTGCCTGCCATCATTGCTGATGGACGTGAGAGTCCGCGGGGAAGGCTGGCCAGTCAAGGAGGCCTCTCCTTGATGAATGGCCCAGCATCGCTGGAAGGTTGGGGCTTCCTTTACTTCTTTGAAATAGGATGGCATGCATTCTAGAAACAGTCGTGGGTTGTCATTGTGGGTCATGTGTGAGCGTTCAAGCTCTCCTTTCTGGAGAGGGCCTCGTCCATGATGAAGTGTGAGACTCGCATGAAGGCCTGCGCCTCGGCTCTGCTGTCCTGCAGATTGCTGAGCAGCTCCTCATAAATGGCCGATGGACCCTCCTGCTCCTGTCATTGCAAATCTTGACTCAGGGGGCTTCATGCAGATGTTTCTGCCAAGTGCAGGAAAGAAAGGAACCACCAGCTACTAGAATGAGTACCGGAATTTTAAGGGGCAGTGGCCCACCTGTGAGAGATCTGAAGAACGTCCTTCGCAGAGGTCAAGTGCATCCTCAAGATGTGAGCACATGTCAAGCAGGTCCTCTTGCTTAGCCTGGTTATAGACCAATTAGAGTGATTCAGGCTCCAAAAGGACAGAATTGACTGCCGCAATGAGCATGGTGTGTCATGATCCAGGAAAATTTACCAGCAATACTTGTGCAGCGGCTTGCAGCTTTATCTGTTCCCCGCCGATCTCAGTCCTCAAGGACTTGTTGCCTTCCTGGAGGCTCTTTATGCGCTCTCCCGCTGCCTGAGATCACACATACATCAGCAATAGCCTTGCAAAGAGTGGGCATCTTGCTGGATACAAGTGCGGGGTCTTCTTCACGTTGGCTGGCAATTATTAAGCCCCACACACCTGCACTTTCTCAAGTGTCCCAGCAAGGGCCTGCTGCGTGGCTGCTGTTTGTGCAAGCGCTGCTGCAACTCTGGACCTCAGCTTCGTAGTCAGGAGGGGCAGTCTCCTCACACGTACTGTCTGAGTTGGTGTCACCTGTGATCACCGTGATCTCTTCAATGAATGCTACCCAAACCGCCACAGCATTGATCCTGAAAACCGAAAAGTGCACAATCAATGCACACAAGCTAGTGTGAACTTCACATTACACACACACACACACACACACACACACACACACACACACACACACACACACACA
>JADEYI010000613.1_pt1 | contig 43884 bp, 44 predicted proteins | sample 8542331 | NCBI WGS metagenome assembly JADEYI01 (sample SAMN16510988, study PRJNA670497) | mine drainage metagenome | isolation source: biofilm near Copperflume 1 | place: Germany: Marsberg coppermine Kilianstollen | collected 2018-02 | reverse complement strand
ACGGGCCATAGCTCCATCCTACCCCTATCGCGCGGCTATTTACGTGTCACCACACACTAGATAGTGCGGTCGGATAGCGTTCTCGGCACCCACAGGGCCAACACCAATGCACCTGGGCGGAGTTTGCCCCACTCTTTCTGATCGACGGAGGTGCTGCAGGTAGTCGACACTTGGCCAACCTTCGATCGTCTGGTTCAATGATTGATCGTGCCCAGCAACACGTTGCGCGCCGGAGACAAATTCGGTCCCCTCGAGTTGCCTCTGAGCTCAGAGTTGGTTCGTCAGTTCGCTGAGGCGACCCGGGACACCAACCAGCATTTCGGCAATGGCCGTTTGGTGCCGCCCAGCATGGTCGCGACGCAGGTCTATCGCGCTCAGCTCGCAGCAATCACGGAGCTGGTGCCCGGCGATGTCTTCTCTGCGGCACGCAGCGGTGTTCACGGCCAGCACGACCTTCTGCTGCACCGACCGATCTCCTCGGACGAGAAGCTCCGCATCTTCGTCGAGACACACAGCGCTCGCTCTTCGGGTGACAATCTCCGCGTGACCCTGCACCACAGGATTCTGGACGATCGTGATGACCTTGTAGCAGAACAGTGGTGGACGACGGTCCTCCTCGGCACTACGGCTGAGCCCACAGGACCCGAACTCCCTGACTACTCATTCTCCAGCGGCGAGGAGGCCAGGATGGTGGCAGAGGACGTGGTACGGATCGACGAGGTCATGGCGCGCCGCTACGCCCAAGTCTCTGGGGACCATAGCGAACACCACTTCAGCGTGGATGGAGCTCGGCGCAGTGGAGTTGCGGCCCCGTTCCTTCACGGACTGTGCACGATGGCCCTCTGTGTTCGTGCCGCGACCGACACGGTGGCCGACGGTGATCCGAGGCGGCTCCGCCGAGTAGCCGTCCGATTCGCCGCTCCGGCATTCCTGGGCCGCGATCTGAAGGTGAAGATCTTCGAGCGACCTGATCACGGCTTCGCTCTCGAGGCCAGCTGTGGCGAGCACACCGTGATCAAGAACGGTCTCGTCGAGCTCGTCCGCTGATCTGACCCAGTCGGCATCGGCAGTTCAGCAGCTTCGTCGCCGCTGACTCACAACGATACTGGTCAGCGGGGTGCTCAAGGCTCACCAATTGAAATGCGCCTGGCATGACGCATGCCGCCTGCGGCAGGCGATCCGGTTTATCTGTCCCAAACGGAGGAATGACGGAACAACACTTTGACCAACGAAATCGAGCGGCTTCGTTGAGTCGATGCCCGGTCCGGTGTTGCCGACGGGCGTGCTGATTGGATCGTGGAGTCGGGCTGTCGCCGCCCTGCAATACATGCATAAAGCTGACTATATGTGTGTATAGTGCGGAGCTTTAGGAGGGCAACCGCCATGGGAGCCACCGCCATTCACACCGAGGGCCTCACCAAGCGCTACGGCGGCGTGGCCGCCCTCGACCATCTCGACCTCGACGTCTCTCAGGGTGAAGTGGTCGGATTCCTCGGGCCCAACGGCGCCGGAAAGACCACGACCATCCGCCTGCTTCTGGGGCTCATCCTCCCATCTGAAGGGCGCGGCGAGATCTTCGGCCTCGACTGCCAGCGACAGCCAGTCGAGACGCATCGGCGCCTGGCCTTCGTGGCCGGAGAGGCAAATCTGTGGCCGTCACTCACCGGCGCCGAGACCCTTCACCTGCTCGGACGAGTCCAGGGTCAGGTGGACGAGGCCTACCGGGACGAACTGGTCGCCCGATTCGAACTCGACCCCACCAAGAAGATCCGGGCCTACTCCAAGGGGAACCGCCAGAAGGTCATTCTGATCGGCGCCTTGATGGCCCGCCCCGACCTGCTCGTCCTCGACGAACCGACCAGCGGGCTCGATCCGCTCATGGAGCAGGCGTTTCGCCACAGCATCCGTGAGGCTCGCGACCTTGGCCAGACGGTTTTCCTCTCCTCACACATCATGAGCGAGGTGGAGGCCCTCTGTGACCGGGTCGGCATCCTCCGAGCGGGGAAGCTCGTCGAGATGGGCACGCTGACTGAGATGCGACATCTCAGCGCAGTGAGCGTCGAAGCGACCCTCGATGGTGCGGTCCCCGATTTGTCCGGTGTGCCAGGAGTGAGCGCAGTGCAGGTGGACGGCCGGGTCCTACGCTGCCATGTCCGTGACTCGATCGAGCCGTTGCTGAAGGTCCTGGCCACGGCCGGCGTCACCAAGCTGCTCAGCCGCGAGCCGTCGCTGGAGGAGCTGTTTCTCGCCCTGTACGGTGGGTACGGCCAAGGAGGCGAGACGCAATCTTGACCGCTGAGCCCGCCGTGCGGACTCCGGTCCCGATAGGGCGGTCGCCCGGCCGCGTGGTCGCCGACCTGACTACCCGCAGAGCTGTCCGCTCCGCGATCATCTGGGGCTACATCTTCGGCATCGCCATCGCTTGGTCGGCCATCAGCTATACGACCATCTACAAAACACAAGCTCAGCGGGACGCCCTGGCGGCTGCGTACGGATCGAACAAGGCAACAAGCGCCCTCTTCGGCCCCGCTCCCCAACTCCAGACGGTGGCCGGCTTCACCGTCTTCAAGATCTCCATGACGCTGATCATCCTTGGCGCCGTCTGGGGCCTCCTGACCAGTACCAGGCTGCTGCGGGGCCAGGAGGACAACGGACGGTGGGAGATCCTGCTCGCCGGCCAGACCACCCGAAGGGGTGCCGCCATCCAAGCGCTCGGGGGTCTGGGCATCGGCGTGTTCATGCTCTGGGCACTCACCGCGGTCATCACCGTCCTCACCGGCCTGGACTCCAAGGTGGACATTCCGGCAGGACCGGTGCTGTACTTCGCCCTCGCCATGGTGGCGCCGGCGGTCATGTTCCTGGCGGCCGGTGCCCTCACCAGTCAGCTCGCTCCAACCCGACGCCAGGCCGCCACCTATGCCGCTTCGTTCCTCGGCGTGTGCTACGCCGTCCGGATGATCGCTGACGCCGGAGTGGGCCTGCACGCACTGATCTGGGCCTCACCGCTCGGCTGGGTAGAGGAACTCCAACCCCTCACTTCGCCTCAACCGCTTGCCCTCCTTCCGATCGCCGCCTTTACCGCGCTCTTGGCAGTCGTCGCCGTGCGCCTCGCCGGCAACCGCGACGTCGGGGCGAGCACCGTACCGGACCGGGCCAGTCGCCGCCCCCACCTGCGGCTGCTCTCCGGGCCCACCGGACTCGCAATCCGGATGGTGCGGCCCACCGTCGTCGGCTGGTGGGTAGCGATAGCTGCCTCGGGAATATTGTTTGGGCTCATCGCCAAGTCGGCCGGTGGCACGATCTCGGGGTCATCGGTGCAACAGGTGTTCTCGAAGCTCGGCGCAGGGGGGACCGGCGCCGATGCCGTGCTCGGCGTCTGCTTCCTGGTCCTGGCAGTACTGGTCGCCTTCCTCGCCACCGGCCAGCTCACCGCGGCGCGATCAGAGGAATCTGAAGGCAGACTCGACCACCTCCTGGTCCGCCCGGTCTCTCGTTCATCGTGGCTCGGACGAAGGGTCCTCGTGGCCATTGCCGTGCTCGTGGTGGCCGGCGTGGGGGCGGGGGCCTTCACATGGATTGGTGCCGCCAGCCAGCACGCCGGGGTGCACTTCACCACCTTGCTGGTGGCCGGCTTGAATCTCGTCCCACCGGCGATCACGATCTTCGGAATAGGTGTCCTGACCTTCGGGGTACGTCCCCGGGCCACGACCATCGTCGTCTACACACTGCTGGGCTGGTCGTTGCTCGTCGTCATCGTGGGTGGCATCGGCGCCGCCAACCACTGGGTGCTGGACACCTCGGTCTTCCACCAGATGGCATCTGCCCCTGCCGTGCAGCCCCACTGGGAGGCAAACGGTGTCATGACCGCCATCGGGGTCGCGGGTGCGCTTCTCGGAGGATTCGCCTTCAGGCGACGGGACCTACAAGGCGAATGACAACCGACCCGATAGAACCCGGCCCTCCGTCGTTGCGCTCGTTCAACGAGGGCACCGTGGCGTTCGAGGACCTCACGGCTCGCGCCAGGATTCGCGAAGCAGCCCTCAAGCACTTCGCCGAGGAGGGGTACGAGCGTGCCACCATCCGGAGTATCGCCAGGACCGCCGGCGTGTCACCAGGCCTACTCCGACACCACTACGGGTCGAAGGACTTGCTGCGTGCTGCCTGCGACGAGTACGTCGTCGAATCGCTACACAGCCTCAACGCGCAGCTCATCGCCGATCCGAGCAGTTCGGCCAGCACCCGGCGCACGTCGAATCGGTTCGGTCGGTATGTGGCACGATCCCTGGCCGATGGATCCAGCACCGTGGGGACGATCTTCGACGGGATGGTGACACTGACTGAGCAATGGCTTGCTCGCGCCGACGACGCCCGCTCCGATCCACCCCTCGTCGATCGAAGGATCCGAGCAGCACTTGTCAGCGCCATGGCAGCAGGCATCCCGCTGCTTCACGAGCACGTGTCCCGAGTGCTAGGCACCGATATGTTCGAACCCGAAGGTGATCGACTCGTGGCTCTCGCTCTACTCGATATCTACTCCCACCCACTCATCAATAAGGGAGTCGCCTCTGCTGCGAAGACCGCTTTCAATACGAACGACGACTAGGTCTCTGTCACCAGTTTCGAGGATCTGCCGGTGCCCATGGCTTTGCTTCTCCGATCTCCGGGTTCGACACTCACGAGCCGGCGAGCGACTCGGCCCGCTGCTTGATGCCCAAGAGCATCTTCCGCTCCATGATCAAGCTGCCGGGCTCCATGACGAGGGTTTGGAACACACGCTGCACAGCGGAAGCCCCGGGCGTGATGATTCGGTTACGGCTGACCAGGCGTGTCTGGTCTGGACCGAGGGGTAGGAGGCAGAATGCCCAGACCCAGTTGCCGTCCTCCGAATGCAGGACCATCGTCCGCCTCCGCATCGAGGACTTCCACCCGTAAGCGCGGACCGGACTTCCCCAGTTGTTCAACATCGCCGACCTTTCTGTCCTGGAATTCGGGAAGGATCCTGTCGGCACTGTGCATGTTCAGCCCGAGCACGTTCTCGATCCAGTCGTAGGTGTACACGCCGCCCTTGCCGCTTCCCATCTGCATCAGCCAGGGCCAGATCGCTGATGGAGGGGCATCGACGGTGACCGCTCTTGTCGAGAGCAGGTCCGGAGCCGGAATCAGATCGTCACCCGGCAAGGACTGCTGGGCCTCTCCGCTGGTGGCGCCCCACGTCAAGCAAGGGGTACGCCAAAAGGCCCAATAGCATGCCGCTCCGCCAGCCACGACTGCGAAATTGATCAATAGCGCATTGCGCAACCTCACCCGTCTCTCCTCTGCCACCGAAAACCTCTGATCTGCTGCTATCACGATGCCGAGCCATCCGCTTCCCTCAGCTCATCGAAGCGCTCGCTACAACATCTGTTTGACGAGACGAAGCGGCTCGCGCCATCGGGCCGCGTCCGCGGCGAGCCAGGTGCGATAGCCACCATCGAGGTTGCGTGCCTCGATCCCTAACTCGTGCAGGAGCGACGTCGCCGTGTGTCCCCGTTGGCCGACTTCGCAGTAGACGACAATGGGACCCTTGGCCTCGACCACCTCTTCCCGCAGGTGGTCGAGCGGGAGGTTGACAGAGCCGGGGATGGCGCCCCGTTCATGTTCCTCGCTGGTTCGAACGTCGATCAGGGTCCAGCCCGACTCCGTCAACTCCTGGAGCTCGCCGTATGCGACGACGTCGCAGGCGCCGGTGCGCACGTTCTCCGCCATGTATCCGAGCATGTTGACCGGATCCTTGGCCGATGAGAACGGGGGTGAGTAGGCGAGCTCCAGATCGGCGAGCCCATCGGCAGTGATGCCTCCCGTAATTGCGGTTGCGATGACGTCGATGCGCTTGTCCACGCCGCCCTTCCCAACCGCCTGGGCCCCGAGAATGGAGCCGTCATCGGGGTCGAAGAGAAGCTTGAGCGACATCGGTTGGGCTCCCGGGTAGTAGCCGGCGTGGCTCATCGGATGTGAGTGGATGACTCGGTAGCGGCGTCCCTCAGCCATCAGCCGCTTCTCATTCCATCCGGTGGAGGCGGCGGCGAGGTCGAACACTTTCACAATTGCCGTCCCGAGCGAGGGCGATCCCGCTACGGGAAGGCCGCAGATGTGGTCGGCGACACGTCGACCCTGGCGGTTGGCGATATTGGCGAGGGCGATCAGCGAGTGGCCACCACCCACCCAGTCATCCTTCTCAACGGCGTCACCGACGGCATAGATGTCTGGCTCACTGGTTCGATTGAACTCATCGACGGCGATGCCGCCGTGTGCGCTGAGGGCGAGACCGGCCATCTCTGCCAAGCGGACATCGGGGCGAACGCCTATGGATCCGACCACGAGCTCGCCGGGGATCATCCGGCCATCAGCCAGGCCAACCCCGTTGGGGGTGATCTTGGACACGGCCACGCCGGTCTCGACAACGATGCCCTTGGAAGCGAGCTCAGCAGCCACCAGGATGGCAAGTTCGGGGTCGAGCGGAGCCAGGACCTGGTCTGCCGCCTCGACGACCGTCACAGCGATCGACTGGTGGGCAAGATTCTCTGCCGTCTCGAGCCCGATGAACCCCGCCCCGATGACCACGGCAGTGGCCGGTCGACCCGTGACGTCGGCTGCGAGCCGTTCGGCATCTTCCACGGTCCGGAGCACACGCACCCGGTCAAAACCGGGTATCGGTGGTCGGACCGGAAGTGCGCCCGGGCTCAGCACCAGTCTGTCGTACCCGATCGGCTCGGTTCGACCATCGACTGTAGAACGAGTGGTCACCTCACGGTTGGCGGCATCGATGCCGACGACCTCGCAGTCGACCCTGACGTCGAGCCGGAATCGCTCGAAGAGACGTTCAGGGGTCTGGAGCAACAGGTCACCCTCGTCCTCGATCACCCCGCCGACGAAGTACGGAAGGCCGCAGTTGGCATAGGAGACATGGCCCGATCGTTCGATCACCGTGATCGTGGCGGACTCGTCGAGCCGACGAAGGCGCGTGGCGGTCGACATTCCTCCGGCGACCCCGCCGACGATGACGACGCGCAATGGCGGTCCCGTGACGGTCACTGTCATGTGAAGATGATCTCCCCGCCGGCAGCCTTCTCGTAGAACTCGCCCACGGTGATGATGTCCTGAACCTGGTCGATGAAGTCGTCCTTGGCAAACCCGAAGAGGTCGACCGAGGCTTTGCAGGCGTAGATGCCGCACCCGGTGTCCGCGACCATCTCCATGAACTCAGGAAGATTCGGGATGTCGATCTGTTCCATCTTCTTCTCGATCATGTGGGTGGCAATCGCTGACATGCCCGGAAGGACGCCGATCAGGCTGGCCATGTGCATCCCCGGGTTTCCGACCGCGGCCACCTTGATGTGCTCGAGGCGCTTGGCATGGATGGCGTCCAAGCCGAAGAAGGTAAAGAACAAGTTGGCGTCATCCCCTCGGCTCGCGCACCGTTGGCCATGATGAGGCCGGGATAGATGCCCTCCAGCGAGCCCTTGGAGATGATGATCGAGACCTTCGTAATGCCTTCGCCCATCGGTTCTTGCTCCTTTGTCGACCTACTGGGAATCAGATGCAGCCGCGAGGCTTCGGGATGCCAGCGATCTTGGCGGCCAGCTTCGCCGGACCTTTCGGGAAGAGTTGATAGAGCTCTTTGATGGAGACGCCTGATGTCTTGCCGAGTGCGCGGACGGTGGGCCCGGTGCCTTTGGTCTCGTACTCGGATCGCATGAAGCGGATGACCTGCCAATGGCGGTCGGTCAACGGGTCGATACCTTCGCGGCGGGCGATCTCAACGGCCACCTCGTCGTTCCACTGGGTGGGATCGACGAGGAATCCCTCCTCGTCGGACTCGATTTGGACTCCGGCAATGGTGTCGATAGTCATGACACACGCTCCTTGACGTTGGACTCGAGGGCCTGCAGCTTGCCCCCGAGGGGCATGGCGCTGCTGATACCTGGTATGTCCCGTCCCGGCAGGAGACTGTGCCAGTAGAGCCACTGGAACATCAGCTTTCCCAGATGGTTCAGATGGGATTCCTTCAACAGGGGCAGACCAACGAGACCTGGGTAGTGACCCGGTAGGGGCTCGACGTCGTAGTTGAAATCGATGAGCATGGCCTTGGAAAAGCCGGTCTTGATGAAGCAGTTGGCGTGGCCGTCATACGACGCATCCAGCGGCTCGCCATCGAGAAAGCGCCTGATGTTCTCGACGAGGACCTCACCCTCGAAGTGGGTGACTGAGCCGGCTTTAGAGACCGGAAGGGACGCTGCGTCCCCCAGTGCGAACACGTTGGGAGCCACTGCGGCCTGCAGCGTGTGCGTATCGGTGACTACGAACCCCAGCGCATCGCCGAGTCCCTCGGACCGGGCCACGTAGGAGGCACCATTGTGGAGCGGAATCACAACCGCAAGGTCGAACGGCACCTCCCGCCCATCGAAGGACACCAGCCGCCCGCCGGTCCCGTCGACCTCGCCGGTGTTGAATTCGGTGACCAGCTCGATTCCTCGCTGTTCGAGCAGGCCACCGAGGTGATTGGCGGCGACGGGCTTGGTGAAGGCGGCATCGAGGGGGGTGACGAACGTCAGCTCGACCCGGTCGCGGATACCCCGCTCGTGGAAGTACCAGTCCGCCAGGAAGCAGAACTCGAGTGGCGCCACCGGGCACTTGATCGGCATCTCGACGACATTGACGACCAGGCGGCCGCCGTCGAATACGGCCAACGCCTCTTCGAGCGCTGCGGCCCCCTCCGGTGTGTAGAACGTGAAGACCTTCTCCATCCAGCCCGGCCCGGTGAGACCCTCGGTCTCATCGGGTGCCAGGACCGCGCCCGTCGCCACGACCAGGACGTCATAGGAGAGCTCGCTCCCGTCCGCCAATTGCACTGACTGTCCTGCGAGGTCCACATGGATGATCGCCGAGGTCCGATAGTCGATGCCGCGGTGAAGCTGGCGTCCGCGAGGACGGACAATGTCCTCGGAATGGGTGAGCCCGAACGGGACGAACAGCAAACCAGGTTGGTAGATGTGTTGGTCGTCCTGATCGACGACGGTGACCGATGCCTCGTTGAGGCCGTATGCCTTCCTCAGGCGATTGGCGGCCAATGTCCCGCCCTTTCCACCCCCCAAGATGACGATTCGATGCACCAGTTGTCTCCGATCCTCTCCAACCAGAGTGCCAGGCACTCCCTGAAGCTGGTAGGGGACAAAGTCCCATCAGTGCGGTGTCAGCGTCCCCCAGAGAAGACGAGCTTGGAGTTGGTCAAACCCACTTGCTCAGGCTGACACCCCGTGGGTCGCGGCGCGCCGAAGGATGCCAATGATTCTTTCGATGACGCCATCGGAAGACACTTCGGTCAAGTCCCAAGGGCCCGTCGCTGTGCTCGAACCCGATTTGTCCACCATGTCGCCCTCCCAGACGTCGATCCCGGTGGGCTGCATTCGCGTCCAGTTGCAGGAATGGGTTCAAGTCCTGACGGGGCGAGCCAGAGATCTCACCGTCCAGCGACATCCACAACGTCACCCGCGGCTTGTGAAGGACGTCCACCTCGTGTTGTTCGATGAAGCCGCCGCCGCCGTCTTGTCGAAGGCGTTCGATTGCCATTTCCATGGCCGGCCGTATTACCGCGTGTGTGATGTCTTGGAAGGCCTGTACGAACCGCTCCCTCTCAGCCTCAGCCTGGGCTTCCCTCTTGGCTGCTTCGTGGCGCAGATTGGACCAGCGATCGACAATTTCATCGATTTCGATCATGGAATCGCCGTTCTCCGTGGATCCGGAGGCCTGGTCGTTCGTGGCCCCTCGGTCGTCGTCATTGCTACCGCTTGCTGCTGATGGAGACGCGGGGTCACATACCACGTTGCGAGCAATGAAGTGAATCAAGGCACTCATCGTCCAGAGAGACCAACACGTTGGATTGTGCCCGAACTCGTGTGCACCTGAACCGCCATGCCCTCAGGGCCACCGATACCTGGTGCGGTCGAAACACGGTCCATCAGACCAGCGTGGCGTGGTCCCGGGCATGGCGCCAGGGCCGATAGTCCCGAGTTCCGGCGGCTCTTCATTTGGACGAACCTGGAGAGGAATCTCTTGATCGACGGCATCGACCCGAATTTCGGGGACCTTCGACCCTGGTCGCCCCTCCCCTACGTCCCTAGCCTCCATACCAGGAGGTCACATAGTGCAAATGCTTGGAGCAGTCAAAGACAGCCTGGTCGGGAGTCTGATCAACCTGACCGGACCCGGAAAGTACGTCCACTGGGGATTCATCCAGATCTCCGTGGCCAACCTGGTCGTCATCGGACTCATGGTGATCGTCTTCTTCGCCGCCATCCTCATCCCGTTCCGGCGGCATGGGGGCCGTGGACGATGACCACAGGCACCGAGACCCCCGTGGAAAGCGGAGCTGGCCTGCCTGAAGACTCTCACCAGCTATCCGCCAAACTCCGTGGTGCTGCCGTGGCCGCACTACCGCCCGAGCGCCTGATGCCGGACCGCCAGCCCGCGTATGTCGCCTCGTGGATCTATGTCTTCGGGGCCCTGACCCTCTCGGCACTGGGGGTGGTCATAGTCACCGGATTGGTCTTGGCCATCTTCGGGCCGTCGTGGTGGCACCTGTCGACCACGGGGCTCTTCGTGAACTCCCTCCATATGTGGAGCGTCGAGGTCTTCTTCTTCGCCATGGTCGTCCATCTGTGGGGCAAGTTCTTCATGGCGGCGTGGCGTGGCCGGCGACGGGCCACGTGGATCACCGGTGTGGTCTCCTTCGTGGTGTCGGTCGGCGCTGCCTTCACCGGATACCTGTCCCAGCAGAACTTCGACTCCCAGTGGGTCAGCACCCAGGCCAAGGACGGGATCAACTCGACCGGGGCCGGGGCCATCTTCAACGTCACCAACTTCGGCCAGATGCTCATGTGGCACATCGTCCTCCTCCCACTGGTAGTCGTGGCGCTAGTGGGCGTGCACGTCCTGTTGGTGCGCCTCCGCGGCGTGGTGCCCCCCTTTGCACCACCTGACGCACCGGCAACAGAAGCAAAGGGAACTCCCGACAGCCAGGGAGAAGTAGGTCCCAACAGCCAGGCAGTCCCCACTGAGGGCCGGTCATGACGGTCGCGGCAGGCGCCTCCGGCGGGTCCCGTCGCCGTCGACGCTTCAACCCGGACCGTGACGTCGAGGAATGGCACGGGAAGTACCTCCCCTACGATCTGGTCAAGGAGTTCCTGATCGCCCTCGTGGTGGTATCGGTTCTTGTGGCAGGCCTGGCCGTCATCTTCTCCTCGCCGGACGACAAGCCGGTGACCGTGAAGTCGTGGTCGACCTCCGACGCGGTCGATTTCGCCCAGACGGCCATCACCGAGCTCGACGGCACCAGCGCCATCGCTACGTACGGTCCGCCATACAACACTGCGGGAACAGCCCAGTCGATAGGTCCGTTCTCTCCAAACCATTGGTTGGGTGTGCACCATCCGATCGACACCGCCAACGACTACGTAATTGCACCGCTGAGGACGCTCCCTGATCAGCCGCAGCTGCAAGCCGCAGTCACTTCCTACACCTCTGCTTCGCCCGACCAGCAGGCGAAGTGGACGACCGCCTACGAAAAGGCTGTAGCCGATGCGACATTTGACCGGGGTGCGCTGAAGATCCCCCGGGGTCCATACGGTCCGGTCGGCCCGATGATCAGTTCCCTGACCTCGATGGCCCGCAGCGGGGCTCTGGACGGTGCCTTGCTCAGCTCCCGCCAGTTCTACAGCACCGACTACACCAAGCCGCTGCTGTTCATCGCCGATGGCACCTACCTGGCCAATCTGGCCCAGGGCCAGCACCTCTCCGGGAGCCAGTGGGGGATGATGAACGAGACGGGCAGCTACCCGGGACAGGCCTGGCTGTGGTTGTACACCCTCTGGTACCAGGTGCCACCGATGAAGACCTCGTCGAACGCCGATCTCCAGGTCTGGGGCATCATGATGGTCCTGACCTTGCTGTTGGCCTTGGTTCCCTTCATCCCCGGACTTCGCTCGATCCCGCGCTGGACCCGGATCTACCGCCTTATCTGGCGACAGCACTACCGGGATATCTCGGCAAAGGCCGTTACCGGAAAGGGGCCGACCGCGGCTCCACCTCCGTCACCAGTGTCCAGTACGGCGTAGGGCTCCCGTATGCCGCTCATGACCCTGGGCCACGAGGCTGGTGCTGAATGAGGATCGGGGTGCTCGGCGCAGGCTCCTGGGGTACGACGCTGGCCTCCTTGGTGGCGCCACGGCACGACACCGTGCTGTGGGCACGAGATCCCGAGGTCGCCAAGTCGGTGACCGTGGACCATGTCAATCCGAAATACCTGCCCGGTTTCGATCTGCCCGTCGAGCTGTCGGCCACCCCGTTGATCGGAGAGGCCGCTGGTGACGCCGACCTTCTCGTCATCGGCGTGCCGACTTCGGGGTTCCGATGCGTCCTCGAGGAGGCCGTTGAGTACATCCGACATTGGATACCAATCGTCAGCCTCTCCAAGGGCCTCGAGCGTGGATCGCTCCTACGAATGACCGAGGTGATCAGGGAGGTGATACCGGGGCACCCGGTGGCCGCCTTGACCGGTCCCAACATCGCCTGGGAGATCATGGCGGGAAAGGCAGCTGCAGCGGTGATTGCCACCGATGACCTCGAAGTGGCCAACGCCATTCAGGCGGTCTTCACCCGAGGCGTCTTTCGCGTGTACCTCAACGACGACGTCGTCGGGTGCGAGATGGGCGGCGCCCTGAAAAACGTGATCGCCATCGCCACCGGGATCGGCGAGGGTCTGGGCGTAGGCGACAACACGCGGGCGGCGGTCATGTCACGGGGATTGGCCGAGCTCACACGGCTCGGTGTGGCCATGGGCGCTCAACCGGCCACCTTCGCCGGGTTGGCCGGCATGGGTGATCTGATCGTCACCTGCATGAGCCCCTACGGCCGCAACCGTGCCGTGGGCGAGCAGCTGGGTCGAGGTCGCGCGCTGGAGGAGGTCCTGGGGGAGATGCATATGGTTGCCGAAGGAGTCAATACCGCATCCGTGGCGCTCGAACTGGCAGAGCGCCACCATCTCGATCTGCCGATATGCGCCATGATCAACCGGGTCGTGAACGGCGAGCTCGGGCCGCTGGAGGCGTACCGGGGACTCACCCCGCCCGGCCGGGAAACAGACCCCTGCTGAACCCTGAGCTGCCCGGGCCGGCTATCCCTGGGCACAGGCGGTTCGGGTCCTTGTGCCGGTGGGCCGGAGCGCGCCACTGCCTCGATCTTCACCGGGACAGCGAGGCAATCAGCTGTGCGAAGAGAACCAGGTGCTGGTCACCCACATAACTTTCGAGCACGTGCTGGCGGGCACGTGCGCCGAGGGCGCTGATCTCGCCGGGACGGGCCAGGAGTTCGACAAGCGTGGCTCCGAAGAAGGTGAGGTCCGAAGAGTCCTCCAACAGGATGCCGGTTCCGGGAACAATCTGGGCGGTGATACCGCCGATGCTCGAGGCCACCACGGCCTTGGCCTTCCACATACCCTCAGCAACCGTGAGCCCGAAGCCTTCCACCAGGCTCTTCTGGACGATCACGGTCGCATGGCGTTGGATGGCGTTGACCATTGCCGCGTTCTCGTCGATGTCCTCCATCGGCAGGGTGACCAGTGTCACCAACCGGCGTGCCTCGACGGGCAGGTCCTCCCAGATCGCCGCGCACTCGGCGTACACCTGGGCGCCTTCGGGGTCGTCAGCAACGTCAGCCACGGAGGGGCCCACGAGGGCCAGATGAGCGCCAATACGGCCTGGCACTCCCGCGGCAAACCCCCGCATGACCCCAGCCATGTCCTTCAATCGGTCCCACCGGGAAACCTGGACCACCAGCGGGACCTCTGGCCGCAAGGGCGACCCGCCTTCGGACAGGATCGCCGCCGGCCGTTCGACTCGTCCCGATACCCCGTTGCCACGGGTGAACAAGCCCGGAGACCCGTTGCCACTCCCGGGGAGGAGACCGATCCGACCCAGCGTGAGCGTCACGTTTTCCGCCGACATCTCCTGGTTCTTCGGTGAGAAAGGGTCGATGGATGGAGGGATCACCCGGACCTTGGACTCGTCCATCCACGAGGGGACGTACTCGCGCAAGGAGAAGACATACGCATCGCAGGGAGCAAGGTGGGGCCGAAGAAACGACCAGGCCTCCTCGGTCCACTCGTTCTCATCCTCGCGCCCGATGTGGCATCGCCAGATCACCCGAGCTCCTGCCTCGGCGAGTGGTGCCGACATGCCGGCCGTTTGCGGATCGTGAAGGAGGACCACGTCGCCGCGACCAACACGGCTCATCATGCTCCCGGCGTTGGCAGCCGTCACATTCTCGTAGTGAGCCTTCTCGTTGGCGGAGAGGCGGCCCGTGTCCCCGGCTGCTCCGTGAAGTCGATTGTGGATCCGCTTGGTGATGGCGAAGAACTCGGGGTCTCCGCTCATCACCAGCCACCGAATATCGATGTTGGCGTCGAGCGTATAGCCCACCAGTATCTGAAGCATCTCGGCCACTCCGCCGCCCGCAGCGGTCGAGCTCACATTCCAAACTGTCGATCCCTCGAGCAACCGACTGGCCTGCGCCGCCGCCGTTCGAAGCGCGCGGTAGCGTTCAACCCCGATGAGTGGTTCCAGGCGCGACAGGGCGCTGGCGGGGACCTCGATCTGGCGTACGGAATACTCGGGTGCGTCATGTTTGGCCGTGGTCAACGCCACGATCCTTCCACACGCAGCGGATGCTCACGAGCAGGCTCGACCCATCGTGACCTGTCCAATTGAAGTTGGTACCGGTGGACCTCGGAAAACGATTCCGCTCCCGAGGGACGCGCGGAATCAGCTCACGTGGCGTTCGTGACCCTCCCAAAAACCACGCCTCAGCTCGCGCTTGAGCGGCTTGAACGCACCGGACAGCGGAAGCGGACCGTCCTGGAACTCGACCGATTTCGGGACCTTGAACCCGGCGAGGAACTGGCGGGCGTACTCGATCAACTCCTCGGCCGACGCCCTCATCCCCTGGTGGAGGACCACGATGGCGTGCACCGCCTCCCCCCATTTGTCGCTCGGAATCCCGATCACCGCGACCTCTTGCACGGCAGGATGAGAAGAAAGGGCGTTCTCCACCTCGATCGAGTAGACGTTCTCCCCGCCCGTGACGATCATGTCCTTCATTCGATCAGTGAGGTGCAAGAGGCCGTCGTCGTCGATGAATCCCATGTCTCCCGTTCGATACCACCCGTCACGCATCACCGTTGTCGTCTCTTCCGGCCTCATCCAGTACTCGCGCATGAGGTTGCCGCCACGGGCGCATACCTCCCCGGCCTCTCCCAGTGGGAGGATGTTGCCGAGTGAATCGGTCACGCGCAACTCGACACCGAACAGGGCTCTGCCCGCAGTGGTCAGAACGTCACCACCGCGCCGGTGGTCCTCGGGGCCCAGGAAGGTCAGGGCCGAAGCCGCCTCAGTCATGCCGTATCCCTGGATGAAGTCCGTCTCAGGCAGCATCTTCAGCCATCGACCAATGAGGTCCTGCGAAATCGGAGAGGCGCCGTAGACCAGTTGACGCAACGACCGCATACGTTCTGGCCTGAAGCCTTCGACTTGCTCCAGCATCGACAGCATGACCGGGATCACCATCGTCGTGTCAATCTTCTGACCCTCGATGACGTCTACGACCAACCCGGGATCGAACAACGGTATCGTCACCGAGGTGGCTCCGGTGGCGGGGATACCGAGGACGCCGGCCACCAGCGCGGCGTGGAACATGGGTGACTGGAACAAGAAGCGCCGATCCTCGCGCAGCCCTATCTCGGCCAGAACGTGGTACACGTTGAGCACCTCGGCCCGCTGCTCGAGCAGTGCACCCTTGGGGAAGCCCGTCGTCCCCCCGGTGTACATGAGAATCGCGGCATCGTTCTCTTCTGGCTCCGGTGGCATGATCGGCTCGCCGGCCGCCACGACCTCTTCATAGCCGAGCGTGTCGCCGTCCAGTCCGGCCGTGCCGCCACCTGACTCGCCGAAGACGATGACCTTGTCGACCTTGGCCCCCTCCTGGCGGGCGCGATCGAGAAGCGAGGCGAACACCGGATCGGTGAAAACCACCCTGGAACCGGAGTCGTTGAGGACGTAGGCCAGCTCGGCAGCGGTGAAACGGATGTTGAGCGGGTTGATGATTCCCGCGCCGAACATGGCCGCGTGATAGAGCTCGATGAATTCATGACCATTCGTGGCCAGCACCCCGAACCGGTCGCCAGGGGTCACACCGAGCTCGCTCCGCATGGCACTCGCCAGCTTCTGCAGACGGTCCAGGTGGTTGGCGAAGGTGCCCTGGTAGCGAATGCCATCACCGGTCACGTCGATGAATGCCACCTTGTCGCCTAGCTGCTCGAGGCGTGGCAACAGGAGCCTGGGGTAGACGAGCTCTTTCATGACGACGAACCTCCCTGTACACCAATCCCGGTTTCAACTGCCTCTTCGGGTGAGCCGCCGCTTCGAACGCCCGCGGCAGCGACCAACTCGGAGAACGCCTGACCGATGCCAGCCGCCAACACGTCGAGGTCCGGCACGCCTCGGGGTCGGCAAGCAGGCCCACCGTCAGTTGCCCGCCATAGGCGCCCGTAGTGTGGTTTCACGGACGTGATTGGCCAGGTCGAACAGGGGATCGTCCACCCACGCCGGAGCGGCCAGGCCGAGGCTCGAGAGCCGCACACGTCGGCGGACCTTCGGCACCAGATGCAGGCGGCTCTCGATCTCGGCCCGGACGGCCCCAACACGCAGTCTCCCGTGCCGGTCACGGAGGGGGCACCTTCGAAGATGCCAACCGAACCCATGTGCATCGGCGTCCGTGCCGACTCCAAGTACAGGAAGCCTGCCTCGAGGGGGGAGAGCAACTGAACGGCCGCGCTCACGATGGCTGCCGATCAAGCGTGGGGTCGTCTGCAAGGTGAACGATCTCCTCGAAACCATCGGCCAGACAGGCGGCCAGTTCCGGACCGTCGGGAATCGCATCGCGGTCGACGACGATGCCGACGCACGCCCGATCGGACGTGGTGACCAGCGAGACGTTCACCGCCGCTCCCGAAGGAGGCGCAAAGGCATACATGCGCTCGACTCGGGCTCCGGCGAGATAGGTCTCGAACGGCGGACCGGGGACGTTCGTCACACAGAAGTCGCCGCCCTTCAGCATCGAGCCCCACATGGCGGTGACAAGGGGATCTGGCAGCAAGCCCATTCCGATGGCCAGTGCGTCGCTCACTGCGAGCCCCGGCGCGTGCTTCCACGACCCTGCAATCCGGTGCACCTCGCGCACGCACTCGGCGGGGTCCGCTGCAGCCGGAACCACGAAGCGGGCGGGCACGAAGTGGTTTCCTCCTTCTGGGTCGTTGGCGGCGCGGACACTGACCGGCATCAAGGCTCTCAGCCCGGCGATGCTCACACCGTGCCGTTGGTGGTAGAGCGTCAGACCACGAACGACCCCAGCCACGAACACGTCGTTGAGGGTTCCGCCTGTTGCGGTGGCGGCCTGGCGCAGGGCGTCGGGTGCGAGGTCGATCACCTCGAACCCTCTCTTGAAGCCACGTTGGGTCATGAGCCGGGAGATCGGCCTGCCGGCAGGGGCCAGCAAGCGCGCCGCGGAGGCCACCGTGGCCATGACCTGCTCCAGCTGGTCGATGGGATGCCTGGCGACTTGCGCCATGGAGTCGATGATCTGACCCGGCTTCGGCAGACGCTGGAGGAGCCCAGGAGGTGCACGTTGCGGCGTCGGCTCGGGCGCCGAGGCCCCCTCGGGCGATGGATGGCGGGCTCGGTCCAGAAGATGCATCAGGACGGCGATGCCCCCGACTCCGTCAACGAGCGCGTGGTGCAGCTTGATGACTATGGCGGCACGCTCGCCGTCCACACCCTCGATGAGGACCGCCTCCCAGGGCGGGAGCTCTGCATCGAACCCTCTGGCCGCCATCACCTGGGCCAGGTCGAGCACCTGCCTGAAGGTTGAATCGGCGGGCAGACCGATGCGTCGGAGGTGGAAGTCGAGATCGAAATGGTCGTCAGTCACGAATTGGGGCCTACCGCGGCCCATTGGGCGCGTCACGGCACGAGATCTCAGCCTGGGGACGAACTCGACAAGCGTGGCCATCCGAGCTTGGACATCGCCCCAGCAAGGGGAGCGGTCCAGGACCATCACCGCAACCACCGTCGGCCGCAGCACTGGGTCCCGGCCGACAGTCCACAGCAAGGCGTCGGAACCACTCATCGTGTCGGTGACACGTACGCGCTCATCGCTCATTGACCACTCCCCAACCCAATTATGGGGTCACTGGGGGCGCTGAACCAGTGCCAAAGGTCCCCACATGAACGGCGGCCGATGAGAGTCCGGATCGACCTCCTGCGAGGGTCCCGCCCTCGCCGAAGACCGTGTCAATCCTTCTCCGCCACCCGTTCGGAGTCGGCGAAGGCTCGGGACCGAGTGACAAAGTGGCCATCCTCGCCGGCCGGGAGGGAGAAGCCCTCGGGCGCTCCTTCGCCCACGTCGACAATGAGCTGGGTGTGCTTCCACACCTCGTACTGGCGTCCGTCGATGTAGAACGGACACCCACCGACCGTCCCGAGCAGGACATCCCGGTCACCGACCACCAACTCGCCGTCGTCGAAGCACATCGGGAGGCTGCCGTCGCAACACCCTCCCGACTGGAAGAGCATGATCGGCCCTCGTTCGGCGACCAAACGCGTCACTGCCTCGAGTGCTGCCGGGGTGGCCACCACGCGGGGCACGCTGATCCGGTCGTCCATGCCCGGAGGTCGGTTCAGAAGAACCCCAGAGGCTTCGTGCTGTAGCTGACCAAGAGGTTCTTGGTCTGGGAGTAGTGCTCCAACATCATCTGGTGGTTCTCCCGCCCGACGCCCGAGATCTTGTAGCCGCCGAAGGCGGCCCCGGCGGGATAGAGGTGGTAGCAGTTGGTCCACACCCTTCCGGCCTTGATAGCCCGACCCATCCGGTAGGCGACGTTGCCGTTGCGGGTCCACACGCCGGCACCCAGGCCATACAGCGTGTCGTTGGCGATGGCCACGGCGTCCGCCTCGTCCTTGAAGGTGGTCACGGCGAGGACGGGGCCAAAGATCTCCTCTTGGAAGACCCGCATCTTGTTGTGACCCTTCAGCACCGTGGGCTCGAAGTAGTAGCCGCCCTCGAGGTCCCCTCCGAGCTCGGCCTCCTTCCCTCCGATGAGGCACTCAGCGCCCTCTTGGAGACCGATGTCGACGTAGGAGGCGATCTTCTCGATCTGCTGCTTCGAGACCTGAGGTCCGATCATCGTGTTCGGGTCGAGCGGGTTTCCCTGGGTGATCAACCGGATCCGATCGAGGCAACGCTCCATGAACCGGTCGTAGATCGACTCGTGGATCAGCGCCCGGGACGGGCACGTGCACACTTCGCCCTTGTTGAACGCGTAGAGGACCAGGCCCTCAATCGCCTTGTCCAAGAATTCGTCGTCCTCATCCATCACGTCGGCAAAGAAAATGTTGGGGGACTTCCCGCCCAGCTCCACAGTGGAAGGGATGAGGTTCTCAGCCGCGTACTGCATGATCAGTCGTCCGGTGGTCGTCTCGCCGGTGAATCCGATCTTGGCGATTCGCGGGCTTGATGCCAGGGCCTTCCCGATCTCGCCACCGGGACCGGTCACGATGTTGATCACTCCGGAGGGCACCACGTCCCCGATCACTTCGGCCAGTTTGAGGATCGACCACGGGGTGGGCGAGGCGGGCTTGACGACCGTGCAGTTGCCGGCGGCAAGGGCGGGTGCGATCTTCCATGCGGCCATCAGAAGCGGGAAGTTGAAGGGGATGATCTGGCCGACCACGCCCAACGGCTCGTGGAAGTGGTAGGCGACGGTGTCCTTGTCGATCTCGGTGGAATGGCCCTCGAGCGACCGAGTGGCGCCGGCGAAATAGCGGAAATGGTCGACAGCCAGGGGGATGTCCGCCGCCAGCGTCTCACGGACCGGCTTGCCGTTCTCCCACGATTCTGCGACAGCCAGCATTTCGAGGTTGGCCTCGATGGCGTCGGCGATGCGGTTGAGCACAGCGGCTCGCTCGGTGAGCGAGCTCTCGCCCCAGGCATCCTTGGCCCGATGGGCGGCGTCGAGAGCCAACTCCACGTCCTCGGCCGTCGACTTTGCCACCTCGCAGAATGGCAATCCGTTGACCGGACTTAGGTTCATCATGTACCGCCCCTTCACAGGGGCGACCCAGGCGCCGCCGATGAAGTTGTCGTAGCGGGGCTTCACTTCCACCACGCTGCCGGCGCGCCCCGGCGCCACGAACGTGCCCTGCGCCGAGGCGACCTCGGTTGCGACTGCGTCTTTCGTCATCGTCATAGCGCTGCCTCGCATTTCATAAATTCCGTCGCTGGAACGCTCCGGGGTCGGGACAATCCGGCCTGTCGTTCTGGTTTCCACCGTACGGAAACCGTCGCGTCGGGGCTAGGGCCAAAAGTCCTGACCGAGCAGGGTGGCACCTGGGCGCCCGGGTCATCCCAGTTCGGAGGCGAGCTGGGGTTGGCCACGATCTGCCATCGGTCGATCCTCGCCACCGGGACTCGGGCCGCGATTCGGGAGGAGGACGACGACGAGGACGGCCGCGATTCCGACCACCACGGTGGCGATCACCAGGGCCTGATCCATGCCGGATACGAACGCGTGCCGGGCCAGGACCGCGAGCGCGACGCCTTCCTTCTTCGGTGCACGCTGGGCCACGACCAGGGCGCCCCCGAGTGAGCTATCGATGAGCTTCTGGACGTACGCCGGCACACCGGCAAGGGTGGTCGCAGACGCCATGGCGTGCTGATAGTGCAGGTTGAGCACCGTTCCCAGGACGCCAACCCCCAGGGCTCCGCCGACCTGCATTGCTGTGTCGTTGGTGGCGGATCCGACGCCCGCCTCCTCTTTGGGAATCGATCCCATCACGGATTCGGTGCAGGGAGCGAGGGCCAGGGCCACGCCGATGCCCAGCAACAGAAAGGGCCCGATGCAATCGCGGTAGGTCCCGGTCACCGTGGTCCGGGACAGCAGAGCAAGCCCCAGGGCGATCATGGCCAGGCCACCGGTGACCACGTACTTCGTGCCGACACGGTGAGCGACGATGACCGACATGGGCGCGATGACGAGCAAAGCCAACGCCACGGGCGCGATCCGAATTCCGGCTTCGAGCGGGCTGTATCCCAAGACGAACTGCAGGTACTGGGTCATCAGGAAGAACATGCCGAGCAGGGCGAAGAGCACGAGCGCCAGGGCCCCGATGGCCACGCTGTAGCGCCGCCGGGCAAAGAATCGCAGGGGCAGCATCGGGTGGTCGATGCGCCGCTCCCATAGGAGGAAGGACGCAATGACCACTCCGGCTGCCGCCAACGCGCCTGCAATCAGTGGTGAGGACCAACCCCGACCAGGCGCCTCGATGATCCCCCATAGCAGCAGCCCGAGACCCAGGATCGACAGCCCGGCACCGACGGGGTCAGGTCGCGTCGATGAGGGGTTCTTCGAGTTGGGCACCAGCCAGATGGCGGCCACCACTCCGACGACGGCAACCGGCAGGTTGACCAGAAAGACCGACCCCCACCAGAAATGAGCCAAAAGAAACCCACCGAGAATCGGGCCGAGGGCCACGCCGAGCCCGGTGGTGCCCGACCATATCCCGATGGCACGCACACGGTCTCTCTCGTGAGTGAACACATTGGTGAGGATCGACAGGGTGCATGGCATGAGGGCGGCCGCACCGATCCCCATCACGGCGCGAGCGAGGGTCAGACGGTCCGGGCTTCCCGACCAGGCAGCGAATGCCGAGCCACCCCCGAAGACCACCAGGCCGGCGATGAAGACCCATTTCCGGCCCACCCGGTCGCCCAACGCCCCGAGCGAGAGCAGGAGCCCGGCAAAGACAACCGCATAGGCGTCGACCATCCACTGCAACTGGCTGGAGCTGGCACCGAGGCTCCGGACGACCGAGGGGAGGGCCACGTTGAGGACGGTGTTGTCCAAGCTGATGAGGAGCAGGGTGACGCACAACACGGCCAGCGTGGCCCATCGACGGCGCTTCGAGGTTCCCACGGGTGACAGGTCGCCAGTCACAGGATCACCATGTACCCGCGCCGACCAGGGATGCAATCGCCCAGCACCGTTGACGGGACTGGCTCGACCGGCCCGACCGAACTGGTCCGAAAGGTGCTCAGCGGAAGTCGAACACGAGTCGGGCGTCGACGTCGCCCTTTTCGATCTCCTCGAAGGACTCATTGACATCGCCGAGGCGGCGGGTCTCCCGCACCACGCGGGTCCGCCCGTCGGAATGGAGCTGGAACGTCTCGGCAAGGTCGACCCGGGTGCCGACAATCGATCCGGTGACGGTGATTCCCTGCAGTACGGTCTCGAAGATTGGTAGCCGAATGTGGTTCTCGGCCGGAAGTCCGACAAGCACCAGCGTCCCACCTCGCTTGAGGCTCCTGAAGGCCTGCTCGCAGGCGCTCGGGGACACAGCCAGGACAATGGCCTGGTCAGCGCCACCCAGGGCTTGGATGACCTCCACCGGATCTTCGGTCGTCGCATTCACGGTGCACTCGGCACCCAGCTCTCGTGCCAGACGAAGCTTGGAGTCGACGAGATCGACGGCGGCCACGGAGGCGCCGGCGATGCGCGCATACTGCACGGCCAGGTGCCCCAATCCGCCGATCCCGTAGACGGCCACCAGATCCGATGACCGGGCCCCGGACACCTTGACCGCCTTGTAGGTGGTCACCCCCGCACAGGTCAGGGGCGCTGCGTCCATCGGGTCGAGGCCCTCGGGGACCCGGCCCACGAACGCCGCCTCGGCCAGCGCATACTCGGCGTAGGCACCGTCGACCGAGTAACCGGAGTTTCGTTGATTGAGGCAAAGGGTCTCCCGCCCCGAAGCACAGTGCTCGCAGGCACCACAGGCATAGCCGAGCCAGGGGATCGCCACCCTGTCCCCCTCGTCCAGATTGACCACGCCTGGACCGATCCGTTCCACAATGCCGACACCCTCGTGCCCGGGAATGAACGGCGGGTTGGGCTTCACCGGCCAGTCCCCATGGGAGGCGTGGATGTCCGTGTGACACAACCCGCAGGCCTCCATCTTCACCGTCACCTGACCATGGCCAGGATCCGGCGTCGGCACCTCTTCGACCTTCAACGGCCGGTCGAATGCGTGGACCACTGCTGCCTTCATCGGACCCTCTTTCATCGCCTGCTGGTGCCGGCACCGGGCGCATGCTTGCGCCCTCCGTTGCTTCTCTCACAGTCAACGGTAGGAAGTATGAGGAGGTGCGGATAGGGCCGAAGGTCCATTCGGCGCCTGCCTCTCAGGCATACCCACGTCCTCGATCGGTGCAGCAGGGGCACTTCGCGGCAGTGGGGTCAATAGTCCCTAGTTTCCACGCTCCATCGGTGCCAAGGTTGTTACATGTGGATAGACGGCAAGGGCTCGACGGTGCTTCCCGCCGTCGAGTGCAGGCGACTGCTGGCCCTGCGGGCCAAGGAGGGCGGAGTCGGTCGACTGGGAATCGCGACCGACCAGGCCCCAGTGGTCCTTCCGGTGAACTTCACATTCCATGACGGCCGGATACTGGCCCGGGTAGGGGCGGGCTTCCTCTCGAGCACAGCGGCCGGTCAACTGGTCGCCTTCGAGGTCGACCAAGTCGACACCGGGGCGGGCATCGCCTGGAGCGTGCTGGTCCGAGGGCTGGCGACGCTGATCGAATCACCGACCGAGGTGGAGCTGGCCGCGGCGGCCATCCCCCTCGTCCCCGAACCCGGAGACATGGTGATGGTCATCCGCCCGGACACCGTCACCGGACGTCGTTTCGACGTGCAACGAACCCGCTAGGGCTGGTCCACGATGAACGGCAGCGTCTTATCCGAGCAGCTCACGCACGTGGCGAGCGATTTCGAGATCTTCGCGTGCATGGACGACGAGTACGGCTGGGAGTCCGCCCTCCGGAGAGAGCAGACCGTCCTTTCGGATTGCACCGTTTCCCGAGGCTTCCAGCGTCACACCGAGAAAGGCGAGGCCATCACACGTGTCGGCCCGCAATCGGGGAGATGCTTCGCCGGCGCCACCGGTGAACACCAGCCCATCCATCCCGCCCATTGCCGCGCACATGGCGGCCACGCTGGTCTGGATCCGGTACACATAGACCTCGTAGGCCAAACGGGCGTCCTGGTCCCCCGCATCCATGGCTGCGATCACCTCGCGGAGATCACCGGACCCTCCCCAGAGTCCCCGCAGTCCCGAATCCCGCTCGAGAGCCTCCTGGACGTCATCGGTCGACAGCCCACCGTGGCGCTGGACCCAAAGAACCAGTCCGGGGTCGACGCTGCCGGAGCGGGTCGACATCACCAGTCCCTCCAGCGGGGTAAACCCCATGGTCGTGTCGACCGAGTGACCGAAGGCCACCGCGGCCAGCGAGGCGCCGGCGCCGAGATGGGCCGTCACCAGACGGAGCTGTCCGCGCCGGCGCTGGAGCAGCTCGCCGGCCCGGCGGCTGGCCCAGGAGTGGCTGAGGCCGTGGAATCCGAAGCGTCGAATGCCCCACTGCTCCCGCCACCGGCGAGGTATGGCGTAGGTGGAGGCCCTGGCCGGCATGTCGGCATGGAACGCAGTGTCGAAGCAGGCGATCTGGGGAAGACCGGGTCGAAGGGCTCTGATGGCATGAACGGCGGCCAGACCGGCCGGGTTGTGCAGCGGGGCCAGATCGGCCAGCGCCTCGAGGATGGCATCGGCATCGTCGTCGAGGAGGACGGGCTCCTTGAACGCCGAGCCACCATGGACGATCCGGTGGCCGACCGCCGCCACGCCCGGGTTCTCGTCAAGGAACGTCCTCAGGGCCGAGCTCAGCTTCGAGGGGTCCTGCTGGGGAAGTTCGGTCGACACCACCAGATGGTCGGCGTCATCCAACAGCCTCAGCTTCAGACTGCTGGATCCGGCGTTGACGACGAGGATCTGCACCTGCCCACCTTGCCAGATTCCTTCGCCAGGCCGACGCCGTGACGAGTACCGATCCAGCGACAGAGCCGAGGTGTGGCCGATGACCTCCACCGATCTTCCGCGATCTCCCATCCAAACCGACGAGGACGATCTGCGCCAACTCGACGCCTATTTTCGGGCCGCCAACTACCTCACCGCGGGCCAGATCTATCTGATGGGCAATCCGCTGCTGCAACGGCCACTCGTTCCCGAGGACATCAAACCCCGGTTGCTCGGTCACTGGGGAACCAGCCCAGGGCTCAACTTCCTCTACGCCCATCTGAGCCGGTGCATCAAGGTTCGGGAGCTCGACGCCCTCTTCGTCTGCGGGCCGGGTCACGGTGGACCGGCGGTCGTCGCAAATACCTGGCTGGAGGGTACCTACAGCGAGCGCTTCCCCCACGTGCCGCGAGACGGGGTGGGGATGGCTCGGCTGTTCCGCCAGTTCTCGTTCCCCGGCGGGATCCCCAGCCACTGCAGCCCGGGAACCCCGGGATCCATCCACGAGGGAGGTGAATTGGGGTACGCGCTGAGCCACGCCTTCGGCGCTGCGTTCGACAACCCCAACCTCGTCGTGGCCTGTGTGGTGGGGGACGGTGAGGCCGAGACGGGGCCGGCGGCCACCGGGTGGCACTCGAACAAGTTCCTCGATCCCCGCCACGACGGCGTCGTCCTCCCGATCCTCCACCTCAACGGCTACAAGATCGCGGCGCCGACCGTACTGGCCCGGATCCCCACGGTCGAGCTCCTCTCCCTGTTCACCGGTTACGGATACAGGCCGGTCCTCGTCGAGGGCGGCTTCGATGGGGAAGACCCGATGGTCGTGCACCGTCGCATGGCTACCGCCCTCGACGCCATCTTCACCGAGATCCACGAGATCCAGGATTCCGCCCGTTCCGGAGGAGTCCGCTCGCGGCCGACATGGCCGATGCTCATCCTGCGCACGCCCAAGGGCTGGACCGGTCCCAAGGTGGTCGATGGGCTTCCGGTGGAGGGCACGTTCCGTTCCCACCAACTTCCTTTGGCCGGGGTCCGCACCAATCCCGAACACCTGGCCCAGCTCGAGGCATGGCTCCGCAGCTACCGCCCCGAGGAGCTCTTTGACAGCGACGGCCGGCCGAACGACAGCGTCATGGCGCTACCTCCCTCTGGTGAACGGCGGATGAGCGCCAATCCCCACGGCAACGGCGGTCTTCTCCTCTCCGATCTCGACCTTCCCGACTTCTGCGACTATGCCGTCGACGTCCCGAGCCCCGGGTCCGTGATGCGCGAGGCAACACACGTGCTCGGCGGCTTCCTCCGGGACGTCATCCGGGCCAATCCGACCACCTTCCGGCTGTTCGGGCCGGACGAGACCTCGTCCAACCGCCTTCAGGACGTGTTCGAGGTCACCGACCGGACCTGGGACGCCGAACTTCGCGCCGGTGACGATCACCTGGCTCCCGACGGACGAGTCATGGAGACCCTCTCCGAGCACCAATGCGAGGGGTGGCTCGAGGGGTACCTCCTCACCGGGAGGCACGGTCTGTTGAATTGCTATGAGGCGTTCATCCACATCGTCGACTCGATGTTCAATCAGCATGCGAAGTGGCTGAAGGTCAGCGCAGAGGTTCCGTGGCGGCGTCCCATCGCCTCTCTGAACTACCTGCTCTCAAGTCACGTGTGGAGACAGGACAACAACGGGTTCTCCCATCAAGATCCAGGCTTCATCGACCACGTCGTCAACAAGAAGGCGCAGATCGTTCGGGTGTACTTCCCACCAGACACCAATTGCCTGCTATCGGTCGCCGACCACTGCCTGCGAAGCCGAAACTATGTCAATGTCATCGTTGCCGGCAAGCAACCACAGCATGACTGGTTGACCATGGACGAGGCGCTCGACCATTGCACCACCGGGCTCGGCATCTGGTCCTTTGCCTCGGACAACGGCGACTCGGTTCCCGACGTGGTCATGGCCTGTTGCGGCGACATTCCGACACTCGAAACACTGGCCGCCGTGCAGCTCCTCCGCGAGCACCTGCCCGACCTAAAGGTGCGCGTGGTGAACGTGGTCGACCTGATGCGGCTCGAGCCGGACACCGAACACCCTCATGGCCTATCCGATCGTGAATTCGACACCCTCTTCACGGCTGACCGGCCGGTGATCTTCGCGTACCACGGCTACCCGCTGCTCATCCACCGACTGACCTACCGGCGCGCCAACCACGACAACATCCACGTCCGCGGATACAAGGAGGAAGGAACGACGACCACTCCGTTCGACATGGTGATGCTCAACGACCTTGATCGGTTCCACCTGGTCATCGACGTGCTCGACCGGGTCCCGGGACTCGGCCCTCGCACCGCTTCCTTGCGGCAGCGAATGATCGACGCACGGCTCGACGCCCGGCGCTACGGGCGAGAGCACGGGGAGGATCCACCTGAGATCGCTGCCTGGCGTTGGAGTGGAACAAGGGACCTTGGGTAGCCATGCCCGAGCTGATCGCCAGGTCTGACACAGAGCCGGATGACCGCCGTCTGCGCCTGACCGCGTTCCCCGCTCCCCCGGTCACGGCCAGGTGAACGAAAAGGCTCTTCAGACGTTCGAGGCAATCGTGCTCGACTGGGATGGCACGATCGGGCTCGATCGCCGGGCGGATGCATCCCAGCTGCGGGCGCGAATCGAAGCGCTGTGCGCTGCGGGGGTCCACGTGGTCATCGTGACCAGCCACGTCGACACCGTCGAGGCGCGGCTTCGGGCCAGACCCCACGGTGCAGGTCAACTGCACCTTTGTTCCAGTCAGGGCGCCGAGATCCATACCGTCACCTCCACCGGGCCCCAGCTCGTGCCGCGAGAGATCGACAGCCCCGATCCGGCTCGTGCCCTGACCGACAAGGCGGATGCTGCGGCCTGGGCGGCCGACTGGCTCGCTCGACGGGGAATCACAGGTGAACTGGTGCTCGTCTGTGATGGCGATTTCGGGGGCGGGGACATGCGAGGCGGTCGCCGCCATCGCTTGGTCGATGCCTTCTCCCGTGCCGTGGTCGTCTCGATCGGAATGGAATCGGGGACCGTACCCGAGCGGGTCGTGCACGTCAGGGGAGGTCCACCCCGGTTGATCGAATTGCTCGACGACCAACTATCGCGCCGCGCGGCGCTCCGAGTGCCGAACATCGATCTCGACCCGACCTGGGTGGTTCCTCTGCCGACCCTTCCCGAGGAAGACCGGCTCGCCGAGGCACTCGGCACCCTCGGAAATGGCTTTGTCGGGGTGCGAGCGTCCACCGAGGAGGATGGCGATGGCACGGCGCCCTTGCTGCTCGTGAACGGCGTCTACACCTGGGACGGTCACCTCCTGCCGGGTCCCCTCTGGACCGGGCTCGATCGACCGGGCGTCGACGGTCGGAAGACCGCCAGCCGCGTGCTCGACTTGCGCGGCGGCACCCTTGTCCGTATGGACCCGGAGGCAGATGGAGTGAGGTCGATGCGGTTCGTCTCGGCCGGGTCGCCACACGCCATGGCGCTCCGAGCCGAGTCATCCCCGCTCCATCTCGAACCCGGTGAGCCTCTCCGGCCTCCGGTGGAGGCGGTTGGATTCGAACGAGTACGCCGCGGCGATCCATCGGCCGCCTCGACCGACCACGCCGGATCGCAGATCACCGTTGCCGCCCGAGACCGAGTGGTCACTGCCCCAGGTCGCCGAGTGATCGAGCGGATGGCCACTTGGGTCGCCGGCCCTCCCGTCGCCGGCAGGACGGACGAGGCCCTGGACCGGCTGGCACAGATTGACGCCGTCGGGTTCGACGCCTTGCTCGCCCAACACCGATCGACCTGGGCTCACCGCTGGGAAGATGCCGGCGTGGTGATCGAAGGCGACCCCGAGATGGAGTTGGCGGCCCGCTTCGCGGTGTTCCATCTCCTCAGTGCGGCCGGTGACACCGGGGAAACCGCGGTGGGGGCCCGTGGTCTGACCGGTCGGGGCTACGCCGGTCACGTCTTCTGGGATGCCGACGTCTTCGTGCTACCGGCCCTGGCCGCCCTTCGGCCTGCTGCCGCCCGAGCCATGCTCGAGTACCGGATCCGCCGTCTCCCGGCGGCTCGCATCGCAGCCTCAGCGCAAGGCCTGGCTGGTGCCCGATTCCCCTGGGAGTCGGCTGGCGACGGGAGAGACGTCACGCCCCGGACGGCGCGGGGAAAACACAACGAGCGCATCGCCATCACGACCGGCGCTCACGAGGAGCACATCGCGGCCGACGTGGCTTGGGCGGCGGCACAGTACGCGGCGTGGACGGGCGATGCTTCGTTTCTGGTCGGGGCCGGCCGTGACCTCCTGGTCGACACCGCCCGATACTGGGCCAGCCGCATTCGGGTCGATGAAGACGGCAGTGGTCACATTGACGGCGTGATGGGCCCCGACGAGTACCACCAGCTCGTGGACGACAACGCCTATACGAACGTCATGGCACGCTGGAACCTTCGCCGCGGTGCGGAGCTCCTTGTCCAGTCCGATGGCGATCAAGAACCAGCCCTCTGGCGAGAACTGGCCGACGGATTGCTCGACGGCTGGAACCCTGAACGAGCCCTCTACGAACAGTTCACCGGCTACTTCGAATTGGAGCCGCTGCTGATCTCCCAGGTTGCCCCGCCGCCGGTCGCCGCCGACGTACTGCTGGGGGCCGAGCGGGTGTCGGGTTCGCAGCTCATCAAACAGGCGGATGTGCTCATGCTCCACCATCTTGTGCCAGGAGAGGTGGTGGACGGGTCGCTCCAGCCGTGCCTGGATTTCTATGGTCCCCGGACGGCGCACGGAAGCTCGCTCTCCCCGGCAATCCACGCATCACTCCTGGCGCGGGGCCGGCCAGCCGGAGGAGGCGCTCGAATTGTTCCGCACTGCGGCTCGGCTCGACCTGGACGATCTCACCGGCACCACCGCCGAAGGCCTGCATCTGGCCACCATGGGCGGAGTGTGGCAGGCCCTGGCCTTCGGCTTCATCGGCCTGAAGGCTGCGCAAGGGAGGCTGGTCGTCAACCCCTGCCTCCCTGACAGCTGGAGCGCGCTCGGCCTCACATTTCGCTTCGGAGGGAAGCACGTGGGCGTCCGGGCCGAGCACCACCGCGTGGCCATCACTTGCCACGAACCCGTCCTCGTCCAGGTCGCCGCTCAGCCGCCGACGTGGTGCCAGCCCGGTACCACCATCATGACCAGCCCTTCGACCACCGCACGGGATCGGCCATGAGGCGGACCAGAGCCGTCGATTCCTAGTCTGGGTCTGTCGATTCCTAGTCTGGGTCTGGCCCCGCCATTGGCACGATCACCAGTGGAATGGTCGTGCGTTCCGCCAGTTCGAGACTGGTGCTACCAAGAAGGAGACCGGAATGCGCACCTTGGCCGCGCGAGCCCACGACGATGAGGTCTGCGGCTACGGGAGCGCTCGCCACACGGATGAGCGCCGAGCATGGGTCCCCGTCGACCGGATGCCAGTGGACTTGAGCCGGTTCGATCCCTCGCTCCCGGGAGAGGTCCCGCACGGCTTTTTCGAGTTCGGCGATGATTCCCGGCTGAGCGGCATGCTCGAGCAGACCGATTGCATGCACCACGACGACCTCACCTCCGATCTGCTTCGCCAGATCGATGGACCAGCGGACCGCAGGTTCCACATCCGGTGACCCGTCGAAGCCGACCGCGATCGTCCGGATCAGGGCCACTGGACATGTCCCTGGCTGAGCGCCCGATCCAGCGCCCGTCGATGGGCGACGACCCGTGCTTCCCGGGCTTGGTCCACCAACTCCATTCCTGGCCCACCGAAGGTCGGGTCCTCGGGTTGGTAGATGCCACCGAGGAGCGCTCCCAGCGTTGTGGCCACCGACATCCGCAATGCATCCAAGTCGTACCCGCCCTCGAGGAAGAGGGCGAGTCGACCCGGCCGAGGCGCAAGACCAGCCACCAGTCTCGCCAGTTCGGCAAAGTCGCCACTCGAGAGACCAAGGTCGGCCAGGGGATCGTCTCGATGAGCGTCAAACCCCGCCGAGACGAGCACCCAGGTCGGCTCGAAATCGTCGATGACGGGGAGAGCCACCTCTTCAATCGCTCGACGGACCACATCGCCGGTGGCCTTGGCGGGGAGCGGAATGTTGACGGTCTGGCCCAAGCCGGCGGCGCCCCCAATCTCACCTGCGGCCCCACTCCCCGGGAACAGCGGCCACTGGTGAGTGGAGACATACAGGACATTGGGGTCGTCCCAAAAAATCGCCTGGGTGCCGTTGCCATGGTGGACATCCCAGTCGACGATGAGGACCCGTTCGTTGCTGGCCACGAGCGCCGCAGCCGTGATGGCAATGTTGTTGAGCAGGCAGAACCCCATGGCACGATCACGGAGCGCGTGGTGACCGGGCGGGCGGGCGGCGACGAAGGCCACGCCATCGTCCACCTCTCGCAGCGCGTCGACTGCTCCCAGTCCCGCACCAGCCGCCAGCCTGGCGGTCGACCACGAGTCGGGCGTGGCATAGGTGTCAGGATCGAGACTGCCGCCGCCGGCGTGGCAGAAGGCCTCCAACTCTTCGAGATAACGAAGGTCATGAACCCGGGCCATCTGGGCCACATCAGCAGCAACCGGCGCCAGGATGTGCAGATCGGTGCCAAGGTGCAGGTCGTCGACACCCGCCATCACGGCTCCAATCCGCCCCGGTCGCTCGGGGTGGTCGACCCCGATGTGCTCACCTCCCCCCGCAGGCCCGCTCACGATCAGCATGGTGGGGCCATGGCTTGGGAGTGCTCATCAGCTTCCGGATGATGGCGCTCAGCGAAGGCCGAGCGATAGGCATCGTCAGGCTCGATCGGGAATCGAACGTTGACCGTCCCATGCTCCCTAGTCGATGTCACATGGAACCCCGAGTTCATGAAGACGTCGAGCATGTCGCGGTTCTCCGACAACGTCTGGGCGACAAAGGCGGTCACGCCGTTCTTCAGGGCCGCCTCGGCCAGATGTTCGAGCAAGATTGTCCCGATCCCCTGATGTTGCAACTCGTCGGCCACCACAAAGGCCACTTCGGCATCTGCAGTCCCGGGAAGCCGCTCATAGCGACCAACTGCCACCAGTCGACCGGCGTGCTCAGCGACGAGAGCCAGCCGGTCCACGTAGTCGACGTGGGTGAACCGTTCCGTCTCGGCCACCGACAACTTCCGATGCATGAAAAAGAACCGACGGTAGACCGACTCCGGAGAAAGATGCTCGTGAAACTCCTGCAGGCGACCGCCATCATCAGCACGGATAGGCCGCAGGTGGACCGTCACCCCTCCAATCGTCTCGACGTCGCCGGCCAACTCGCTGGGATAGCGGCCAGCTTGGTGTTGTGGATCACCTTGCCTCTTGGTATCAGCCATCCCCAGACCGCCTGATGCGACGACCGGTGACCTTCCGCGGCACCAAGCGGACGTAGGCCTCGCGCTCACCGCCGGCCCAAGGAGCGACGCCCAGGGTTCGGGCACGGTCCCGCTCGGCCGGGTCGACGATGACATGGCCTTGACCGGTGAACAGGACGCTCCAACCCTCGGTCAGGGCTTCGTCGAGATGGTCGACTTCGAAGGAGACCTCTCTACGCAATGGATCAGCAAGAAACGCGGCCTCCGACTTGGTGCGGAAGACAATGTCTCCGTCCAGGACACGAAAGTTCACCGGCAGCGCCGCTGGTCCGCGTTGGTCAACGAAGACGAAACGCCCTACTCCCCCGGGTGCGACCAATGCGTTGCATTCTTCAATGCTCAGATGCCCGAGGTCCGGTCGATCCGATGGATCTCCGCGGCCCGGAGGAGCGGCCATCCCGCTCCCACTGATGTCGTCCACTGACGTTTCGAGGGCGTCGGCCAGCCTCCACAGGGCTGCGGCCGACACCACTGGTGATGGGCTCGACTCCAGGACGCGGATGTAGGTGGGACTCATTCCGGCCCGGCTGGCGACTTGTTCCTCGGTCAGTCCGAGTTGGCCTCGGCGCTCCGCCAGTCGGCGCCCCAGGTCTCCAACGTTATTCATCGACGCCCTCTGCTCCTGCACGGTGGTGCCCTTCGACTGTGACCATTCGATTCGCTGGCGACGGGGAGGCCGCCCAGGCTAGGAGTGAACGGCGCCATGGAGGTCAATCGCCTCCCCGATGACCGGGGGAGTCGTTGCCGAGTCCTCCTCGCCAACTCCTGGCCGGGTGATGGCCACTGCACAATGGGCATGGCGGGCGCACTGATGAGCGACCGACCCCAGGAGCGCATGCTTGAACCCTGCGTGACCCCGAGACCCGACGACCAGGAGATCGGCTTCCCGGGACGCGTCGAGGAGAGCCGGAACGGTACCGTCGAAACGTGCCTCGGCCGTGAAAGGGACCTCCGGTGCCCACGTCTCTGCTGACTCCTTGGCGGCATCGATGATCTCCCGGCTGACCACTTCGTAGCCCCGAGCCGGACCCAACGCGAATGCGCCTGTCGGAGGGTACTGCCAGACAAAGGCAGCCTCGACAGACGCTGACCGCAACTTCGCCTCGTCCAGCGCCCACCGCAGGGCCCGGGTGGATCCGGCCGAGCCATCGATACCGACCACGATTCGAGGCGGGACCGCTCGCAACGGGCGGTCGTCTGGGTCTGCATGGACGACGACCACGGGACAGCCGGCATGCTGGATGCACCGATCACTCACTGAGCCGAGCAGCAGCTCCTCGAAGCCACCCCTGCCGCGGGCTCCGACCACCAAGAGCTCAGCCGACCTGCTGGCCGCGGTGAGCGCAAGCGCAGCCGGGCTCTCGGCGACTTCAGCCCGCGCCACCACCGAGGGGTGGCGAGTCGCCACCAACCCATAGGCGTCGTCGACAATCGCCTGCCCCGGTGAAAGGTCGGATGAACCAGGCTCATACCAGGCCGGTAGGTTCTTGGGCTCCTTGAGCTCGGCATAGATGATCCTGAGGAGCGCTCCTCTTCGTTTCGCCTCGTCGGCAGCCCACTTCAGGGCCTGCCGCGAATGCTCCGAACCATCGACGCCGACCAGAACGGTCTGCGTGTCGCGTTGGTGGTCGTTCTGCGGCATGGCACCCCCTTCCCTTCTCAAGGGGTCACGACTGACGGAGAGCGACGACGCTGATGTCGGTGACACGCGCCCGGGCCAACTCGCTGGGCGTCAAGGCGACGTCTTCGATGAAATAGGGACTCAGCGCCACTCTGGTCGAGTGACCGCCCTGTGCGCCCTGGTGCCGGTTCTTGTTCGCACTCATGGTGCCCTCCTCCTGCCGCACAGCACATGCTGCCGTCACATCAATTGGATGCCTCTCCGAGGCGACCGCATAGGGCCAAAGGTCCCGCGGATCGGGTTGTGGTCGCCGGAGCTGAACTGAGCAGCACCGGTGCGGACCTCGAGCCATCCATTTGCATCACTCAGGGCTCGAGGTGGTGGATGCGTCGACCGGTGACGTCGTCAAGGACGATGCGGATGAAGAGGTCCCGTCCCTCGCCTGCCCAGGACAGGAGGCGCAGGCTTCGGAGCGCGTCGAGCTCAGCTGGGTCCGTGACATGGGCGGATCGACCGACGACCAGCACGCTCCAGCCCTCGTGATAGATGCTGTCACTGCCATCGACCTCGAAAGCCACCACGGTGTCGCACGTGATCCTGTCGAGGTCACCACCCCGCCGCGCTCGAACCAAGACGGCATCCCCCACCACTGCATAGTTGACCGGAAGGATCACCGGACGCCCCTCGACGGTGCCAGCGACCCGACCGACTCCCTGCCCAGCCAGGAACTGCACGCACTCAGTTCGGTCGAGGACCTCCAGATGTCCATTGGATCCGGACCGGCTCATCTGGCCACAACCCAAGCCAGTCGAGAGTCGGTGCCGATGCGTTTCATCCCTGACCTGCCCCGGTCAGCTGGCCACCTGAGGAGGACGGCAGCCGTTCGAGGGCTGCCAGCACCTCGAGGTCTCCGAAAGCAGCCAACCACTCCCACCCTGGCGTCGACGGACTGCGGTCGCCCAATCATCACCGGCACCGAGCCCTTGTTCCGCTCACAGAGCCAGGTGACCACGACCGAGATCGTGCGACCAGGGCCAAAGGTCCTTCAGGACATCGGTGGGAGCCGGTCGGGACGTTTGGCCCTACCTGTGCGGGCATCACTCCGACACCATGGATGGAGATCGATCGGAGGAGGAGTTCACGATGCCCAAAGTTGCAACAAGCGAGAAGGGTGCCGGGCACACCGAGCACATGGGGTCGGGGGCAGAGTCAGAGCGCAGCGCCATCGAACAGATGGGACTGACGCTCGATGAGTGGCGGGCGAAGATCGACGAGTTGCTGGTGCAACTCGATCTGGCCAACCTGGACATCCGAGACGAGATTCGCAAGCGTCTCGACACCACGCAGAACGTCTACCTGGCGGCGCGGTCGCGCCTCAGCGACCTTGGCGACGACGCCGATTCCAATCTCAGCTCACTGCGTCTGGGGTTGGAACAGCTGCTGCGAGATCTCCGCAGTGCATACGATGCTGCCGAGGCGGCGCTGCGTTGCAGTCGCGACAGCACGTGAGGCCCGCCTCCGGTGCGTCGCCGCCGTCGTGATCGATTCGATCTCTCGAAGGAAGGCCGCGATGCCTCCCAGGTCTCTCTACAGCGACCTTCTTGATGCCGCGCTCCGGGCACAAGACCAGTCGGAGGGCGCACCGTCGGGCGCCGAGGCGTTGGCCCAGTTGGTCCGGCGCCGGCATGAGGTGATCTGGAGTCAGCGGTCGCCATCCGGTCAGGCCTCGACGACGCCGGCGCTGGCGGATCAGATGGCCTACGACATGGCGCTGATCAGGTATACCCGATCGCTCGGTATCGACTGCGACTCTGAGGGCTTTGGGTCGCCTCAGGACGAACGACGGCGCCTCGAGCGAGTACTGGCGTCACGAGGGATCCCTCTGGAGTAGCCGCGAATGGGGCTGTGTCTTCGGGCGGGTACCCTCACGTCCCGGTGCCATCAGTCCGACGTGCCTGAGCCGAACGCTCGGCAATCCGCGTGGCATAGCTGGCAGCCTGTGTCCGTCGCTCCATGCCCAGCTTGGCCAAGAGGTTGGACACGTAGTTCTTCACCGTCTTCTCGGCCAGGTAGAGCGTGGCGGCAATCTGACGATTGGTCTGACCTTCGGCCACGAGGTCGAGGATCTTGCGCTCCTGAGACGTCAGGCTGGCCAAGAGAGGATCCTCGTGGGGTCGATCCCGCATTCGCTCGAGGACGCGCTCGGTCAGTGCCGGGTCGAGCAACGACTGACCGCCGGCCACCCGCCGAATGTCCTCCAAGAGGCTCGTCGCACCAACTTGCTTCAGGACATAGCCCGCAGCGCCGGCCATAATGGCGGCGAACAGGGCCTCGTCGTCTGCATAGGAGGTCAACATCACGCAGGCGATCTCGGGCGAGCTCGATCGGATCTCCCGACAGACCTCGATGCCGCTCCCGTCCGGCAGCCGCACGTCGAGGATGGCCACGTCAGGACGGACGGGGGGAATCCGATCCAGCGCCTCCTGACCGGTGGCTGCCTCGCCCACCACGGCAAAGTCTTCCGCTGTCTCGAACAACGACCGGAGTCCGGTACGCACGATCTCATGATCGTCGAGAAGGAACACCCTGATACTCAACGACCATCCTCCAAACTCGGCCACGGCGGCCAGTCATTCCAGGCGGGTCAGACGACCACCCTGGACGTCCTGACCTGGTGGCGACCGTTGCCTGGGCGCTGCCGAGCACGGTAGTATCCCGACACGACCGTGCGAATGTACCTTAGCTGCCCGGATCAGTGGTCCGGATCGTTGGAGGCCTCCGTGCCCTACCAATCGATGGAGGATCCAGCGTGCCCTTCCACTCGATAGAGGATCCAGCCAGGCTCCGGCGCGTGCTGGAGGCAACGCTGTTGCTCGAGGCGGACCTGGACCTACCCACCTTGCTCAGGCACATCATCGACGAAGGACGCTCCATCACCAATGCCCGTTACGGTGCCCTCGGGGTACTGAACGAGGACGGGACCGCACTGTCAGAGTTCATCACCGTAGGTCTCGACCCCGAGGAGGAACAGAGAATCGGTGCTCGTCCGACCGGCAAAGGCGTGCTGGGCCTCCTCCTCAGTGACCCCCGGCCTATTCGGTTGGCGCGGCTCAGCTCCCACGCAGACAGCTACGGCTTCCCGCCCCATCACCCCCCCATGACCTCGTTCCTGGGCGTGCCCATCAAGGTGCGGGGTGAGGTGTACGGCAACCTCTACCTCACCGACAAGATCGGGTGGTCAGAGTTCACCAGTGACGACGAGGGCTTGGTCGGTGCTCTGGCGATAGCCGCAGGCATCGCCATCGAGAACGCCCGCCTCCATACGCAAGTCCAAGAAGTGGCGATCTTCGAGGAGCGGGACCGGATGGCCCGGGATCTGCACGATACGGTCATCCAACGCCTGTTCGCAATCGGCCTGTCGCTCCAAAGCATGGAGGCCAATCCGGCCGCACTGCGCAACACGGACCGGTTGAAGTCGACGATCGCTGACGTCGACGACACCATCCGGCAGGTCCGGACCAGCATCTTCGAGCTGGGATCGGATGGGCTCGGCCGGGGCCTCCGAGACAACGTGCTCTCGCTGTTGCAGGACCTGAGGCCGGTTGTCGGTTTCGACGTTCGCGCCTCTTTCGAAGGGCCCGTCGATGCCGCCGTCCCCGACCTGGTCGGCGAGCACCTCCTGGCCGTCATCCGGGAGGCGGTCACCAATATCGGGCGTCACGCCCAGGCCACCATGGCCACCGTCGTCGTCACCGCAACCGATGGTCACTGTCGACTTCGGGTTGAAGATGACGGCCGCGGGATGGGTGCGTCGGAGTCGGGGGGCGGCGGACTCGGGCTGGGCAATCTGCGGCGGCGCGCCGAAAAGCTGCACGGCCAGTTCGAAGTCGACAGCCCGGTCGGTGGCGGGACGGTACTCGTGTGGCAGGTACCCCTCAGTCAGTAGTGCCTCTGGCGGTCCAACGGGGTCGTCGGTAACAGCAGGCGCAAAGCGCGAAGGCAGCGCTCATCGCGAATGGGACCTTTTCCCCTATTGCTTGTTCCTTTCCTTCCGTACGTTGCACTTGTACGGCCAACACGGAATCGGACCTACTCCGTCCGGAAAGGGAGAACAGATGTCACTCGTCACCAAGCCTCCGGCACCGGAGCAATCCGCACCAGTCGATCGATCAAGATCCCCTGGCCAACCTCTGTCGCAACGCAACAAAGAGAAGGCCATGCCTTGGGGCTGACGTCGGCCACGGGCCTGGTCATCGGCAGCATCCAGGGGCCGGAGGGCACCACCGTGGCGCCGGGAGCTGAACCGTTCGAACCCGTTCGGTGATGTCTCACGCGTCGCTGGTGAGCTTGGACTGCCACCGGTCAGGGGAACCAGCAAATGAGTGCGAAAGGACCAGAGGCAGTGGCGAAAGAGAACGTTGATAGGACAGATGTTGGAACCGCGCGTCGGATCGCGGTCGGTGTTGACGGATCCGCCAATGCGACGGCCGCCCTGGAGTGGGCGGCCACTCAGGCTCAGCTGACGGGTGCGGTCCTCGCCATTGTCACTGCCTTCGGCCCGGGCCATGTCTTTGTCTCTGTCAAAGAGGTGAACCGGGTCATGCGGGAGCACGTCGACGAGGCGACCGCGCAGGCCAAAAGGATCGCTCCGGAGCTCGCGATCGCCAGCAGAACTCATGCGGGCCTGCCAGAATCAGTACTCATCGAAGAGAGCGCTGTGGCCGATCTCCTCGTGGTCGGTTCGCGGGGTCGTGGCGGATTCACAGGCCTCTTGCTCGGTTCGGTGAGTCGGAGATGCGTCCAGCTGGCGCGATGCCCGGTGATCGTCGTCGGCCAGCACAGGCAGGCTCCTGCCACCGACGGCACCGATCGGAACAGGTCCGGAATCCCGCCCGGAACCGGTACCATCAATTTCCCAAAGGAGGGAGCGCTGATGACCACGAGCGCAGAAACCGATCGCCGGATCGTCGTAGGCGTCGACGGTTCGAAGTCGTCGATCGCCGCCCTGGAGTGGGCAGCCACAGAGGCTGAGCTCACCGGAGCCGGCCTCAAGGTCCTCATGACGTGGGAATGGCCTATCAGCTATGGATGGGCGCTCTCCGTGCCCTCCGACTACGACCCGACACACGAGAGCGAGAAGCTGCTCGGCGACCTTCTCCAGCCGATTCGTGAGGCGCACCCCGGCGTGTCGATCGCATCAACCGTCGTCGAGGGCCACCCTTCCCCCGTGCTGGTGGAGGCCTCCCAGGGAGCAGACCTACTGGTGGTCGGCAGTCGGGGCCACGGCGAATTCGCCGGCATGTTGCTGGGGTCGGTGAGCGAACACTGCGTGAGCAACGCCCACTGCCCGGTGCTGGTTATGCGCGACGGGAAGTAGATCGTCAACCTGTCTTCCTTGGTTTGAGCAGGCCGGCGCGCCGGTTCCAGTGATGACATTCGGCCCTGGTCCGATGCTCAGAGGTCGAGGACGATGGTGACTATGTCGGGCACGCAGGAGACACCGAAGCCGAAAGGAGTGGCGGCAGGCCGGTCGCAGCGAGCCAATCCGCACACGCCGGTTGCCGGTCACGGGCACAGCTTCTCGATCGGCCGAGTGGCTGGCATCCCCATCAGGCTCCACTGGAGCTTCTTCCTGCTCATCGCCTTGGTGGCCGCCGTGGACTGGAGCGCGGGAGCGAGTGCCGTCGTTTCCGGCCTGGCATGGATCGTGGCTCTCTTCACGTCGGTCGTGGCCCACGAGGTTGCCCATTGCATCGTGGCTCGACGGCGGGGCGCCCATGTCCTCGGCATCGTCCTGTTCCCATTGGGAGGGATGTCGCAGCTGGAGACGATGCCCAAGGCGCCCAATGATGAGTTGGCCGTGGCCATCGTCGGCCCGTTGATCAGCCTGGGCATCGGCCTACTTCTCCTTGTCGCCGGACTGGTGACCGGGGCACACATCTGGCCCCCTACCCTGTTCGTGGGTAACTGGTGGGTCCGTTTGGGCTGGCTGAACCTGCTCCTCGGGGCGTTCAATTTACTTCCCGCTTTGCCCATGGACGGTGGGCGGGTCCTCCGCGCCGCCCTGGCGCACCATCGGAGCCACCTCGAGGCCACGATTCTGGCCAGTCGGATCGCCCGGTACCTCGGAACGGCCATGGTTGTCGCCGGTTTCCTCTACGACTTCTGGCTGGTACTCATCGGAGTCTTCGTGCTCATCGGCGCCAGAGCCGAGGAGGAGGCCGCTCGGAATCCTCCGCCCCGCAAAGGTCAGGCGACCGACCACGACGTCGAAGCCATCGGTTGAGCAGCGAGGCGAGTCGACAGCGCTGAGCCGATCGATGCGTTGGGACTTTCGGCCCTAGCTGGCCCCTTCTCGATCCGCCAATGTCGTTGAAGTGGGAACTAGCGGAGAAACAGAGCGCGCGATCCTCGGTCGGCCAGAGTGCTTCGAGCTCTTGAGCCTCGCGTCGGTCGGGCGCATCGGTGCCAGCATCGATGCCCTTCCCGTCATCCTCCCGGTGTACTTCACGCTTTTCGGGGAATCGGTGCTCTTTCGTACCATCCTCGGGACAAAGCTGGATGCCGCCACCCGAGGCGCTGTCGTGGCCTTTCAGGCCGAGGGGGACGAGCCGCTGAGCGGTACCAGCTGGAGCGTCCTGCTCCAAGGCGTCGCCTCGGCGGTGAGCGACGAGGATGGACATGCGAGGGCGAAATCGATCCCCATCGGGCCCTGGTCGGGGGGAACAATGGACCTCCGCCTGGTGCGCATCGAGGCGACCAATATCAGCGGTCGAAGGTTCCGCATCGCCGGCGAGGGACCGCAAGTGGAACTTCCCGAGCCGCCACCGCTCTAGCCCGATCATCCCGATCGCGCGGGTATTTGCCCAGACTCTTAGCGACGCCGTACCCGATTCGATACCCAAATTTCCCTCGTGAAACGACTAACCACTAAGGAACTCGTCAGCGGAACTCGTCAGCCTGACACCTAGCCCTCAGAGAGCTCCCTGACCTCTCGTAGTCGGCGCTCGAGGCTGCAGATCTCGTCATCCAGCACATCCCGCGTGACCAGACGGTGCTCCAAGGACTCGACGCGCCGCTCAAGCTCATCTATCCGCCTCATCTGTGCTTGGGCGTCGACTTCCATTGCAGACCTCCTTGAATTTGTTCTTCGTTCAACCGTTCCATTTGGGGTCCACTCCCCGGAGGGGGATTCACGAGGCCACCAAGAGCTGATGGGTTTGTCGCGCACCTAGGTGCCTCTGGTGCGCTGGGTGGCGGATCCAACTGGAAACGAAAGCACGAGCCTGCTCAGATGCCTCTGCCACCGATGCGCCGCCTGCGCAACTACTCAGTGCCAACATCACGGCCTTGTCCGCGACTCGCGGTTCATCCGGACAGTGCCCTCTCGTCCAATCCCGTACCGCCAACGCCAGTGCGAACTCCACGTCCACATCAACCACCTCCCAGTGCGACGGTACGGCGATCTAGCGGCGATCCGTAGGGCCAAAGGTCCCGATTCGGACCGGCGCAGCTTCAGCTGTCCGACCTGTCCAGCCGAATCCCCCAGTCATCCGACCGCGAGATGGCCTCGTCCTCGGGGACTGCTCGCAGTAGTCGCGGGACGACGCCGCCGTCCTCTGCCGAATTCGCGTTCTAGTGGGCTGGGCGGACGGCGACCCTTTCGGGTCGACTCGGCAATCGAGGCCAGTCGGGTGTGTGCGCCAGCGGCCTGCACCCTCGCCATGCCCTCTCCGCCGACCACGAAGCAACCAGCAAACAGCTGCTCTCCTTCGGCGACGGACACGGCTGCGCTTTCTCCGGTGAGCATCGAAGTATCGATGGTGAGCCCTTCGGCGCCAAGAACCTCCATGTCGGCAGAAATTCTGTCTCCGGAACGGAGGACGACCAGATCACCGACCACGAGATCGCCAGCATCGATTTCATCCCGTCGTCCGTCACGGACGACGAATGCGCGTCGGGGCAACAGGTCCTTCAGGCCCTCAGCAGTCCTCTCGGCCCGTGACTCCTGAACGAAGGCGAACGCTCCGTTGACAAGAATTACCGCGAAGATGGCAATAGCGAGCTCGGGCATGCCGGCCAGGAGGGCCAGGATGCCCGCGACCCACAGCATGAGGGCGAAGAAGTGCACCAACTGGCTGGCGAACCGGCGCCAAGCAGGTACGCGTCGGGCCTTCGGGAGTTGGTTCGGACCGTCGATCGAAAGCCGTTCGCCGGCCTCCGCTGAGTTCAAACCCCGAAGTGGGGGCACGCCCTGAGGAGTCGTCGATACGTCTACCTCGACGTCCGCATCAGGGTCGGGGACCAGATGGCTCCCATCGACGAAGAGACCACCATGGTCCGGCCGCGACCCGCTACCCGCCGCGGGGGTGTGCGTCTCAGGGATGGCAGCCATCGAGCACCTCGTATCCCACTCGTGAGGGACAGCGTCGTATCCGTGCCGGCGAAGACCGAGGGCTCATTGGGACCTCCGGCCTGCGATCATCGCCAACGCATTCATAGGTGGGCTGGAGAGATGGGATCGGAGAACGGCAAGGATTCGGCCTCGTGACGAATGGCCGCGCCATGCCCTTGGTGGGTTCCATCCCCATCAGTTTCATGCCCATCACAAGCAGTCGGGAGTGCCGAAGGTCCCGAATTCCCGTAGTTCCCCGAGTGGATGATCAGGGGGTCTTTCGGCCCTAGCGATGTGGCAGACGAAAGCCGACCATGTAGATGGAACCAACGGACGAGGAGGAGGGCATCATGCAGGCCAGCGTGGGTGATCGAATCGTGATCCACGGGCACCACTCGGGCGAGCCGGATCGTGACGGCGAAGTTCTCGAGGTTCGGGGAACGGACGGGGCACCGCCCTATCTTGTTCGATGGGGGGACAGTGGGCATGAAGCCCTCTTCTTCCCGGGTTCCGACGCCAGCATCCAGCATTTCGAGCACAGACCAACCTGAGTCCAGGCACCGTTCCCGTATCAGGGCATCACCGGAAGGAGTAGATGTGCGGACTGTCGAAGGGCTTCGACGCTCAGATGTGAGTATCGCACCAGAACGAACCATCTCCGAGGCTGCAACCGTCATGGAGCAGAGCGGCATCGGTTCGCTCGTCATCATCGATGGAACGGAGGTCATCGGAATCGTAACCGATCGCGATCTCGTCCGGCGAGGCCTCGCCAAGGGTTTGCCAACCGACGCCAGAATCGACAGCGTCATGAGCGCGCCAGTGATTTCCATTGATGCTGATGCCGACTTGGACGCCGCCTTCGGGCTCTTTCGAACGCACGTGGTCCGAAGGCTCGCAGTGCTGCGCCGGGGTCAATTCATCGGAATGATCGCATTGGACGACCTTATCGTCGACTTGGCAGCGGATCTCCGGGACCTCAGCCGACCGATCCAGAGAGAAGTGCTCTTCGCCCAACGCGACAGTCCGGTGCCGGCAGCCCGCTCGTAATCACGAAATCTTCCCGTCCCTCCGGCAGATCACCGTGGGAGGAAGGGTTTCCTCGGCCACGTTTCAGATCCACGGGGCGAGGGATCCGAGGTCACTGTCGGAGGGGGCCCGTCCGCTGGCCCGTCGTCAGCCATCACGAGAGCCATTGGCGCCGCTTCCTTTGGTCCAGTTGGTGCCAGACCAACCGCCACCGACGACGCAATTCGACCTGTGACCTGGTCTGTTCGGCCGCGAGGCGCCCCGCCGAATAGCTCGCTGCCACCGTGCCGCTCCTCGCTTGGGTGCGAAACCAAAGCTCGGCGCTCACCGCATCGTGGTGGTCTCCTAGTGTCCTGAGTCGGAGATCCGCTGGGTATATGCAGCCAGCGTTGTGAGGAT
>JADEYI010000612.1_pt1 | contig 43974 bp, 46 predicted proteins | sample 8542331 | NCBI WGS metagenome assembly JADEYI01 (sample SAMN16510988, study PRJNA670497) | mine drainage metagenome | isolation source: biofilm near Copperflume 1 | place: Germany: Marsberg coppermine Kilianstollen | collected 2018-02 | reverse complement strand
CGAGAACTTGTCACGGACCACATCTTCTATAAGTCAGGAAACAGGACAAGGGACATGCTGGCTTTTCGCACGGCGTTTGCTGAGCAGTGGCTGTTGGGCATGACTGATTTCCAGGTTTGTCAGCGCGGCTTCACCCCATGCAAGTGTTTCAAACTTCGCAATGCATGCAGTCCTCTGAATCTATATGTGCAAAATTGGACGGTGTATATATGCTTGCGTGTAGACGTCTGATGATAGTAACAATACTATTATTATCATTACACACTTTTCTTGCCGAACGCAAGGTGCGCCTGCAGACAAGCTGCGTCTAAAGGCTGCCAAATTCCTACCCCTTGTTGAACTCGCCAGATCCAAGCAAGACCCAATCGACCGTGGGCACGGTGCTCAGTATTTGCCACACTGAATCTGTATATCACTGTTGGTACCGCGCATGTCAATTTCTTTGCCACATAGTAACGGTCATGGTTCCTGCAGGTCATAACGGAGGAGTCCAGTTTTGGGCGTCTGGCTGCGCTGCGCTCTCTGCGGTTCCGATCCGTATACACAATACGGGGGGCCAAGGCAATGGCGGCGCGCGGCCGCAATGCCTCATGGGAGTGTGTGCGGAGCGAGTTTGACAGTTTCGAGGAGGTGGCAGTAAATCATCCCTGGGTGAAGGTTCTGTGATGGGCCATGCTCCCTGGAACCATGCTGTTACAAATCAGTGATGATATGATATGATATAGATCAGGTACAGATCGGTCGTCAGATGATCTTTTTGGGATCAGAATCAGTCATCTGGACCGTAGGTTGCCATCAGCAACGCCTTGGCATTCTGCATGATTTCGAGTTGGTAGTACGATATTGTCAAAGTGGTTGACGGTGTAAATAGGACAAACGCTTCTGCATGAGAGGACTTGTGCATGCGGCTGGTAGAATGCTTGTCTCATGTGCTGCTCTGCTTTTGTCCGGAGTGTGTCGTGCGCGGCTGGTAGCTATGCACTATCATCATCATGATCATGATCATGATTGTTTCCATGCCTGCAAGCCCTGGGTGTGTGTGTAGCTGGTCCAGTCATGGAATTATTGAAGCAGGAGCTCCTCTTGAGATATTCTGGTGTCTGACCTAGGATAGGTGCGCCACGTGATTCCTACCTTGTGTTCTGCTTTGCCAGGCTCCCCTTGAGTTGCAGCAAAATGCATGGTCGAGCCATTTTGAGGTGCTGAGATTGGACCTGGCGACATGAAAGTAGAGCCGTCTTGCGAATTTGGGACGACTCGCCCTGCCGAGACACATATGCCAGCTGTAAAAATGGCATAGACCACAGCTCTAGCTTCCTTGCTGCTTCGCTGAGCCCCACATGGCTCATCTTCACTTCCAACTGCAACATATCGTTAAGTTCCCACAGATGTCAAAGTATGCTGAAAGATGAGAAGGATTTCCTTCACGTCAAGCAATGAACCCGAGCAAGCCACGAATCTATTCAGACCTGAAGCTTGAAGAAGCATTCTGAGTCCCATAAGTAAAAGAAAACGTCTCGCTGCTCACAGCCTCAGACTTCCTTGGATCCTGCGATCGTCCAGTCAACGAGACCTGCTCAAGCCACTGCCCCGTCTGAAACACACCGACTCCATGCACTTCAACATGAAAGGCATCGCTTGCGTCTTCGTCCTGCTCGCTGTGTGGTCTGGTGCGCCAACTGCTTCTTTAAATGTGCTTTAGGTGCCAGCCTGTTGCCGATCTGTTGTTCGAGTGCGACGCAGTCGGGCACCCCTGAATTCGCTCCCTCGTAGTGCTCGGCGCTTGCGTGCAAATGAATTCTTTCAGAACGTGGCAAGTATTTGCAGGCAGGGTGCACACAGCTTGCTGGCATGCTCAGTGTGCTTCTGATCTGCATGCCTCTTCCTCTTGGATCCTAATCAGAGGCTATTTTCCTGTTCAGTGGCTGTGCTTCATATTTATGGGGCCTGCAGGTGCTTCCCACCAAGTCCAGGCCAGTGACAGGTACGATCTCAAGCCAAGCATCCTGCTGCTTACATGGCAATTATTTGCTTGCATGCAGCCCAGCAGGGCATGCATCAGTAGCTGAAAGCCACAGTGTCATGCATGGCATGTGCAAAGGCTGAAATGGTGCCACATTTTTCAAAGATCTTTGTTTGCACAAATTAGTAGGGGATCACCCGAGAAAGGTGGGTCAGTCGTATTACGGCATGCCCAAAGGTAAATCGAGCTGCAAAACAGGGGCTAGGGAGCTCGAGACAACTGCAAAATCATAGATGGATGAAGATTAGAGGCTATGAATTGCTCAAGCAAGTGCCTACGTGCGGACCACTCTAGTTGGCAAAGATGCCAAAGGAAGTCACCTGCAGCTGCATGGTGGCTGCTGCATGCTAATGCATGGCAAGTCAATGGAGGCTCATGGAGTGATGCATGGCACATTGTGTTTGCGCAGGCCGGCTGAAGATGGAGTGGACCTGAACGTGAGTGACCTTCACCAGTAAACAGATGTGCTCTTGTCCTGCATGCACCTTGTTGGGTTGCATGTAGCAGCATCTAATCTCTTTGTTGCTCTGCTCTTACCAATGCATCCATCTGATCCAGAGTTTGACATGTCCGGGGGATCTTCCTGACAGTGGGCTCTCGCTTCTAGGTTCTGGCACGGGCTTTAAGACCCTGAAATTCCTGCACATCGAAAGCCATGTTTTCTGTATGTCTAAGCCACGCTTTGTTCTAGAGTCCCTGAGATTGCTCAGGTAGATTCAGAAGGTGCCGTCTGGACAGCCCAGGATCTTTGTCAATGCCCTCTCAATTACCCAAATTTTGGCGTGACACATTTGAATTAAATTTGACAGATTTCCCTGGGGTGTGGCAAGCAGAACGCCCTGACCACACCTGGACACGAAGTTTCAGGCCGGCTGCGCGAGCCAGGCCTCGAGTCATCCAACACCCAGGAAGTCTTCACGAGCTCCTCCTTTGAGCCCCGCGCCTTCAAGGGGGCTGTTGGCGACTTTATGGCGCCATCAGCATTGTGGATGAGAATGGCCATGCCAGGACGATCTACGCCCCTGCTGCAACACGTGAGCACCCTTTAAACTTCCCTTCGATGTGAAAATTTGAGGCGCTTGCAATGCCTTCATGTCTGGCATTCTACCCTCTTTTCCTTGAGCAGGACAAGTTTTTGCACTGGTGACACGTATAGAATCCCCTTCAGCTTTTGATTTTTTGACTTTTGATTTTTGACAACTCTTTGAAGTTTCCTGGCGAAGCCAATGCCTGCATATCTGGCATTTTGCCTTCTCTTAGCTGAGCTTGACAGTTTTTTACAACACCGACCTATGACGCGATGCAACGGGTTGTCATAGTAATATACATATTTAGCAGCTCCCACGATGCATGGATGCTGCCAGAGAGAATCATGAGCAATGCATGTGCCTTGAGTTCTGTTGCTGGCTGCTTCCAATTGGATTCCATGCGTCAGGAATCAGATAAGTAGCTTTTTTCCTCTCGAAAAATGTACTAACCTCCTGTGCATTTGAAACAGTAAATCTTTCAAGGTACCTTTAGCTTGCATGCGGAAAATCCATCGGGGCAGCCAAGTGGGCGTGTGAATTCCTCACTGGAATTTTTCGAAGACTGATCAGAGCATTAGAACTTCTGATGGAAGGGGTAGGAGATGTGGCAGCCTTAAAGTGCACTTTGCCTGCACATAAACCTTGCCTCTGGCAGGAACATATTACTAACTGCCTCGATCATGTGTAAATTACCTCTAGTCGCCTTTGTTAACTACCTGTGCCCCACTTATAAGGTATTTTATGGTAATTACCGACCCTGCAGACATTCCCTGGTGGCGCTGCTGGCCCTTCTGGCGCAGCTGCAGGCACCTCGCTGCAACTTATGACAACAGATTGAAAGCTGCCGGTATGTATACTTCCCTGCCGTAAACCCTTCTAAAAACACTGGGACCTACCTGAAATTTGCAGGGGACCCTAAACCAAGATATTGCACTGCGGATTCATCAATGCTGCAGGAGAATCACTATCTATTAGTCATTTGTGTGTTGGACTGCCCCATAATGGAGCAGTATTGCTGCCTTGCATATCCCTTAGCAGGGAATGCATTGCAGTCCTGCTGCAAAAAACACAGCATCATTTCAGCCTGTGATCCCTGCCTCTCTTAACCTTGAGAGCAACTCTCATTGGGTCCCATGCTTGTCATGTGGGCAGCGAGCGTTAAGGCCGCACCATATTTTCCCCGATTGGCCAGACACCACATTTGGTTGTCTCTGGGCAATCCAGGGACTTCAGACTTGTGTTTTTTACGTGACAGATCAACTGAGTCGATTATTCAAGCTTTGCTTCAAGGAACTCAGAAGCATGGGCTGGCTGGCCTCAGCCACATTTAGCCAAGCATATGTTTTAAAAGGGTCCTGAGCGTTTGCTTACAGCTTGAACCTTTTCAAGGAATACTGGCACCCAGCTTACGTAATTATCACTGATCAGCACAACATTGAATCTCATGTTAATGACATGTGCGCTCTCCACGCAGTCACCGGCGGAGATCATGCAGATGATGATCCGTTGCTAATCTCACATAGCAATGACTAACTGCACTTCATATTGCTGACTTGTGCGCGCATGTGTCTCAGGCACCGGCGCAGGTTGCAAGCTGGCGGACTTTGGCGGCTTTGGGCAGGGCCGTGACTTTGGGGGCCGTGGCTTTGAGAATCGCGGATTCGGCTTTGGGCGGCAAATCTGCCGCGGCCGCCGCCGCTGCAGCAGGAAGTGTGCATGCCCTTTCGAAATTGCATATAAAATTGCGCTGCTGGAGTGCAGTTTTGGCACGGCACTGATGCTGTTGCTTTCAAGTAGTAGGTGCCTTATTCAGGAACGGCAAGACTGAACACATACTCAATGGATGTGTTGCCTATGGATTGTTCCTGCTCGCAGGCTCTGGCTTTGGCCGCAAGCTGGCACAATCTGGCGGCTTTGGTGGCTTTCACGGCGGCCGGGGCGGCTTTGGAAACGGCGGCCGCGGATTGACAACCGCCGCAACTTTGACAACTGCCGCGGCTTCGGCAACCGCGAGTCTGGTGCGCCTGCAACATGCGCTTAGTCATCTTAGTAATGGTTACTGCATGTGTTATTTTACTGCATGCTCCCTGGGCATGTTTTATATTTTGACAATCGCCGCAACTTTGACGACCGCTGCAGGCTTTGGCAGCCGCGAGTTTGGTGCGCCTGCTCCACCTGCTCAATTTTTACAATGATCAAAATTTTTAAAAACACCTGTTGGGAGCCACTGATAGAAGCAGAGTCCAGGCACGGGGCATGCGGGGAGGTTTTATTCCTGACAAGCCTGCCTCCTGCCATCCATCCATGCATGCATGCATGTATGCGTATGTGTCAATGTGGACAGCTGCATGATTAGGGGCAGCCCTGAGTCTCTGCATGCAATTCAGGATGATGAAGCAGACGCTCTGGATGTTAGGCTCTGAAGACACGTTGGTTGGGGAAGACATGCATGGCATGCATCTGGTGAGGAGCCTGCACATGGCGATTCTGAGCGCTCTGTAGGGCTCGCGAGGCTTACAGGTGCAGATTTTGCCTTGGGCAAGCCTTAGGAATCCCTTAGGGTGATAAATATCCCCCTCAGGGCTTGTGGTGATGCCTCAGATCTTTGGCAAGGTAGCATTCTGGCGTCAGGGCAGATCCAGAAAGCAACACGGCTGTGACTCAGGGCGCTGCTGGCTTCTGAGGCACCAGTACCATTTTGTGGCCAAGTCCAAAGGGACGATTTTTTTCACTTGGAACCCTGTCAGACCCCGGCACTTTATATCAGAGTACCAGTGTGTCAAGCCAAATTATTTTGAAATTTTGAGGCTCAAAGGTGATACCCATGTGCAGGTCGCAAGTCAAGTTCACTTGCAGCTTCTTTGCAGAGGTACATTGTTTCTTGGCAGAAACAGCTCGATAATGTGGTGTATATATAATTTGTTCCTGCTCGCAGGCTCTGACTTTTAGTAACCGGGGCGGCTTTGGAGAGGGCCGCGGCTTTGAGAACCGCGGATTTGGGTTCGGCGGCAAATCTGCCGCAGCCGCCGCTGCCGCTCCAGCACGTGCGGATTGAACCTGCTCTGCATGTCTAGACCGAATGTGGGTTCTGAAGTGCTGCTCAGGATGTGAGTGTTGCTGCTCTTGTTGCATGAGCAGGGTATGACTTAGAACAGCCTGGTAGGTGCAAGTATGGGATGGTCTGAAATGTGTGAGTACAATGTTTTGGTCATGGTGTTGCTCTTATGATCCAGGACAGGTGTCTTGCAGTTTCCATTCTGGGCAGGCATCCTGCATCCCGGTACCCGTTTCAAAATAGAGTGGTCCGCTCAAAGGCCTCTTGCTTGCCATTCTCAATGTTCAGCTATGAGTTTGCTGTTGTTCGCGCTTCTCAGCCCCTCTTATTGCAGCTCGATTTACGTTTGGGCAGGCCATAATGCGAATGTCCCACCTTTCTCGGGTGCTCCTCTAGATTAGGCGGACTAAATACCCCACTTCAACAAACAGGGGTCAATGGGTCCTACGTGGGGGTGTGCAGGCTGAGAAGCTGGTGGTGAACAAGCACAAAGTGGGCACCTACATCCAGGCAGTGGTCAACGCCACGCTGCATGAGGGCATCAAGGCCCAGATGCAGGCCTTCAGGTGCACCCCGCTCCCCTGCCAAATCCCTGATGTCCGAGATTTCTGACACTGGCTCTAATGGAGGGGAGAGCGATAAAGCAGATGGTTGGGGGTTCCTTGTTGCGCAGCATGGTGCTGCAAGATATGCGTCGCTGGATTTGCCCCCCTGTAGAGCGGGGCCTTGCAGCGAGGAGCTGACTTTGGTCCCCGCAGTGACTCTTGGCTAGGCAATGCAGCCAAGCTCCTCCAGGCTCAGACAGGACTAGCCAATTTGCTGTGGAAGCTTGAGCAAGGCAGATTCTTTCTTGCTCTTTTGAGTCCGGCGTTGCACTTTCTGTGAGTACCGCAGAGAATGCATGACCTGACTGAGTGCAGCAAGAGAGCATCCTTGCCCGTTGTACCAAGTGTCCCGTCTATTATTAATGCTCTATCCACCCGTTCTCATTGGGATTTGTTCTAACACGTTCTCTATACTTTCATTGAGCGTAAGAACAAGCTTGGTGCGACGTGCAGCATGGCAAAGTGCAAACGCTGTCTGTCTGTCCAGGTTTGAATTCAAATTCTGTGTATTGCAGGGCGGGCTTCACAGAGGTGTTTGCGCTGGGAGCGCTGCAGTGCTTCCACGAGGACGAGTTGGAGGCCATGCTCTGCGGCGTCGGCGAAAAGTGGTCCGTCGACAAACTCGCCGAGACCATCAAATGCGACCACGGGTGCGCATGCTCTGTCACACCTTCGAGTCACACTAATTTGGATCATTTTGGCCATGTTCCTGAATCCCTGGAGGTTCACTGGGTCGATGAAGTGGATTTGGGACCTGGACAGCGCCGTGCTGCTTCACCAAGACAACTTGAGAGGGCACATTTAGAGGGTGTTTGATAAGTACAGAGTCTTGGTGGAATGGCCTTGTGGGTTCTGCGGGAGCAAGTTGTCTCCCTCAGGTATGCTTCTCCATGTGCAAATCCAGTGCTGGTGGACCATGCATATGTCTCGGGGGCAGCAAGGGCGGTGCGTGATGGGCGAGACATGCAGGAGGATGCGCGTCCTTTGCGCTCTAGGGATGGTCGCAAGTCCCACAAAGATGGGCGGTTCACAGGGAGGAACAGGACCTGCCTTTGCGCAGTGAACTAATTCATTGACCCCATTTCTGCTTGTATGATGTGAAGCACTGTACATCCTCTCCAACAATTTAACAGTATGGTCTGCGAGCCAATCATGTTGTTGGTGATTGTCAAGTCTTTGACAATTTGCACGTCAATTTGGTATACTTTTGGACATGTCGTGCTCGGTCTGGCACACAGATGGGCGGATGGTCTGATGTGGGCTGACGCAGGTACACGCAGGAGAGCACGGCGATCCGGTACTTCCTGGAGGTGATCAGCGAGCTGGACGCGGCCGACCAGCGCCGTTTCCTGGGCTTTGTCACTGCATCCCCCCGCCTGCCCCCTGGCGGCATCGCCTCCCTGCACCCCAGGTGCGCTGACTGTTCCATCGTCCTTCTAAATCTTTTTCACACCTGTTGCGCTGCGCTGGAAGGCTTGCGTCTCTACACAGTCGCCGGGATTCTTGGCAGCATGCATCAATGCGGATGTAAATGTTGACTTGCACTGGTCGAGTGGGAATAGTTTATTTGATGAATTAAGAGGCGTGTGCGTCTCTGCTGGGGCGTCTGGGTGTCACTTGACCGTCATGCAGCAAGCGCTGGGGATGGGTGTAAGCTCGAGATGCCAATGATGTCTGCAGAGTCCCTATCAGGCTGCAGTCGTTCTTGGTTTTTGTTGCGTGTATGATTGTTTGGCGTAGCACCGAGACGCCCTAGCAACAAGGATCCAAACGCCCAATCTTGTAGCCGTCTCTAATCCCTGACAAGCTTAATCCCCCACCCCGTGTATGCCACCGCAGGCTGACGGTGGTGCGGAAGGTGTCGGCAGCCACCAAGGAAGCTCCCCCGGCGGCTGACTCAGCGGCGGGCGCGTCTTCGGGGCGTCCGCGCGCGCGCTGCAGGCCCAGGTCTCCACCAGCTTCGCGGCAGACGGCGACCTGCCATCAGTCATGACCTGCGCAAATTACATCAAGCTCCCTCCATACTCCTCCAAGGCCGTTGCGCGCGCAAGGGTCCTCTTCGCTATCCGCGAAGCCAGGGCTCTTTCAACCTTTCCTGAGCAGATTTTTTTTTGACTCTGCGCCTAATCTGGCAATGCGCATATGACATTGTGCACCACCCCTAATTTGGCCGCGATCTGATAAGCACCTACTCTGGCGACTGGGTTTCTGCTGAATGCGTGGGGCTTGTATAGTGATGCTTGGACGAACAGTGGGGTAGTGTGAAAACTCTTTACTGGGAAGTCCCAGGCATGATCAGGTCTGGCGGCAAATTGCACGTGAGGGCTCTTGCCTGAAGGATTGGAAGGCTGCAGGCAATGTGCCAGAACTGCAGCCCATGGAAAGCAAGTGTTAGGTAGCATATCAGTGAGTCAGGGAACCGCTTACTCAAGACTGCATCTGTGCATCACTGCTGTCTGTGCAAAAAGCCAATGTTTCATGATCACATAATTCCCAGCATACATGGCTCCTGCTCTAGCTGTGCTGTGCCGGTGCTCACGGATTCACCTCAAGACTCTGCACTTTGTGCATATGCAGTAGATATGCATTTGCCACGCTGGTGGCTTTATGGGCGTGCCTGTCATGCCAGTTATTGAACCTGTTTCGACCAACAATGCTCTGCTAATTACCTAGGTACGCAACTCCTCTGCACGCGGCACCATTCTCATCAATGCGATATTGAGTAGGCCTAGGCAGTACCTGAGGTAGGAAATGCATATTCCGGCGGTGGCAGTGTGTAATAAATGCAAATATGTGTGTTTTTTTGTTTGCCATTCCTTGCAAGGCAGTTGCAGCTGCACACACAGTATCTGGACTTCTTGTGGCCCCCATGTTTGGTGGGCTTGTATATCAACAAGACGATGTAAAGAGCAAAAATTTTCTGCAATGCCTGAAAACAGTGCATGATCCCAATTCCACATTCACCATCTCCCTTGAGGGAGATTTCTCCCCGAGCCCTCCTCACAGTGAGTCAGCAGGGCGAAACCCTAAGGAACATTGTGTCATCGCTGTGACAGGATGGCGCGTTGCTGCTTCATCATCACTGCCTGCCATTAGGAGCTGTTGATCGTAGACTTCCAACAGTCTGCCCCATGGCTGCCAGCTCCAGTGGACGGTTTTATGTTATACGTGCTCCTGCAGATGTACCTCCTATCATTGTTTGCCACCCCTTCTCCGCCGCTATCACTTCTCCTGTGTTTTCTCCCCAGCCCAGTCAGTCCATGTTTCCATAAATCTCAGTGCAGATGACCGAGCCACCCCTTCTCCATCGACCTCACCCCCGCCTCCACCTCCAGGGGGACCCCCCACCTGTTCAGGATATTGATCATGATGCTGCACTCCACCAGCGCCGTTTTGAATATCGCCACTACTATCGTCGTGTCAGAGCCCTCAGTGCAGTTTATGCCAGTGAGCATCTTTCTTTACAGAATTTACCTCATCTTCACACCTTTAATACACTGAATCTATTGCGCATGCTTCAGTCCTGCTTAAATACAAATCTTACAGATATTCCAATCCCGGCAGATCACCAGCAGCCACATATTGACATTCTGCGCGCAGCCTTACATGCCCGGCACCAAGGCATCCTGACGCTGATGACATCACACGTGTCCCTTTAGTCACCCCTTTCACTTCTCCTGCTTTTGATATACTTCATTTTGAACCTGTTTTCCAGGAGCTTGAGCTTGCTGCTCTTGTCCCGGAATTTGTTCCAACTTGCCCCCTCATCTGCTTCAATTATGACCACTGCCTCGGTCAGCCCTGGTTTTATTTTTGGCAGACCGCCTCCTCTTTTCGCTGGAAAAATCTAGACAACACTCGCACTCAATCCTGCCGCTGTCAACAGATTGCTGCTGCAAACCCTGAGCTTCAATTGATCCCAGAAGGCCATGACCATATTATTGCCTCCCTCTCTGCTCTTCTTCACCATATTCCTGAGTTGAGGTCCCTTGCAGACATGGGGACAAAGTACAGGATGCCAGCTCACCCTGTTGTTGTTGACGTGGTATATAGACAGAAGATTATTGACGACACCTTGCATGCATGTACACTTTATGCCCAGCGCCTTGAGGTCATCAGCGGTGTGCCTGGCAGCATGGCTGCCTGGCGCACCCTGGCAACCACCCGTCTGACTGAATACATCACAGGGACCCTACCCCTTGGCACCACAATTGTCCCAAAACACCCTCATCGTCGCCACTCAGACCAGTCCCCTGGCTTCTCTCCTGCTGTTCTGCACCACCCTGTTATACGTTCCCTCCGTAGGGAACTTGTCGTCACCTACATGGACAAGTCAGACACAACTTTATATTGCCGCCCACACTACATCACCACCATTTGCAGGGATTTATGTCCTTCTCCAGATGACGGCCCTTCAGCCTTTCCCCATGTTCACAGACCAGTGCAGGAGATTCTGACAGAAGACGCCGCTTTCCTTACTTCCATGGGTGTCAGGCCTCTGGACAACTCTACGCTGCCCCTTTACGCTGGCATTGCAAAAATGCAAAAGTATCCTTTTGCTACCCGGTTTCTTACTCTTTCCCACAATACTTCCTTTACCCCCCTGGCAAAAGTCCTTAACAATTTTTCCACTGCTTTTACCCCTATGGTGTTGCGACTTTGGGATGATGTGCTGTCACCTTTTGGGTACGGCAGCAGCTCCACGCTCTTTACCCCTCCTGCTTCCCCGGAGGCCTGGTTTATTTTGCAATCCGCTCAGGTCAACTCCCGTATCCAAGCTTTTAACCGCAACCTGCCAGGACATGTGCATGCTCAGGAGGGTACTCTACTGCAGACTTTTGATTTCAGTCGCCTGTACACCAATCTGCCTCAGGATGATCTCATTACCCGTCTCACCGGCCTTGTCAGGGAATGTTGGGGGAAGTACCACCCCAATGACCCTACCTTTCGTGTGCTCCCCCCCCCACATGCTCGCAGCAGGACCTCTCAAGGGGAGCGCTACTTTATTTGGTCTGTAGACTCCGTCTGCGAAGCAATCACATATCTGATCAGCCACACATTTTTCGCTTTTGGAGACCGCACTTTTCACCAGACAGTGGGTATCCCTATGGGCACAAACCCTGCGGTTCACATGGCCACTCTTCTTCTTTTCACCTATGAGCTCAGTTTTGCGCGCCGCTGCACTGCTGCCATTCTGACTGGCCCTTCTCTTTTTGTCCGGTACTTTACACCAAATTTGCTTCCCCTGTTGCAGACCCTCACTCCTCAGGAACTCTACCTTCTATGCAGAGAACTTGCTTTCTTCCTTCTTGATCAATTCAAATTCACACTTTGCTTCATTGACGACCTATTTCCTCTTGGCATTTCTGATTATCTCTCACCTTCGCTTTGAGACTGATGTTTTCCTTGGCTTTCCTGGTATTTATCCTGCTGTGCTCCAGCTCACAACTTCAACACCAGCCCGTACCACAGATTTTCTTGACATGCGCATCATCACCTTGACTAGTAATTTCCTTACTTCTGAGCTCTATGACAAACGCAGGGAATTAAAATTTGCCCACATCACCCTCATCCGTTTCTCACACATTCTAGTAATGTTTCCATGCGCTGCAAGTATAATTGCCTTGTAGGAGAGTTCCACCGCTTTCGCCGTATCAAGCTGTCTCGAGACAATTTCACCTTTGAGCTAGCCCGTGTACTTGTGCAGCTGCATCGCGGCGGTTACGACCTGCACAGACTGCTAAAAAAGACATCTGCTCTGCTCCACTCTCACCCCCATTTGTTTGTCACCACCCCTGCTGCTCTGTTGCGCTCTGTTTGGTCTTGGCTTCGGTACCTTTTTGCCAAGGGTTTATTTCCATACCTGCCGCCGCCGCCTCGCATGCCGGCCCCGTGATGGTCCTTTGACACGCGGGGAGCGCCTTGGCGCCCGCTTTATTCCTGCATTCACCCTAACAATTCTTCTTTCCCCTTTCTACTGGATATACTCTGCAGCCTGATACACAACCTTTTTGTCTGAGTTCGCAGGCTCTCATTTCATGACAGCAGCAGCACAGACTCCCTTATCACTCACAGCCACAGCTACAGCAGGCAGCACAGCGTTCAGCGGATCTAGGACTAGGCCTTTCTGCTCTACGTACCACGAGATCGCTGAACCCTTCTGTGCTGCTGCCGCAGGTGACTCGTCCCTTCATCCTCCTTTTCCTGCCAAAATTATTTGTGTACGCCGTTACACCTGCTCAGCACCAAAGGAGTTTCCCAGTTTCAGTGTCTCCAGCAGCTTGGTAGCCCAGTGCCCAGTCAGAGCAGCTAGAGACATTTGCAGTGAGACAGACTTCTTGGGTCAGTCCCCAGCATAAGGAGACAGCCCCTGCAGCACCTCCCTACAGTCTATATCCTTGATCTAGATAAGATTTCCTTTAACGACCCATATCCCAGGTCAGTTTCGATCCTCCCAGGCTAACTCTTCGTTTACTATGTGCCGCAGTCACCACTTCACACACCTGTTTTGCACTGGATTTTGACGCAAATATTGCAGATTGATTCCCGCCTCCCAACGCTTCGGGTAACTTTCTCACCTTCACTTGTTCAGCTTGTCACACCAAATGATGTTTTGCATGCTGCTTTGTTTGTGTTTGGCATTTTTGGGGGAAGTAGGGAACACCGTTTTCCTGCTTACCTGACTGACACATTAGGAGCTGTTGATGTGCGCGAGGGAACCTACCCGCGCTCGAAATGCAATATTCCTGGGAATTGCGTCCAGGCGATGACGCAGCAGCCCATCTGTTTCAGACAGAATGTGCTTGGAGGATGTGGTGCGAGACAGGGCTCATAGTTGTTCGACGAGGAAGTTGACCTTGGGTGCCTGAACGGCCAAGCTTGATTGCAAATGGAAGCTTTTAGTGTCAGCAATCGTGGATAAAACGGTGTCCGCTAGCTGAGGAAGCTTAGCGCAGAAGTTTGTGCACCATCTGCGCTAAGCTTCCTCAGCTAGCGGACACCGTTCCGGAGAACGGGCTCCACCAGATACTCGAAGAATAGTCGCAGGATGAGACACCCATGTGCACAGACAGCAGGGTAAAATTGCGCTGTGAGAAACATATCAAGACTGTACGACAGAGATGCTTATCGTGTTCAAAGCCCAGTCGAGGCAGCAGTTGTTGCCCAAGCGGGCAATTCTCGAATAATCTGACGGAATCGGCGCACTGCTTGTTCAGCCTATGTATTTTCAAGATTTATACTGCAGGGAATAATTTTGCTGTCTACAGCGTGTAGCAGGGCCTGATTTTGCAACGGCTGGCCAAGTAACGACTGATGACTATGCTGCAGGTCTGAGCCATTGCGTGCTGCTTGCAGGATGTGTAGTGGATGAAGCACAGCCAAACGATGCCGGCTTGACCAGAAAAGACTAAGGGAGTGTCACTAAGGGCAGCCACCAGGCTTAGCATCTTCGTCCCAAGACTGCCTTGGACAGAGGCCAGGCTTCTAGCAGGCCCGCCCCTCTTTGTCCAGTCTGGCATGGCGGATGAGGAGCCCAGCAGCGCGCCCGCAGCCACCACACAGGCAGCAGCGCCCCCCCCGGAGCAGCCGCCCGTAGAAACTTCACCGCAGCATTCACCCAGTCCCAGCGCAGGCGCAGAGCAGCCAGCAGCTGTGGCGGCACAGCCCGAGCGCAATGTGAGTCCTTCTGTGTCCGATGCAAAGGCGCAAGGAACGCCCCATGAACGCATGGGATCGCTAGTTGTGCGGCCGGTGGCGCAGCGGCTGAGCGGAGGCGGCCCGGAAGCTTCCTCCGGTCCACTGAGCCCCTCCAGCAGCCTGGCCGAGCCGGGCAGCGGCGGCCAGCCGATCGGCTGGGCCCCCCGCAAGAGCGCCTGGTCCCTCTACTGCCGGCCCACCGCTGGGTCCCTGCCACTGCCGCATGTCCCCCGGTCCGGGAACGACGCCGCGCCGGAGCCGGCCACTGCCGCCGCCGCGGTCGCGGCCGGCGGCGCCGGGGGATCTTCTCCGAAGCCGATGCAGCCGCCGCCGGCGAGCCTGCCTGCGCAGAACAACCTGGAGATGCTGCACGACGCGGCGGTGAGCGCGGCCGAGGGGTTCCGCGCGCCCCGGCAGGAGTCGTCCGGGGCGCGCGCGGAAGCTACGCCGCCCGAGGAAGAAGCTTTGCCGCGCGGCGAGGCCGGCTCTGAAGAGCAGGATCCGGACCACCGCTTCTTCACAGGCACGCGCACTCTTTTTTCAGTTTGCTGTTGTTTGCACGAGTCTGTTCACAACCTGCCGCTAGCCCTGCTGCAGTATCAGAAGGCAATGCTTCATTTTGGTGCAACAGTATGGAAACACACCTCGTCATTATTACTGTGGAGGATCCCTCTATTCCCTCTTTGCTGAGAGCCCCTATCTATCCAGCCTGCACAGGATGCATGCACAGCACAAGCAATGGTGTTTCAGTTCCACACAGGCAGCGCTGGGAATGCAGCGGGACAGCAGTCGAAGGATGCAATGGAGGCACTGCAGGCGGCAGCCAGCGAGCTCTTCCGGCGCTTCAATGAGTTCCAGGTCTATTTCCACCTTACCACATCCATGATGTTGTTTGTGTACCAGGGTGGTCACCAGACACGTAGCTCAAATGCTGCTCATGATGCCTTTTTCTCCCTCTCTTAGAGTGCCAAAGTCCTGAGGTGGGGTGATGTGCCAAACCCGGCCGGAATTTCCCTGTGCAAAGTCTGCTTCGTGTACTGCAGAACAAGCAAAGCATACTTTAGCAGAAGATTATAGTCTTGAAATGTGCTGACAGAATGTGTCAATGATTGTATACAGGCCGGAGAGGACACCAGTCAGCGTCAGGCTTCAACCAGTGCGGCTGCTGCAGAGGCGGCACCTATGGGCTTTGGGTCGCGGCTTCCCTCAATGGCGGGCAGCTCCCCAACAGCTGCCGGCAGCTTCCTGGAAACTGCGCGCGCAGCCGGCGCAGCTGCCGCGCAATCAATTCCCTTCACCTGGATCCAGCCGCAGCTTCCTCTGCCTACCTCGTCCTCTGCTGAGCAGCAGCCCCCTGCATTCCAAGCAGCATTTCCCGCTTCTGCAGGTGGAACTCTATTGTAGTCTTTGTGGCAAAATACCGCGACAATCCGCCACAGTCCCTGAAATACAGGAAAGCCAGTGATTTCCGCAGTCTGCAGTACATATTCCTGCTGCCTGGAAACGGGTGCCGTGTGCCAAGGGCTGCTGCCAAGGCGGAAAGCTGTGCGCCCTGAGTTTGAATTTGAACTCAATATTCAGCTGGATCAAAATTTGTGATGGTGTGTCTGGCGGGGGAACAGGCGCAGCAGGATCTGAGCGGACCGGTGAGCGAATGTCCAAGGGGGGGGCTGAGGCTGCCGCTACACTCCTGGGGCCGGTGGCGCAGCGGATGTCCCTCATCAGCGCCTTAGAAGCCCTGGCTTCGCGCGGAGGTGAGCCATTATGACATATGCAGTGGAGAGGGGTGTAGCACAATTTGTATGGCCTGACATGATCTTCAGGACAGCATAGCAGCGATGGTTCTTATGCAATTCAAAATGTCATGGTGCAGCGAACGCTGTGGGCATACATACAGCATTTGCACATTTCCCTTGCCTCTTTGCTTGCCTGGATGAGGATCCAAGTTGACTGCAGGAGGTTTCTTGGGCACACTTGGTCATTCAAATTTGAATTGAATTCTAAGATAGCGGTCGTACTGCTGCAGGTCAGCTGCAGAGCATGGCGGTACCGCAGCTGCGGGCGGCCGGGCCGTCGCTGGCGCCGCATCAGCACAGCGCGCAGGCTGACTGGACAACTGCCCGGCTGGCCAGCGCGAGCAGCGAGTCATCCTTCTCCCTCCCCCCCACCGCCTGGCGCCTCAGCTTCGGCCCCGAAGGTGCGTGCATTTTCCCGGTGCCCCTCGGAATTTTTCCCGCTTCTTCTATAGGAAGATGGGATCAGCAACTGTGGGGAGTATATAGAAAGGAATGAAGCCGTGGCAGCACAATGGGATGCTGTGAAAAGTGCCTTCACCAGAATGCACATTTTGCTGTGCAGGAGCCTCTTGCATTCATGTGAGAGCTATGTGTGCCTTGCTGCCGTGCATGGCACGCTTGGTCATATGTCCCACTTCAGCGCAGGCCTCATGCTGCCGCAAGGTGCAGATATCTGAGCAAGAGATACAGGGAAAAGCATTGCTGCCTGGTAATTCCTGGTCTAGTGGCAAGCTCTCACAAGTCTTTGTGCGTCTGCGTGCAGGCCTGAAGCTGACCGGCTCGCTGCCGATATCGGGGGGCGCGGATGTGTTCAAGGCGCCGGGGCCGCTGTCGGTACGCGCCGGGACACACAACCAGTCCAGCCTGATCATGCCGGGCACCCCGTCCATCTTCAACATGCCCTCCCGCTCATCCCTCTCTCCACCTCTCTCTTCCCAGCATAACCAGGTGCGGGCTGCCTTCGAGGCTTTGAATCTTTGGGTGTGCTAAGTCAAACAAAACTCTGAGTTATTCCCGTTCTCAAGGTGGCGATACTCAGACTCTGCTGCCCTTAGGGCCTCTGGGCCACATCATGATGCTGTGCAATTGCCTTCCTGGGTCACATGTTACTTTTTAAATTTATGATTTACACACCGTGTTCGCATGGTAATAAGACACAGGCAAACATGCTTCTTTCTGAGGTCTTGGATGGAGCACACCTAGCTGACCTCACTCACCTCCTTTCCAAATGGTTTATGGACGCAGGAGGAGCAGCTTAGCCTTTTAGGACAGATAACTTCTGTCACATTGCAGAACCCCTGGCTTGACACGCCTTGTGTTATAACCCGCAGGACTCCGGCCTGAGCCCATTGGCGCGCCAGCTGGAGGTGTGCCTTGCGCGGCAGGTGCAGGTGCAGAACGCCAAACGCAACGCGCCGGCCGCCGCATTCATGACCGAGGATCCATCCAGCGGCGTGCCCGTCATCAACCCGCGGCTGGCCGGCTTCTCGGGGCCGCCGCTGCCGTGGCCGCATGCGAGCCAGCACTCGCTCGACTCGCAGATCAGCCGGACGCAGATCGCGCAGCGCGTCATCGACCGAGCCGACTTCTTCAAGGTGCACATTTTATTCGCTCTCAAGTTTGAAAAAAGAATTCTTTTATTTTTCATGGGCCACTATGGCTGTTTGCTAGGCTGGGACCATTTGAGGCAGGCCGGATACCTCTGGGCGAGGGTTGTACCTGTGATAAGGGTCTGCTTGTGAGGTGTGCGCGTTCACATCAAGTGTATATTGAAGATGGTGCGGGATAGTAATGTTTGCATGCTGAACAAATTTGCCTTTCGATGGGCGTTGCACAGCTGCGGACATGCTAGCCAAGAGGAGCCATCAATCCCCCTGGGGGCATTTTGCACCTAGTGCCTTAGGGGCGTAGAGAAGGGGTGTGGCCCAACCCTGAGCAGGCGTCAACTGCGTTCCTTCTCAGGTCCCCGGAAACCTTGCCAGCTTCCTGAAGCAGGCGAGCCTCGACACCGCCATGGCCGCTCTGCAGCAGCGAGAGGCAACGCCCCCGATGCCGCACGCACGCCAGCTTCCCTCCGGTGCCGGAGCTATCTGGCCGTTCGGCGGGGGAATGGTCCCCCCCTTCGGTGGTGGCCGGCCGGGGGGTGCGCTCTCCCCCGCGCAGCTGGACAGCCCACCACAGCGCCTCGGCACGCTCACCCTTCAGTCACCTCTGCTCAGGTCAGCGCTAAGTTGTCCTTCTCATCCGATCCCCAACTTACCTGCTCGCTGCATGGTGACAACTCTCTGTTCATCTCGGTACCTCTTCAGCCCCAAAGGAAGCTTGATCAGAATATAATTTTGTAGGGATCAATTCCGGAAAAGTTGGTTGGGATGGGCCAGGACAGACCACTTACCACTGCACCTCTGCTTATGTGAAGCCCTGCAAGCAAGGGTGGTAGTCACACAGGGATGCTCAGAAAATTTAATAATTTCCACCCAGCTTGAATTAGAAATCGAAATGCGCAGGTCCCTGCTGGGCAGCCTGGCCGCGGAGATGCCAGCGCAACAGCAGCTGCAGGCATTGCAGCAGGTCTTTTGCGACGACGGTGCGGCCGGTTCTCCGCTGATGGGCGATGCTGCGCTGGCTAACAGCCTGTACGCCAGCGTGGCACGCCAGCTGCAGTCCGGCGCAGGTCCAGCGGCATTCCCTCAGGTGAGCGATTAATTACCACTGGTGCTCTGGCTGCTTCATGCAGCTCCTCATGGGACCTTTCATCCAAATACAAGCTCAAGGAAGCGTGATGGTGCATTCTGGTTGTTCAGATATAAGGTTGCCTTGCTTGAGGTGCTAGACAACGCCGTATTTGCCATTCCAGGCCCACGGTCCAATACAAACGCCCCAAAAAACATGCCCATCGATTGCACCTTTGCGCATGCAAATGCTGCCACTGATCATCTGCAGACCCAACAGACAATGACCTGGTCTTTCTGCTGTTTACCATTTCAGGCGCAGCACCAGAGTCTGCAGGCGGCCGTGGAGGAGGCGGTAGCGGCCGGCGCCGGCTTCTACCGGATGGACAGCGGGGCGGCATTGGCTGCGCACGGGCTGGGCGCTGGGAACCCCTACGGACACCTGCAGCAGCAGGCCAACATGCTCGAGCTGCTGGGCCTCCTGCGAGCGGTGAGCATGATCCCCTGCTCATGGCTGGAATAGGCCCGCATTTCTGATGTCACCACAACTGCCCACATAAGGTTCAAGGGGGCAGTGCTTTGTTCTGCAGAACTGTAACAGTCACTGTTGGTTATAAATATTGACTTGACGGATCTAATTAGTTGAGACAAACTTCTTTGGGCTTACAAAATCAAACTTTTGAGATATAAATGTAGCTGCGGAAATATCATGGCTGCCACTTCCCGGACATGATTGAACTGTTTTTGCTCGCATGGTGCAGGGTCTGGCGGGGCAGGGGGCGGCGGCAGAGGCGCAGCCGGGGAGCGCCCCCAAGCGCAAGCGCCGCCGAGAGAGCCCCGCGGCGGCGGGTGCCAGCCGCCGCGGTCGCGAGGGCAACGGCGAAGCCGATGCCGGCGGCGCGTCGGCCGCCAAGCGCTCGGCCAACGACAAGTGCGAGGAGTGCGGCACCACCGACACGCCCACTTGGCGCCATTGGGGGCCAACGCTGCTCTGCAACGCCTGCGGCCTGCGCCGCAAGAAGAGCCCACGCTCCGCGGCCGTGCGGCAGCTGCCGGCGGCGGAGGCTGCGGCCCCGGCTGCCTCCGGGCAGCTCACCTGGGTCGCCGGGCCCGAGCCGGGCAGCTCCGCCGTGCAGGCTGCCGCCTCTGCCGGCTCCAGCTCGCAGCAGCAGTAGCAGGGTCCACTGAGGTGCGTTTACCACGCCAGGCTCTCTTTGACAAGAACATGAAAGGGGATGGTATGGTGTGCGGACAGCATTGCGGCGGTAAATCCAAATTAAGCAGGGAGGGAGCAACTTAAATAAAATCTTAGGAAAGCGCATGCATGTAAGATACAACAGTGCACCTGAGGCAGTTTTCGGGTTGGGCTTTGACTGGAAAAGTGTATTGGGTGAGGTTTGAGGCAGTGACAGTGCCAGCAGAACTTCTTTCAAAAATGTCTGCAATTTCCATGGCTCTCGGATATCCTATCAAAGGTAGAAGTGCATGCTCGTTTTCCGCCAGCACACTCATTTTGAAAAATCTGTGGGCAAAGCAAATAATTTGCTTTCTCCGCCAAGGAACGTGTCAATGCAGCCATTTGACTGCTTCTGCTGATTGGATTCAGGCTCTCAAGTGTGTCAACGCCCAAGAATCTTTTTTTTTTGTGCAAGGATGCTGCAGTGCTGTGTGTGCATGCGGCACCTCTTTGCAAGGCTCGCCACAAATGGCTTTGACTTTGACAGCGGGCTTCAGCAAATCCAGAGAAATTTGAGCGCTTGCACAAGATCTGTCAACAGTCTACGTCTCAGAAGATAACCCTCGGACTTGAATGTCAGTGCGAGTCCTGTGCAGCGCAATAAAGCAGCATGCCTATTGGAAGATGCACTTGTATGTAAATATGTGGTCCCACAATTGCAATCATTGGAATGCTCTCAGAAGCAGCCGCATGCATGTGCACCTACATCTTTGACTAGAAGCTTCCTCCATGTGGAGTATCGCTGCCATCAGCTGCAGTGCCGTTGTCCGGTAGCTCCACACCATTGTGGCCACCTGCATAATTAGAAGTAGTCACTCTTAGTCAGTCCAAAGGCATGTGACCACGGCGAGATTATGCACAGCAATCCAAGAGGCAGTCACAGACAGAAGAGCAGGAGGGTTGTGCGGGCTCGCGGCAGTCAAAGCACAAAAAGTCAGAAATGATAATGACACACAAAGGACTTAGCACTATTCGGGGTTGCTGGTGCGGCGGCGGCAGTGCGTGGGCGCTTAGAGGGGTTGGAGTCGACAGTAGGCTCTGGCCTAGGAGCATACGCAGTCGTGACGGGTGCGCCCTGAGCTTTGCCCTGGCCAATCTGTACATCTGTTTGCTTGCGGCTGTCTTCAACAGCTTATGTGTCGGCACACACTGCCATTCGCTTTGTGCCCTTGTTCCCTGCACAAAAAAGATGTAAGGCATCTGTTTGAAGTTTCGAGCATGTCCCCTGATGGTGGCAAGAGCTGATCTTGAGATTTTTTCTCTTATGTGTTTAAAAAAACTGAAATGGACAGTGTGTTGTTTGCACAGTGTGCTGAGCTTGAAGTGTACAGGATGGTGGTACAAAAAAAATCCAAAAAAAGCTCTTTTTTGTACTAGGTCCACGACGACCCATAAATGACCATTTACCTGATCAGAAGCTCATGTGAGCTCCAAAAGGTGTATTATTCCATATTCTTGGCCACGCATATGTGCCTGAGTCGATTTTGTGAGCCGCGGATGCCAGCAACGGAGCCTTGAAGGCGGGCGCGGCCGGCTGCACGACTGGGGGTGGAGCTTGCTACACAGCTGCGGGATTTTCTATTGTAGGAGTTTCAGCGGCAGGGGGCATGGCCAGGACGCCGGTACGCACAGGACTTGCGGGAGCCATATATGCTCTATTCAGCGGCTGCACCTTTGCATGCGCGGCAGCCGGCTCGGCAGTAATGGCGGAAGGCGCTGTCGCCGCCGCTGCAATTGTCACCGCAGCTGCAGCGGTGGTCTGAGCTGACAATGTCCCTGCTGCAGCATACACGATGTCAGCCGCTTGCAAGGCAAAGCAGGGTGGCGCACTACTGTGAGCAAGCATGCCCAGACTCCCCGAGGCAAAAATAGCTTCTGCTGCAGCATCTGTGCAAGCTAGTGATGTTCAAGGAGTTTGCCGCAGCGTCTGAATCGAGCTTCTCTGCTGCTGTTCAGGTGGTTAGGCCGCTGCACCATTGCTGCAGCCTCAGCTCAGGGCAGCACATCCGCTCCAGCTGCCATAATGCATGCAGAACTCTTACCATGCGACTCCAGAGCGGTTGAGCGAGGCTGCAGAGTACTTCATTGCATGAGGACGATAGAGCCAAGCGCTGGACTTGAGGCGTGAGGCTAAGAATGAATGGTGCCTGCTGGAAGGATGTTGGAAGTTGAGAGGCTGGAATGTATTGATTCCTTGCAGCGTCAGTATGGCCATTGCCTCCGTTGATGTTGCATCCGGCTGCAAATGAGGAGCTCCGTCTGCATGCAGTCCTTTGCTATCATCAGAAATGACCCATTACTGAACAGCAGCATTTGATGCTTGTGTACACTATCTTGTGCATCAGTGGCAGGTGGTTTTTGTGTGGGCACCCTTGACAGCTCAAGAAAGCCCGTTTGCTGTCTGAGTATTACTTTTTGCTGGAATGATGAAATGTCAAGGTTGCTTACTGTGCATGTGCGCCAGTGCGTAGTGGTGTCACTTCAAATTCGAAATGTTGACGCGATGATGATGGAATGCAAGCTTGCATCCTGCACACTATGTCCACTGTGGTATGTAAGAAGAGTGCTGCTCTTATGACTTTGGAGCACTGCCTTCAAGTTGCTATGGTCCGTACTGCCAGGGCAGCATATTTGGTGTACAAGAGTAGGACTAAGCCTTGAAGCTGATGCCACAGGCTCCAATGATTACACTATTTCGTTCCTGAGGGTCCAGTCGCTAGAACACATTGCAGTCACCCCAATAAATCACATGCGACCAGTGCACTTGCAATTTTCAATGTCTCAATCACTTCTGAATGGCCATTTTGAGCCACACATTGGTGGACTAACCAGTAGCCACATATGGGTACTAGCTGCATATTTTCAAGCGTAACCGTGTCATAAATCCTACGAATAACAATATTGTAACAATTGCATTGTACTTGTCATTGGAAGGCACAGCTCAAATGGGATGCTTTAAAAGTGATTATTTGCAAGATCATGGCATGCCTGCACGTGCCTGCTGCTGCTATTGCTGTATGCAGCCAGATTGCCAGACACTGTGGCCACTGTGCGCCACACGCACAACTGTGGCATCTTGTCGCAAAGGTTGTGATGGCTCGAGCTCATCATGCTCTCAAGTTTTCTGTCTTTCATGACAGTCTGCTTCTACCGAATTAGTAATTGATAATCACAATTGTGCAGATGCAATGCACTCTTGACAGGGCAACATCATCATGCATATGGCCATGCAGCAACTCGCATGATTGCATTCTTGCATTCCAAACCTGAAATTACAAGGTAAAATTTGTGGCACGCAAAGTGCAGGACAATTTGCAAAAAATAGATAAAAAGTAAAAATATGACGTTATCTGTGTCACATTTGGCCACAGACCCGGGCAGGCACACAAGAGACCCAACATTGCGAGAGACAACATTGCCATGGCAAGAATTCTCCTTTGAACCGGTACTGGTCTTCATTTTAAAGTCAAATTTGGGAGGCGCCACTGCTCAGAAAGACAGGGGCAACTTGCCATCTTTCTGCCCGCCCAAATTTGGCTAGCTGAGAGGAAGTACCTCCTGCATTGATAGGCGCCTCCCCTTTATAAGAGTGACTAATAAATCAGTGCCACTTTCAAGCTTTCAAACCCAAAGCACCGTCACCGGATGTGGGCCTCTTTGGAACTGTGGTATGAGCATGTCTTGTCTCGTAGGCTGCTTCTTCTCGCCTCCTCCGCCGAAGAATGTCTGAATCACCTCTGCCTCGGCACAGGGATAGCAACGTTGCTCACAAAGCCGCTGGATCTTCCCAGGTTCGTGTTTTTACCAAGGCCCTTATTCGTCATAATAATATCGATCAAAAATATTTGCGCGTTCCGCGCAATAACAGCTGCATACATTATTGTCTGGACAGCAGAGTCTGCCTGGCACACAGGTCTTGTGCAGGCTTTTGATCGAGCATGGGATACGAGCATGGCAAAACAGCAATGCACCACCCTTAATCGTAAGCCTCCAATCTTGCCCGAATCAGGGCTGAGCCATCTTCGTCTGACAGAAGCAAACTCCCCGGACAGGACCCGTCAGCTGACAAATATCTCTGTTTCTAATAGGCACATCCCATTTTTGCTCAGGGAACGCAGCATCCTAACATGCGCTGTGCTCAGGGAGTGGCTGCCTCGATTGCAATGCGCACACTGAAATTTTTGGTAAGGGAAGCAAGCTGGCTGTGTGGAAACTGCTGCAAGTGCCAGTATTGACATCAAGGCATTGCATTCGAAATTGAATACGAACCATCGATCGCTGGGCCTGTATTGGGCGGCGCCTCACGATGCCAGCCTTTTAAAAAATAATTCCATAATCATCAACGGCCCAGACCTAAGTGTGCCAACAGATCTCGCCGTGCAAATCTGCAGAGGGCTGCATTTTGGTGCAGCTTTCAACAGAGAAATACGGATTTCTGCTGCAACGCGCGGCGGCCGGCATGCATGCCAGCTCAGCACGCCATCTCAGCTGCCAGCTCAGCCATCCCGGTGATGTCACTCGCGAAGTCAGCACTCCACATTGTGCCTCAGGGGTCTGCGCAATTTGCCTTTATGTTGGGCTGCAACCCGAGCAAGTATTTGATCGAAAGTGGGTCGGAGTTTCGCAGCCGCGGCTCATCAGTCTTCCAGCGAGCGGCATGCATGCCAGCTCAGCATACACCTCAGCACGCCATGCCATGTACGCGCTCGGCCTTCAGAAGGGACGCAAGCCGGACGCTGATATCATCAAAGGTGGGCCGGAGCTTCGCATCGGCCGCCCAGCAATCTTCAAGCAGCGCTTGGTACAAAGGCGGCATGTCGGCCGGCACCGGCGGCCGGAGGCCGCAGAAAACGCTGTACAGCACCTGTGCGCATGTGCTGGCACATGTCAGCAGCTGACTCAGCCACTGTTATTATCACTGCACACCTTTCCTGCCAGAGGCAAGGTGCTGCTGTAGGGATAAACAGTAACATCGGCGTATTTTATAGAAAATTTCTACAAGCTCTCATCGTCCACTTGCTGTACCTTGGAAGAGTCTTGCGCAAACTAGGCCAGGCAAAAGCACACTTGGCCAAATCTCATCTCACATATTGTCGTCAATATGTTGGCTCCTCTAGGCTGAAGGATCATAATCGACCATCCCAAAACATTTCGAATTGAACTACGGTGCAGTACTTTGAAGGAATCTCTGTGCAACACGCACTAGGTCTGGTCCCATATTCACAAATGCTCTGTGGCTGTCTGTTGCCATCCAGATTTCGGAGCTGGATCATTCCTCTGGTCATCAATACCTACAATACTTGAGGAGACATCTTGCATGAATAACTCACCTGGTGGTAGTTCTGGTCCTGGTAGGCAACGCCCCCGACCCACATCTCGAGTAGTAATACAGCAAAGCTGTACACGTCACCAGCCTTAGTCACCTTGTTCAGCTGCAGCACCTCCGGGGCCAGGTATGGCAGAGACCCTGCGCATGAGTCAAAGGAAGCTTAGTAATCCAGCAACTTTGCATTCGAACATGACTAGATCCTCCTCTGCTGTGATTACTAACACCTCATCCTATTCCCGGGAATCTTCTTATGATGATAACCTCATAAGAGGCCATGAGCAGAAACACCATCCAAAATGTTGAGTAAGCTGCACATTCCTGGTCCAAATGCTCAAAGCCCCAAGAAAAGGCAGCACACTGACAGGAGTCCGGTGCAAATTGTCACATGAAAAATCTGCAGACTGCTTGTAAAGGTGCACAAGGCGACCAGAATGCTAAATGACCGGCAACCCAGCACAAGACAAGTGCCGCTAAAATATCACTAGGAACGTTGCCCCAACCATCACATGCGCCTGCAGACATAAAGATGCATTGTATGTGTCATGTGCTCGCAAGGCTGCCAATGGGAGGAATGCATATCATGCACATTGGCTCGAACAATAGCTGCATGGGTTTACACACACGGAAGATGCATTGCACATGTGCATGTGCTTTCATTGAACTTGATGGAAAGGGGTGCAAATTACTCACCGAGAGTCTCAGTTGAAACGTAGCTGTCATCCGCTGACAGAGTTTGCGCCATTCCAAAGTCAGCAATCTGCGCGCACATGCACCGTACAGTCAGCAACTCAGCATGCAGCAGAAGCAAGAAATCACATATTGTGCTTCTTAATACCACCTTGCAGCCTGCTTTCATTCAGAGAGTGCCACATTGCAACGCCGCCTGTGCACACCCCTTGAAGAGATTGCAGCAGGGGTGCGCAATCATGCAGCCGTGATTGATGTTGAGATCATAAATCCATTCATTTAGTGATGTTGATGTTCATCCAGCCCTAATTTGAGAGCCGCCCATGCACGAGTGATTCAAGGGTGTTGGACGCGCCGCAGCAATGACAGAGGGACTCAGCATTGCAGATGAAGCCGCCTCGGTTACTGATACTTTCCGAAGAGAAGAACTTCATACGATGCTGCCAAGCACTGCTTAAGCTGTTTTATGTTGTTGTTTAATTATTTGTTTTGTTCGAGAAAAAAAACACAGGCAGAGGTGACTAACCTTGCAGGTGAAGAAGCGGGGGTCGTCTGCGGTCGCATGCGCGCTCTTGAGCAGAACATTTGCCGGTTTCAGGTCCGCGTGTAAAATTCCCATGGAATGCAGGTAGCTCATTCCTGATGCCACGTCCATTGCGCACAGCAGGATCGTCTCCTAGAAAGCACAAGAAGACACTCGGTGACTTTTTCCCACAGCCAGATGTGAGCAGAGCTTGAATTAAACACCGTTCTGCTCGCTGTTGCGATTGAACAGTGTGCAACAGCGGGAAGAAGCGCAAGAGCAGAAATTGACAGGAACCGACAGTTTTAAGAACTGCTGCTGCAGCAGAGTAACACACAAATAGCTGTGTGCAGGACAAGCGCATGCTTGCAACCCAGATCGTGACAAGAAGAGAAGTGCATGCTTCTCACAGTGCCATGAACAGAACCTCCTGTGTTGCTGCAAAAATAGAAGAGGACAACGATAGACGCTTGACTCAGTGATGCGTCTGAGTCAGCACCCATAGCTCAGCCTTACAAAATTGGCGCCCACAACTCTCATGAGTCTCTATTTTGAGTTTGAATGCATTCAAAGCGTGCTGACTCACCAGGTTCCCCTGCAGCCGTCCTCGTGAGATTGCGGCGTGCAGCGATTTCTGATCCGCGTACTCCATTAGTAACAGCGTCCGGCAGTCCCCCGCAGCATCCTGGGGGACTGGGTCCCCCCACTCTGGGACATGCAATGGCGGAGTAAGGGGGGGTGCGCCCCCCGCTGAAGACCAGCTGTCTTCCAGCCTGTCACTGCAGTGTCCACCTGCACAATCACACATACCAAATTGTCTATCCAGCCCTGTACTAGTTACCCGAGCAACTGATGCACATATCACGCACGCTGCAGGTCCAATGAATGTGATTTTTCAACGCCATGGCTGCTGCATTTAAGGTGGACCGGCAAGGCAGCCATGGACTAGACCTTGTTTTCCCATGCTTGAGGGAAGCAAGTCAAATGGCAGGTGCACAAAGCCCGCGGCAGGTGTTCGAGGGCTCACTGTCAGAATAAAAATTAGTCTATCTGAATCTGTTGGTGAGCGCACCTGACACGGTCCCCCCGGTCTTGCAGCCGCCGGCAGCCAGCAGTGCCAGGTCAGCAAGGTCACCAAGTGCCACATCAGCCTCGGCAGAAAAGCTTCTCGTAATCTTTGCCACCTGGACATCAGAGCTGCCTCCTGCAACGGCAGAGGACATATAATGTCAGCGCCTTCGCAAGAACACAACATTTGGGGTGTTTGTCTGTGGTGTCCCAAGCACAAAGTGTTTGCCTTGCCGGTGGTTTTGGAATTAGAAGATTTGAAATCTTGCAGGGTGACAGGGATGTGACTGATGTGTTGAGTTGTTGTCACTCACACAAGTTGGTGACAGGCCCCATAATTTTAAAACGTTATGGGGAATATAAAGGCAGACATCAAGGCGAAGCAAGCGCCAAAGCGCTGCATTGCCGTGTGCTTGCAAACACACTAAACAATTCCGGCCCAGGAGCGCGACCACATCAGAGATATCAAGAATGCAGCCAAGTGTGGCTAGATGCCTTGTGAGTCATATAAGAGAATGAAAGGTTGCAAACCTGCTGAGCTGCCGGAGAGCACTCTTTGCACGGCTGCATCAAAGGGTGAGGGTGCAAGGGGCGCTGACACAGCGCGCGTCGCTGCAAAGGCGCTGCTTTCGCCCAGAATTCCTCGCAGCTGCACATGCCACACAATGGCTTATTCTTTTTCAATGCTCCAAAACCCTAAACCCATAAATAATACTAAAAGTGAGGCTGTCATTCTTTGATACCTGCCAACCTCATTCGCCTACACAGCCTCAAGACTTCTGAGGAAGTTTCCCCCAGATTGCAGAACACCTATCCTCCTTCCTGGGCTGGCCTTGGTAAGTATACTATAGTACGCATACTAAAACCCGCAATGAATAAATGATTTTGGCCGAGGGGTGGGATAAATGTGATCCTATCTCCCAAATTATAAAGCCTTTGATGATTTTGGGACAAGAAACCTCTTGACAAGCATATTTCCATGGGGCATGACCCTGTTTATACTGGGGTCAGGGAGACCCGTGAAAGCTGCTTTGAAAAGTATCCCGCACCGTTGGGGGTGCAGGTTTTAGTGTCACTACTACAGTACATACAAATTCATGTTGGGACTGTGGCATGCCCATCAGGTTTGTTTAAAGGAAAAGCGATGCACGTGTAATGCGCTCACCTCATCACTTGCGCTCCATCTGTCCAGAACGCTGTTGACCGAAGGGCTTGCCGTGATTTTGGATTTGAACTCGAAAGGGACAGCGGCGGCCGCCTCGAGAGCGCGCACGGCAGCTTCCGCGCTGCCGGAAGCCGCCGCATGCGGGGGGACCGCCGCCGCCAAACTTGGCTTCTGTGGGTCCTCGAGCCGATGCCCTCGAAAGAAGCTGACCATGGCGTCGACGTCGGCGGCTGCATCCGCTGTCGAGGAAGCTGCTGCTGAAGCTGCCGAGGAACCTGCCAACTCTGACGTGGCGCAATGGGCGCTTAGACAACAGTCCAAATGGTGGGGTTTCTGTTGTGATGCCATACGCTGGACATTGAGCACCTTGTACGTTTTCACCTGCAAACGTCAGAGATCTCCCTCAGCATGGCGTCTTGTTCATGGTCACTAATATGTGGCATAATGGGTACATACAGGAAGACAGGTTTCTGAACGTGAGCTATTTGACAGTCCAAAGTGTCTGGCGCTGCAGCATCACGGGTTCAAACCATGTACAAGTACAATCCTGTGGGACTTCAACAGTGCGTTCTTCTTGACTGCAAGATCAGCAGGTGCAGGCACCATGCGCGGGGTGTTAGGACGAACCAGATTTGGGTGGTGCACTCGCTTAGAGACCAGGCATTCTGACAGCGCCTCAAAGCCTCCGGCTTCCCTCCCCTGGCTGCTCAAAACCTTAATCGCCACGCTCTCCCCTTGCCACTTCCCTGCAGCGCACACAAGACTCTTGAAAAAGGATGACCGAATTTGTCACAATTAGCAATCACTGCATGCGGGGCCGAAAACCATGAGAGTTCTTCAAAACCATGTTCTCCACCACAAATGACTGCGCTCCCCAGTCTGCAAGGTGACATGCGGCTGCAGCCATGGCAGACCTTGAACGCGATCATGAAATTTGAATTTATTGCGGTTTAGTCTATAGCGTGATGCACGGTTAAGGGGTATATGAGCACTTGTCTTTGATCTAATTCAGCGCTCGTAAGTCAGTGATCACTGACTGAAAGCGAAATCGGCACAGGAAGGCAGACTGAGAGGCAAGGGAGGGCGCACCATTGTAGACGCGTCCAAAGCTGCCGCAGCCAACTAATCTGCCCCAGGCGAGGCCGGGCACCCGCGGGCAGTCCAGGCTGTCGCTTTTGGGCAGCTCGGGCAGCGAGCAGCTGTTGACTGCATGCTTTCTGGGCACCCCAGAGTGCAGGCTGCCCGTCTTGGGCAGACCGCTTGACTCCCAGGAGCCTCCCAGGGGCCGTCTGTCCAACGGAGATGGCAGCTGCAGAGTGCAGATTGGCCCGTCCTCCCTCATGGCTGCAGGACGGCTCTGCGGTAGTCGAGCTCGGTGGCACCTGCATTGGCAGGAGGTGCATCAGTTATTGTGACTGATACAAGGCCACAAGGACACTCTCGTGGTCGAAGACGTTGCTATGAGTGGCATGGATTGGTGTTCTACGAGACAGTGGCAGGCCTATGTGTGAGTCCTCCAAGTCTTGCGCCTGGCGCGAGGGCAGTCGCCAGCAACTCCCTAAGATGCTTTGCTTGAGCTTGGCATTAGAGCAGGAGTGGCTTCTGGGGAACGCAAGTGTGCTAGTTCGTTCCAATCGCAAGCTCATAGAACACGCGCAAATCAGTGGCGCACCGTCTCTGATTGACTGCTTAATCCCTGACGCGGTGCTGCCCAAGCTGTTATCTGCAAGGCTCCCACGATGTATTGCTTCGACCCGAGCGCCTGCCAGGCACTCACCGTAAGTCAACGGACGGCTGCGACTATACATGACGAGCAGCTGCACAGCGCCAGGAAGCGCATTTCATAAGGTTTCCTCGCTGAATGTTTTGAAGGAGGGGTGAACAAGTTGGGCATTTGCGTCCTAAAGCGAATGGGCCTACCCTGACAGCGACAGACAATCGCACAAGAGCCTTGATCGTCAACCGGCGGACTTGCCAGTGCGAGATCGGGCCGATCCTGACGGTCCAGAGTGTGTTTCCTTGCCGGAAAGTGAACTCGAGAGTCGATGATCACTCTGATGGGCTTTACATCATCACTGGGCATCGCCAAACGTCACCAGGATTGAAGTTCATGACGATCTTCATAAAGTGCACCGTTCTGTCTCCCGCGGCGAGCCAGACGCCTAAACAGGCGACAGAAAGAGCATATCCATGCATTTTGAGTCAACCATTCAGGTCCTGCTGGCACGAGATCTCGTACCAATATCCTCTGAAGTTTCCGAGCCCGATTTGACCACTGGGGTCATGCGCATGCAGGATCAAAATATACCCATGCACATCTGCATGCATTCATTGGCACCATTGGGCGGTATAAATTCTGAGCACCGCCGCTTGACCGGTGATCAGGTCTTGCTTGAGATCTGGCGAGTCCATCAAGGGGCAGAATGTGTGGCAGCATCCACCTGCAGCTTGTCTGTAGACGCACCTTGCCTTTGGCAGGAACTTCCTTTCTTGAGAAACTCTTGCTTGCTTGCTTGAAGCAGGTTTTATAAGCTTGATTGAGTTCATAAGAGAATGTCATCTTCTCTTCAAGAGAACTTATCTTTATAGGCTATATGATTCTGAGAACGGAAGAGTAACGATACCGGCCTAGCTACTAAGTACCGCTTAGAAACACGTGCAGCCATCATGATGCAATGCACATTCCATTTTATAAGCGGCTGCGCCTAGCTAGATCTCACTGAGGCACCCTGGACTACTGACTGGTGAATTGCTTCGCTCTCTGCACAGGGCATTATGGCCCTCTGGCAATTATGTTCATCTGCATGCACTTCAAGTTGCTGCTCAAATCACGGACAGGAACGCCATCTGGTTTGTAGCTTCCGGGTGAGCTGCGCCATCCTGACGCATCGATCTATAAAATCGTAGAATATTTAGCCACTGGGTTCTCGAAAGCAGGCTTTGAGCATCCAAAGACACTAAAATTCGAGTTCCTCTTTCATCTGAGCTTCGCTGTGATCCTCTACAACTTGCTTGAAGCTAGAGCAGATCAGTGGACATCACTGCGGACCTTCGAAACCGGCGCCTGGTTATTTGGCCCCAGGTAACAAAAAATAATCGGTTCGTTGTGACAAAGTGACTTCTAGATTGTGCTGTATGAGAGCATCATCAGTAAAGCGGCCCAGATGACTTGGGTCGGCACCTCTTGCCAGAAGTACTGGTCAGAGATCAGAAGGGTCGTGGGCGCGAAACTGTCTCGATTATCCATTTTTCTACTCTCACGCCACTTTGAACATATCTACAATGACAGCGCAACCTTTATTGCAGTAGAAGGGCCTATCGACCTATCGAGTAACCTTGTATCCATCTTCAGGGCTGCTGCTGTCTGTGTAGGTGGTTCCACGCACAGTAATACAATAAGACCATACCACTGTTGGATATGATGGTCTTAAAGCTTTCCATGGGCTTCGCCGCCTGTATAGCCGTCTTATTTGCCGGCACAGCTGTCGCCCAAACGGACAACGACATCCTGAATTTCGCCCTGAACTTGGAGTGCCTGGAGGCTGAGTACTATTCTAACGCCGTCTATGGATATGGTCTGAATAGTAGTACCTTGGGCAGCGGTCCGGGATCAGTCGGAGGGCTTAAGGCCAACCTTAGCCCAGACTTGCTCAAGATAGCAACCGAGCTTGCCGACGATGAAATCAACCATGTGAGCCCCTGATGTTGTCTTAAACTCGACTGTAATTCGTTGGACGTTTCCTGAAGTGCAGTAGCAAGTTGTGCCAGGAAAGCTGGAATGTGGTTGACCCCATGTGCATGAATCGTGCTTTACTCGATCTATTTCTGTGTGCAGGTAACTGACCTTCGGGAGTTGCTGGGCAATGACGCGGTACCCTGTCCAAAAATGGATATTGGCGTTTCCTTCACCAGCCTAGGCAAAGCTGCGCTTAACGTTGATGGCTTCTTCCCCTACAACAGTGACATCAATTTCCTCCTAGGTGCACCTACATGCCACTCATGCATGCAATGCTGCAGATTGGCCTAACACAAAGTTTATTACTCCTTTGGGAACTGCCTGATATAACAGCTCGATTTAAAAGCGTGAACATGTGGCTTGAGAATGAACTTTTGGCCCAGTAGCAGATAAGCTGGGAATGCAGGCGCAGTACTGAGCTAATTAAGCTGAGAGGAATCACAGCATGCATGCTGTGCTAGCTCATTGTGGCTTGCTCACTCTGCTGCTGTGTGGCATGGCAGGCGCTTTCCTGTTTGAGGACGTTGGAGTCACTGCATTCCATGGCGCAACTCCCCTGCTGGTTTCAAAGTCAGTGCTCAACACGATTGCTGGCATTGCCCCTGTGGAGGCGTACCATGCAGCCATCCTGCGGACCCTGCTGTACCAGAAGGGCTCCGACATGGTCACTCCCTACAACATCCGCGTGTGGGACTTTGTCCAGGTTAGTCATGCCCTTCGCCGCCCTGGCATTGATCACCTGATGTCCTTGCAGTCATATGGTAAAGAAACGCTGACTCTCAAGCTTGCTAGCACGTGCTTTGGAAGCCAGGAAGTCGCGAGTGCAAGCCTGCAGCTTTGGTCCAATGCTTTGGCGCTGCTACTACAACAGGGGCTGCCTCAGCCTGCCTGCCTTGACCCCACAGACATGGGTTGACTCCACACTACCAAGCAACCCACACAAAAGTCTTCCGAGCAACCCCGACAAAAGCATCCGAGCTGCGCAACTTCTGCCCTGTGCAGGGGTTCTCCAACCTGCGCGGCAAGGCCGGTAACGGCAAGGACCAGGGAATCGTGGTTCCTCCGGCCGACGGCCGTACCACAGCATACCCCTTTGCAAACCTGGTACCCCAGGATGGCCAGGGACTGGCATTCTCTCGCACACCGTATGAGGTGCTGGCGATTGTGTATGGAGGGAACGCCACGCAGCCCGGCACATTCTACCCCCAAGGCATGAACGGGTACTTCAAGTAGAAGTAGAAGGGACAAGCGCAGCAACGGAGGCGAGGGGCATGAATGGGTACTTCAATTCGAGGGGACAAGTGCAGCAATCGAGGCATCAAAAGTGAACCTGTGAGGTACTGATAGACGACAGCGTTCTGATTTTGATTTGAATTGAATGATGATAAGCAGGTACCGGGCAGTGAAATTTCCTCCTGCGGCTTGATTAAGCACAAGGTTGTGTGAGTGCTGCAAGCAGGATATCTTAATTTTGCGTTCCAAAAGTAATTCTAGTTGAGCATGCGCAGTCACCATCCTTCAGCAAGAGTCTTTGATAGCCTGTCAAAGTCTAAGAATGTTGCTGAGCACAATCACCATTATGTATTTTGACTGTGCCATCTGACAGCGTGGCAGATGGCACCTAATCTGGCACAACCAAGTGAAGGCAGATGGGGTGACAGTTGATGACTCATCGGAGGTACCGGTGCTGTCTGCAAATCTGAGACTTGCATTTAAATCCAAACAATCACAGCAGAAGCCCTGGAGCTTGAAGCAGTCCAGCAATAGCGTGAAACATCCTTCCACAGCAGAATGGAAAAAATATGGGCATCTTTCCAAGTGGCTTCAAGCAAGTGGTAAGTTGCACACACCCTTGAAGGTCATGGGCATTCAGACTCAGCGGCAAGCAATCAAAGCAGCTGGCTCCCATTCGGGCTTTGCACTTATGTAACAACAAATTTCCGAGCTCAAGCACTGCCAAATGCAACTCTGGCAATACTCATTAAAACCAATGCCGCCCAACTAGCGGCAGGCCATTCTATTAGGTTAGAATGATTCTAATAAGCAGGATTGAACCAGCCCTCTATAACATGAGGAGTCAGATCGCTGCTGGGGGATTTTGAAATCACATAGCCTCAGCTGCCAGACAATAGGTGGTGCCAGCACATGCCTCAGCACATGGGCACAAGCCCCAAGAGTCGGCAATTCAAATTCAGATTCCAATATGAGCACATGCCGGCACATGCCGCCACCTCAGGGGTAAATCTCAGGCCCAGACACACCAGCAAAACAGTGTTGCCTTCGCCGAACTTCACCACACACACAGGCGCAGGTGACTCACTCCTATCACAGGTAACTTAATCCAAGCAGTTTGACAGAGGTGCCAATCGCATGTCTAGGATTCCTCAGTAATGCGCATCAATTGCTGTGCATTTGGGGGCAAGCAGCTTATGGTATGGATGCACTGCAGCAAACATACCATCAAGTTCAAGTTGACCTGTTGGACTCTGGCAAAAGCCCAGCCGGATTCCAACGCACAGTCCGCTGACACGTCACACAAGGCAGCAGCGTGTGCCTTGAAGCTTCAAGCACTGAGGAGGACTAATATGGCTTCTACAGCGAGCATGCTGGTTGGCATGTGCAATGGATGCAGACTCGCTGCTGTGTGGTTCCGTTTCTGATGCCCGCTGTCCATCAATCGCGGTGTTGTGCTCAGCAGAATACCGGCAGTGCACCTTACAGGATTTCCTGCTGTGCCATCAAAGACTCGGCCACTTTGCTTCTCGGAAAAAGGAGGCATGATGGCTTCTTAGAGCATCAGGCACAAATTTGCCGACTCATGAACAGCACATTAAGTCAGGCCCCCAGCTTTTTCGGGAGGACTCTTCCCGACACGTTTGTTGGATCGCTTATCATGCAAATGTCTCCATCACCGGGTACGTAGCAGTTAGTAGATTAGTGATTCTGGACACAAGGACGATGCATGTTGACATTAGCAGAGCTTCTGGCGCTTCTCAGGCTGGGCCGGGGGGTCTGCCGGCCGCCGCGCAGCCGCGCTGGCCGCCACCGCAGGGGGTACTGTTGCCAGTGGTGGCTGCCACTGAGCCGTGCCGGCCGCCATTAGGGGGGGGACTGTCGGCAGCGGTGGCTGAGGGACCTCCCCGCCGCTCAGCAGGGCCTCACTGTAGGACAACGCTGCCTTCGTCTTGGCCAGCCTCTCTTGCAGCTGAGCATTCTCCTGCAGCACCTGCAACGGCCCAGATCACAGCTTTAACACATGGTAATGAGATCCCAGCGCAATTTGGAGAACACCCAAGGGGAGGTGCGAAGTTGAGGAGAGCCCTAATTTGACGCCCTGGGAATAGGCAATCGACCCATGGTAAATGAGGGGATACTGAGGAAGTTCGTGAGTGCAGGTATATTGAAAGATGAAGTTTAGACCTTGCCAACGGAAGGACTGCATAAGGTGTGCCATGCACATATGCAGACATTTTTGAGCAGCAGCAATACCTGCAGTAGAGTCTTCTTTGCCCACCAGGTGTCAGCATCTTCTGGTGGAGCCGGCTGTGCAAAGATTGTTTCTGTGGCCATCGCAAGGTTTCCTGAAGCACTCACTTGTCTTTGATCTGGATCCGCAATCTGAAATTTAAACACAGATATGAAATTAATATGCACAGTGTTGGAGATCCGAGACCTTCTACGATTGCGGATTGCGTCTAATTTGTGGGATTCTCACCTTGCCTTATCTTTGTGGAGGAAGGTGGCGGGCAAGGTTATAATTTCTCGAGATATTCTAGATTGAAGCAAAGACTCTTAGATTCAGACTTTAAATTGCTCAAAACTGCGCCGATTGGTGGGCAAATAAAGCACTGCTTTGGCACTCAGTCTATGGGCGGCAATTTTCCCCGATCCTACACCTATGACCGCTTAGGATCTTCTGTCAGGTGTGATCGGGCTCAGAAGTTTTTAATTCCAACTTGAAGCACCAAATCGGGACTGCTGTGGCACAGGCTTTGCACTGGACATCAAGAAACCACGGTCCCGCTCCTAATCGAACTGGGTCAGGGCAACGTCCGCACGTGCGATTAAAATGCTTGCACGTGCCAACATTGAACCTTATTTAAACTTCTTGATTGCTCCTTTAATTGCATTCACCACAAATAACATCCATATTACGACTTGCTCGATGTTGGAAGCCACTATCCCAGCAGTAGCTTGTCATGCACTACATCATCATGCATGTCACGCCGTGACATCGGTGCCATGGGATGGTAATACGTCAGATCTCCCATCCTGGGCAATTTTGCTGACTGATCCAACCCTCTCTTCTCCCAACAAGTAGATACGAATATGCGTTTATACAGCGCGCTGATGGACTACAGCGTCGAATATTTGGCTCCAACATGAAGTATCGAACCCTGAATGTGACCCCACAATCACGGTTTAGAGAGGGTTGTAAGGTGTCGAGAAGAGGGTTTTCGTCCCGCCTGGATTTTCACAAAGGCGGGCATTCCGGCTCATGATGCCGAAGTCTCTCTGTAAGTCTTTCAATCTGCAGCGCTCCAAAATGGCTGTCTCTAACTACTATGGGCCTCTTTACCCAAAATCTGCTCTACATCAATTCTATCAGAAACACTCTGAAGCCGGCATACCTGTCTTCTCCATCGAGAGCGGACCCCGACCGCCTGCACTGCCCAGTTTCACATGCACTCTGACGATCCCAGCCGTGCATACTCCCCTGGGTGGCTTTGAGGAGAAGAAGTTCACAGCGTGGTCCCGTTCGAAAAAGTCCGCTGAACATGCTGCTGCGGAGAAGGCACTGGCATTCCTCGTTTCCGAGGGCTTACTGAAGGCATCCCCTCCTCCCAATGGAGCCGATGTGACAGCAAGACCCGGCAAGGCGATCGACATCACCTTGCGAGAGGTGCGGCGATCGCCTGGTCATGCCCGTTCAGCATTAGTCTACAGTGTCGAGCACATTCATGCGCGCCTGACAGGACATTGCTCGCATTAACTTAATCCGCATTATCTGTGAGGTTCTTCTTGAATTTCAGTATCTCGGGACTTTATCAAAGGGTCAGGCTCGATCAATTGGTGGCTCCATCAGGTGAACTTCACGCCGGATCGCTTGCGCGCCCTGTGCTCTGCGGCAAGTTTTGGGAACAAATCTGCTGCAGTGATCTCCGACACCTCAGGTGAGGCGTTATACGCGAAGCCTACTCTGACTCTGACTTTGCTGATCTTCATGCCCTGCCCTAGCTGTGCAAACTCGGTGCCCGCTTTCAGGGAGCATGTCCACAGGCCCAGTAGAGCTCGCTATGTAATCAAGCTCTGTATTGTGGGATTTCCACCGATTTCTTTCCAGTGCAGCCCTTCTCAGTAAAGACTCGCTTGCACCTACAGGGGACGGAATGGACTTGCCATCAGTGAACGTGGACGCTCTCTCCAAGGAAGAATTGGTGCTGGAACTGAAGAAGGTAATCATAAGCGATTCTCCCAGCAAGTCATCCCTTCTTCACAGCATGCACAGCTCTTGCTTGCAGCTTGGCTCTGTGCAACGCCTTTCGCCATCTGCGCCCCAGCTCTTAGACCAGTTCTCAGGACCGTGCATTCCATACTTTCACCTGCAGTTCTTCCTGCGACTGGCCTGCATGCCTGATTGCCCAATATGCCGGCCGAGGCTGACTGGGCAGCAATGTTAGGAGAGAAGCTGTATGTAGGATGGCCTGCCATTTGGCAACTGTCGCCCCTTATCCTGCTGAACGGACCCTCCATTTCCACCTGAAAAGTGCTGTTGAATACCAGTCAATGCAGAATGCAGCAGCATATTTTCTGTAAAGCGACATTCCTGTGCCATCAGATTGTGAAGATCCCTTGGTCCAAGAGCCCCTCCTGAGTGCACCGGTCATTATTATTATTCTTATTATTATTATTACAGGTTGGCAAACCCAAAGCCAGAAGCCATAGGGCATACACACGCAGGGCGCCTGCAGCCACGTCTGCGGGGCCTACAAAAGTCTGCAGCCTGGTTGTATCACAACCCATGAAATCTCAACCACCAAACCCTCATGCACTCCCTGTACCGGTGATCTGACAAAGCTGTGTGCATGTTGTGTGATGCAGGCCCAGCAGATGAACCAGCAGCTCAAGGCAGAACTCTCTCTGGAGCAGCAGCGGCGGATGGCGGTTCTGACAGCCCTCATCCAGGCCAACTGAGAGCGCCCTTTTCGAATCCGCGTCGAGGCATTTCGAAAATAAATTCGAAAATTGGCCAAGCCACGGGCACGAGCTGTACACTCCAGATCAGGGCGCGGGGCCCTGGCATAATCACAGCTCTGCTGCTGTGGTAATTTGCTTGTCAAAATATATCTATGCGGCGATGTCCTGCGCGCAGCAATTTGGCTCTGGCAAAGATCCAAAAGGCTCCGCACTTGCATGCAGAGTAAGGAAGGGCTTGTGGAAGAGCGTGTTAACTTAATGTTGAGGGGGGAGGGAATATTGCCGGTTTCATGTGGCGTGCAGAAGATGCGGCCAAAATCTCATCTTGTATGTTTTCTCCCCTTTGCAAAGAGACCTTGACCTGACTGATCTCCCGCTGATGAAGCTCTCTGAAGCCAGAAAAAGGTGGGGAAGCAGCTGCTAACTTGCTGGAACCCTGCGGGACAGAACAGTGGAGTTCAAGATCGTTTTGCAAAGGGGCCTGCCTGTTGTCATCTGCAGACATCTTATTCGAATTCAAAAATCTGGGAGGAGCATGACTGTACAATGGCTGTATTGCTTTGTGCTGGGTGGTTCCTTGTCAGGTTTGCCTTGCTGGCAGGCCTGGAAGATCTGTGCTGGGTATAAAATAAGCCATCCGGTGCCAAATCCTTATCTATTTTGCTTCTTGTCATAGTCAGATCTTGCTTTGCTGTTTTACAAGCTGTGGGTGGAGTCAGGGAATATGCAGCACAGACAATAGTTTTTCATCTGGGTTTGTTTGGGTGCTTTCTCGTGAGAGAAAAGACTGGCACTGCAGATGCATGTGATTGCTGGAAACTGCTGTCACAGCATCTGTTGCTGCTGCGCATGAGCCACAACACTTGAGAATTGAGCCAGGAATTGTAGATGATGAAAGAACAATATTGGTAGATGAACTGTGGAGGGAGGGATTTTTCTGGCATATGAAGGAGGTATTGATTAACTACCTGTTCTAGCCACAATGCTGCAAGCTGAGGGGTTGTGTCGGGCCCAGATGGGATTGGCGATTTGATATCCCGGAAAGTTGAAGAGATGATTTTTGAAAGGGGCGTTTGCCCTGAGGCGCCTTGTTTACAGCGCCTGAGAATGACACAGATGGATTGAAGGACTTGGGAATTGCGAGTCTGATGGATCAGCGCTGAGCTGGAATTAGTAAGAGTGGGGTTACTCACTCTGTTACAGCACAGCGCACTGGCTTCCTTGTACTTGTGTCGCTGTGTGAAAACGTGTGCTTGGACTAGCCTTGAAGGTTAGGTGAACTTGTCTTTCTCTTCCTTGCCATGCTTGTATTGAGTGTTCTGGTGCATACTATGTACAAATCTAGTAGCTTTGGTACTGGATTTGAATTTAGGTTTGAAACGGGGGATTGCAGCTGAACCCTTGCATGTGTTTAGAATGGCTGTGGTTCTCTTGAAGGGAAAAGGAACCGATGGGCTGGGAATGAGGATGCATACTTTATTACTAATCGTAGTGACTTCATTACTAAGTGTAGTAAATGATGGCCAATACGTTGTTGGGTCTGGCTGCGACTGTGCGCGCTAGTTAGGGGTACCTTATAATTATGCAGAATTGCAGATTTTGGCGACTGGAGAGAACAGACTGGCCAAGTGTGCACCTGTGTATGCAATATTGGTGTGTCTTTATCCAAGATTGAAGTCTCTTGATTTGCCTGTGCATTCAACGGGGGAGATGGTAGAGCCAGAGAGTGGAGCTAGCTGCCTCGGCTTGTGGGGGTTCCAAATAACATTCTTTGTATTTTGTAATAAGATTCTTAATGCTGCTGTCTTCCATTTAATTTGACAAATTTGACGCCAGCTGCTGCTGCTGTTGACATCATAAACCGATGTGTAGGAGTGCCATCGGCAGCTCATGCATGCACTGCATGGCATGCTCTCATCTGCAGTTGAGCTTGTCTGCGGCTCGAACCGACCCTTTGAAAGCTGCTGCCACAGGCAGTAGCATCATCATCGTGTTATGGATTTCAGACGAGCATGAGTGCACATCTCGAAAAGGTGGCAGGTGATCTCTCCTCCAGAGATGTTGTCAACGTCAACTGCTAGTAGCAGCCTGCTGAGTGCTCATTTTTCTCTCAAAGCTCAAGCCACTGCAGCTGCCATGATCACAGTGCACCGGTGGATGCCCCATGCCGCGTGGCACAGGCTTAACTTAAGATACCTTGAAGGTACCTTCGATCCAGATCACCAAGCTGGCTCAGGGCGCAATGTTTCTGGTGTGCCCCGTCCATTGCCCACCAGGGCCGAGGTGGGCAGGCATGGCGGGTTGCCTGGGGTGGGTTACGAATCAGGAGTCACCGGTTACTGCATCGTCGTTCCGTGACCGAAAGCTCTGGGAAGTCTGCGCTGCAGCAGATGCATGCGAATGCTGCATTGGCTCGTTAAATATTGATTTCCTGACGCAGCTGATTCATGACTTTTGGACGTTGCACAGCCGGCATAGTTTACCTGAAAACTTTTGGCTAGATCGCCTGCTTGTAGGTGCCACCAAGTCTCCTTGTCAGATCCTTCATGTCAGCAATTTATATCTAAGAAAGTGAGGAACATTTCCAAATGACCGAGTCTCCTCGATCCTTGGAGGAGCTTGTGCGGCCGCACATCGACTCCTTCGACTACTTCATCGGAGAGGGTCTGCAGAATATTGTGGAGCTGCTGAAGCCAGCGGAGGTCTGTTTCTTAAACCTTCTGGATAATTCTAATCATCCGATTAATATTTTCATGTCTGGTGTGCCACCCAAAACTGGCACAGCTAGCTCTCCGGCCATGGAGGCTCCCTTTCTCTTGAATCTCACATGCATGTTACTCTGCAACGTCTTATATCAAATTCATCTCTTTTTTCGAAGGCTACGTCCTGTCATCACGCCGGTGTAAAATGTAGCAATTGGTTTTAGTGTTTGGGGGCTGACTGCTGAGGAATTGCACTTCAGAGGACCTGCACACCTTTTGTCAACGCCAAAGCAGCTAGGCGGCTACCATATGTCTCAAGCGCATTGCATCTCCACTGTCCTATCCTTGCTTGCACCAAATTCCTTCCTTCCCTCCCTCCAAGCTTCCGGGGCCTTGTATTCACCGCCTGATGCGCACTAGACTTTGACAGCAGGGAGAAATCTCCCCCATCATTATTTTGCTTGCCTCGCATGATGACATCACACGATGGCATGTAATGACATGGGATGACACGTACAGCGCGATCTGATGTTAGCGGTGTGCATGCATGCGCCCAGATCGAGCAGCTGGGGACGACGCGGCGCGCGCGGGTGTGGTTTGAGAACCCGAGGGTCGCCCGGCCGGTGAAAGATGACGCGTCGGGTGCTGCCGACAAGCGGCTCTTCCCGCGAGACTGCCGCGAATCGGTGCGCGGATAATTCGCCCAGCAGATGTCCCTGGCCAGAGCTGTTGCGTAACTTGTTTCTCATCTGAGCATATGACATCTGAGCATTTGCGTGACACGTTGCTCATCCGCTACACCTTGCTGTTCAGATTCCCCAATGCTTGCAGTAAGAATCTTGATGGGCGGTAAGAGGGACCCTGCGGACAGGGAAGGAAGGGGCAAAAGCGGAATGCACTTTGAAGCCCGGTCTATGGAATGTGCTTTGAGGAGATAATTGCTGCGCGTGTGCAGGGGACTACTTATAAGGGGGCATTCTATCTGGATCTGATGGTGCAAGACGCCGGCGGCGGGCCGGCAGCGCGGCTCACCCGATGCATGGGCTATCTGCCGATCATGCTGCGCTCTACTGCTTGCTACCTGCGCTACTTGACCCCGTGCGCGCCCCCTATTTTGTTCCCCTTACGTTAGGTTTTCAGGGGACTTGAAATGAGCATCACTTGATAATATCACCTCGATTTTGTTTCAGGGTATAGGATTGAGAGTCTCGGGCTTAGTGAAAGAAAGGTCAGAATCCAAGAGCCGGGCCCAAAAGACTCATTACCACATAGCCAACTTCATCAAATCCAAAGGGGCACTCTGACAACCCTTGCGTGGGCTTATCTGTGACATAACATGCACAGCAGGAATGCAAAGACGAGAAGTACCAATAGAGCTGCAAATGCAAAGATACAGGGTGTGCCCTCGGCTGAATGACTTGCACCTATGAGCCCTCTCAAGTGCTGGTGGGTGTGTCACGCACTGCGCAGTTGCTGGCACACATCGGGGAGGATGGTGGTTTTGGAGACCCCCAACTCCCTGGTTTTATCCCCCAGACCCTCTGAAGCCCTCAGGGGCGTTGTTGCCGAAGGGCGCAGCTCATGACGCGCAGGGCTGAGGCCATTTGCCGTTCTGGAAGCAAGCGAAATCCCTGGTTTCGATTTCAAGCCCCTGTGGATGGTTTTTTCAGCACGCAAATGATTCACCGACGGTGGTGTAATGATGAGCAGCGTTCCCACACGATTGATTGGGTCTTTCTTTAGATCTGGCACGTCTAACAAGGGGATAGGATATTGGCAGCCTCTAACTGCAGCATGTCTGCTTGCACACCTTGTCTTTGTCATAGAAATCATCAAGTAGCAACCGTTATCGAGAGTGGTTTCTTTGTCTTTTCACAGGGCGCAGCTGGTGGCGAGGAAGGAGGAGGCAATGGAGGTGGGCGGCTATTTCATCTGCAACGGGCTCGAGAGGATCATCCGCATGCTGATTCAGCAACGCCGCCATTACGTAATGGGCCTCAGGCGCTCGGCCTACCAGAAACGTGGGCCCACCTTCACAGACGTCGCCACGCTGCTCAGGTGACAAACCGACCAAGGCAGTCTAAGCCTTTCTTTCAAAAGCCTTCGATGCAGAGATTCTGTGAGACCGTTCGGAGAAATGCCCATTTCGTTATGGGACTCCGGCTTTCGTTACACGCTCTTCCTGCCAAGATCGGTAAAGGTGCGTCTAGCAGTCAGGCTGCAGGTAAATGCTGCCATGATCGTACACCCTTGTTAGACTCGCCAGATCCAGGCAAGCCCCAATCATCCAGGCGTGCAACAATGGTCTCTGTATTACTGTTTAGATTATTATTATTATTCTTATTATTACACGCTTTTCCTGCCAAAGGCACGGTACGTCCTGCAGACAAGCTGCAGTTAAGGCTGCCACAATCCTACCCCTTGTTGGACTCGCCAGATCCAAGCAAGACCC
>JADEYI010000611.1_pt1 | contig 44034 bp, 69 predicted proteins | sample 8542331 | NCBI WGS metagenome assembly JADEYI01 (sample SAMN16510988, study PRJNA670497) | mine drainage metagenome | isolation source: biofilm near Copperflume 1 | place: Germany: Marsberg coppermine Kilianstollen | collected 2018-02 | reverse complement strand
CCCTATCTCACTGCTAAGGCACGTGCTCCCACGTGTATAGCCAGATCCGTTACACATTTTCCCAAGCTGCCGTGGCTCCTCCTCTTCTGAGGCTATGCATCCCATAAGCAGAGGCTTCCAAGGGCAGAAATGGGAAGGCCATTGCGAGGTGGCCAAAGTAGAGATGTAGTCGGTCCCCAAGTGCTTGCCCATTCCTCAGGGGGGTGTCACTCAGCCTACCTCGTGCATGGTCCCAAGCCGGAAAGAGGGGGCCTGACTCTGCAAAGCCCAAGCGCCGCAACAGTGCATTCCAATATTGCAATTGAGGCAAAATGGAAATATCGTCTCGGGACGCTGCCGCCAAGTAAATGTCTACCCCTCTGCCCACCTGGTCTGTTTTTGAGCTCCTCACTCGAAGCACTGCAAAGGCCTCTCCATCCAGCGTCCCAAACGTTAAGTCACAGAGTCGCAGAGCGATGATTTCACTTCTACGCAGCATACCAAAGAACCCAACTGTGAAGGCTGCGCTGTCTCTCAAGTATAGCTTCTGATGCCTGCTGTCTGTCGCTGCACGGTGGTGCAAGAAAGATATCAACAAATTTAAAAGCTCCGGAGTAATTCCAACTTTTACTCGAGGGCTTGCTGAAGGCTTGGCACCTCTACGAATTTCTTCACTGCGGAAAACGGCTTTGATCTCGGAATCCGACTTAGCGTCCAAACGAATGCCCCTCGACCTGTGCCAATTGGCAAGCGCATTCAAGGTGCCTTGAATAGTTGATAATGCGTACCGATTTCCGGAGCCCACAATAAACAATTTTATGAGATACACTGGAATGGTTTGTCCGTCTTCGTACGGAAGGGCCTGGTACCGTCGAAGTCCGAATTGTTCTAACGCAAAACGGCAGAACCTATTCAATCCTCCTGCATACGTTGCGTCAGTGCTGGCAGCCACTCGGGAAGCCTCCGCACGCATGAGGGCGTAAGCCAACGGCAACGAAGTTGGTGAGACAGGCAGGTTTGCCTCTCTCAAGCAGCAGGCCGGGCAATTGAAAATGCCTCCCACAAAAGCCAAATTCGACAAACCGAGACATGTTCTATGCAAGGATCTCTTGCAGAGTCGGCACCAAACGGAGGACGCATCTTCAATCCGGCGGCAAGCTTCATGACAAATCGGGCACCCGGCAGCTTCTACGTCCCCTGTGCCAATGCGTTTACCAAGTTAATTCGTTTCCCAATCAAATTAAATGCTTGAGCTGCTCATTTTCTATTCTTTGACTTTTACAACCCTTATGCGAATTTATCCTCTCCCCCACCAAGGGCTCATATGCCGCCCAACCTCACGACCATGACTTCAACTTGGCAAGGGGGAGCAAGCTCCGAAGGGAATGCCAGGCCTAAGGGACACCTCTTCAGATAGATCTGGGACCCAACAGGGTATGTGTGTAAAATCCGGAAAAGGGCAGTGCGACCGCAGAAGTATCGCCTATACCACCGAGTTGTAACCAAACGAGGCAAAACAATTGTTGCACTTGTACCCACAGAATCCAAACGAAATGCCATCAAAATAGCCTCGAGCACCTCCGAAATTGCTGCCCAAGGGGGGTTAGCCCATAACACATTCCCTGCAATATCTGAAATATGGTTCTGGACAGGTCGCATAATGGAATACCAACTTGTGCAAGTTCTTTGCCTGTTGTACCCATTTTCAGCCGCACAACAATCTATTGTAGGGACTGGTGAAGCAAAGTCTGAGAAAAACCTAAATGTCCAATCAAACACTCGTGTCCCGGTGAGTCCTCTGCTTGGGGCATCAGCTGGATTATCTACCCCGGGCACATGCCTGGCCTTCACTTCAAAATGAAACCGCAATCCCAACAGAGCAATGTTATGCAGAATGGCCTGGCCTTCTGGATGCCTAGTTGTACCTCTGTTAAGGGCTGCTAAAGCCTGCGTGTTGTCCGTGAGTACTAACACCCGTTGCCCAGACAAATCGGGTGCAAATGCAACCAAGCCCCGGTAGATGGCTTCAAGCTCGAGCCAGCCAATGTGAAGGTGCATTAATTTGATGCTGGCATCCCACTGCCCTGAGACTGTCTGACCCAGAAGAGTGGCGCCCCAGCCATAATTTCCTGAGGCATCTGTGTACAATTGCACATTGAAGCCTTGGGGCCCTATTGGCACCTGCCCAGTGATCAGTTTTGTGATGCCATGCCACTCAGAATATCTATTCCCCAAAGCTGTTGCCCAGAATGCCAAGTCATCCCAAAGCAAATCGGATGGAACCACAAAGGTGGACGTCTGTGCGGCCCCCAGTGCATCATACAGCCCATTGATGAAAAGGCTGCCCCACCTCATGCTGCGAGCTGCAAATGCTAATTGGCCTGTAAGTTTCTCGACAGCTTTCCGAGGGCATGAAGCTGAGTTTTGGTACGTTGAAATAAAATCAAGCACGCAAGCCAAGTATTTTTGTCTCTTATGAGGGCAAATATTCTCAATTCATTAAGTCATCCTTCAAGCTCAGCTTGGCAAGATTTGCGCTCCATATTGACTCGCGCTCCTCAATTAATTTGTTGAGCTTTCTTCCAGGCCAGCCATCGCCTGACCAAATGTTTCACTCCCCGGGCCTCGAGATTCATCACCCCCAAACCCTATGTTTCCTACCCCCTTTTGGGGGGAGAAGAAACACCATACTTGGCTTGGTCGACCACATGAGGGTTTTTAAACCTTGGATCTGGACATCTCTCGTCTCTGATCACGCACGATCTGCATCAGGAAGCGTATGTAATATCGTTCAATATATATATACGATAGAATCGGATCGCTTGTCTGTTGATGCAAGATGCTGCAGTGATGCAAGTGCCACGATCCACCCCTCTTGATACAGTTGATCAACTGTTTGACTGGACGTCACGAGCGCTGAGAGATAATCAATATTGCCAGGCTAGTATCAGTATTCAAAATGTGCGTCGAAATCCAGCCTATCAATACAGTGATGTCGTCTTTGCAAATTTTGATGCTGTGATGCATGCTGCCTTTCTGAGCATATCTGATGGTTCCCTTGATGTGCGTATAGAAGTCAAAATCTCTCAATACGTGACATTATTTATTTCATCACACAGGTTCACCGACCTGCCGATTCTACTCGCCTTCTGGTCTGTCACGATATGGCCAATGGCTATCATTCAGATGCCTTTCCTCAGGGATGTGGAGATGAGAATGCCTACTACTTGACCCACTGGCACGTCATTGATGCCTTCATATATTTTAGCCACCATTTCGTGACGATCCCCTGCCCTACATGGATCAACTCTGCTCACAGGCATGGCGTACAGGTAAGCACCAGCAATTGCTTGATGAAGGCTTTCATAGCATTCAGTTCATCTTTAATTACCTGCATATATATGCCTCGAATGGTGTCTGATTTTGGTAAAACAATGCAAGCTGCGGGAAGTCACATCTGGCGTTCTGTGGCTTCCCGCAACTAAAAATTGACTGGCTTCCAGGTCCTTGGTACATTCATTACAGAATGGAAGGAGGGAGCAGAGAAATGCAGACAGCTCTTTGCCAGCAGCGATTCAGCCGAGCAGACAGCGCACCAGCTGGCCGCAATTGCAGCCTTCTTCAGATTTGAAGGCTGGCTGATCAACATCGAATGCGACCTGGAGGCCAGCCTCATACCAAACCTTCTCCAATTTCTCAGGTGGAACTCCTTCTCATGCAATGACACATCAAATGCGCAGCCCCAAGCACCGAAGATAAATTGTCATGATGTGACTCTGTTATTTTTGCTAGCTGCGTTGCGGGAAGGAAACTTACAATATTTGCTGTGCTCTGCTCAGGCTGCTGACACGGCTGATGCGTCAGCAGTGTCCCAGAAGCCACGTCATCTGGTATGATGCCGTGACCACCGAGGGGAAGCTGATTTGGCAGAACACACTAAATGACCTTAACCGGCCCTTCCTGGATGCCACGGATGCCATCTTCATCAATTATTCTTGGAAGGTACGCTGTGTCACCTTGCTTGTAGTTGCCCTTCGTTTGTTTCAGGCACACTGTTTCACAATGTGATTATGGCATTGCATTGCGCATTCCTCCAGTCAATTGCTGTGTTACAGGCAGGGACTCCACTGGAGGCAGCGGCAGCAGCAGGGGAAAGAAAGCAGGATGTGTACATGGGTATTGATGTATTTGGAAGGGGCACTTTTGGAGGCGGTCAGCTCAATTGCAACGTGGCAGCAGCCGCCGCACGGCAGCAAGGTAATTTGCTTGTGCTTTTGAAAACATTGCATGTCGTGGGTTGTGTCTGCTGGCTACATACCAGCATGCAAAATTTTCAGGGCATGCAATCCTGCTTCTGCAGGATTGGGAGTGGCGTTGTTTGCACCTGGCTGGGTTTATGAGGGCAACACCGGGGACTGGCGGCTGTTGGCTGAGCAGCTATGGTCCAGCCTGGCAGCTGTCTTGGGCCCTCCACGTGCCCTCATCGCAGAGCTCCCATTCGTGACCAGTTTCTGCCCTGGCTTGGGCCCTGCTGTCTACCGCTCGGTACATTCCTGCAGCCATGGTCAAAGCAGCATTAAGATCACTCTCAGGTTGTGACATCCCCGTTCTGTGATGCACTTCACTGTGAACGACTGAGGAATGACTGATGCAGGGGAGGGTGGTGGATGCAAAGCCATGGTTCAACCTGTCAATGCAATCGCCACAGCCGCTGTTTGGGATAGCTGAACGGGTCTGGGTGAATTTGGTGCCAACTGCAGGCAGGACCTCTGTCAGAATCAGCAGCCTCCATGCTGCTATTCGTCCCGAGAAGGCTTATGAAGGAGGATGCTGTCTGCAAATTGAAGGTGAGGAACTGCCTGACGGCTGTATCACCTAGCATGCATTCTTATGTGCTGCTCTTCCTCACAGGGTTTCAGGCTTGCATGAAATTCTACGAAAGTCTTGCACGTTGTGCCCTATGCAGGAAGCTTGTGGTCTGGGGTGAGTGTGTTCTCTTTGGAGCTCTTTAAGGCTCACTTTGAGGTGCCTGCCAGAGGCCTTAGCCTGATGTATGCTATCCAAAGCACTCCTTCCGCTCAAGTTTTCATTGAGCTCCGCACTGCTGATGGACGGAGCTTGGACATGACAGGTGTGCCTCCCTTGCAGAAACGTTATATTCAGCCTGATTTCTATGTGCTCACAGTATGCCAGTCTGTAAAGCACCTAGATGCATGTCAGGTTGTCTTTCCTGGTGCAGAAGAGGTCTCTGGGCGCCATGACGATTCCTGGCAGATTAGGTGTAGCCGGTCTTCTGCGAATATACCTCCAGGCACCACTGTTGAGAGTGTGTGGCTGTGTTGCACACCATCATCGGAGGGTCATGCTGCTGCAAGTTTTGCAGCAGCCATTGGTAATTACTTATAAGCACTTTCCTAGACCTCCCAACTCATGATTTACTTGTATCAGCATTTGCCCAGGCTGGTTCTGGTGCATTATCGTTAATTTCTTGACAGAGTAGAGCTTTGTGTGGGCGCAGGCATGCTGCAGATTTTGCCTGTGGGCTTTGCAGCACCCAACAGGCAGATCCAGGGCCTGGCCATCCACAATGTGTGCCTGACAGCATCATCATCTTGCACACCTCTACTTGATGAGTCAACTACCACTATTCATACTTCAGCCAGTTTTGGAGCAGAGAGCCCATCATGCGTGTCGTTTGACATGGACTGGAACTCCCTGCCAGGGACATTGCGTTATAACATCTGGATGTCTTGGTCTGATGTTCCCGAGCTACCTGTGCAGAATGATGTGAGACCAGCAGATGAGAGTGCAGATGGAAAAGATTGGGCGTGGCTGGGAAGCTCAGTTTTGGAACGGTTCAGGGTTGTCGATCTGGCAATACCGCAGAGCACCAAGAATTTGACAATTGCAATTCAGGCAGTGAATGTGTTGTGTCAGGCCGAAAGCCTTGCTGATGCGGCCACAGTGATAATCCCTGTAACAACTTCATAACATGGAAGCCTGGTTGGGTGCTATTTCATCAGATCTGATGCATCTTGTGTGTACTGCTGAAACAAAATTAATGCCAGCATAAAAATATTACAGTATTTCAAAGCCGACTCATCTTAATGACTGCATCTGACTGTCAAAGCACCCTTGGAAACCCAGGCTCCTCATCACTCACTTCATCGGACAATTGTATCCAGGAGTTCTCTACTCAGCGTATAGTCCTCCCTGGAGTAGTACTCTGCCAACAGTCGGTAGACATAGGAGGGAGTGTAGCCTCCTGTGTCTGTGACAAAGAGTGAAATGAGCTCCGGTGGCACATAATCAAACACCTGCATGCAGCAAAAGACTGGTTGACAAGACGCCAACCATATTAAGTAGATAAAGAACTTGCATCCAAACCATTCTTGAAATTTGATAGCAAGCTCGGCACAGATGATGGTTGAATGTTCACCGGGTTCGGTGCATGCACATAAAGCTGCTCCCCAGAGGCACTCGCTGTGCTCTCTTCTGCATCCAGCACCTCTGCTACCATGCTGAAGTCCATGACATCCGAGGGAGACTGCAAAACCACATTGCACTAGTTCAGAAAGGATTCAGACATCCCCCTGACTTCTCAAATCAGCTGCACAAACAGAGGCTCAGGGCACGATACTGCACGGAAATTATGACAGACGGTTTAAAGGCTGCCCCTGCAAGGTGTGAGCCTGACCTTGAAGTCATTGAAGGAGACGGAGGGGTCGTGGGGGAACAGCGGTGAAAGCTTGTGCAGGCCCACGAGCACCACGAAGGGCACCGCGTGCCGCTTGGCAGCCAGCGCCACCAGGTGGCTGCCCACACCCGTCATCACACCCCCGTTCGCCAGCAGTGCATGCGCTCCCACCAGCACCTGCACACGCACCAGCTTGAATCGGTGCTCTCAGACTTGCAGATATTTGGGGCAGAAATAGACATGACTGGCCAGCGCGAATCAGTGCAGATATTGGGGAATATATAGACCGGACTGCGATTTGGTCGGCTCTCATAAGTTTCAGATGCCTTGAAGGAAGCGGGAGTTGCACTGTGCTCGGCCTCGCTTGCACAAAGTGGAGGTATGGATGGAATTGTCTGGTTCGTCATGGACTGACTAGCATGAATTAATGGATTCTTTTATACTGCAAGTAGCAGATGTGGCCAGACAATGGTGGGTCTGGCAAGGCACCTTGTTGACGCGCGCCATCATGGCGAAGATGGCTGCGTCGGGGATGGCTGTGGTCTGCAGCCCTGCCTGGGCCAATTTCCTCGCCAGCTCCTGACCGCCATACCTAGGGGCACCCTCTGCCACCACCACCTGCGCATAACATGCATCGCTCCTCTCCACTGCCTCCCTCTGGCCACGTGTGTGTGTGGTAACAACGTCACCCACTTCATGAGGCTTGACGAGCCCTGGCTGGCTTACTGACAGTGAATTGCGAATGGATGGGCTGGGATTTGACCTGAAAGTCGCGCTTCTTGGCAGCTTCCAGCAGGAAAGCCAGCACCGTGTCGGACATTCCGAATGTCAGGATGGACTCGTTTGCATGGATGTGCTCCACCGCCTGCCACATGACCAGAGCTCCTTTAGCTTTCCAGAAAGTAGCCAATTTGCGCATTGCAGTCAATTTGATAACTGTGCAGCGCTTTGCAAGCATACCAGGTGATGGAGGGTTAAACGTAGCGTCTATGTTAAAAATCGGGAGAGGCGCACATGCAGGGCAATGTTGCTGTCAATGTCTCGCAGTTCCCCAACCAGCTCGTTGAGCTGGTCAATGATGCTGGCTTTGCCCTCCCAGTGGCCGCCTCTCCGCCGCTGCGCCCCGCTCTGCGCCGCGTCCTGACTGTCCGGTGCCTGCTGTGACGGCGCAGCTGCCGCCTCCTTCTCTGCTGGCCCATCCTGAAAATCGATATTTCTTGTCAGCATCAGCACCTGTGAAGAGCTGCAGATGCCATCAGGACGATATGTCCATAGCCTCAATGCGAGAACAACAAATGAGTACACTGAGATATTTTTTGACCACACTGATCGCACAGAAAACTTCATGCACTTGGCATGCTGATGTAAATAGTGCCGGGGATGACTCACCGAGACATCATCGTGCTGCAAGTCCAAAAGGTTGTGTAGCGAGGCACTCCTGGGCGGCGGCTGCCGGAAGGCTCTGCTCAAAAGGCCTGTAATTTTCTCCTTCTCTGACAGTGCTGCAACCTTTGCTGTGGCAACCTCCTCCTTCTCCTCCTGCAGACCACCCTGCTTGAGAGCTAAGTTGAGGCATGGGCTTGACATGAAGGTCATCCACCATGAGATTGGAAGCCAAACAATATATGGAGCGTACGTTCTGAGACTCCTCGCGGATCATGTGCAGCACTCGGCGCACAATGTTGCCCACAGCAAGCTCTGCAGCAAAGTTAAAGGGACTCAGGCCATCTTGATTCATGTGCATCCATTAAGCAATGTTTTAGAAACATAAATACATGTTGATCAAATAGGAAGGGCCAAAGGGCGCACCCAAAGGCTTGGCAGCCTGCAGCTGAGTACCCCAAATGCGTACATCGCTTAAGAGGCTTGTGGCGTCTGAGTGCCCTTTCCTGGTGATCAAAGATCGCAACAGCTCTGCTGTCGCCCTTGCTGTATTGAGTGACCCCTCGATCTGCCGGCGCCTGGGCATCAACAGCAACCACGTTGGCAAGTGATCTGTGTGTTGCATTGACAAACCATGATTGATCAAGAGTAAGTGAGAACGGATGCAGGCACGAAGGATGATATAGTCAATATTATAGTGAGTCTAGAGAACATAGTGTACCGAAATTGGCGGCACAGGGCTTCGATGTCTCCCTGGAGCTGCTGTGGCATCTTTAACCGCGCACAGGAAGCTCCTTACGGATGATGATGCAACACAAAATATTGAAGTTTTCCTGTCGATAGCAACTAGATAAGCGTGTAGGAGCAAGCTCTGTTGGATCCTTTCGGCAGATCACTGGTTTTGCCAATCGCTGGCTGTAGCTATTCTTATGTTCCTCTTACCTAAAGATGTCTCTGACAGTACCGCTAATAATGGATCGATGGATCGTTTGTCTATTGTGAATGGGAACAGCGATTTGTAAAGTTAAGATGTGAAGAAGCTCAGAGCAGCATCCTTCATGGCATGCCAGAGCCTGAAGAGCCAGAGTAGGCACACCAGCAGCTTGCCTAATTTAAATATAGACACAGCTGCCTGTATCTCGAAGAGTAGTAGCATGCTTTCAAAGCATTGCTTTGCAAATATGCAGTGTGTGCAATGCAGTGTACTGTGCTAGTATGGGAAAAGCTGAACTAGTCCGCGCACAGTGTGCAAGTATCCCGGAGCAACTTGACTTAAAGTCATGAGACCGCCGGTGACATTGCGCTCTTTCCTGTACCGGCAATCTATTGTGCTGAAGCTTGCATCAACTAAGTTGGTTACATCCTGTATCAACCTGCGCAATTTCCCTCTGGAACAGCAAATGTCCGCTTCATCAAGATTTTAAGAGACGTCAAACGTGGGTCTCATGCAGATTCAATCAGTCAAGTCTTCCCCTGCAGTGGAGACCGAGGTGGCGTCCGCGAGGGGCCATTGCTGATCTCTTTGTACACCTCTGACTGCTTCAGGATGTTGTCCCACTTAGGGGGCACTGCGATGGTCCCGTCCTTGTCATGGAAATGCTTGGGCGCTTCCAGCAGCGGCATCAATCCTCTCCGTTCTGCCTCCAACAACGCCTGCAGCCAGAAGTTTTCCATCTTACAATACCAAGCACTGATGTGTAACTCTTGTACGCATTTTCTCACGGGATCAACCTTCCATTCAATGCAACAGCACAGCAGCCTCAAGGATTTAACCATGCACTCCGTATCGTTCAAGCAGGATTTGCAAAGTCCCTACTTGCTCGCACAGCTTCGTATTTCTTGCAGTCTCGTTGCTTTTATTTGATGTGATATTTAAAGGGTTGTCAAGGGTGGGGGGGGGGAGGAAATGGCAATATGAGTGGGGACTGCCTACATGGATCACAGTCACGCAAACCTGTTACAAACCAGGGCAGCTGCACAAAGAGGAATGCAGGGGCACCTGTTTGTCACTGCCGGAGCCGGCGGCGCCGCGGCCGGCGTCTCGGAACCCGTCAAAGTCGATGGAGCGGGAGGGGTCGGTCGGGTACGCGCGCTGCACAAAGGTAAGCAGGCGCTTGACGGCCTGCAGGTACTTGCGCGTGGCCTCGTCGTTCATGATGTGCGCGCCGCCGTTCATGACGTGGGAAATCTTTTCGCGCGCCGACCGCTCGTGGATGCCCACGCTCGTCACCCCAATAGGCCAGGGGTTGTTCCCTGCACACAGCCACACCTCCGTCAGGCGGTCAGCATGGAACCAGAACATGCTTATGATGTTTGGCTCGCTGATGGCATGTACATATTCTGCAGATTGCAGAGTGTGGCACGAACTGCACTCTGGGTCAAGGCAACAAAGTATGGCTACATGACAGGGTCTGCATTGCATCGGTCCCAGTAATGATTCCGTGCTGCACCCGGCGCTCACTGGAATGCATGATGTGTCACCTTGCTTCTTTCAGCCTTTCTATACAGGAATCTTTGGCAACGGCGGTGAGGAGGGTGGAGAAATACGATGTTGGGAGATCAGGTCCAGCACAGGGCAGATGCTCAGGAGATCATGCATTTTGGCAGGAGGAACGGCGGCTCACCGATGGCGAGGCGCATGTACACATCGTAGGCGTGCAGGTAGTTGCGCTGCTTGATAGCCTGCACGATCATGTACAGCCCGGCAACCATCTCAGGATGCACCAGCTTCTGCTTCAGCTGCTTGTACAGCGGCTTGATGAAAGTCATTGTCTGCTGGTACTGTATTGTCGCCTGGTTGCCTGTGTGCACCAGCCTTGAATCAGATTGGCACCCAGATAATAGCGACAAGAACACTCAGATGCAAGTCCAATGTCAAGACATGCAGACGGTGACTGGACATATTCTAACCTCCGCCAGTCTTTTTCACCGCCTCTGGCCGCCGATCCAAATCTTCGCCCCATTCCTTGCACCATTGCTTGAAGTACCTGCAGCCATGGGGAAACATCAGCAAGAGAGTTAAGCCAGGCACGCAGTTCAACAGTCATTAAAAAGGAAGAAAGAGAACCGGTGCGAAAAGAGTAAGTGCTGCACTTTGAGATGCGCTCTTCCACTGTCATAGCATCCTCCTCGCGCTTCTGCTTGAGGGCCTCTGCTGCCTGCCTGAACATGCGCGCTGTCTCAGTCTCCTCCTCCACGTTTTCTGCCATCCCATCCTGCACAGAGCCATATTTTTCCTTCTTTGTTATTTATTGATTTTAGGTGAGGAGCAGTGGCTCAATAAGGACACCAATGCAAATCTCCTAGGTTGAGTTGCAGGAGAGAAATGTGCAGCAAGGCAAGGCATTGACCTGGTCATCAGGGAGCTTGGCAGCGGGCGGGTCTTTTACATCCTTTTTTGCTGTGGCGTCCATGCCTGACAGCTTTTGCTTTGCTTTGAGCTTGCCCTCCTTCTGCAGCAGGAGAAGCGAGTTTGCCTGCTGGCCCTCTGTGTGCTCGTCCTCCATCTGAAAATCCTCCGCTGCTTTCCGGAGACGGGCAGCTCGTGCAGCATCTTCCTGCACATGCATTCCAGGGAATTTTTCACTGCAATCATTCACTTCTGTCAAAGTTTAGATATTGCAGTGTGGTTAGAAGTCACGAAAGCGGTACTTCAGTCTACTTTGAGAGCAGAAGCAACACAAGAAAGGAGAGACATAAGTCAATGCTTGAACCGGGGACTTGCTGTATTCGCCTGCTAGGAGGAATTAGTCTACTGTGCGACTACCGCTCTTCCCCCTAGCCCTGATAAGGTCAAGCGCACTTCTACATCACAACTCGCAGAGAGCAATTTCGGGTGTACATATCCAGCAAAATATGGTCGAAACTGTTCCCCTAGTGTTGGTGGACGTGCACTGCCACAGCAAGCCCCACCTCTCCGAACAGAGTGACAGGCTGGCCCAACAGACGCAGGCGGCGGATGACCTCCTCCCTGTCCAGCTCTACTTCCTTTGCACCGCTCTCATGACGTTGCAGGCTGCGGCCGTCCTGCTCTGACCGGCTCCTTTTCCTCTCCTCCTGGTGAAGAATGGCACGACCATCTTTGGAAAGGTCCAAGACGTGGACACAGCAAGATACCATATGCTTTGCAAGAAACAACGAGGGTCAAGAAGCCACCGACCAGGCATTTAGGTGTAGTGAGGACTCACCTTTTCTTCCAACTCCTTGTGTTCTTCCTCTCTCAAGCGCTTCAGCCGAAGGTCTTCGAGCTCAGATTGTTTCACAAATTTTCGATCTCCCAATCTTGCAGTAGGCGCATCCTTACGTTTCTTGTCCAGTAGAGCTTTTAAGGCATCCATCTACCAGATCTCTAAGTGAAGAGTCCGCGATCGGATTTATAGCAGTATTCTCCAGTGACCTATGTCTGGAAATGAAAAATTCCAAGAAAAGTTCACAATCCTGTGAAATACTGCTTGCCAAGAGCAACTGTTTAGGAATGAATTTGTGCGATTACTACTTTAGTCCTCTCTGACGTTCTTTCTCAGGGCAGCAGTCTGATCGTTTGTTAACCATCAGGTTCTAGATCGTGGCCTCAAATGTCAAATATGCAATGTAAATTTCAGACGAATGTGCAATCTTCCTCGTTTCTCAGTCCAGTTGCAAACGGCGGTGTTCCCTCCTGCTATGGGTGTTCACATGGCGGAAATCAGGTAGAAATCTGTGAGAACCGACAGGATTTGGGGGATCAATGCACATTTTGGAAAAGGAAGTAAAGTTGTGAGCCATTCATTCCGCTGAAATGGGGGCAAACAGGAAGTTACAGCAGGAGATTGACAGAACTTTGAAGAAGGTTGCAGAAGGAATCGAGGTCTTCGATCAGATCTGGGAGAAGGTATAGACCATGTCACGCTTTCTCGACGCTCACGTCATGGTTCATGCATACGTTCAGGCTTTCGTCAGTGAAGCAAAGTTGATGCTATGGCACAAGCGAGTCAATAAAGGAAGAGAGACTGCCCATCTTGGATGTAGATGAGGAGATCAACTTTCGTTTCGTTTTGATTGCAGGTGTATGATGCGGATAACCATCCACAGAAAGAGAAGTACGAAGGGGACCTGAAGAAGGAAATCAAGAAGCTGCAACGCTTCAGAGATCAGATAAAGACATGGTGCGGCGCGTTTAAGTAGTATACCGTCATATATTTCGCTGCTGGCACGCAATTGTACTTGTTCGGCTGGCTGGGTTTTGTTTCACTTTCATTGTTGAGCTGCAGGATCTCGGGGACCGACATAAAGGACAAAACAGATCTCGTGGAAGCACGAAAGAAGGTGGAGCGGCAGATGGAAAGGTTCAAGGTGTGCGAGAAGGAGATGAAGGTGAAGGCCTTCTCAAAGGAGGGTCTGGGTCAGGCTACCAAGCTGGATCCCAAGGAAAAGGCAAAGAATGAGATGAGGGAGTGGATCAACGAGACGGTCGACAAGCTCACGGCAGAGGTGAGGTTCAGCTTGGAGGTGCTGTAGGCATGGATCACAGCCCAACTCCGGACACACCAAGCTTATTCCAATGCAGCTGATGCAATCGATGTCATGCCAGAATGAGACCTTCGATGCGGAGATGGAGAGCCTGGCCAACAACAACAAAAAGAAAAACAAGCTGCCGCCGCGACATTCGCACTTGGAGGAGAGCATCGTGCGCCACAAGGCTCATGTCACAAGGCTCGAGCAGATGCTGCGGCTGCTGGACAATGAGGTCAGCGCTAGCCTCTGCTGGGTGAAGAATTCAGTTCAGTGAACATCCATATCAGCATGTGCTTGATTAGTGCGGGTGCACCGCGTGATCATGGTCGAATCAGGCCCTCGGTTGCATGCGCAGGCCCTTGAACCTGATGACATGACGGACATCAAAGAAATGGTGGATGACTACATGGACCGCAACCAGGACTCTTTTGATGAGTTTTCAGACCCAGACCAGGCCTACGAAGTCATCCTCGAACAGCTGGACGGTTTGGAGGTGTTCTTCTGCCCCTGGCTACTATTGTCCCTCCCCTGTAACACATTTTGGCGGCCCATGCAGTGAAAGCCAAGAAGAAATAAGCAGTCTTGCCATTGCATGGAGGGGCATTGATCGTGGGTTACTGAAACAGAGCGTTGTGCTCCCCAGGCGACGCTGCCGGTCACAATGGCGGTGACGCACGTGAAGGCAAAGGACCCCAAGGAGAAGGAGAAGGAGAAAGAGAAGGAGCGCGAGAGGGAGAAGCAGCTGGAGAGGGAACGCGCTGCTGCCCAGGCCGCCAAGCAGCAGCTGGCCGCCCAGGCTGGCATCAAGTGCGCGCAGCCCTTCCTCTTGTCACACTGCCAGATCACCCCCGCAACATTTCAAATCCCGACAATACCGCCTGTGATTCAACAAAGCGGATACACCCCAGGACAGGATGGTCAGGCGTGTACAAGCGCGCCAAGTGAGCTAGCATCTAGGTGTCCAAGGTGCTGCAATGCAGGTGTTGTGACTAATTATGTGTGCTGTGTGCCCAGACTGGAGGAGACGGACCCGTCGCCCGAGAAGCCGGCGGCGCTGCCGCGCAAGGCGTCCGAGGCGGGCGCGGGCCCCAAGCCGCCCAAGGAGCCTGTCACGCCCACCGGCCGCACCGCCATTGCCGTCAACACAAAGGCCGACACCCCCACCGCCGCCAGCAATGCGCCCCCCACCCCCGTGCGCGTGCAGACCGCCTTCTCCCCGGGGCCCACCTCCCCCATGGCCTCCCGCCAGGACCACATCGCTGGCTCCTCCCGGCATGTGAGCACTGGCCTCCTGCCACTCCTGCATAATGCTCTGCTCACCGGGGTGCTCAGCCAGTAAAAGATGTGCTGAGCACTCCTGCATCTTGCTCTACTCAGCGGGGTGCTCTGGCCAGTAAAGATGCGACGTGGTTGTGCTGAGCACTGTGCAGCAAAGAAGTCACTGTGGTGAAGGTGCTGAGCAAATTTTTCGCCTGCAGACCTCGTTGGACACAAGGGAAGACGTCGCAACCACGCCGCTAGCAGCGCCGCCACCGCCGCCGCCGCCAGCTGCCCCTTCTCCTGCTTCGTGGGCATTCCCAGGAGACTCAGGTGCGCAGTGTGCAGAGTTCAACCTCCGCTGGCAAGCAAGTTTTGCCTGGCCCTTCCTATGTCAGGAGATTGATCAAGAGGCCAAAAACAAATCGCACATGGTGAGGTGTCTGCGTTGAACAGGTATTGGTGCTGTTGCAGATGGCTTTCCGCAGTTGGGGCAGGCGCAGCTGCAGCAGGATCAGCAGAGACGCGCAGCAGCTCAGCGGGGCGCTCAGCCAGCTGGCGCATTACAGACCAGCTTGCCCGACAAGGCAGCGCAGCCCGCTGCAATGGCGACAACCAATCAGAAGCTGCTCTTTGCAAACGCAGTCGCAGGTGCGCCGCCTGACTTGTCTTCTTCAATTCCTTTAATACATGTGTGCATGTTGACCACAAAACATATGCTGTGCTAATATTTTGCCTGTGCGTGCAGGGCGGCCGTCTGAGCTGGGAGGGCAACCAGACGATGCCCAGCAGGTGACCTTCTATGGCTCTGCAAAGTGCGAGGTGTCACAAAATCTTGCTTATGAAACCTTGGCAGTCCCTGTAGTCCCTCTTGGTAGTGCTGCATGTGCATGGGCACTGACAGCGGCACTTGGGGCGGCACGCAGGTTGCTCTGGCAGGGAAGGATGATGGGAAGATGGCGGCTGCGCTGCTGCCACCGGGGCAGGTGGGAGAGCTCCTAGGAGGCCAGGGCGGGCGAGCAGCGCCGGCCGTTCTGGGGCCCATGGCATCCCCCCAGGACACCCTCAAGCTGCTCACTGCATGCTCCGAGTACGTGCACCCCAGCCCATCCCTCTACACCTTGCTGACCATGGGCTGTACGTTTTTTCTTGTTCAAAATCTTCAAGCTTCAAGTTGTGGTTCTGGGGTCACAAGTGATGGCAGGTTGTGCGCGTGCGCATGATAATCTTTGGTCTGAGCCCGCGCTGCAGGTGTTTGACTTGATATCATTGCCCTCTGAAGCTTGTCACCATGTGAAAGATGGTAAGGCAAAGAGAGGTGCGTAAATCTTTTTGGGTGGCTACTGTGTAGGCGGTGCAAGCCGCAGCTGGCGGACAGCCAGTGGCAAACGGTGCCGCCGCGGCTGCGGCCGTTCCCGGGCGGCGTCCCGGCCTCCTACCCCACCGATAAGGCGCCCATGGTGCAGCACCCGGCCCTCTTCGAGCGCCTGGACACCGAGGCGCTCTTCTTCGCCTTCTACTACCAGCCGGGGTCCTACCAGCAGTACCTGGCTGCACGCGAGCTCAAACGCCAGTCCTGGCGCTACCACAAGCAGCACGCCGCCTGGTTCCAGGTGCGCCCCTCTCAGCCGCATTCGCTCATATCTCTGGCAATTGCACTGCCATGCTGTCTGCATACCTTTTTCTCCGAAGATCTGCAAATGATGCGCTCGATTTGGGGCACCTCAAGGACAACCACTTCGTCAAAAAAATGCTGGGCTGCTCTGCCTTCACGTTGTCCTTCCGCGGGCAAGGTGTGGGTCGGGGTGAAAGGGCATAGCATGGTGTCGATAGAGTCTTACTTTTATGGGCTGTCCATGGTAGGGGTCAATAATACATGGATTGTGCTATATATTAGTACCCCTCCCATGGCTGAGTCTGGCTGTGCCCCCTCTGCTTGCAGCGGCATGAGGAGCCAAAGACGGCCACAGAGGAGTATGAGCAGGGGACGTATGTGTACTTTGACTACAACATTGTTCACGACGACCAGCAGGTCGGCTGGTGCTACCGCCTGAAGCAGGACTTCATGTTCAAGTACGACGCCCTCGAAGATGAACTGCGCATCGACTGATCTGCCTGGCTGCTGTGACAGCAGCAGCCTGCCATGCCATTTAAGTTCAGTGGAGTGTTGCCCTCGTCTGTGTTGTTTGTGAAAAGTTTGCTACGTCAGTTTCAGCCTGCCGTGCTTGCGTCAGCAGCAATCCTGGAATGATGAGATCTTGTTGGGATGAACACTCTGTTGAAGTACATTTCTGTGCGAGACTGCCCTGAACTTATGTTCATTTTTGACCAATCCACTTGTGCAAATTCGGTTGCTTGGTTGAGGAACTCATGCTAGAATGGCCACGCCTGATGGAGAGACTAGCTAGCCGGACACCTTGATGAATGACCTGTGCAGAATGGATGTGACTCGGTTGATGCATGGATCTAGATGACTGATTGATAGCTTCACCACTCTGCGCTTCAGAATGTGGGCTCGATACATTCAGGAATGAGCAGTGATATTCTTGCAAAGATGGAAGCCAGAGACATGTAAACTGCTGCCTCTCATTCCTTGCTCTAGTACAAGCCCAGCCGAGGCTGCGGCATATGATGTCTTTTACACACCCCGCTTTATGCAGATTGACGCGATCACACGAGGCACGCATGCTGTTGACAACCGTCTCTGTGTCACATGTGACTCTGTACAGCATCTACAACATCTGTGCAGCATCTACAATATTGTCCGGCGGCGAAGCGGCTTCATGCGGTTGATGTAGAGGTCCTCGTCAGACGAGAGGGGCCGCCTGGAGCCATCAGGCCGCGCCACAAAGGGCTCAAACTCCACTCCACGTCCGGCAGGCCGCACAACTACGCTCCACCCCTCCTTGGGCCTCTGGGGCGCCTGCCTGGCTCTGCTCTCGTTGCTGATGCTCTGACCCACCTGCGCCCATTTCACATGTTTGCATGCTCAATGCCTGACAAACCCCTCATGGCTTGGATGAGATCTGGACACCAGTCTAGTCCGGTCCAAAAAGCCTCCAATTTACGCTAAATACACCAATCCTTGTTGGTCTCTGGCACAGATGTGAACTCTGTCTTTGTGACAAAAAGAGAGGTGTATTGTACGCGTTGCAGGGACGTTTTAGTGCAGCCAGAGCCCTACCTTGCCAAGATTAAAGGCCAGCCGCTCCCTGAACTCCTTAACCAGGATCCTCTCCTCATGCGCGGCAACCTCCTCCTCCCTTATCCTCACCTCACTCTCCCAGCTGGGGTCCTCGTGGCTCTCATACACCCTCTCTGCATCTCCCTTCCCCTTCCCTTTCTTCCCTTTTCTCCCTCCCCCTCCCGTCCCAATCACCTGCATGCACAGCTTCTCCCTTGTGACCTCACCCACTGTGCATGCTCAACTATTGCCCCTGACTTGTTGTAACAATGCTCACTTGGTTTGATAGTGTAAAGGAGAAATAGCCTGCTTGAAAAACATGCAGCAGGGGTGGATCAGCAGTGAATCTATCCTTGGTAGCAATGACATCTGTCAAGCATGCATGCAAGCAAACAAAGCAGATGGCATACAAATGTGGTATTCGCGCCAGGATGCAAAGTCCGCAAGAAGCATGCGCAGCTTTGCGCAGGCATGTGTTGAGGTTGTGCAAGGCTGATGGTGGCAGCCAGCGTGCATTGTTGATGTGACAAATGCAGAAGCAGTAGTGCTGCGCACCTCGAAGGCGGGCTTGGTCGGCAGCAGCCGCACGTGGCGCTCGAATCTGCCGCGGACCTCATGGCACTCGAAGACGCGCTCCATGTCCTCATGCAGGTCTTCCAGCAGTTCCTCGCCGCTCTCGCGCTTCCCAACCTCCATCTCCTTCAGCGCGATGATCGCCATCACCCGCTGCTGCCGCACACGGAAAAGCTCCGCTATCTGGGGCACTGACCACCTGCGCATGCATGCGCCACAGCATCTTATGCTACTTATTTCCAAGTATTTAATGTGCCCACGGATGATTGGGTCTTGCTTGGATCTGGCGAGTCCAAGACGGGGTAGGATTGTGGCAGCCTTCAATTGCATTTTGTCTGCAGGATGTACCTTGCCATTTGGCAGGAAAAGCGAGGAGTAATGATGATGATAATAAAATTTAATCTGTCATGCTGGCGCTGACTCTGGAAATCAGAGCAGGCATCAAACCAGCTCTAAGTTGGCTGGAAGCGGTGTGATCTTAATGACTGCCTTATGCGCCCTCGCTAAGGCAGCAAGTAAATGGATCGTTCCACCCATTGCTGTGCATTGTGACCCACCGGAATATTTGAGCACATTAGGCCTTGATAGCTCCTTTTCCAAGCTTTGTGTCGCTTCTTATGGGCACGGAGATAGACAAGAAGAGGGTGGGGCACACCCGCCCTCCTTGTTGAGCCGGTACATGAAGTGCTTGACGTCGTCGCTGAGCTGCGCATTCTTCTCATTCTCTGGGACGCGGCCGCCGGTGAGGTCCAGCATCCACCACACAATCGTGTTCTCATCATCCACGTCATACAGCTGCCAGCCAGAGCTGTGCTCCCCCGCATGGTTGATGGGGAAGGCTTGCACAGCATCCTCCTCTTTGTAGTGGTCAATGACGCGCCGACTTAGCACGGCATCAGGGATAGATACGTGCTCGGGAGCCCTGTACTCATTGCGAGGAGGAGCACTCTCTGCAGCATCCTGCACCATAATGACACTGTTGAGCAATCAGAACTCAATACCAGTGCCAGATTGTGAGAGGTAACTCCACAAACATGCAGCTTTGAGGCGCACCTCATCTGTGCCACCAGAAGCAGACTCAGCTCCAACCACCCCTTCTGCGCCTTCCACTGCAGAGGTGGTGGCTTCCTCACTGGTGCCCTCAGTACTCTTTGCATCCTCTGCTGAGGACAGGCTCCCTGTAGCTTCCTTTGAGGTGCCCTCGTGAGAGCTGGGGCCATCACTGGAAAAGTGTCGGCAGTCTGGGTATGTTCGAAGCCATTGTCCTTCACTTTGCTGTTGCTGGGTGTGACGGAGGCCGACGTTGCTGCTTTCTGGTGGGAATGCGGCTGCACTTTCCTGGCATGCTCCTAGCTGTGCGAACTGTCTGCCGGAAACACGGAGTGCGATCCGCTGCAAAGATCCTCTGATCATCAGATATAGAATAACTAATGACAATGCAGCAGCTCCCACTCACTGGTCGATCCAGACAACACACAATGGATCTAGAATCTACTGGTTGATATGGAGACAACCCCGAGTAATCTCTTTAATGACCTTTTGTTGCATTCGCCCTAGCTTGAATCGTGCTATCGTGTTTCAAAAACTGCATACACCAGCACATTGAGATGGGTTTGGAAAACCTCCCATTGTTCGATGTATCCCGCTTTGTGAAGGGGTTTGCTAGGGTTCTAGGTCCAGTCAAGGACAACCTTCTGTTTCATGATTTCCAGAACACAACTGTCCCCGAAATGTTGAAGATCTTCGCCACGATGCTCGATAAGCGTTATATACAAGACTGTGGCTGACGCTTTCTGTCTTTGTCAGCTTCTCTTGTATATTCACTGTTCAGCTTCCAGTGCCATGCTTGCCGAAGGGCAGCTTTGACGATTCTTCTCCTCATCATGTTGTTCCTCTGAATCGTCTGAGGAGCATAACACAAAGCTACGCGGGAAGGGCGTTGGACCTCACGCCAGGGCATTGGCGAAAGTGTCATGGAATTCGCATATGACCCGCTCCCAAGGTTATTTGCTGAACACATCACGAAACTTCAGCTGTTTGAGCATTGCGCCCCGTCAGAGGCTGGTTGTGCCAAGTGACAATGACTGTTGTTCTGCAGCTAGTGCTCCATCTAAGGACAGCTGCACTAACCATATAATACCAAGTAGATGAACTGCAGCCATCCCTTGTTACTGTGCTCATAAACAGGACTCACACTGAAGTCTCTCAAGGCTGCTCCACGGGCCAGCTTGTTGTATGCTTACTAGGTTGAAACGAGCCCCACAGGGCTTTGCTGGTCTTCTGGTAGCATTGTCGCAATGATTTGATGTGCTGCGCAGCTTGCCAGAGGACGATGGTGAGCCAGTGCAGCCATTGCTCAGTTCTGAGAGTCTGGAGTGGGATGCGATTGCCAATCTGGACGATTTCTTCAGGCGTATTTACAAGTATGGACACAGCTCCTGTTGTGCCAGATACAAGCTTGATCTGGAATCGTACTGCGTGACCTTAAACTAGAGTTACCTGATGGGGTCACACTCATGCCTTGTTCCTGCGCCCGCTGTTGTTTGGCTTGACATGATGGTTGCGTCAAATGCAGGTATTATGAGGAGAAGGGGTTTGAGGTCATCCTGGTGTCGCGAGTGCTCAACCTGTTGGCACTGGCATTCACCATCGCCTTCTCCGCCTTCCTGCTGCTGTTTGTCAAATGGCATGCGCTTCGCAGCGAGTGCATTCTGAAGGACACCTGCGACATCTCCGAGGTGCACACATCGATGCTTTGTCAATTTGCAAACAATGAATTATTTTGCTTGATTTCACGTCTTTGCTGGTGCAGTGTGCCTAGCTGCCTATTCGATCTACTTGTCCCTGTCTTGGTGTACCTCACTGCAAGTCCTTACACCAAGGAAGGTGATGCTTCTGTGTGCAGGTGGTGTTTGATCCGCACCCGCTGAAGGACGGGTTCACGGTGTGGAACACGCTGCGGGTGATGTACGTGGCCATATTTGCCGTGTACTGGCTGTACAACCTGGCGCACCTCTTTGTGGACCTGCGCGAAGCCGCGGTCATTTCCCACTTCACTCGCCACCGCCTGGGCCTCTCCGCGCGCCAGCTCAAAACCGTCACCTGGCCCGAGGTCGCGCGCCGCATCGTCGACGTGCGCCTCTATCCAACTAGCTTCTGTGTGCTTTTGCTGCAGGTTTAGATTTGAATGTGGCTTTGGCATCTGTCAAGCCCCGGCATGTCCATATATTTCCTCCTGGATGGCGCTTGGAATTTGATGGCTGTGAGTGCATGGCCAAGCTATACCATGGATCAAGTCACATGCAATTTGCCACTTTGCTTCTTCTTGTATCCTGTTTGTGCTGGGTGGGGAGTTGATTAGAATCGACCCTGTCTGTGATTTGTATTGTGCAGGTCCAGAAGCAGACGAGGCTGTGCATCACCAGGGACCTGACGGAGAAGGACGTGGTCAGCCGGATCATGCGCAAGGAGAACTACTTGATCGGCATGCTCAACAAGGTCAGGCAGCCCCGCCATCTCCTGGCACCTTACAAGTGCATTACTGGCTCTTTTGTAAAGTCTTCTATGCGCTCGCCTCTGCTTGCATTTGCATTTTAGCTGTTGGGCCAGGTGTGCATGCTTGCGTACTTCTGAGTGTGAAGGGGATGTGGCAGGGTGTGCTGGCGCTGAATGTGACCATTCCTGGGCTGGGCAAGCGCTTCATGCTGACCAAAACGCTGGAATGGAACCTGCATTGGTGCATCCTGGACGCCATGCTGGACGATAACTTCTGCATCAAGGAAGACTTCAAGCACGACGCCCCCAAGCTGCAGCGCCGCTTCAGGCATGCACCTCACTTCTCCCATGCGCTCTTCATTGATTAGGCAATGAAGAGCGATTAAGCACTTGCTCGAAGCTCTGGGGCCATATCATGCAAATGGTTGCTTTGACAAAGGTTGGTAGGGTGCGCTGGGATCTATTTGAGCGTTGCCGGTGCTGTGAAAAGACGCGCATGTTGCGCTGGGCCACAATATGCAAGGAGTTCATGGGCGGCTCCTGGTGTATTAGCGCGGATCTGATCTAGTGTTGGGCAATGCGACAGGCGTGTGGCGGTGGCGAATTTGCTGCTGGCGCCGTTCCTGCTGGTGTTCCTGCTAATCTACTTCTTCATGCGCAACGCCGAGAAGTTCTACCACCAGCCGTCCTCCGCTGGCGCGCGCCGCTGGTCCTCCCTGGCTGCCTGGCGCCTGCGCGAGTTCAATGAGCTCCCCCACTACCTCAACCACAGGTGCCATGTCTCTCCAACTAGATCTCAATTATATGCACTAGACGAGAGTTGCTGCGGCCTTGTTTTCCATGGAGCGGCTTGCTATAACTGCCCAATGCATGACAACATGTGAGTATGGTACCTATGCTGCAGTGATATGGCCAGGTCTTGTTCTGGACTGCGCTTGGCAGATTTGCATTGCGTTCTGGCTGGCATGATAATAAGAAAGGTGAGGAGTGTGCTGCTGCGCAGGCTGAATGCCAGCCACAAGGCAGCGGAGAAGTACATCCAGCAATTCCCCTCGCCCGTGCTGAGTCACATGGCCAAGTTTGTGGCGTTCCTGGCGGGCTCCTTTGCAGCGCTGCTGCTGTTCATGGCGCTGGTGGACGACACTCTGCTGGAGCGCCACCTCTTCGGCCGCAACCTCGTGTGGTGAGCCCAAAAATTTTCACCTGCACACCTTTCTTTGACAATGCATTTCTTTCGATCCTGATGACGCCTGAACCATGACTTTCAATTCTGTGCTATCACATCAGTATCCCTGAATGATTTGGCTGTGCCTAAGCCCTGCGATCATATTTTACCCATCTAGATTGGCACTCTGCTCCTGCCCTGTACCTCTTGTTCTCAGTTTTCCTATGTCATCCGGCCATGTCACGAGTCCCCATGCAGAGGCCTCGGGCAAATGGCTGTGCCCTGTGTGCGTAAGTCAGCCATCCTGATTGCCGTCCCACTTATTTCATGTACCTTTCTTGCACGGATCTCTGAGGGATCCTCTGATGCCTCCTCGGCTTCAGCCGCTCTTCGTGCCCGTCCTGCTTCCTCGCATTCTGCACCTTGTTGCGCTTCACTGCCTTCACGACGAATGGAAATGGTGTGCGCGCAGGTGGGCGGCCACGCTGGGCATAGTTCTGGCGGTGAGCCGGGCGTTCATAGCAGAGGCGGGGGTGGCCTTTGAGCCGGAGCTGGCTCTGCTGGAGGTGGTGGCGCACACGCACTGGCTGCCCCGCCACTGGCGCGGCCGCGCGCACACCCAGGAGGTGCAGCAGCAATTCCAGGAGCTCTTCCAGTTCAAGGTGTGCCTCCACTGCCCTTGTCTCTCGTGGAAACATAGGGACGAATGTCCCCCCATACTTTTCAATGCATGCCCAAATCTGTGCTCATAACAGAGACAACCTGCTATAATACTTGAGTGAGAGAGAGTTGCAGACATAAAGGCAGAGCGCCAGAGATAAGAGTAATTACTGTAAAGGTGCTTTTCAGACCAGACTTGCATTGCATGCATAGGGATATTAACTGAGCGAGTGAGCAATCCTTTGTGGGAGTGCTCAACATATTGAGAAAGGGGTTTAAATATTGACAATGCCATGCCGAGGGTGGGCTGCTGAGGCAGAGGGAACGCCTGCGCAGGCGCTGCTGTTCCTGGAGGAGATGGCGAGCATCGTACTGACGCCGTTCGTGCTCTATTTCTCGCTGCCCAAGTGCGCGCCCGCCATCCTGGCCTTTGTGCGCGACTTCTCCGTGCACGTGCCGGGCGTCGGAGACATCTGCTCCCTCGGTGCCTTTGACTTCGAGCGCCACGGCAACTCCAAATACGGCTCCCCCTCCCAGGCCCCCAAGGTGCGTCCCTTTTTAGTCTTCCTTGTGACTCCAATCTCAACAAGGATCTGTATATATCGTCGGCTCTGGGCCATGTGCAATGTGGGTATCATCTTGCTGCAGCCCAGAAAGACTCTAGCAGGGCCACCAGTGCGAGATACTTTCCTGGCGCTTCTTGAGGCTCTTCCATGTGCTTGCCAGCAGAGTTGGACACATACTCAAGGAAGGGTGTATCTGTGCATGCAGGCAGCGCGCAGCCGGCAGGGCAAGATGGAGAAGAGCTTCCTCAGCTTTGCTGCCACGTACCCCACCTGGGAGCCCGACTCGGCGGCCAAGCAGATGCTGCTATCTCTGGGGCAGGCGCCGCCGCTGCGCAACGGCCTCAACGCCTCAGAAACCGACTACCAGCCCATGCACTCTGCAATTGCCGCCTCGCTCTTCCCTGGCGCTCCCAGGTCAGTCTGCTCTTGCAACCCTCCTTCCTAGCTCCCTAGGATGATGAGTTGATGCTTCTTCGTCTTTTCATGCAAAGCTGACAGACAGGGGCGGCTCAGCGAGTGGTAGAGGTCAGCCTCAATCGAGAGCTCCTGCACACCCAAAGCAGCTGGGATTCTGGTTCAAGGTCCGGATGGGCCTGGGTTGCTTGTGTGAAAACAAAAGAGGCTGGCAAATGATAATGATGATGGTGTGCAGGTATCCGGCATACCACAACATCTCGCCCTACAGCGTCGCGGCCGCGAGCAGCGTGCACCGCCTGGCACTGAGAACCGCGCCAGGCGCTGCCAGCATGCAGAACAGCATCTTTGGATCTGCTGAGATCACCGCTGGAGCAGCCAGCGCCGCCGGCAGGTGAGCTCATTTGACAATCAACTGCACCGATGTATTTACCATCTTATGCATCCCTTATTTCTTGCTGGCCCCGGCTGGTTGGGGGTGGTATTAATACTGAGCACCGTGTCCATGGTTGATTGGGTCTTGCTTGGATCTGACGAGTCCAACAAGGGGAAGGATTGTGGCAGCCTGTAACTGCAGCTTGTCTGCAGGACGTACCTTGCCTTTTGGCAGGAACAGTGTGTACAGTGATTACGATAGTAATTATAATCTTGCTGAACAACAGTATTTGGATTCGGAGAGACCCCCACTGAGTTGGGTGCGATTGGTTGCAGCTTCGGGGGCAATGAGCTGGAGGAGAGAGTGGCGGCCGGCCAGCTGCTGCTGCAGTCTTTCTACGAGGACCGCGAGCGCACCATGCGACTGGGCGGCCTCCACCATGCGCGGCCCAGCTCCACCAGAAGTGCGCTCGCTGCCCCTGCCGCTCACTTTTTCCTTGTCCAATTATAAATTGAAGCTGTCCTGCATCCGCATGCATGTGGCCAAGCTTGCAGTGGTGGCTGCCGAGCTGCTCCTATTAGCCCTCTGGGATGTGGCGATGATGACATGCTGCCTGCGCTCCCTCTCTGCATAGTCTGTTGTCGTCCTGTGTCATGTTCTACTGCCACATGCCTAGTGCTGGGCTTGCACTGCCAGCATTGCAGATGGTGCTGCTGAACTCTGGCGATAATGACACTGTGCTTGTGCAGAAATTTCTGGAGACCTGGGCCGATCCGGTGGAGGAGGGCTCGGTGCTGCGCAGAGGGGGAGCACGGAAGGCGACGCCGGCTTCCTGGGACTTCCGCGCCACCGGCAGGATGTGGCTCCTGACTCGCTTCAAGGCCAGGCGCATAGAGGCACCTCCACAGCCGGCCCGCCGCAGCAGCAGGTGTCACCGCGGGACGCCAGGCCGGCGCGGGTGCAGTGGGCGCCAGAGCGCAGCGCGAAGCCCCCCGCCATGAACGGCCGGCTGCCGCAGATTGCTGAGGGGGGCGCCGGGCTGCAGCAGGAGGGTGATGCGCAGCGGCAGCTGTGGCGGCAGCCCAGCGGGCAGGCGGGCAGCGAGGCCCGGGCAGCGGGGGGCCTGCTGGGCAGGACCGGCCTGTTCCGCAGCCGCAGCTCCTCTGACCGGGAGGAGGCGCGCGCCAGCGAGATGTCCTTCGTCACGCACGGGCCCTCCGCTCAGGCCGAGCAGCACCAGCAGCAGCAGTCTATAGCGGAAGAGCCTGCGCAGGATGACGCGGAAAAACAGCAGCCAGGGTGTGGGATGGGGCAGGAGGGGTTTGGCGGGGTGCGCGATCCGCTTGGCGCGGTTGACCAGGGGCACCTGGCACCGGACGTGCCGCACTGGGCACAGGAGGGCGAGGAGCTGTCCGATGATGACTTCATGCTGGGGGCCAGCCAACACGAGGACATGCAGGGCCATGCTGCAGACAGCTGCGGGGGCTTCCCTGAGCCTTACGGCCACCTCCCCTTTGCGGCAGAGCACTACGAGTCGCCGCGCAGTGAGGCCTGCTCGCTGCACCGGGACGGCGCAGGCTCCTTTGACCGGGGATCTGCGCAGCTGATAGGGCCGCCGCAAGGTTGGCACGCGCAGAGCCAGTTGCAGAGCGCGCAATCTGGCGGCTTGTTTGAGCCGCTGCATGAGGCCATGTTGGAGCCCCATGCAACCGCGCAGGGCTCGCCAGGCTCGTCGCTGACGTGGCATGATGAGCAGGCCCCCTCAGAGGAAGACATAGAAGCAGGATTTGGGGGCCTGCTTGAGTCATCGCTGCAGAACGAGGGCATGGCTTCCCCTCACTGGGATCCGCAGCAAAGATGAAGCAACATCAGCACAATATCTGGGATGCTGGGTTAAGCTCATTGTGTTGTACAATATGTATCTGTATTGTTGACCAGGACTCCGTGTGAACGGTTGCTTGGTGTAGCACATAGCCACAAGGTGTATTTGTACACGTCCCAAATGATGGGCTCTTGGGAGCTTAAGTCTGAGTCTTTGGAAAACTTTGCAAGGTATAATTTCGCAGACTGCGATGGCTGTGAGGCCCAAGAACTCAGAGGGCCTTCTAATGCGCTTCTCGAGCGCCCTTGGCATATCGTGGTGCTTCGTTGGTAATAACTCGTTCGTGAACACTCTTGCTTGTACTTCGCCATCTTTCATATGAACATGGGAAGCAAATATTTGTCCAAGGAGTGAAAGCCAACGTGGCCGTGACAGTGGGCTCCCCGGTGGTCACGTCACTCAAAAGTACAGGAGGTGTACAAATTGTGACGATTACATCTTGCAAGTGCGACTGCATGTGCGGCGACAATCGATTTCTTTACATGAATACAAATCCTTCTATGTCAGCAGTGGGCCAATGCAAACCCTGGATTTCTGAAGTTCCACACATCAATCTCGAATGATTCTTGGATCCAGATTAAACCGCGTTTGGCCCAGCACTTAGATTGCTTGACATGACTATCCATCTAATGCGCACGCCGGACTTGTCCCACAGCTTTCCAATGCAAAGTCTGGTTCCCCGCCAAGTTCTCATCCGTTCTATTTAACTGATTTGCAAGGCCTGGATCTGCAGCCTTTTTTCTTCCTCAGTTGATCTCCACATTGCCATCGCACCACCATAGGATAGTTCCACCCTCCTCCTCCTCTCACAGCCCCTGGATCAACAGCATTTTCTGGATTGGCAAGCGTTCTTGATACCTCTAGGAAGGGCATGACTATGCAGCGGTGCTGCTGATGCCTAGATCGAGCCAGCCAAATGCAAAGAGCAGCAAGAACATCAAAGTTATATCAATGAGCTGTTCTCTCCCTGGACCACTGCAGGCGGCTCCCAAAAAACCTCTCAAATTTGGCAAAGTACAAGCCAGAGCAATCATGCCTCTTAACATGCCTAGCATGCGATCACAAATCCGTGTACATACGCCAGGCATTCGACCCGGCTGATAATGTGCCCAGGAGTCATGTTTATCAGGGAGAAGTGAATCATGTGCCCTTCATGCGCCTTAACCTGACGGTGTGATGAAGCTTTGTCTGCTGCTGCAGGATCCTTATGCCAAGATGCCTGCACGCGTCGAGACGGGCTCCCCCGAGAAATTGATCGACAGACTCAAGGTGCTTGTCAACCACGTCATCGGTCTCGGCGACGATGTCAATGTCTTTTGCGCGGACATGGACCACTGCGTGCAACTCCACCAGCACCTGAACCAGGTACATATGTATGCACCTCTATCTAAAATAATGTATATATTTTGACGTTCCCATGTCACCATCAATTGGAGTACATGACTTCAAGTGCGCATGAGGCCCTTCTTGACCAAGAACACTGGCAAGTAGTGATTAGTAGTCAACTCCGGAGTGCATGCTCACATCTTCATCAGCCTTTGCTCAATCTATCATTCCAATGATGTGCCAATCATGAGGGTGCATACTTAGAGATTATTAGAAGGTTGCATGCATGCATGCAGGAGATGCTAATAAGTGTCTTCAATGCAACTTGGGGCCGCAGTGTAGGTGGTTGTTCCTCAAGGTGCAGCTGTGTCTACAAGACTCAGCAGGTGTGCCTCTGGCAAGCAGAGAGGCTAAATCATGGCTGGTGCTGTGGCAGATGATTGCGGAGAACCCCACCAATGCAGGAGGTCATGCATGCTGCATCATCGTTAATTTGAACTCATGCACTTCGACTATTGCCGACCTGGGAACGTCACCTTGAACACATTTCGTTGGAAAGAGGTGCATGTACCTAATTCAGGAGCTAGTGGAGGTGTAGGCAGTGGTGCGTGTCCGAGCAAAACACGCTAACATCCTTGCCGAAATTGATGACGTGGGTCACAAGCGCCTTCGGTCTGTCGATGAGCTTTTCAGAGGAGCCGGTCTCGACGCGTGCAGAGATGTTGCGAGACGCAGGCATCTTGGAGTTGGCACAAGGATCCTGCAACAGCAGACAATACTTTATTACACCGTCAGGTAATGGCGCCTTCAGGGCACATGATTCACGTCTTCCTGATAGACATGACTCCTGGGCACATTACCAGCCGGGTCGAATGCCTGGCGTATGTACACGGCTTTGTGATCGCATGCTAGGCACGTTAAGAGGCATGATTGCTTTGAACGTCACCAGCTGGACCAGAACTTGCCATGCGCTGCAAGATTAGCTGCATAATGTGAAGGTAGCAATCGAGTGGCTCCAATCGAAGTCCAAAGCAGAAGTGGCACTGGAAACCAGCCTCACTGTCAACCTGCAGTCTGTGCCAGGACCGACTCTTGGACAGGTTCCTGTCCTTGAATGCATCAAGCTGAAGGAAGAGGTCGCAATCGGCGACGCACCGTCTGAGTTTCATTGTTGCCTTCCGACAGGCGCTTCATGATCGTAGGGGAGGGCATGACGTCGTAGCCCGGTACCCGCCGTGATGTCGTCGACGATCGGGTCACGACGATGGAAGGAGGCGCCGATGTCGTTGCTATTGGAGCAAAGGCGACGATATCTTCTGTTCTCCTCGATATTTCTCTTTCTCTTGGGGGCAGACATTCAATTGCCCACAATGCCATGACAACGTTTAGATTCTGCCGATTACCCTGTGGACACGTTGTCCTATAAAGCAAGGGGAATGCTCTAGGTTGAAACTCGTTTCCACAACATTCCTTTTCACATGAAAAGGAAGGTCCCCCAATAGAAGGACAGCAGTACAGTTGTTCAGTAGTACGTGCGTGAAAATATGCTCTTTTTACAACAGATGATAGGTTAAATACCAACACAGAAAAATCCTGAAGTAGTGAAGCCGTCGCACGAGATCCTTCGCGCTAAGCTGATCACAATCACAAGACGGCCCGTCTGATCGTAACAGTCTCACACCAAAACAGTCAATGAGATGGAAGATGTCTTGTCCATCACCGGTTTCGAGGATCAGTTAGAAAGTTCTTCTCTCGTGAGTGCTTACTCGTAACATGCGCTTGTACTTGCGCTGCGATTGATTTTCTCTTATGATTAGTCATCTGTTCTGTGTGGTGATTTCCGCTTCTTTGACAGGTGGCTATTTACTTTTGGGCTCCATGGTCACATCCCTGCCAACAGCTCGACCTTGTCTTTGCGGAGTTGGCGAAGGAGTACCAGGATGCCAAATTCTTGCGGGTAGCACTCCATACGAATTCTTGGCGCTGATCTGCTTGTTCTTTGTCACTTTTATCACCACAAGCAATATAGGTGAATTGCTGCCCTGCTACTGGCTTGTTATGAGTGTTATCGGTGTGCAGGTCCAAGCTGAGGAGGTGTCTGAAGTCACAGACCGTTTCGAGGTGTCAGTAGTTCCGTACTTCGTATTACTCAAGGTAGCGGGACGTCCCATGACAGCTGAGCATTTATCAAGGAATGCAAAGGTTTGTGAGCCTGCAACACAAGCCAAGCCCTGTATTATTGATCCACAGGATGGAGAGGTCGTTGACAAGGTGGAGGGTGCAGATGCAGCTACGCTTACGCAAGCAGTTCAACAACACTTCTCCCAGGCCAGCAAATCCAAGCCACAAGCAGCAACCTCAGGGCACTTGAGCAGCACGCCAGCAAGGGGATCCGCCACTGCACCAGCAAGCCCAGAGGAGAGGATCACAAAGCTAATGACTGCTCAGTCTGTCATGCTGTTCATGAAGGTAGGCCCGCAATGCTACCTTCAGCTATTGCCTCTTTCTTTAACAGTACCTAACAGTACGGTACATGCCCACAAGCTCCTCGATAAGTTTGAACAGTGTGGCAGGGTTCACCAGATGTACCTCGCTGCGGCTTCAGCAGGAAGGTGGTGGATGCACTAAGGTCTGAGGGGGAGGAGTTTGGGAGCTTTGACATCTTGTCTGATGAGAGTGTGCGACAAGGCATCAAGAAGATCTCTGATTGGCCCACATTTCCGCAGCTGTATGTCAGGTGATTGCGGCAACCTGCCTCAGTCCTGCAGAACCCAATTTCATGTATTCGTCTCTTCTGTTCTCACCCCATGAACACTTGCTGGGGGCTCATTGTGGCATGCAAGTGCCAACGCATCAATGTGGGTGAAATCTCTGGAGGCATGCAGGGGAGAGCTCTTGGGTGGCTGCGACATTGTAATGGAGCTGAAGCAAGCAGGTGAGCTGAGGGATACCATTGAAGAGATGAAAGCCAGGCTGGGATAGTGTGAAATACAAGCTTGATCATTTCAAGTGTGTGGTCTGGAATGGAAGTCAGTAGTTAAGAGGGGATGTGAACCACCGGACTGGGTAAGGCAAATTTGATACAGTGGTCGGCATCGTTGCATCTGGTTCCTTGATCTTTAGGCAAACAGATGTCTGCCATATTTTCAGGTATAGTGGGACTGACATGACAGGTGTCCAGACACCATGTCTCCCAGAATCATGCCCCAGGGCCCCTCAGTAAGACATGTCGGGTAGCCATGCTCAGTACATGCCGTGATGCAACAGACTGCCGGTTGTGGCTTGTGTGACGATACACAGCTATCACCAGGCCCACTTTGAGTCTCCCTGCACTTGAATTATTATGCTAAGGTAGCATAATCTCAATAAAGATCTTCAGCCTCTGTTTACGAGGCATCCAGACAGCGTGCATGCCATGATGGGCATTCAAAATTGCAAATGCGCATGTCTGCCCCATCACAGCCACATTTGCAAGCTTGCTGATTGCAGCTGTCACATCAATGATAGGGCAGGCCATCAAGCTGCACTCTTGGTCCTAGAGTACATCCCAATGCTGCCAACATAAGGCTACTTGTGTGGTGCACGAATTACATTTCAAAATACTGCATCTCCTAATTCCAAAAATCAATTTCCGCAGCGCTTGCACCACTTTGATGCCTTCCTGTCTACCGTACTGAATCAGGTATCGCACAATGATCGTTTTCCATGTTTATTTCAGGATGGCCTTGTTGAACTTCCTTACTATAGTGCCTGGCAGCCTCAACTTCAGCCTTGCCACTTGAGCAGTTCGTTCCTTCTTTGTTCATTTCGGTTCCTATCTTTTGAGTTCTGTGGTGTTAGCTGCTAGATTGCATCCCCCAACATGAGACGGCAACAGAGACTCGAGGAATCCGATTCAGTGATGCTAGCTCAATGTCGCTTAAGCATCATAAGCAGCAGGCTCTTGCAACGCATTATGGGTCCCGAAATAACTGGGGTGCGCATCCAGAGAGGCTTCGACGGCTTCGTTATCCCAAAAATCCCTGAACCCATACTGGGTATACCACTCAACCGTCCTCTGCAGCCCCTGCTTCCAGTCTGTCTTCTCTCGCCAGCCTGACAGAACAGCACACCCACTGTCAGCCTCAGCTTCATTGCTTCAAGCCTCCACATGTGTGGTCCGCCAAGGCTGTCTCCCCAGATCGAGAAGCCCAGCTTGGAACATGGCGATGTGTCACTAGGAAAGAAGGCAGGGCACGATGACAGTGCAGTGCACGATCAATGCGCACCCAGCTTGGCGAGCTTCTTATCGCATACAAAGTAGCGGCGGTCGTTGAAAGCCCGGTCGCGCACGTGCACGATCTTGCTTTCAGGGAGCCCAAAGATGCGCAGGATGTCGGCGGCCACGCTCAACACTGTGCGTTCCCTCTGCGATCCAATATTGTACACCTCCCCCACGACTCCCTTGTGTAATATGATGTCAAATGCCTCCGTGACATCATCAATGTAGAGATATGATCTGGTCGCCAGCCCTGCACCACACATGCTCTTTGAGCCTTGCATGCATGTCTGGCATTGCAATTGATCCTGCTGCCTTCATGCATGAAGCCGTGTGCATGCATGAAAGCAGCTTGCATGCATGCACACAGGCACATAGGCAGCATGCATGCATGCATGCCATGGGGAGGATCTTCAGTGGCCTGGAGATGTGGTTCAGAATTGACATCAATGACAGCTGCATACAGCAAGGGAAAAGAGCTTGCTATCAGGTGTACTGAATCTATTGGAGCCCATTGGAGCGCACCATCTCCGTGGACAGGGAGGTCCTCTCCTCTGGCAGCCAAGAGTGTGAATTTTGGTATTGACTTCTCGGGGAATTGATTGGGCCCATATACATTGTTTCCCCGGGTCGTGATGACCGGCAGCTTGTAGGAGGTGAGGTATGCCTTGGCAATCATTTCCGCCCCGGCCTTGGCTGCAGAGTAGGGGTTTGTGGGTTCCAAGGTGCTGTCTTCTCCCACACCTGTATGCATGCAGTTGCCCCAATCAAGCCGAGGGCGCTGGCAAACACAGCCGTTCCAGAGACGCTCAAGCACACGTTGACAAGCACAGAGTGCATCAAAACGCTCACCCTTGTCCTTCCCATAGCTGCTCTCCCCATACACTTCATCCGTGGACACATTGACAAAGCGTCTAATTCCTCCGAACATGCGGCATGCCTCTAGGAGCACGTGGGTGCCGTATGTATTGTTGACAGTAAACGCGAGGCTGTTCCCAAAGGAGTTATCCACATGCGTCTACAAAGGGGCAGTAGAGCTGACTGAGTAGCAGGAGTATGAACAGCAGAGGTGCGGGAACCGTGATTTTGCCAGGAACACACAGCAGGCATAACTGGATAATCAAATAGCAGGCAAGAAAACCAACCTGAGCTGCAAAATGAAGTACTGTGTCGACGTTCTCCCTCCTCAGAATGTAGTTTAGCAAATCGCCGCTCTGGAGGTCTCCTTTGATGAACTGCAGGGTACTCATTCCGTTACTAGCGTGCAGAGGAGGATCGAAAGGCAAAGTAGTAAATAGAACAACAAGCGATGGGTGATGGCAAGTAAAAATGGTCACAATAGGACCTGACCTTGAAATTGGGTGCGTCCAGAATTGATGCTAGGTTCTTCTGGGTGCCGCAATAATCTAATTTGTCAAAGACAATGACCTGCACAAATGCCATTGGTGGTGTCAGATCGTGTCATGACTGCTTGTGGCGAGCAAGTCAGTCGATGGCTCTGTAGCCTCGCAGGACTAGCCATCACTTTTCCACAGCATGGGACGAGGCGCTTGTTGTCCACAACACAGGAAGTGTGTAATAGTCTGCATGTCTTTCGGCGACTGGAATTATATGAGGGCGCTTGGCTACCAACAAAACATGAGATCAAGGGGATCTACTGTACCTTGTACTGCGGATATTTCCTTGTGAGGCATACGGCCACGTGAGAACCGATAAATCCAGCACCCCCAGTCACAAGGATGACTTTCGGCACGAAATACTCGGTGTCTTGCACCATGGGGGCGCCACTCCCAGCCAAAAGGTACGAGCGAACCCACCAGAAGAAAGCGCTGCTCACCAATGGGTGATCAGCCCACACCGATGGACGTCTAGTTGTCCTCGTTGCGCATCAATTTCGAGTGAAGAGGGCGACTTTGCGTGTGCTTCATCAGACTCATTTCGGAGTGCACACCTTTGATGTTGTGACTAACCCGAAGTAATGGATGACGAGTATTCCGAGACAAACTTGCTCAAGGCCATTTCAGCAACGAACTTGGTCAAACAAACTGGGCACCCAAGGCCCCACTCTACCAGCAGGCATGCAAGATCATTATCATGTCAAAGACTCAAAGCTGGCACTGCAGGTCGTCAACATCCCGTCACCAACCCGTTCCTAGTAAAAGCTTTCCTTTCATCTCATGACCTGTAAGGATGCCTGGACATAGATTGGGGTTCTAAGTCCTTCTGTCTGGCCGTCTCCAATCGAACTTCCCGAGCATCTCCTCCAGAATTTTGACGGGCTGCCGCATGGCAACGGGGCATCGAGTTCAGGAGAGAGGCTACGCACTTCCTGGCATTGATGTAGAGTCTCAGTGGCCCGCCACAAGCCGATCTTGGAACATCGTCGGCGCTCATGAGCACGATGCTGACAGTGGCTCGGTGGAGGCGAGTCATGGTTGGCTTGCAGGTCAGCTTTAGCCTTTGTGCAGGTTCCTGCCTCTGGGCATTTGCCAGTTACAACATTGCTTCCAATAATCTTTGAGTTGCTTCTTGCTGTCTTGAGTGTCCTGGATTGTTCTGTGCAGGTGTCATCCTTTTCTTATTCCTAGCTGGTGTCCTGCCCCTGACACTGATGGTGAGACCCCAAACCTGATCTGAAAGAGCATCAAAGAAGCCGAATTGTTGTGATGCATTGGTCAGCTTCGCAAGATGCCACCAATGGCTCAATGGCCAACTTGGCTCGCTGACGGTGCTCCACTTGCAGGTGTTTGGCCTCCTCTGCGTTTTCTGCGTGGCCACATGCTTCAGAGCATACCTTGTGCACCAGTATGCCCAACGCCTCAACCAGTCCTCGGTGAGTGGAATGTGACACATCTTGGAAATGCACATCTTCGCTGCACCCCTATGTCGCCTCTGATCAATGAACGGGACCGTTTGCGTGTTGCTTACTGCTGTTTGATTATTTCCTGCAATGCTGGATCAGGTGGGGAGCGGCTTGGACACGGTGCTGCGGCTGCTGCGATCTCCCCAAGGCTTTGCGCTGCTCTTCGCAGGCCACAGCATGAACATGGCAAACCTGTCGCTGTCGCTGATGGACAGGTGAGGCGCAGGGCCACCTGGGCTCAGCACAATATTTACATTGTGACAAGGGTCCTCTTGTGTGTACTTCACACAGTCTGAGGGCAGTTTAGGAAGATGAATGGCCCAGCATTGGGCTGGGGAGTGCGGTGCAGAAGTTGCAGAGCAGGGACTTTACCAATGGTCAATTGGCAAAGCAGAGCAATCGAGAGAAACGAGGGTTAATTTGGGATGAAGTGCCGGACACAAACTGTACCGTCATCTATAATTATTTCATTGCCCTACTGTCCAATTCATAAGGTTGATCATCTGTATAAACTGTGTCCGCTCCATGCATGGTGTTGGGTCCGCTTTCTGCACCCCTAGATGAGGTTTGATGGGCATGCATGTGGCTTGGCCAGAAGGACATTCAATGCCGGTGGTGCCATCTCATTTGAAGAGCATGGTTTGTTGCAGGGACTTCAATGAAGGGGACTATGAGGCGCTGTTGCAGCTGGACTCTGAAGCGGCCGACACTAGGCCGCAGATCAGCGAAGCAGCTCTAAGGACCCTGCAGACCCACGTGCACATGTGTGGAAAGGCAGCCAGCTCAGGCGTAGGCTGCAAACCTGGCAAGGATACTTCAGTGCTGCAAAAGGTCAGACATGCCTCTTCTCTCCTGTCCTGCTGCTTCCATGCTAACCCAAAATCTTGATTCATGCCCAACATTTCTGGCTGCAGGGCATGCTTTGACCTCTGACATTGCAGGCACGGTCTTGTTTGCACTGAGCACACGAAGTCAAAAATTAGTTATGACTGCTTAGAGTGTGTGCAGACTTGCTGGTTTGTGGTGCAGGAGGCGGCGACCCAGGAGTGCAGTGTGTGCTTGGAGGTGTATGGGCAAGGGGCCCGCGTGACAACTCTGCCCTGCAAGCACTCCTTCCATGCAGACTGCATCGAGCCATGGCTGCGACTGCAGGGCACCGCTGCCACATGCCCCCTGTGCAAGCGCATTGTGTTCCCAGGCGCTCTGTAGATACACCGTGGAAGCCTGAACAGGCTCGAGTGTGACTGGTGTGCCCGGTGCCAAGGGGTGTATAAAGAGGAACCACATGACAGTCCCCTTGCCAAAGCTGCTGCTGCAATGAACTTAAAGTCATTGAAGCCATTGCCTACTCGTTGTTTCCATGGGAATCCCCATGCTTTGGCCCATTTGGCCCTGATTTGGTTGCTGCTGAAGCCTTGTCATGCAATGCAAGTTGACAGTTGTCTGTCTCGGGCAGACCTATTTCGACCTGTCCAGGATGCACATATGAGGTTGCCTGGCATGATGATGAGCAGGTTCTGCGATAGCTGACGTATGCCTTTCTTGTGTGTGTGTGTGTGTGTCCTTTCGAAGACTTCCAGTGAACAGCAAGGTATGTGGTGCATTCAGCAGGATGATGCACCAGCTACTGATTGTACATTCGCATGGCAATTCTAGACAGCTTTTCAAAGAATTTGTGCGGAAATCCATTGTTTCCTTCGTGATCCGCGTGCAATATTGCAATGTTTCACTGGGGTGATTGCCCCAAGCGTCGGCCACAGATGTGCTTGCCCAACGCTGATTCTGACAGACATGTGTGTATTGTTACGTAACAATTGCTCATGTGTATACTGCCAATGGTTTACACATGTGCAATATTGATATTCTTGCTGACTGATGAGATTATACCAAGTCTGAGGCGGAGTCTGGTGTAGAACGAGCTTGCATGTTGCCTGTGATTCTTGGCATGCACACTGGTGCACAGGTGTTTTGACCCACAAAGAGGCCAGCTGCAGTGCTGCGACGCATGTGTTCAGTGTAAATGTATTCATGACAATAAGCCCGGAGGGGTTTGTATCAATTCGTGCCCTGCTGCTGACCAGTTTTCTGGAGAAAAGAGTAACTTCTCGCCGCTCTCTGTCATCTACCACTGCAAGTGTGTGGCCCGCGCTAGTCATCAGCATTGGCGCTGAGCAAGGCCTTGGTATCATGCCACAACTGCAGCATCTCTTGCAAAATCGGGCTCTCTGGATGTGTGATGCACAAGGTAGAAGCTGCTGCCTCCGCTTGCTTGGCAGCTTCCTCATCCTGCTCTAGGAGCGCCGCAATCTTCGCCAAAGTAGCCAAATGGAGGCCTAAATTTGGCCAGACCTGCATCAAGCACCACATATTTATTGTCCCAAGGCTGGCAATCACCTCGAGCCATCTGAAAGCAATGCATGATCATGGCTACAGCACAATAGAGTCATATTGGAGCACCACAATGCAGACCTTGGGGTACAGCCAGCGGTAAAATTGCAGCAGGGCTTGAGCAGCTTCCACGGCAGCTTCCCACTGGTTGCCGCATTCTATGGCTGCTCGGAGTTGCACCTCCAAGAGCCGCATCCGCCAGATGTGAGTCTGCAACGCAGCAGGATACCAGCCTGAAATTCTCTGTTTGGTTAGATAATGTATTGGGAAGCAGTTTTGATGGTCGTGTTGGTAATCTTGGGAGATGATGCATGCTGGTGATGAAAAACGGACATCAAATAAGAGCATCTCCTCACCTGCATGCCTTCGCCGAATGATTGCAGCGCTCTTTTGGCTATGCTGCAAGCCTCAGCTGCTCGGCCCTGAGACACAAGGTCAGTGGCTCTGGTGTGCGAGTGCACAGCGGCGGCAAGCATACCCGCCACTGTTTCTGCCTTGAAAGTTTCCAAGCTGTCATTGCCATCCCCTGCCCGAGAAAACATGAGAAGTATGACCATGTATTTTGTCAAGAAATGAAATATGCAGATGCTAGGCAGGCTTTGCAAGATTTTGCGTGCGGGCAGGGCATGCGCTAGGCCATCATGCTGCCAAGGGTTTGAGCTCAAATTTTTTGGGAGAGGTCATTCGAGTACCTTGCCAGAAGGCTGGCCCCCAGCACTGCACATTCACTACCCACTCCTGCGCATTAGAAGGACTCTGGGACACTCCTGCTTCTGCCTCCTCACTGTCAGGCTCAAGGAAGGAAGCATGCCTCTCTGTTCGCACTCTGGAAGCATTCGCGCCGTTACCTGCATCACACATAACGAGTCATCTCGCTTGTCCGGCTGATGGCTCTGCTGCAACATCTGTGCTGCGTTGGCCTGGGAAAGTATTTTCACCTGCACTGCTGCTCAAGCTTGTGAGCATAGGATCATGCGGATCCATGCCCCAGGAAGGCGCTCTGTAGAGCACCATTCTCAAGCTGTCATGTATTGTGATCTCCTTCGAGGGTGATGACAAGTGCTCCTGCAGAAACGTAGAATGCACATCACTCAAAATATTGCATGCATCTGCAACTCTGAGTTCTCAAACATGCTAGAGGAAAAGATCTGACGGGGAGGCACCTTGCCAGCGTCAATGTCAAAGAAATAGTTTGCTCTGAGCGCAGCGCTCCGCTCCGCACGCGTTGCTGCCAGCTCAACATACGCGATCGTGGCCTCTGCGCCGGCAGGTATGTGCTGCACTGCGCGGAACACGATTCGCGATCCATGGAATGACTGCATTGTATTCGGGGTGCAGCTGTGGTTCAGCATCGCTCCCTGTGGGTAAATGCCTACACCTGCTCCAGACAGAGAGCCGCATCTGCTGAAAGGTTAATGCTGCATAATGCGGGATGGATGATGAAGGCAAGCACCAGACTAGAAGCATTCCTACCAGAGGCTAATGCCTGTGAATAGTGCAGCAAGTCCGCAAATGCGTCAAACCTATAGGCCTGAGCTCATCATCGCAGATGGTGTGATTGTTGCATGCAAAGCGCGCCAGCAGATAAGCTACATCTTTTGCATCTGGGATGTTGATGCTGCCCCCGCCCTTCATGTATTCCCTGCGCAATCACCTTGAAAGCTGCGTGCTTTGGATCGCAAGGAAGCTTGGTTTGAAGCCATGTTCATGAAGGGCTCGATTGTCACAAATCCCTGGCCATGCCATTTGGGAGGGTGCTGGGCAAATGTACCTTGTGACAACGGCCATTTGAGCAAAGCTTTGCTTCCGATTATCATCCAGATCCTCCCAATGGTGCTCCAGAGTTTGTATGCATTCAGGCAGCGCATTGTCTCTTTGATGAAGCCTGTGCAGGCACAAACAACAGTATGCTCATATGGAGAGGGTGGCTATTCTGGCATTAGCGGGGGCCTCCTGGAAACATGTGCATGCATGAAGCAAACAGCAGTGGGACAAGGCAGGAACCTCTGCTGTTTCCAGTAGATGCGCGCTGCCAAACGGATTGTGGCAGGTGGAATGCGCGGGGCACATGCTCGCAAGGCCGCGCATTCCTGTTGGTGGCCGCTCTTCCAGGCTGTCCTCTGCTCCTTAGAGCCATTATACCTCGCGAACTTGCAGCCGCCGCACCTTCACCGGCATGGTGACTGAGATCACATTGTCCTGCTTCTCAATAACTGCATGTCAGGGCAATTAAACAGGTCCTCCAGTCACCTGAGAAGGTCTCCTCTGCTTGTCAAGGTCTGGTGGCAGTACACACTGCAATGGTCGTTGTCCACAACAGATTCGTAGGCCTCTTCGGTGAGTACTATCTGACCAGGATTGAAGGCCCTTGCAGCTCTACAATATCGTTTTCGAACTGGATCAATGTCGATACTGTATCCAGTCATCTCTCCTACTCGAACAATCTCGGGCCGAATTGATCCGATTGATGGCCGAAAAGCAACTAAGCAAGACTGACGAACATCTTGACTCCATCAGTCGCGCATTGGAGTGAGAGTTGACATCGAATCTGTAGCTTCTTGCAGCAGGGAAGCTGGTTACTACAAAGGGCACCTGTCTGTCACGTGATCCCCTTCCTCCAAGAATTCCAAACAAGAGAAACACGGGGAGCTGATCAAAGGCATGTTTGACTTAGGGGAAATCTGGCTGCGAAAGATAGTGTAAAAGCGTCTCTTGTCAGCGTGATCTGCTTGTCAATTACATAGAAGCATGTCCCTCGATCCTCAACAGTCACACTGGCTGATCAGCGGTCAACAGTGGGCAGAAGAGCGCAGAAATGATTTACTGCAGGCATGGCAGGTGCTGAATGTGCTGATGTATGGGGAGGCTTCTGTTCTTTCTAGTGCACCTCCTTCTGATTGGCATGGACCTCATCGTAATGCATGGCTTTGCAGGTTCTGCAGACGTCTTATGAGCAGAGAACGCTACCTTCTAGAGTTGACCTAACGCAAAGTGTAATGTTGACGAGCTTGGGAGCTCTGCTGCTGCCAAACGTGCTGGTAATCCTAGCAAGCAGGAAGGGCCGCAAGCTGGTGTTTGACACGGTGGAAACCATCTTGGCAATTATTCTTGTGTTCTTGCTGCTCTCCATAGTGCTCGGTTTACCAATAGGTGAGCATCACTGCAACCTGTCTTCACCATCATGACATCAGTCCCTGCCGGAGACCCTGCCTGATAAATCTGCAAGATGCCCGGGGTTCAACCAACAAGTTGAGACCTGTTTTCTGTTGCGCAGGGGCTGTTTATCTCATGATCAAGGCCATCAGCTACTTTTTGGCATCACTTTGGAGCCTGCCTGCTGTCCAAGCAGCTGTAGCTGCGGCCCGGAGCAGCTTAGCCAGCAGCTGACCTTTGGAAAGATCAAATCAATATCATGAATAGAGTGCTTTGTCAGATGAACATACAAAGATGAGTGCCAAGCAGCCGCTCTGTTGAATAACGGCGATTTGCTGAAAGCTTGCCATAAGACTGTTTCAACATAAATTGCGCAACTATTACCATATGGAGTTCTCAGGATCTAAAATGAGTATTTTAATTGGCCAGACTCCTGCCGTTATTTTGGGAAGATTATAATTACACAAATTGTCCACACCAGCCAACAGACCTTTAAGTGCAGTAATGCAGCAGAGTTTCAAATGATGCTGCACTTCTTGCCCTCAAGACCACCAGGCTCTTTGGTGCAACCCAGCAAAGCAAGAATCCAATCCTGCCTCTTAGTCAACAAGCGCAGGTGCTGATGGACACAGGGTGCCTCCATTTGTGTAATCTGGCATGCTGCCAAAGCGGTTAAGAGGCCAGTAGGTGAAGACAGCGCGCGCGATAATGTTCTTCTGAGGCAGCGGGCCCCAGATGTGCGAGTCAAAGCTGTTGTTCCGGTTGTCCCCCATGACAAAGACGTGGTCCGCGGGCACCGTCTGTGGCTTCAGCGTGTAGCGAGGCTTCTCATAGATGTACTTCTCACACCGCGGCTGCCCATTCACAAAAAGCTGCCCATTCTTCACCTGCAAGCCATCCCTCCTCTTAGAAATTTGCACATCTCTACCAATGTCATTTCATACAGAATTCAGAGAAGGAGAAGGAAAGTATTCCAGACTAAGCACCGGCAATTAATTTCAGAACCGGCTTGTAGCACAATGACACTCCTTTGTCAAGCACTCTGCATCAACGCAGGTACCCGGCGGGCCACAGTACTGGTCACCAAGTCAGGAGATCTGGAAAAATAGGATTAGGAGAAATGCAATGCCTACCTCAACTGTGTCACCAGCCACGGCCACGATGCGCTTGATGAAGACATCGTCATCCAATCCCACAAACGCTCTGAAGGCCTTGAACGCCGCGTTGTCAAAAACAGCCTTCACGACTGGGTTGGTGTCTGGCTCTGCTGCCTCCCCAAAAATCCTCCTGTCTGGGTGGAATATGATGATGTCTCCAGGAGTAGGTTTCCTGGACCAGACACACCACTTTAGCTTGCATGCATGCAGCCGCCGGGGGTTTTCAATGTGCCAGGCTGAGCATGTCAGCTCAAAAGACAGTACAATTATATTGCGTGGATGGTCCAAGCCTCACCTCTGGACTGCATAGGTAACCTTCTCAGCGACTAATCGATCTCCAATGTCATATGTCGGGTACATGGAGAGTGAAGGTATAAAGCGAGGCTCTGCAATGCACCTGCAGGACAAACCCATTCTTGTATACATCTCAGCTAAGCTAGCAAGAATGTAAAACATTAACATGAAAACGCCAGAATGCACACAGGTGGTGAGTACTCACGATCGTATCAAGAATGATATCCCCAGCGCTATGGCAAAGGTGGATATGTCATCCTTTGTAAACAGTGGCTGTCCACCTTGCTCCCCATCGGCATCCCCCCTCCCATCATCATCCTGCCTTCCACTCCCCTCTGAGCCATCACCATCTGCACATGCAAACAATTCCACTGAGAGCTCTTGCACTAGCAGGACAGAGGGCTATCAACTTCATCAGCATACATGATGCACTTTAGAAGAGCGCAAAGCATTGCTCCCTTGATAGCTTCCACAAACAGACTGCAGCACTGCTGCCTTGGTACAGATAGCAATTGAGAGCAGCAAGATGATCAAGGTGTGGCGCGACGTACTGTTTGAGACAAGGTCAGGCGCTGAATGGGTCTGGGGCGGTCTGCTGCTACTTGGAGGGTCCTGACCTGGGAAACACAGCATAACTATCATATCCTGATATTTCCATATATGGTCGTAGATGTAACGAACGGGTTCGAGACAGAAGTTCACCTGCTGGGTCCTGCTCATTGATACCAGAGACACCTGTATCTTTGTCTTGCACCCTCTCTGCTCTGCATTGCCAACTGCACCTGCTTAATCGCCTCCCACATCCAATTGCTAGAGAGCTTCTGTTGGGATATCTCGTGCATGCCAGCCTGCATCAGCAGAATCGAGAGCCTCGATCCCTATGGCAACAAAGAAGAACATCTTCCCCGCAAGTCAGTACATCATGGCTTCCAGGACGTCAGCGCTCAATTGACAGTAATAAACTATTGACAGACCTGCTTGATCGACTTTTTAAGGCAATATTACCCTCAGAGTGCGCGCAGGCAGGTGATCTGAGCGCAGCATTTTGCATTTTCGCCAAACTTACTTTACTACACAGGATGGAGGACCAGAATTTCAACTCTGCAGTCACAAAAAATCAAAAGGTGTCCCACAGTGTTGTGCGTTCTTGATGAACATTCTCAGCAGTGCAATTTGCTTTCTTGGATAACAGGTGCAGCCTGTTCTGGCCTTCCGAATTTGATTTGTCCATCAGGACAGCTCATGCAATACATTCAAGATTTACTCCCATTTACATCAAAGACGCGCTTATCCCTTCAGTCCTCATGGGTGCATTGCATGCATAACTCCATCACAGCTGCCATTTTGTCGGCGCTGTACAGCTAGTTGCCTTCACTTGATAAGTTCATTACTTATAAACATAGTAAGATCGAGGTCGTCATCATCATCATCATCATCATCATCATCATCATCATCATCATCATCATCATCA
>JADEYI010000610.1_pt1 | contig 44036 bp, 41 predicted proteins | sample 8542331 | NCBI WGS metagenome assembly JADEYI01 (sample SAMN16510988, study PRJNA670497) | mine drainage metagenome | isolation source: biofilm near Copperflume 1 | place: Germany: Marsberg coppermine Kilianstollen | collected 2018-02 | reverse complement strand
CGGGGTCAGCAAAGCGTTTTATCGCTTCCCAGGCAATTGCGCCTATAGCTACCAGCAAGAAGACGGCGTTGACGAGCGCGGCAAGAATGGAAGAGCGACGCATCCCATATGTGCGCCGCTCAGTCGATTGACGCTTTACGAGTACGCTTGCCCCCCATGCTATCAGCAGGCCAAGCACATCGCTCAGGTTGTGGCCGGCATCAGCGACGAGCGCGAGGGAGTTAGCTAGAAAGCCGAATCCCCCTTCTATGACAACGAAAGCAGTGTTGAGCAGGATACCGATAGCGAAAGCGCGCCCAAAGCTCGCCGGGGCGTGGCTGTGCCCCTGCCCGCCGCTGTGATCATGAGACATAACGCTTGCTTACCTCCTGTAGCTTTCCTTTACCGGTTGCCGACATAGCATGCACTTGCATGAGAACTAGCTCCTACTTTCCAGAAGCTCGAGTACCTGGCCTATTTCGTCAGGCTCTCGTCTCCCGTCCCTGATGTGGCTAAGGCACACTGCAAGAAGCACCCGAATGTGGTCATCGTCAAGGCTGTAAAAAACCATTTTACCCTGGCGGCGGCTCTTCACCAGCCGCAGCTCCCTCAGCACTCGCAGGTGTTGCGACACGCTCGATTCCGAGATGCCGACAATAGCCGCGAGGTCGCAGGTACATAGCTCCTGCCACAGCAGGCTGTAGACCACTTTGGCCCTGCTGGTATCCGCCAGAGCATGGAAGGTAGCCGCTAACCCCTCATACGTGCCTCCGTCGAGCATCAACCTACGGCCTTGAGCCACCCTTTGCCCGTCGGCAGCAGTCACAAGACAGCTCTCCTCCGCGGCAGTAATCATCGCAACCTTCGCGCCTGCGGCGTCGGTCGCCTCCACAGACACGCCTTTTCCGGCGCCGGCACCTGATTCCTTCATCGACCTGGTCATTATTAGGCGCTCCTCCAAATACGATTTAACGTCCGCTAAATTGTACCAAAAGTGTTCAAACCAGTCAAGCGTAGGAGACTGTGTATGGGTGTTCAGAGTAAGGATAGAACCAAGTTCAAGGGGTAGCTGTGCGCCCGTGTGCCCTGACCCACCCTCACCCCATGCCCCTCTCCCACAAGGGGAGAGGGGGCTTTACTCCTGGTGAGTGCACAGGGGAGGGTGGACACCCCGGTGGCCCCTATTCTGAACGGTTACAAAGCTGTACAACAGGGCGATTGCATCCAAATAGAGGGTGGGGTGGGGCACAAAATCCGCGCATTCAGGTCAGGGTAATGATGACACGAACCGCAAAGAGCGCAAAGAAGGGCGAAGTGGTGGCGCTGAGCGCTATGTGCTTTCAACAGTACAGGGAAGGCAAAATACAGACAGCTACCCTGTGGAACTATGATGAACAGCAGCCCACCTAACTCTCTACTTCTGCTTGGCCTGCGTTTCGACCTGGGCGTAACAATCTCGCGGAGTTGCCGAGAATGCCAAGATCAGGGAGCGACTGGGCAGCAGCGGCCAGGATAGGGGGCAAGAAGCCGAGCGCTGCGAGCGTAAGCCCTACTATGTTGTAGAGCGCAGTGAAGGCGATGTTCCCCTTGACCACGCGCATGGTGCGCAGAGAGATGCGGAATAGTTCGGGCACGAGCATCCAGTCCTCATGCAGCAATACCACGTGCCCGGCCTCCATCGCTATGTCGCTGCCCGCAGCCCCCATAGCGACGCCCACGTTAGCTTGCGCGAGAGCAGGGGCATCGTTTATGCCATCCCCCACCATTACAACTATATGTCCCTTGCTTTGGTACTCCTTCACAATCTTTATCTTGTCTTCAGGCAGCAAGCTGGCGCGGTAGCTAATGCCGCCCACGCGCTCGGCAACGGCGGCGGCGGTTTGCTCGTTATCTCCCGTGAGCAACTCTATCTGCCTGAAGCCCATCTGCCGTAATTCAGCCATAGCAGCCGGTACTTCAGGGCGCAGGGTGTCGGAGGCCGCAAGGATCGCCGCAGGCTTGCCGTCATAGCCAACGAAAAGGAGCGTCTTGCCCTCTTCCTGGAGAGTGCGGGCCTGGGGCAATTGAGAGGCTCCCGCAACAAACGCAGCATTGCCTACCGCCACTGTCTGCCCGTTTACCTGGGCCTGCACACCGGAGCCGGGTATAGCTCTGAAATCTTGTGGCTCAACCATCGGGAGACCGCTCTTCTTCGCGGCCAGACGCACAGCCTCAGCCAGGGGGTGCTCGGAGTAGCGTTCAACTGAGGCCGCAAGCGCCAGGATGTCGTGGTGAGCAAGACCGTTCAAGGGCACCACATCGGTGATCTGGGGCTGGCCCAGCGTCAGTGTGCCGGTCTTATCAATGAGAAGCACATCGGCGCGAGCCAGTGTCTCGATGTACTTACCCCCCTTTATGAGTAGGCCCCGCTTGGCGGCGGCTCCCACCGACGCGAGCATGGCGACCGGAGTGGCGAGCGCCAGCGAGCAGGAGCACGCCACAACCAGCACGGCGGCAGTGGATAGAGGATTGCGGCTGACAAGAAAGGTGAGGGCCGCTATCCCAGCAACAACCGGCAGGAAGTAGCCTGAGAACTTATCGGCGAGGCGCTGCACGTCGGCACGTTGGCCTTCTGCGTCCTCCACCATCTTGATAGCCTTGCCAAAGGTGGTGTCGGCCCCCACGCGCATGGTGCGCACGCGCACGCTACCTAGTTGAGCCAATGTGGCCGCAAAGACGCGAGAGCCTGGTCCGACCTCCAACGGCATAGACTCCCCTGTTATGGATGCCTGGTTTACTGTAGCCTGCCCTGAAATCACTTCGCCGTCCACCGGGATCTGCTCGCCAGGGCGCACCACCACCACGTCGCCCACCTCGACATCTCCGATCGGCATCTCAACTTCAGCCCCCTCCCGCTCTACCCTCGCCGTCTGCGGTGCCAACGATATGAGCTCCTTGACTGCCCGCCGTGCACGTTCTGTCGTGAGGCTCTCAGCGTATTCACCTACCCTCATGAAAAAGACCACGATTGCGGCGGTTACCCACTGCCCGACGGCCAGTGCCGCTACCACACCAATGGTCATCAGAGTGTGGGAGATGACCTGCCTCCGCATGGCCGCCCGGACGACGTTGAGAAAGACCGGATAACCCGCTATAAGTACGAGCGCAACGCCTACCGGCAGCGGAACCCACATTGTGACCTGCTCAAAGAGGCCCAGCCACTGGCCCACTACGACGATCAGCAGAACCACGCCGAACAGCAGGCCGAAGAGCGTGAGAAGCTGGCGCGTGAAGGCCTGTGCTGGGGACGCACTTGTAGGGTCGTCCTGTCCGCCCTTCTGCCCAGCGACCTTGTAGCCTGCGCCTTCGACCGCTTTGCGTATTGCCGCCATGTCTGCTCTGTCAGGGTCCAGCTTTATGACTGCTTTCTCCGAAGCCAGAAAAACGCTGGCCGACTCCACACCCGCTATCCCTTGTAGAGCTTGCTGGACGTGTTGAGTGCACTCCGCGCAGTCCATCCCCGCAACGGACACTTCAATCGTTTGCAAGGTCGCCATGCTATTTCTCTCCTTCTGATCGTTCTGAGCCGTACCGGGCGCACTCATATACCCCTCTTGCCACTTCTGTGAGTAACTCTCCTGAGAGACGGAGTAGCTCGCCGACCCTCGGATCGCTCAGCCTGTAGCTGACGCTACGCCCTTGCTGTTCAGACGATACCAGGCCGCAGTCGCGCAAGCAGCTGAGGTGATTGGAGACGTTTGACTGGCTGAGAGCTGTGATCTGCACGATCTGTCCTACAGTGAGCGGCCCATCACGTAGAGCTTCAAGAATGGATAGCCGCGACGTATCGGAAAAACCGCGAAACAACTTGGCCTTGAGCCCGGTGACCGACTTACCTGCTACTAGCATAGATTATGAAACCTCCAACTCTCCAGTTACATCATTACATCAGCATGGGATGATATAATAAGCTAAAAACTGTTCAGTGTCAAGCCCTTACCCCATCTCTCAAGAGCCATTCTATTTAGCTGAATAACGGCAGCTTGAGAGATTCAGGACGAGGGGACGTGTGTCTGCCCCCACGCCCAGTGACGCTGGGATTAGCGGCTCGCCGCTCGCCGAGATGAGCAGCGTGGTGAAGCCCCTGGGGAGCTCCCACTCCAGGTCGAAGGGCTGCGCACTGGGGCCGACGCTCCTTTGGGCGAGCACCTTTCCGGATGCGCTAATCTCTACCTGCCGGGTTAGTGAAAAGCTTGCCAGGGAGAAGCTCACTTGCACCTTCCTGTCCACCCCACTCCATAAGTAGATGCGCGCATAGTTGCCCCCTGCCCACCTGTAGTTGTTTTGCTCTATGGCTCCCCAGTCTTCGCTGTCCTCTACTGCTCCAAAAAGAGATGCAGGCGCTTGCCCCCCACCGTTGTCGTACACTTCGAGGCCGGTGCTCTGATATACAAGCCTGGCGGCGAATAGCTCCTGTGCCAGCTCGATCCGGGGGTCACTTCCCTTCAGCCTGTCGAGATGCAGCGCCAAATAGCGTACTCCCGCGAGGCGCATGATGTCCAGATAAGTTGATCTATCGGGTGCAGGCGAACAGAGCGCGCTCGCCGCCACATTTACGAGGGGCGTGCCTGGTACTCGGTTGAGGCCCAGATCGGTGAAGGGCGGCACGCCACGCGACAGCGGATAGACAGGCTGCCGTGAGAGGTAGCCCCCCGCCAGGGGCAATCCTGAAACGATCTGCGACTCAAGCGGTCGAGCGTCCCACCTGTCGAATGGCACCTCAAGGACGGCGCCTGTGCCGCTCTTCGCAACCTGGCGGTACCAGGGGTCTACTGCCTGCGCTGCCGTGCGAAATGGAGCCGGGAAGAACTCCAACACAATCAGCAACATGGTTGACATAACCAGCGCACGCCGCCGGCGGCTTCGGCTTTCGGTGAGCGCCTGCACGCCAAGCGATGCGCAGACGGACAATCCGAGGAAGGCAATCGAGCTGAAACGGGCAGGCGCTCGGAAGATAGCGCTTGCGGGCAGGGTATAGAAGATAGAGGCGGGCAAGGGAAGCCCTGTGTTGTTCCCCCCAACGAGTAAGCGGGGGCCAAGAGACATTAGGAAGCCGATAAGCGCCAGCGCGACCCAGAAGAGGGCGGTGCGCCGTGTGCGCCGCGCCACCGCGCCGACTATTCCTAGCAGCAGAGCCACATAGCCTGGAAAGACAATCTTTTCTATCAGAGTGCCTTTGAGTGGGCGCAGGGCGTCTGATGCGCTCTTGCCCCACAAAGGGCTGAATGGGCTAGGGATTGCATAAGCGAGCAAATCTGCCGAGTAGTTTTCGATGTCGGCGGCGCTGCTATCTCCCTGGCCCGGAGCATCAGGCCCACTGTTCTGGCGAGCCTGTAAAAAGAGCATTGGGCTAACTATGGCGATGCCCACAGAGATAGCAAGTGCGGTTCTGCCCAGGGGCTGCCACCAGGGCTGCGCGCTGCGCATCCACAGCGTCCACATCGTCCAGCAAATGCCAAGTAGCGCCATCACGAGCAGGGCTTCGACGAGTGTGTAGGGGTGGCTCAACTCGGAGGCGGCGACGCATGCAGCCGCCCAGAGCGCCCATACTAAGCCCGCCCTGCCGTTAGTGGAAAGGCTCCGGTAGAGGCACCAGACGCCCAGTACAAAGAACTGAAGCGCGGCCACGTCGAGGTGGCTCAACAGCTGCGCGAACTGGTGGGGCGCAAAGCCGAAGATCAAGCCTCCTGCGAAAGCCGCAGCCCTATCGCCCGTAATGTCACGGCACAGGAGATAGCTCCCAAAGGCGGTGAACACAATCGCCATCAAGGTGGCTACATTGAAGGCTGCCAGCACGTTGAAGAGCCACTGAACAGGCAGTACAAGAACTATCAATATGGGATTAAGTGAGTGGAGATAGTTGGTGGCTCCTGTGGGGGCGTAGAGCGTCGAGAAGTGGTAGGGTGCGGAGCCTGTGTTGATCGCGCGGTTCAGCCACCACATCTCCCAGGTGTCTTGCCAACCATCCTTGCCATCGCCCAGTATCGCGCTCGTCATGGTGCTCGCCATAGGCCATGTGAAGATTAGCGCAAGCACCGTGTATACGCCTAAGACAAACACGTCCTGACGGCTCTTTTCCCCTCGGGGCGACCACCCCCTCAATCCGGCTGCCTCTGTCGGCTGGCAGAACCCGGCCAGTCGCTGCCCGTTCTAATTGTAGAAGACATAAAAGGATAATATAGCGACTGTATGGCCGCGTCAACCGTTTACCTTTGTAACCGGGGTCTATTCTCTTTAGACATCATGCTCTAGCGTCTTTGCGCTTTCGTGCCATTGTTGCCTGATGTGACTGGCCCGCGTCCATATCCCAGCCTTAATTTAGATACGCTAGCTCTGATTTGCGGACCGAGTGTTGGGTTACGAGATGTTTACAAAGGGTTAAAAAATGTGTTATACTTACCGACAGCGTCCAGTCGGCGCGGTTGCCCTCCCCTCTGATCGTGCTTGCTTATCAGAGCCGTTGCTTGATTGTATTGCTGGAAGTCTCGACTGAAACGCGAGCTGAATTGTGCAGGTGTCGCCGATGGATATAGATTTCCAGCTGATCGCTGAGCGGCTCCGGTTAAACAACTCGAACATTGATGACCTTGACGACGACTCAGACGACTCGGCGGATGATATTCTGGCGCAGCTAGAGGAGGTCAATTTGGAACCTCTACTTACTACCCCAAGCGAGGCTGCTCACGCGGATACGCAGCTTGTGCTCGCTATTCAGCGCGGCGATATGGCCGCTTTTGAGGCTCTTTTCTTCAAGTATCAGGGCCAGATTTATCGTACGGGCCTTGCCATTACACGCGATCCGGGCGCTGCCGAAGAGGTGCTCCAGGACTGTTTTTATAAGACCTACCTCAACATTATGAACATTACAGGCGATGGCTCTCTTGCGCCCTGGCTGCACCGTGTGGCCGTTAACTTGAGCTGCAACGCCCTCAAAAAGCGTCGTGTCCATCTGGAACCGATTGATGACGTAGCGGAAGGCTTCATCACCTCGGACCCTCATCACTCGCCTGAAGTGCTCGCTGAGCGCGTTGAGTTACAGGTCACGATGCGTACTGCTATCAATTCGCTTTCTCTGAAACACCGTATAGTGGTCACGCTGCACTATTTACAGGACTTTTCGCTTCCAGAGATTGCGTATATACTTGATTTGCCGGTGGGGACTGTGAAATCGAGGCTGCACCATGCTCGCAAGGCGCTACGTGTGCATCTTGAAGGGCAGAATGCGGCGTCACCGGAGGCGCGCTATGATCCGGCGTATTAAAGCGCTCGCTGCTGCTCTGCCAGGCGAAATCGCTGACGAGCTACGCTTCAACCTCAAGCCCGGAGCCGTTGACGACCAGGATGCGAATGACGACGCCTCCCTTGAGGTGCTGTTGAAGCATGCTATCGCTGCTGAGGCCGCCGAGCCTGACGCCGCCAGGATTTGGCACCAGTTGCGGAGGCGGATGTCTGGCCCATATGGAAGGCTCGCGGTGGAAGGCCCCGTACAAGCTAGCGCGAGCACGACCGGGGATGATGAGGAAGCGCCATTTGTAGTGGCCGGGCACGCCAAGCCTTACCAGCCTGAGCCACCAAAAAGCTCCGCCTCTTTGCGCAGCTCATTCCTTCGGGACGTGCTGCATACAGCGGAGGCGGCCTCCGCCCCCCGCTAGCCTTAGCCAGGCCCCTTGTATGGGACGGCTGCCGTGCCGCCCCTTTTTGATTCTTCGCACGCCACATCTTCTGTGTTGCTGTCAGCCCGGTAAAATCGAGCGGGAAAGAGTAACTCTGCCGTTACGCTAAACGTATACAAAGTAACGTATACAGCAAGATGCAGAGAGATGTAATAACCGTCTGCTGTCTTGTATAGTGCTAACTTGTTATAATTGGTGTGCGACATAGCGCTGCCCGTAACCTGTACATAAGATTTCGACCGGAATCATTTGAGGAGATCATGCAAGATAGTATAAAGCGTCAGGGTGATGGTCATTTTGACGATAGTTCCACTGTTCGGATTGTAGATGTTCGCGGGTTGGCCGCGCGTCTTGCGGAGAACGTTGAGAGCGTGATTGTGGGCAAGCACCAGGAGGTGCAATCCACTTTGATCGCCCTCCTCTGCCAGGGCCATGTGCTGGTAGAGGATGTGCCTGGTGTAGGCAAGACGGTGCTGGCGAAGGCAATTGCCCGCTCGGTCGGCTGCACATTCAGGCGTATCCAGTTTACTCCTGACCTGCTGCCCAGCGATGTAACAGGCGTCTCGATTTACAATCAGAAGAATGGCGAGTTTGAGTTTCGCGCGGGCCCCGTGATGGCTCAGATCGTTCTTGCTGACGAGATCAACCGCGCCACCCCTAAAACACAGTCGGCCCTCCTCGAAACAATGGAGGAAAGGCAAGTCACGGTGGATGGCGTTACATACCCTTTGCCTCGCCCTTTCATCGTTCTTGCCACGCAGAATCCAATCGAGTACGAAGGCACTTTCCCTTTGCCTGAAGCGCAGCTAGATCGCTTCCTCATGCGTATTTCGCTTGGCTACCCGAACCGTGCTGAAGAGATAGAAGTGCTTAGCCGCCAGCAGCAAACTCACCCGTTGCAGCAGCTTGAGCAGGTCATCGACTCGGGCCAACTTCTCGAGGCACAGAGCGCAGTGAGGAACGTACATGTGGACGGGTTGATAAAAGAGTACATCGTCTCGGTGGTGGGCGCTACACGCCGCCACGAAGAGATTTACCTGGGCGCAAGCCCCCGCGGCTCGCTTTCGCTGCAAATCGCTTCACAAGCGCGTGCGGCAATCGCTGGTAGAGACTACGTGATCCCTGATGATGTAAAAGCTCTCGCTGAAGCGACGCTGGCGCATAGATTGATCCTCAACCCATCTGCCCGCGTACGCAATACAGATACGCGCTCGGTAATAGGCGAAATCTTGCGCAACACCCCTGTGCCCGGCACCCAGCCCATCGCCACGCGTGGGCGGTAGCGGTCATAGGCCAGCCGCCACTGAGCGCTAATAGGATCCTTCGCTATGTCCGACAATTCTAATGCCTTCTGGCTGGCTGTAGGGACAGTGGTGGTTTACGTTGCTGCGCTGACCATTGGCCTGCGGCTGCTTTATTACCTGGCGTATGTGCTCGCTGCTGTGCTGATTTGCGCCTATATCTGGTCTCAGATCAGCAAGCGTGGCCTGACTTTGAGCCGTGAGGTAACGCCGTCGCAGACGCAGGTAGGGCAGATCATCCAGGAGACTGTCGAGATACGTAACCTGTCGCGGCTACGTAAGCTGTGGCTGGAGGTGCGCGATCAATCTACCTTGCCGGGGCACCGAGTCGGCGCTGTCGTGTCGCTCAAGGGCCATACCCAGAAGCGCTGGCGTGTTCGCACGCGGTGTATTCATCGAGGCCTCTATCGCCTGGGGCCAACAACCGTAGTGACCGGAGACCCTTTTGGGCTTTTTCAGTCGAGTCGCCTCTTCAACGACAGAGCCGAGCTGCTGGTATTTCCGCCCACTGTGCCGTTGGCCTCTTTCGGACTCCCCTCGACAGATTTGCCTGGGGGCAATCAAACAGCGGGGCGCAGCTATCACTCCACTCCCAACGCCGCCGGCATCCGCGAGTACTTTCCCGGCGACCCGATGAACCGTATCCACTGGCCGGTGAGCGCCCGCGCCCAGAAGCTGATGGTGAAAGAGTTTGAGCTTGACCCTACCGCCGATATTTGGCTGATCCTGGACCTGCAAGATGCTGTACATGTAGCCTATGAGCCTGAAGAGGCAGAGTTAGAAGCTGTTGACGTGGGGCGCGTGCCAAAGGCCTTGCAGAGAAAGCCGATAAGTGGCGAAACTCGGGGAGATAATTCGCCTCTGCCCCTCGACCCAACCACAGAAGAATACAGCGTATCAGTGGTGGCTTCACTGGCTGCTTATTTCATCTCGGAGGGGAGGTCGGTGGGCATGGTGGCGTGGGGACAGCATAAAGTAACTATACCGGCGGACAGAGGTGGCCGCCAGCTTGTAAAGATTCTGCGCGCGCTGGCTGTGCTTCGCGCTGAAGGCGATACTCCTGTTGGGGAACTTATCGCCGCTGAGTCCCGTTTATTCAACAGGCAAGATACTCTCGTGGTCGTAACACCGTCGCTGGACGAGGCTTGGCTCGCGTCGTTGCAAAGCCAGCTTCGCAAGGGTCTGCGCGCCGCCGCCGTTGTCATCGAAGGAGAGACATTCGGGGGCGAAGGGAACGCGCTGATGATGGTGAGCGCACTTACCGGGATGGGCGTGCCTAACTATCTTGTGAAGCGCGAGGACAGCATAGACGCTGCCCTCGGCCAGCAGTATAGCCCGGCGGCGGTGCGTAATCTCCGCTGAAAGCGCGCTTTTACACGTTGCTTGCTCCCTAAGATCAGTGGGATTGTATGACATTCGACGCATATCTTCTGGTTTAGAGCAAACCGATGCGGTATAATTTGTGTATAAGATAATGTAGGTTCATTCCCTCTACCGGCACAATAATAACTTCCCTCACGTAGTGATCGGCTGCCCGTGACCAATGGACGGTTGCCCGCCGTCCGCTGCGTAAGGTGAGTAGATAACTGTTAGAAGGCGCATATGCTTCGTTTATTCCGATTACAAGAGGGCTGGCTCACCGTTGGTTTGCTAGCTCTGATGCTCTTTAGCGTAACTTTGTCAATCCAGCAGGCCCAGTGGTCTGACGGCCTCTCTATTCTCACGCCGATTACTTTGATAGGGCTGGCGACAGGTATAGTCCTCGCCAAGGTGCGTGGCGTGCCTCGCTTCCTCCTTGATCTGATCGGCCTAGAGATAGGCTTGATAACAGTGCTGCTGGCGGTCGCCAGTGTGATGCAAGACCCCCGATTGGTTACAGTACAGGACCATGTGCAGGACTTGCTGGCGCGCACTGCCACCTGGCTCGGCGTGGCGCTCCGCAACGACATGAGCGACGATCTCGTAGTTTTCATACTATCGCTGGCGGTCGTCTGCTGGGTGCTTGCCTATAGCAGCGCCTACTTCGTCTTCAAGTCTCGGCAACTCTGGTGGGCACTCATACCCAACGGCATTGCCCTGCTAATCAACCTTTCTTATTCAATAATCAACCTCAACGGCTATATAATCGTCTTCATGTTCAGCGCCCTTTTGCTGATGATCCGCTTCAACTTGCTTATCAAAGAGGAGCGGTGGCAGCGCGAGAGGGTTAACTACTCGCCGGGACTTACCTGGGCATTCCTGTGGGCTGGAAGCGCCATCTCAATAGTGCTTGCTTCCGCCATGTGGTTCGTACCGGCTACCGCTGTGAACGGCACCCTCAACAACATGTGGGAGCGGGTGAACAAGCCCTGGGTAGATTTGCAAGACAGTATGAGCAGGCTCTGGGCGCGTGTGGATGGCAACCAGTCAGTAGGAGGATATTCCTCCTTCAAGGACAGCTTCACGATGGGAGGTTCGCTCAACCTATCTAACACCCCGGCAATGATCGTTAAGTCGAGCCAGCCTCTATACTGGCGTGCAAACACCTACGACCAGTACAACGGCCAGGGTTGGGATAATACAGCTAAAAGCACCTTTCACGTATCCAACTTGAACCCCATGCTTGCGCTTGAAGCGAACCAGCAGCTTATTTCAGCGGACACCGCGCGCAAAGAAGTCAGCTACACGGTGCAGCTTCTTAGCCCTAAAGAGGACAATGTATTCGCATCGCTGCGCCCCCTTCGCCTTGATATCGCCACCAGGCTCGAAGTGTCCTGGCGAACACTCAACGAGCAGTACTCGATTGACCAGATCTGCCCCCAGGAGGGGGGTTGTACCACAGAGTCTGTGCCCCTTGAGCTACGACTGCTTGTGGGACAGCTACACCAGGCAGAGGAAGAGCTGAGAGCGAGCGCCGGAGCTATCACGCCCGCAGCAAGCCCAGCGGAGACCCTCTATTCTACTTCCAAAGGCGCTGACATACGACAACAGGTAGACGACCTGTCGAAGCGTGGCGTCAACGTCGTGCTTCGTGGTGCCTCAGCGCCCAACTATGATGTTACATTACTTGCTACAGGCGAAGTGCCTGTCTACGATGACATCACGGCGATACGCGCCACCAGCCCGCTGCCCAGAAACTCGCAGTACTCAGCTGTATCGCTAGTCTCTAATGCCACACCGGACCAGTTACGCGCTGCCGGAACTGCATACGAAACATGGGTCACCGACCGGTACCTGTCGCGCCCTGCTACCTTGCCACAACGCGTCCAGGACCTTGCTCAGAGTATTGTAGACAGCGCGAACGCTACCAATCCTTACGATGAGGGAAAGGCAATCGAGAGCTATCTGCGCACAACCTATGCCTACAACACTAACATCGGCCAGCCCCCGTCGGGCGTGGACCTCCTTGACTGGTTCCTCTTCACCAAAAAAGAGGGTTACTGCGAGTATTACGCAGGAGCGATGACGATGATGATGCGTAGCCTCGGCATACCGACTCGCCTCGCCAGCGGCTATGCCCCGGGTAGCTACGACGCAAAAACAGGCGCGTACATAGTCAGAGAGTCATCGGCGCACGCCTGGCCCGAAGTCTACTTTCCCGGATACGGCTGGATTCAGTTTGAGCCGACGCCTTCTCAGGCCGTCATAACAACAGAAGTACAGGGCACACCGGCCCCTGCGGTTCCTACCCCTGATCTGACGCCTGCCGCCACACCAAGCCCCAACACGCCTCGTGATCAGGGCTTGTCGGGGGCTATCAAGCCGGCTAACAATGGCGGTTCTGGCCCATTGAGTGGAGTTCCCTTTGGCATTATCGGCAGCCTTGTGGCCCTTGCCGCCATTCTCGTGGCTCTCACCCTATGGGCACCGGTTCCCTGGCGTAAAAGGCGCTCTGCCGCTGCGGCAGGCTTTTACTATGGCAAGATGCTCTGGTGGGCGCGTCTCCTGAGGATAAGCCCCGCCGTGTATCAGACGCCTTACGAGTTCAGCGAATCCCTTGCGCGAGAGGTGCCCGGCACTTCGCTCTTTACACGCACTATCGCGCGAGCCTATGTGCGCGAACGTTTTGGCCGTGGAATGCTACAGCCTGATGAAAAAACTTCAGCTTATCGGGCCTGGGCATCGCTACGAGGCAGGCTGCTGCGAACAATGCCTGCCCGCCAATTCGGGAGGGTACGGTTCCGCTCCCGCCGCAGGCGGAATTATGAGCTATGAGTTACGGACAGCTGATGCGTCGTTCCCTGATGGCGAAGTAATTGGTCAACGGTAGTTCCTCCGGTAAGGTGCGTACGCAGCCCGCTACCGTAGTTAAGCGACGGCGGCCCGCGGCTCGTCTAAGCCCCACGCCCGCCGCTCCGCAGAAAGATGATCTGCCAGTTACGGGTTGTGCTAATATAACTCGCAGTTCACCATCTGCGGCTCGTCCTTTCGCGAAGCGGTGGGGCGTGGGGCGTGTCGTACGCTGGGCGCTTGGAGTGGCGCTGCTTCTTGTCCTTGCCTATGCCGGCTGGGTTGGCTATTCGTTCGCGCAGATGCAGTCGCGTATCTTCGTGGCGCTGCCTCCGACCCCCACCCCGCGTGCTGTTCAGGTGGCTACAGCCGGTGCGAATGGCACATCAGTTGCGGGGGCCGTGCCGTCTCCGACTACTAACCCTTTGCGTTACTTGCCGAAAGGCCGGACCAACATCCTGGTGATGGGCACCGACAAGCGGCCCAACGACCCTGAGCACTACGCGCGCAGCGATACAATGCTTCTGGTGAACATTGACACGATCTCGTCAACCGTTCGTGTGATGAGTATACCTCGTGACCTGATAGTAGACATCCCCGGTTACGGCAAGAACAAGGTCAACGCCGCCTATCTCTTTGGCGAGTACTACCAGGAGCCTGGTGGTGGGCAAGCGCTGGCGGTGCGCACAGTCAGCCAGTTCTTCAATGTGCCTATTGATTATTATGCCACCATCAACTTCCAGGGTTTCCAAAAGGTGGTGGACACGGTGGGGGGTATTGACATAAATGTCCCCTACTCGATTGACGATTACCAGTATCCCAGCGACGAGGAGGGAGACCTTTACGGGGTAATATACGTCCATTTCGATGCGGGAATGCAGCATATGGACGGCAAACAGGCGTTGCGTTACGCGCGCACTCGCCACGCTGACAACGACTTTATGCGCAGCAAGCGCCAGCTACAGATAATCACCGCACTGCGCCAGAAAGCAACATCGCTCAACCTGCTTCCTTCTCTACCATCTCTGATGGACCAGTTCGGCGGCATGGTGGAGACGAACCTTCCCTTCGACCAGCAGTTGGCATATGGACAGCTTCTTTACGGCATACAGCCTTCTGCTATCATCACATCTTCGATAGATAGCGCCATGATCACAGCCGCTACTTTGCCTGACGGCTCGGAGGGGCTGAAGCTGGATTGGAATGTCGCAGAGCCTATGCTAAATAGCTTCTTTGGCGCAGCCAAAGCAGTTGTTTCTCCCCTGGAATCGTCCACCGCAGGCGATAGCGGCTCGCCCTCTCAGGGAAGCGGGTCAAGTAGCGGTAGCAGCAGCGCCAAGCCTGCCGTGCAATCCTCCCCAACGTCACTCTCTAAAGCACGCTCTACACCCACAAAAAGGGCTGCGCCCACCACAACTTCAACGCCCTGAACCTTATGGCAATATTCATGCATCTTTTCTTGACGACGTGCCTGCCTGATGGTAATATCAGGGAGAGTGCGAAAACTCTCACAGCCTTGTGTTGCAACTCACCCTTCACCTTCAGGAATCACAAGCTACGAATCGCTAATCATCGTCACCCTTAGCTCGTAACTCGTAACTTGTGATTTCGCCCAAGTTATGGCGCGATCTATTACAAAGGCCTCTGCTAAAACTCTCAGCCGCGCTGTGCCTCACCCCGCCGGGCCTCACGCTGCTGATGAGATTCGCAAGCGTCCTGGCCGCGATCCTATAGAGGTAATCTGGTCGCTCTTTTGCTCGGTGCGCTTCGCTGTCGTCCTTAACCTCGCGCTCGCCCTGGCATCTATGATTGGCACAGTAGTGCCCCAGATGCAGCCAGGCATACAGAGCTTCGACGTTGAGTTGAGCCAGTTCCTCAGCGGCGCAAAAGGCAGATATGGTGATTTCTCGGGTCTGCTTTACTGGGCAGGCTTCTACGACCTCTATAACTCGCTATGGTTCAGGCTGCTTGTGGTGACGGTGGTCTTCAGCATCGTGATGTGTACCCTCAACCGATGGCAGCCGATAATGCGCCTGGTCCGCAATCCTGCGGTGCGAGCGAGCGATAGCTTCATCACTGGGCTTACCGAGAAGGCGCACTTTAGAGGTGTACCCACTGACATGCAAGGCGCAGAAGCTGCGCTGCGGTCGGCCCTTCGCAAGAGCCGCTATCGTCTGCTGACAGATGTCGCAGCCGACGGCGCTACCATCTTCATCTATGCAGACCGAGACCGCTGGTCCAAGCTAGTCACCTTCGTGAGCCACGCAGCCCTTGTGCTGCTGATCCTCACCGCGGCAGGGTTGGCCCAGGCGGGCTGGCGTGAGCAATCTGTACCCTTTTACCCCGGCAAGGCAGTCAATGTCGGGCATGGCACTGACTTCACCGTGCGCAACAACAACTTCTGGATTGATTACTATCCTGATGGCACTACAATCAAGGAGTACAAAGAGAACCTATCTGTGATCGAGGGCGGTCAAGAAGTGCTGACCAGGACAATCACCGTCAATGAGCCACTGCGTTACAAGGGCGTGAGCTTCTTTCTGGTAAGCTACCAGCCTGTGCTATACGCTACCGTGACAGACAGCATCGGGACGCAACTCCCTCTACGCCGTATAGGTGCGAGCGGCCTGATCACCGACACGACCTCTACCGCTCAGGCGCTCCTCGATTTTCAGTTCACCAGCAGCGACAACCTGCCCATGGACCTGGTCCAACTGCCGCTCAAAGACCATACTCTTACCCTTCAGCTAACTTATTACCAGGATGTCACGCGGGCGGCCAAAGAGAACCCACCTGTCTACCTGCTCGGATACCTCGACGAGAACTTTGATAAGCCGATCTACGACGCCTTCATTCCAAAGGTCGGGCCGCTTCAACTGCCGGGGTACGAGCAGTATAACTTCACCTTCACTAAAGACACAGCTGCGGTAATGGAGATAGCCAAAGACCCTGGGCTTGAGGTTGTTGGCTTGTGGTTCGTGATTATGACTGCGGGTTTCACAATCTCGCTCTACACTACTTTTACTCGCTGTTGGGCAAAAATCACTCTGGACGAGGAGAATCCAGGCGCGGTGAATGTCGTGGTAGGTGGTCTGGCAGAAAAGAACAAGGTAAGCTTCGAGCGAGACTTCGAGAAAACGGCGATAAGGATACGAGACGCGCTCGGCAAAGCTGTTGTCGCAGGCGGCGCGACTTCAACGAGCAATGTGCATAACGAGGTAGAGGCTGCCACGTAGAGTGGCGAGGCGTGAAACGCACCGCGTATTGCGTTATAAACGTGGAGAGATAATCCCTTTGCTGAGAGTGGCGGGGGCCTTTACGCTAGATCGGGAGTAAAACTGTGGGTTTTGCGTCAGCTAGTCTGGGTTTCAACGAACCAACGCTAACATCGCTGGCATACATCTGCTATTTGCTGGCGTTTCTCTGCTACTCAACGCACCTGCTTACGAAGGGAAGCAGCGTTGTGGCAGTAAGTCGCCGCGGGAGCAGGCTGGCGGGGGCAGGGGCGGGCGGTGGCGAGGTTGATGTGGCGATCTCTGATGACGCCGAGCGGCCTCCATTTTCTACATCTATTCTCTTTGGGAGAGCGGGCGCGGGGTTGCTCTTTCTGGCGTGGGCGTCGCTCACAGCCGCGATCATTCTGCGCTGGATAGAGATCGGGCATTATCCCACCGTTACTCTCTACGAAATCACCACGATGCTCGTCTGGGGCACAACCACGATCTCCCTCATCCTCTTTGAGGGAGCATTGAGAACGCACGCGCCGGGTGCATTTGTGGCGCTGCTGCTATTCTGCTTGCAGTCGTACGCCCTCTGGTTCATTCCAGCCGACCTGAAGCGCCCTGTCCCTCTCGTGCCCGCGTTACGCTCGTACTGGTTTGTGATCCATGTTTCGATAGCTATCATCTCATACAGCGCCTTTGCTACGGCTGCCGGGGCCGGCTTAACCCTCCTCGGCAAGCAATATCTCAAAGGCAGGGTCTCCTCTGCCCTGCCCTCTTCTGCTGCAATCGAGGAGTTTATGTTCCGTGCCGTGGCTGTAGGCTTTCCATTTATGACCCTTGTGCTGATAACGGGGGCGATCTGGGCTAATGAAGCATGGACAAAAGCTTGGAGTTGGGACCCTAAGGAAGTGTGGGCGCTGGTAACGTGGCTCACCTACGCTGCCTACTTGCATGTGCGTGTGCAGCGCGGGGTGCGTGGCGTTACGATGGCCTGGCTTTCGCTTGGCGGTTTCGTGGTGGTGCTCATCACCTTCCTGGGGGTCAATTACCTTGTTGAGTGGTTCGGCGGCACCTCAATGCACACCTATGCCGTTGATAACAACAATGGCGCGCCTCCCGGCATCGGAGTGGCCGGGGTAGCTGTGATCCTCTTCCTTTGCGCCATGCTGGGCCTGGCTTTATTCAGCTGGCTGCGAATAAAGTTCCCCCGCTCCAAATCGCCCAGGAAAGCCAGGCGCTAGGGATTGGGGTTCACAGATAGATCAGCTCGCGAGGAGCTACGTCCGCATTTCTGGGCGGGCGTGCTTCTACTTGTTACAGGCCATATTCTGATTTTCGCCCGTACGCCCGCGGGCGGCTTCGTGCGGCCATTCTCCGATTACTGGTTCGCGGCAGTATGGTTCGGCTATATCTTCGCGCTGGATGCGCTGCTTTACAGGCGCGACGGGCGCTCGTTGTTTGTCAGCAAGCGCCGCGTCTTTCTCGCCATGCTTCCCCTCTCGGCGGCGATGTGGTGGGGCTTTGAATGGGTGAACGGCTTTGTGCAGAACTGGCACTATCTCCGCCCCTACGATATCCCCGACTGGTACGCCAATCTTATTTCATACCTTTTTTTCAGCACAGTTATACCTGCTCTCTGGGAAACTGCTGACTGGGTAGGGGGCTGGCGTTTGGTTCGTGATATGCGCCGGGGCAAAGCCTTTCAGGTAAGCAAGCCTGCGCTGGTGGGGCTCATCTGCCTGGGCGTGGCTTTCTTTATACTGCCTGTGGTTGCCCCCAGCTATTTCTTTCCTTTGATCTGGGGCTTCCTCGCCCTCATTCTGGACGCGATCAACTGCTGGCGGGGGATGCCGTCTATACTTGCCTACTTATCAAAAGGCGATTGGCGCGTGCCTATCTCCTTCTACATAGGCGGCCAGATATGCGGGTTGCTCTGGGAGTTCTGGAACTACTGGGCGTTCCCCAAGTGGTATTACACTGTGCCTTACGTCGGCTTCCTCAAGGTTTTTGAGATGCCCTTGCTGGGGTATCTCGGTTATGGGCCGTTCGCCTGGGAGGTATTCGCCCTTTTCTGGTTTGTGGTTGGTTTGGTGCCGAACCGGCGTGGCGGGACGGTGAAGGTTTACGGTGCCAGCCCTGACGTTCAGCCAGGGCGATAAGGGGCACATAAAAAGGCTTACCAGTGACGGTAAGCCTTTCTTACTCCCGGTTGTCTTTGGCCCGGCGCGGGATTCAGGGCCTGGCAATATCCTCGGCAGCTACGCGGCGACGTGCCACTTCAGCTTGGTCTTTCGACGTATATCTTTCAGCGCATGACTGTTGCGGTAGATCGTGATAATCGTATCGTCATTCGACATGATCAGCACCACACCCTGTAACATCGGCAGGCGAGGCTCGACGCGGCGAAAACGCTCTACATCTCGTTTGCGAACGAAGTAGAAGAGGACACCTGTGCGGTGCTCGAGGACACCGTACCGGCGAACTAGCTCCAGATCGTCCGCAGATAAGTTGCTTTGCGCACTCCTTCGTTTCGCGTGCCTGCTTAGTTTCGCGCAAGTTGATAAGGTCATTGCCAGCTCCTTTCGCTCGCGAGGTGTGCACTCCTCGTTCGCCTCCCGCCCCGGTAATGGCATTGGAGCAACCGGACTGGCGCAAATATATCGCGGCGAGAGCGCGCTGTCAATTTGTGGAAAGAGTGTGGAAAGGGACTCGTGGGGCGTGAGACGTGCAGCGTAATGAGTATTGCCTATTGCGTAAGTTGAGGATAAAGATAATATGTCCTTAATCCCTCACGTTTCACCTTTCACCCTTCTTTGCAATATCAGCAGCTTGCGATACGTTTGTGCCACGTACAAGCTCATTGCGAATGAGAGCGCAAGGCCGAGCGGTCCATCTTTATATCCGCTGTAGTCAATGTAGCGGCGCTTGAACTCTCGAAGTGGCTGACCAATCAGACTGCGTAGTCGCGCCTCTCTCCCCGCGTTAAAGAGGGCGCGAGCCTCTAAAGCCGAATAAGCCCTCTGCTTCGCCAGAAACTGCGCCCAGTTATCGTAGTTGAAATGGATCAAGGGCGCGTGGAGTGTGCCAATGGGACCCTCTACTTCGGGCAGCTCGTGTACCTGGCGGGCTTGGTCGTAGCGACAGTGTGCTCGCTGTAAGAGCCTGATCTGGTAGTCAGGGTACCAGCCTGTGTGCCTCACTTCATGCTTGAAGAAGAAGTTGCGCCTCGGTACTCTGTAGGCTGCGCAACCTGGTTGGGCCAGCACAGCTGCTATCTCTGTGGCAAGGCGTGATGTGCACCGCTCATCAGCGTCTATAAATAGGACCCATCCGGTGCGCGCCTGGTCGAGGGCATAGTTGCGCTGCGCTGAGAAGTTGACAAACTCATGCGTCACCACCTTCTCGGCTACTCTTCTAGCAGCGCTGGCAGTTTCCTCATCGGCTTCGGCATCGAGCACGATCAGGGTTCGAGCGTTTGTTGCCGCGATGAGAGGCGCAAGGCTGCGAAAGCAGGGCACAAGGTGGGCGGCTTCGTGCCACGCGAGAGCTATGATGGTAAGTGCCTGGTTGCTCATCTATGGAATACCAGCCTCAGCACGGCTCGTGCGCGGCGGTTGCTCCTCCTGGCTTCTATGGGTGGAATACGCGCGCGCCTCGTTGCGAGCCATGTGAATGCCAGATCGCGTAACTGGGCAGTTGTCAGCAACGCTGAGAGAGCAAGCCGCGCCGGGAGTGAGTAGTACCTCTTGTAGATGTAGAGGCGCGAACGCCACAATTCTACGAACATCCTATCGGGCGCTTGCCGCGTACTTTGCCCCCCGATGTGAATCACCTGTGCGGCGGGCACTTGCCAGCACTGCCAGCCCGCGCGCGCGTAGCGTATCGCAAGGTCTATCTCTTCCGCATACATAAATAGCTCTTCGCTGAAGCCCCCCAGGGCTTTATACGCGCCTCGGTTCAGGAGCATACACGCGCCGAGTGGATGGTTGATCTTGAACGGCTTGCTTGCTACTTGTTCTTGCTGATACCTACCATTTAGCCACGAGTGGGCTATCCTTGCGCGTACACGGCCCGGCACGATCCCTGGTAAAGGAAAGAGGTCCAGAGCGGCCATTGCCAGCGTTGGGAAGCGAAAGGCGGCTTGTTGGGTTGTGCCGTCGGCGTTGAGCAGCCTGGGCGCAACTATGCCCGCGTGGGGGTGGCCGTTCGCGAAGCAGGCAAGCGTTTCCAGGCAGCCGGACTGCGGAATGGTGTCAGGATTCAAGACCAGCAGATGTTTGCCTCTAGCCGCCCGCAGGCCAGCGTTACTGGCGCGGCCATATCCGAGGTTCGCGCGCATCTCTATAAGCCTCACGCCTGGAAAGCTGCGGGCGACCTGCGCGCTCGCATCACGTGAGGCGTTATCTACTACGATAACTTCGACCTGTAGCTCACCGCTAACAGCAGGTGAGAACAGGGCCTGCAGGCACCGGCCAAGCATCTCACCTACATTCCAACTGACAACCACCACTGTGAGGTCAGGACTGCGCTCTTCTTCTTGAAGCGGAGCCGCGCTTGTGTTAGACTGAATCACAAGCTTAGTTTAGCATGGAGCTAATAGCGCATCAAGCAAGTAACCGCCTGCGGGGTACATTAGCCGCTACAGGCACGGCTTCTCGGCGCGCTATGCTGACCTCCTGTGAAAGGAACATACTCCCTACGCATGAATGTCGTTACTCATGAAGAATATTGGAAAACGCTCGTCAAGAAGGCCTCGCGCACTCAGCGGATAGGGATGATTTGCATACTTGTATCGTTCCTGATCTCACTCGTCGGTAGCTTTACCTCCGCGTACTTTCTTGTCTATCTTGCATACCCTTTTCTGATCATAGGTCTGCCATTCTGGGCTATGGGCCGCAATAACCAGAAGCGGATGGCGAACACCCCGCGTGCTGACCACCAACTGAACGCCGAGTTGAAGGGCCTCAACAATAAATACAGCTTTCACCACTTTGCCAGGCAGGGCGAACAGGTTATAGAGCACATGCTTATCACGCCCTCTGGTGTGGTCGTTATACAGACGAGTGATGCGATAGGGCCTGTAAGCTGCACAGGCTCGGAAAAAGGTGACCGCTGGAAGAGCCAGAGCAACCTCATAGACAAGTTCACAGGTGTAAAGCCCTCCATTGGCAATCCGAGTGCGAGCCTGAGCGCATCCATCCAGGCAGTACAGCAGCTACTCAGCGCGAGTGGTAAGCCTGCTGTGCCTGTCAAAGGTCTGATCGTCTTTACGCGCAACCCTGAGCTTGAGCTTCAGAGCTGCTCCTTCCCGGCGATACCGTTAAACGAAACTAGGGAAACGGTCAAGGAGTTGCAGTACGACATGGACGCTGCCCGCGAATCCGGCCTTGATATAAGCGCCATCCTCACCAGCGAAGACCGCCGCAAGCTCAACATAGCGCTCGGACCTCAGCCTTCTGCCGTTGCGCCAAAGGCAGCCCCTGCGCGGCGCTAGCCTTTGCCGATTATGATACCTTCTCCTCCACATAATTTACAGGCAGAGCCGTCCGGCTGGCCGGTCATCGGCCATGAGCGCGCTATTCACATGCTAAGTAGCTCCTTGCGCTCTAATCGGCTCTCTCACGCCTTTCTTTTCACGGGGCCGGAGGGGATCGGCAAGAGAACGCTGGCGATGGCCTTTGCTATGACCCTCAATTGCCAGTCTGAACCGCCCGCCGGGCAAATCTGGCCTTCAGCGCCCTGCGGTCTTTGCTCGTCTTGCAGCCGTATTGCTCGCGGCACCCACCCCGATATTGTCGAGGTCAACCTGGAGAGCCAGGCGCGTGCTATTAGTGAGAGCGGCAAGGGTAAGGGAGTGCCTGCTAAAGAGCTAAAGATTGACATAATACGCGAGATGCAGCAAAACGTCGGCCTCAGCCCACACTCAGGCAGGTGGAAGGTGTACATCATCGGGGATGCGGATTGGATGAACGAAGAGGCATCGAACGCCTTACTCAAGACCCTGGAAGAGCCACCGGGCCATAGCATCCTGATATTGCTGGCCGATGATGAAGGCTCGGTGCTGCCGACCATTTCCTCGCGCTGCATGCAAGTACCGCTCAGAGATCTGCCGAAATCTCTGTTAGCATCGAGACTTACGGCAGATTGGGGAGTTGAAGATGAGCAGGCGGTGACGTTGGCTGCTTTGTCGGGGGGGCGGCTAGGCTACGCTGTGCGGCTGCACTCGGAACGAGACGCGTTTGCCAGGCGGCGGGGAGCGCTGGAGGAGATTGCGCTTTTGTCCAGCGCGCCGATTGTTGACAGGATCAATACCGCGACCCGTTATGCCAAGCTTTTTACAGATGCACGTTCTGACCTGTATGCCATCCTCGACACATGGGAGAGCTGGTGGCGCGATGTGATGGTCGTGAAAGCCGCCGCACCCGAGCTTGCGATGAGCATAGATCAGCTGACAACGCTGCAATCACTCGCGGGCAAAGTGACGCTCAAACAAGCTTCGGAGGCTGTCGCCCTGATCCAGCGGACACGCCAGCAGCTACTGGAGAATGTCAACCCCCGCCTTGCCCTGGAGTCACTGGCGCTGAACCTTCCCTGAGCTTACTCTTTCTCAGCTTTCAGCCTGGAGAGGAAGCGTTCGATGCGCGTCAGCGCTTCCTCTATATTGGGGAGCGATGTGGCATAGGAAGCGCGCACGTGGCCTGCGCCCGACGCGCCGAAGGCTGAGCCTGGCACCACCGCCACTTTCTCCTCCGCCAGCAAGCGCTCGCAGAATGCTTCATCTGAGAGGCCGGTGGATTCTATTGATGGGAAGGCGTAGAAAGCGCCCCGAGGCTCAAAGCAGTGCAGCCCCAGCCTGTTGAAGCCGTCCACTATCACGCGCCGGCGGCGATCATACTCTTCGCGCATAGCCTCCACATAAGGCTCTCCCGACTTTAACGCCTCGATCGCAGCTTCCTGTCCCGTCGTGGGGGCCGACATGATCATGTACTGGTGGATTTTCCTCATCGTAGCGAGTATGGCAGGCGGCGCTGCCGCATAGCCGATGCGCCACCCGGTCATCGCGTAGGACTTGGAGAAACCACCGAGCAAAATAGTGCGCTCCTTCATACCTGGGAGCGACGCGAAGCAAGTGTGCTCGATGCCGTAGACCAGACGGTCGTATATTTCGTCAGAAATAACCACAAGGCTGTGCGCTGCTGCCCATTCAGCGATCTCCGCAAGTCTGGAACGCTCCAGGACCGCTCCTGTAGGGTTGTTGGGGTATCCGAGCAGTAACGCCTTGCTGTGGCGCGTACGAGCCTTCTCAAGGTCATCTACTGTGACTTGAAAGCTCTGCGTGACATAGGTGGGCGCCGCCACCGGCTTGCCGCCCGCGAAGATAACCGACGGCTGGTAGGCCACGAAGCAAGGCTCAGGTACAATCACCTCGTCGCCAGGCTCCATGACTGCCATGAGCGCAAGCCCCAATGCCTCACTTACGCCAACAGTCACCAGCAGTTCATTTTCTGCGCTGTAGCTGACGTTGTACAGCTTCTCTATCTGGTGCGCCAACAACTGGCGCAGCTCAAGGATGCCTGAGTTAGAAGTGTAGCTTGTGTGGCCCGCCTCAAGCGACTTTACACCTGCTCGCACAATAGGCTCAGGCGTCACAAAGTCAGGCTCGCCGATGCCCAGGGAGATAACGTCCTTCATGGTGGCGACAATATCAAAGAACTTGCGTATGCCGGATGGCGGCACCGCCTTTATCCGTTCAGAGACGAACTCCTCGCCTGTTGCGTGCGCTGCTGAAGCTGCTGTGTCAGTAGCCATTGTCTCTGCTCCTTATTGTGCTGTCGCTCCTTCTCTGTATTGCGAAGGCGATCACATGCGAGTTTATCGTGAGGATTGAGTGATTAGAAAGCTGTTTCACAATACTGCTTTTAGCGGGATGCGCCACTCGCTTCCCACCTTCTTGCCCGATATTTTGCCCTGGCCCAGGAGCCTGCGTACTTCTTTGGGCTTGTATCCCAACAGTTTGGAGGCTTGTGACACAGAGAGTAGAGGCCTGTACAGATCTATAACCTCTGTTTCGGGAAAGGTCGCCAGCACCGAGTCGAGCGTATTATACCTCTCTGCTGCGTTGGCGATGGCGATAGGATCGCGCACCGCCAACGCTTCGTAGCGCTCGCGGTCCAGCATCAAGCGAATATCCGCTGCGCTCATATGGTTGGTATGTACGCTCAACTGGGGCAACCCTCTCACTGCGCCTACCTAAGACCTGCGGCGCTGGATCTCACTCAATTATATCATCCTCTACACTCGCAATCCAGCAGACTGTTTCCTGCAAGAGTTCAGAATAAGGGTGTGGCAATCTTCAAGGGGTAGCGTTCACCTACCTTCACCCCCAACGCACCCTCACCCCTATTCTGAACAGTTACTGTTTCCTCATTCGAGCTTTATAAGGGTGCGAATGATGCCCGCGCGGTCGCTTCTGACTTCTATTTCGGCTTCGAGGCCAGGTGAGGCTCGCACTATCCATTCCAGCCGCGCCTCATTATCCGTCAGATTTGAGGAGCCGTAGAAGCCCCGCCAAATCTTGTTGCTACGCCCTTCCAGCTGATCTACCTCCTGCTCGCGCTTGCCTCCTCTCAGTACTGCACCGGGTGGTAGAGTGAGGCGCACGGAGATAGGGCGCACGATTTTACGCTCATGGGCGCGTTTGCTTGTGTAGCTCGGCAGAAAGCCTTTGTTAGCCACTATTGCTGTTATTTTGTAAATGCCTTCTGCTTCCTTTTCGACCTGTCTACTGCGAAACTCCAGGCAAGGTGACATGAGGGCATGTGCCAGGGTAAAGCTGCTGTGCTGCTCACAGATTCCGGGGAGGTAATGGGCAGGGGCGTTAGTCCAGTAGTTTTTCAGATCCCAGCCGCCTATCTCCAGCGCGCCCAGCTGCGGGTGTGTGAAAGGCCGCCAGGGTGTGAAGCCTTTGCCTTCCAGTTCCTCGTCGTTCCAGCGCATCAGCTTGAGGTCATCCTCCTCCGGGTGATGTCTCGCCCAATCTATATGTTTCAGGGGGTCTAACTCGATGCCTGCCGCCTTTATCGGATCCCATAGCTCGGTGGTAAAGCCGAACCAGCCGTAGAAATCGAAGAGGTAATCGTCCTGTGCGCCGTGCATCGGCTCCTTGGGGTCGTATGCGAAGCCGTGGTAGACTGAAACACAGGGATAGCCTGTCAACTCGGTGCCTCGCTCGCCTATCATCTTGAATATATCGAGGTCGTGGGTGGCGAAGTGGTCATCGGGGTGGGTCGAGTAGGGGCGTAAGATGAGGCCGGCATAGGTGTGGTAGGTTAGAAAGCCGTTGATGTTACGGTGGGCGGCCCAGAACTCGGCCTGAGTGCGGGTTTCAGGCTCAGAGAATGGGTAGTCGCCTGCACCTCGCTGCTGGCCTTCCGGTGCCCAGTCATAAGGGAAGTTGCGGTTCAGGTCTAGCCCTTCGCGTGGCGGAGCCATCTTTATCTGGTGCCCGTCCCAATCGTTGATAACTCCCTCCGTAATGAGGTGATAGTATTTACCGCCTCTTTCGTCCGGCTCTCGCCGCAGCATCACGCGGGAGTCTTGCTCCGACATTTTCCAGTTACCGTTCGGATTCTCTATACGCATCTGGAGTATCTTGCCATCGCCGTCCACATCCTCGGGGTACAGTCCCTCACGATCCTCTGTGTAGGGGTACCGTCTCGTAGAGGAGCGTAAGGCGTGGGGCGAGGTGAGGTACTTCTCTGCGCCGTCTACGGAAATGCGGGGCAGTATGTATATGACGTAGTCGTCCAGCAGAGCGGTAATACGAGGGTCCTTGCCGTATTCGGAGGCATAGCGATAGATAGTGTATAGGGCAACAACTGAGCCTGTGACTTCCCCTGCGTGTATATTTGCGTCTATCCAGTAGGCGGGCTTCTCAATATCTGCTCCGGTAGCCTTGTTTGTAACTGTAGCAAGGAGGATGTCGCGGCCTTCGTGTGAGCGCCCAACTGTGGATATAGAAACCAGGTCGGGAAATTCACCGGCCGTCGCTTCGAGGAACGTCTTGAGCTTGGCATACGGATAGAAGTGTGAAAAATCAATCTGTGGCATAAGATGCTGTTTCCTTTCTGTGGGGATTGTGCAAGCCTATTATAAGAGGATAATTGCAGCGTCCAAAGAGCTCACCTTACGCAGGTTGGCGCAAAGCAACTCTATTGCGTGATCTCTGTTCAACGAAAGCGCAGGCACTGCCCAGTGTCATTCTGAGCGTAGCGGAGAATCTAGAACAGCTGACATAGTACGAAGCATAGCTCTTTACATTCTTCACTCCGTTCAGGATGACAACATCGGGACGGCACATCGCAAGCTGGCTTTGACAAAGCCCTGGTTGTCCGACGCTCATTGCCGGTATTGCTGAGCCGTGATATTATGTTATACATTATTTGAGCCATTGGGCAGCGGCTGTGGTGGCAGATGTTCAGTCTGTGCTGCGGTATGTCTACTGATCCCCATGATGCGGTACGTGACCAAGATGCACAAGTAGAGCATCTCTTCGGCGCGGTACATTGTGCTACTTTGGCCCGCAGACCGTCCATTGTCCTACACTGCAACAAAAAGCCAACGGTAAGAGAAGGATGATCTTGAAAGAGATGGCTGCCCTGAAGATCGGCGTGCTGACATTCCACCGCTGTATTAACTACGGCTCATACTGGCAGGCTCGCTGCCTGGTGGGGGCGTTGCGAGAGTACGGGCATGATGCCGTTCTCCTTGACCACTACTCTCGCCGGGTTAACCTAGCCGAATGGAAGTGCGCTCTCCGCCCGGTTCTACCCACACCTGCGCCTGAGTCCGATTATCGCCTATACAGTCGCAAAACACGCAACTTCTTTCGCGCCTTTGCCGCGCTCCCCTCTTCCCCACCTTTCGCCCTGGAGAACCCCACCGAGATGGAGAGCTACGATCTGGTCGTAGTCGGCAGTGACGAGGTTTGGAACTTGAGGCACCCATGGTATAGTGGGTATAGTGGTTGCTCTCTCTTCTTTGGAGATCGCCTCCGGGCGGCGCGCCTGATTTCTTATGCGGCCAGCTTTGGCAGTTATCCGGCATCAGCAGGGCTGGAACCGTTCTGGGCAGATTTGCTACGCAACTTTGAGCTGATTTCTGTGCGCGATGAGAACTCGCAGAGCATCATTAGAAGTGCGCTGGGCCGCGAGCCTGATCTGGTGCTCGATCCTTGCCTCCAGTTTCTTCCGGTGCCTCAAGGAGCGGAGCCGGAGATGCGAGAGCCATACATAGCCGTCTATGGACACAACTTCAGTGGGTGGTTCAGCAGAGAGGTGCAGCGATGGGCCAGGTCACAAGGTTACAGGTTGGTGAGTATAGGCTACCGCAACGATTGGGCCGACGAACAGTGGATTACCGCCGGCCCCGATGACTTCGCGCACTTCATGGCCCGCGCGGAGGCGGTTGCTACCAACTTCTTCCACGGCTGCATCTTTGCCCTCCGCAATGAAAAGCCTTTTGTTTGCGAGAACTCCTCCTACCGGTCCATCAAGGTTCGCGACCTCATGGCGACAGTTGGGGGTGAGCAACACCTCTTCTCGGAGGGCGCATCTCCTTCTATCTATAATGCTCGCTTGAGCGAGCCGCTGGGAACCACAATCCTCCAGAGAATTAATTGCCTGCGCCAGAGATCGAAGGCGTACCTTGATAAAGCGCTGGCCTGATGCTATGACAACACCCACTTCCAGGATGATCATCCCCCTCAGCCCCCGCGACATCGTGCGCTCCGGGCTGTGCATCGGCTGTGGTAGTTGTGTGGCTCAGGCGGCGGAACCAGGCTCGCAGATGAAGTTGAACCTGTACGGCCAGCTACAGCCCGCAGCTTCGGCGGCGTGGCTGCGTGGTCGTTCCGAGAGTTTTGCGCGGACATGCCCTTTTTCACCCGCCGCAACGAACGAAACGCAGTTGGCGGCGGCGCTCTATCCCGATGCCGAGCAGAGCGACTTGCTCATAGGTCGCTTTCGGACAGCCTACGTTGGCTACGTGGCTGAGGAGCCATTTCGCGAAGATGGTAGTTCAGGCGGTATGGTTACCTGGGCGGCGACAGAGTTGCTGCGCAAAGGGCTGGTTGACGGCGTGGCTCACGTGGTGGCGAGCAATAATCCCCGGAGCGACGGCAAATTCTTTCGTTATCGGATATCCCGCACCGAAGAAGAAGTGCGCGCCGGGGCAAAGTCTCGCTACTATCCTGTTGAGCTGTCAGAAGTGATCAGAACTATTCGCGCGGTTGCAGGTCGCTACGCTGTGGTGGGCATCCCATGCTTCATCAAGGCCGTTCACCTCTTGCGGCAGGAAGACCCGGTGATCCATGAGCGCGTTGCCTTCACCCTCGGTTTGTTCTGCGGCCACATGAAAAGCGCTCGCCTGATAGAGAGCTTTGCCTGGCAGATGGGTGTATCAGTTGGAGATATTCAGCGTGTCGATTACCGCCTGAAAGACCCCAGCCGCCCCGCAAGCTGGTACACGGCCCATTTTACTTTGCGCGATGGCCGCACTGTGCAGCAGGAGTGGTCTCGTCTTGCGGAGGGCGATTGGGGGTCGGGCTTCTTCCAGCACTCGGCGTGCAACTTCTGTGATGATGTTGTGGCTGAGACGGCAGATATCTCCTTTGGAGACGCCTGGGTTGAGCCGTATTCCTCCGACGGGCGAGGCACAAACGTGGTTATAGTTCGCTCGCCGGTGCTGGCGACGCTGGTGGCGCGCGCTATCAGCGAAGGCCGCCTTACGTTGAGGCCCGTTGACGAAAAGTTTGTGGAGCAGACCCAGGCTGCCGGCTTCCGTCAGCGCCGTGAGGGCCTTGCATACAGGCTTACCTGGCATCGCTTCGGGGTGCAACCCCTCAAGCGTGTCAGACCGGATGCCAAGACGCTCTCCTTCCGGCGCAAGCTGATCTACCGGATGAGGAGCACGATCAGCGCCTGGAGCCACAGGTTGTTCCTGGTGGCTCGGATAACGGGCAGGCAGGACCTCTACGTGCGCTGGGCCAACGGCGCGGTGACGCTCTACCACGGCCTGGCCTACTCGCGCGGCAAGATCGGCGCAATAGTAGAACGGTTAGGGCTGCATTCCTGACAGGCGGAGTTATCCCTCATTCCCCCTGTGCGCCGCTCCAGCGATCTGCCTTAGCGAGGGAGCGGTTCCCGGCCAGAGCGACAGCAAGGCCGCCTGTGGGTGCATCAACGAAGCGCACCGACTGGACGCCACAACTCAGGCGCGTGTCAACTCCTCAAGAAGCTCTTCTGCTGCTCTGAGAGTGGCGTTAACCTCCTCTTTGCCGTGCTGTGTGGAGACGAATGCCGATTCGAACTGTGATGGGGCCAGATATATGCCACGCGATAGCATACCGTGAAAGAAGCTCGCATACAGACCGGCGTTGGCTTTTCTGGCTTCTATGTAGTTAGTGACAGGCTCTTCGGTGAAGAAGAAACCCCACATGCTGCCTGCTGACGTTGCGCGCAGAGGAACGCCGAGCCGCTGCGCCGCAGAGCCGAAGCCGCCAGCCAGCGAGTTTGCGCTTTGTGCCAGCTGCTCGTATACACCTGGTCGAGTTAACTGGCGCAGTGTGGCTATCCCTGCCGACATTGCGAGCGGATTGCCTGAGAGGGTCCCCGCCTGGTACATCGCCCCTGCTGGGGCAACGTGCCCCATGATCTCCGCGCTGCCTCCGTAAGCAGCCACAGGTAAGCCGCCGCCTATGACTTTGCCGAGGCAGGTCAGGTCGGGCGTGACGCCGAAGAGCGCCTGCGCTCCTCCATGCGCTACCCTGAAACCCGTCATTACTTCGTCGAAGATCAGCAAGGCTCTGTGCTCAAAGGTAAGCTGTCGCAATCCTTCTAAAAAGCCAGGATCAGGAAGCACCAACCCCATATTACCCGCCACCGGCTCCACTATAACGGCAGCCACGCTGCCGCTGTGCGCTTCAAGCGCTTCTCGCACCGCTTCGAGATCGTTGTATGGGGCGCTGAGAGTGTCGGCGGTCGTGCCTGGTGTGACCCCTGGGCTGTTGGGCAGGCCGAGCGTAGCCACACCTGAGCCTGCCTGCACCAGCAGAGAGTCTACGTGGCCGTGGTAGCACCCCGCAAACTTGACCACTTTGCGCTTGCCTGTGTATGCACGCGCCAGCCGCAGCGCGCTCATTGTAGCCTCTGTGCCCGATGAGACAAAGCGCACCATCTCGATGGAAGAGACTGCCTCCACGATGAGAGTGGCTAACTCGTTTTCAAGCTCGGTGGGCGCACCGAACGATGTGCCTTTGCTCGCTTGCTCGGTGATAGCCTGCACGACAGCAGGGTCGGCGTGCCCCAGGATGAGCGGCCCCCAGGAGAGAACATAGTCTATGTAGCGGTTGCCGTCCACATCGTAGAGGTAAGGCCCTTCACCCCGCTCAATAAAGGGTGGCACGCCACCGACCGCACGAAAGGCGCGCACAGGGCTGTTGACGCCGCCCGGCATCAACCTTTGCGCTTTCGCAAATAGGAGCGTGGAGCGCTCGGTTCGCGCCTCTGTCATATAGCTAGGTTCCTTCTTTGAGCCAGCGTGCGGCTTCTTTGGCATAGTAGGTGATGATCATGTCTGCACCTGCACGCTTGATCGCTACCAGGCTCTCGATAGCCGCCCGCCGCTCGTCTATCCAGCCGTTCATCCCCGCAGCCTTGAGCATGGCGTACTCTCCACTCACCTGGTACGCTGCCAGCGGCAGGTCGTAGCGGTCGCGCACTTCGCGGATTATATCAAGGTAGGGAGTGGCCGGTTTCACCATCAGCATGTCGGCTCCCTCCTCTACATCCAGGGCAACCTCGCGCATAGCCTCGCGCCTGTTGGCCGGGTCCATCTGATAAGCGCGGCGGTCGCCAAATTGCGGAGCCGACTCTGCCGCCTCCCGAAACGGACCGTAGAAGGCCGAGGCGAACTTGGCGGCGTAGGCGAGCACAGGCACCTGGTCGTGCCCCGCTACGTCAAGCCTTGCGCGGATGGCAGCTACCTGCCCGTCCATCATGGCGCTGGGGGCGACGATATCTGCTCCCGCGTCAGCGAACGACACCGCCGAGCGGGCAAGGAGGGGCAGTGTGTCATCGTTGATCACCTCACCTGCCTGGGAGAGCACCCCGCAGTGTCCATGGTCCGTATATTCGCAGAGGCAGACGTCAGCGATGACTATTGTACCGGGTGATTGCCTCTTGATAGCTTCTATCGCGCGCTGCACAGGGCCGTGCCCGCTCCACGACAGGCTGCCCGTAGCGTCCTTCTCGTCAGGAATGCCGAAGAGCAAGACCGCAGGTATGCCGAGCGAGATGATCTCCTCAAGCTCAGGCGCAAGCATATCTACCGAGCGCTGTGCCTGCCCAGGCATCGAGCTAATTGTGTTGACCGCGCCCTCGCCCTCTACCACAAAAAGGGGGTAGATGAAATCGTCCGCCGACAGCGTAGTCTCGCGCACCATCCTCCTGAGAGAGGCGCTGCGCCTCAATCTGCGAGGTCTGCTTGTGAGTGCGGATGCCTCGCCTGCTATATCTCTCTTTTCGCCCAGCATGTGCTACCTCCTGGCGCGTCTGCGAATAGCTGAACCAGGGCTTCCACCAGTCCATTTGCAGTGTATTCTTCGGCTACAGCCGTAACGTTCAACCCGCACTCTGCCGCTGTAGCTGCCGTTATAGGGCCGATGCATACCACCGCCGCGCTGTTCATCAGATTTGCGGCTTCTTGCTCACCGGCGCCTGCCTGGGTCAGGCTGCTGATCGTATATCGCACGGTGGAAGAGCTTGTGAAGGTGACTGCATCTACGGAGGCTGACCTGAGAAGGTCGAGAAGGGCGGCGGCTCCTTCGCCGTGCACAGTCTTGTAAGCGGCCACTTCATCTACCAGTGCGCCGCGCTCCCGCAGCCCCTGCGCCAGCGCGTGACGGGCGATATCGGCTCGCGGGAGGAGCAGACGGCAGCCGCCCACGTCCCCAATCTGCTCGATTATCGCCTCCGCCACGTAGCTGTCGGGCATGAAAGTGGGTGCGAGGCCCAACTCCTCAAGCCGTGCACGAGTGGCTGGCCCTATTGCCGCCACTTTGCGCGTGGCTAGCACAGCAGCGTCTTTGCCAAGCTCCGCCATGCGCGAAGCGACCGCTCGCACTCCGTTGACGCTTGTGAAGATAACCCAGTCGTAGCTCGCAAGCTCTTCAATTGCCGCGTCAAGCCGCGCAAAGTCCCGCAAAGGCGCTATCCTGATAGCCGGGCACTCCACCGGCAGCGCGCCGAGGCCGCGTAGCTGCTCAACGAGGCTCGCGGATTGCTCCCTGGCTCGTGTCACTACGATCCTCTTGCCTTTAAGAGGCAGGCGCGACTTAGCTGTACCTTGCGCCTCGCTCACCCGATTTCCGCCTCAGCCGCATCTATCAACTCCTGCCCTCCATTTGTCAGCAACTCGCCAGCCAGGGCCGCGCCCAGCGTCTCAGCTTCTGCGAGTGGGCCTGTTAGCTCACCTCTGACGATGCGCCCGTCAGGTGCCCCTAGCATGCCGCGCAGGCGTAAGCTCTCGCCATTCAGCGTTGCGTACGCGCCCACAGGGAGGGAGCAGCCGCCCCCTACAGAGGCGAGGAAGGCTCTCTCTGCGCATACAGCGACTGTTGTCTGCGGATCGCTGAGGCTGCTTATCAGCTCCACCATATAAGTGTCGCCGGCGCGCACTTCTACGGCGAGAACTCCCTGGGCCACAGCAGGAAGCATTATGTCAGGATCGAGCCACTCCGTGATAGCGTCGAGCAGGCCTAGACGCTCGAGGCCCGCCGCTGCCAGCAAGATAGCATCGTACTCGCCTCCGCGCAGCTTTCGGAGGCGTGTGTCAACGTTGCCTCTGATGTCAAGCAGCTGTAAGTCGGGGCGCAAGGCTGTGAGCTGGCAGGCGCGGCGCGGGCTGCTCGTGCCGATGCGTGCGCCGGACGGTAGGTCGCTAAGGGTCGCGCCCTCCTGCGACACCAGCACATCGCGCGGGTCGGCGCGTGGCAGGAAGGCGGCCAGCGCCATATCGGGCGGCAAAGTGGAAGAGAGGTCTTTGGCGCTGTGTACCGCCAGCGCTATCTCCCCTGCGCGCAAAGCGGCCTCTATCTGGGTGACAAAGAGTCCGTTGCCACCTATCTGGCTCAGAGGACGGTCCTGCACGGCATCTCCTCTGGTGGTGATCTCCTTGAAGTTTATCTCGATCTCTGGGCGCAGCACGAGAAGGGCGGCGCGCACTATCTCAGCTTGCATGAGCGCAAGCTTGCTGGCACGTGTGCCCAGAGTTAATGTGTGGGTGCCTGTGGTTATTGTACTCGCCACGTCCCCCTTGTTCATCGCCTTGTAGCGCTCATCGTATCGACGAAGTTGACCGGCTCGCCCGTTAGCGAAGGATAGCACCAGCAGGGCGTGGGCGCTTCCAGATTCTCCTTCACCACCGAGGCGAGCACATCTATGAAGTCGGGCCGGGCGTTGGGAAGCTGGGTGCGGTGCAGAGTGATGCCAAGCTCGTTCGCCTTGCTTTTAGCCTCGATGTCTATGTCGAAAAGGATCTCAAGGTGGTCGGAGACGAAGCCTATAGGTACCTGAAGCAGGTACTGTTTTCCTTCTGTGCGCAGAGTTTCCAGGAAATCTACTATGTCGGGGCCGAGCCACGGCTCGCCCGTGTTGCCCGCGCTCTGGAAGGCGAAACGCCAGTCGCGCACGCCCACTTCAGCCGCGACAGCCGCGCTGCTTTCCAGCAGTTGCCGCTCGTAGGGATCATTCCATTCTCTGATGCGCACGGGGAGGCTGTGCGCGCTGAAAACAACTGTTACCTCGTCGCGCACCTCCTCGGGGAACTGCTCCAAACCTTCACGCACCAAGCCGACCATCATCTTGCGGAAGAGCGGATTGTGGTGCCAGCACTTGATGAAGGGTATATCAAAGGGCTGTCCAAGCTTTTCCTGCGCTTCATCTACCGCTTTGCGATAGCCGCCGAGACTGATGCGCGAGCAGTGGGGTGCGAGGGCGAAAGCCACTACGCGACCCACACCGTCATGGGCCATCGTTTGCATGATGTCGCCTATGTAGGGGTGCCAGTGCTTCATACCCGCGTAGACGTTGAGGTTGCCCCCGTCGCTACGCAGCTTCTCCTGTAGTTTCGAGGCGACCTCGTTGGTTATCTCCAGTAGCTGAGTTTTGCCGCCCACCGCTCTATACCGCTCGCGCAGATGCTCAACAGCCTGGGGTGAAGGTACGCGCCCGCCGCGAATGTGGGTGAAGTATGGCTCTACCTGTTCCGAGGTCTCCGGTGTGCCGTAAGCCATCAACAGCACACCTACTGGCTTATCTGTCTCTAACATTGATTGCTCCTTTCTGGGTGCGGTCTGCTCAGTGCTGAGGACTGGGGACGGAGTGACGAGGGGTTAGGGATGAGGGATTAGTAACCTTAGCATACTCAGCCCTCAGCACTCGTTGCTCGCCCCTTGCTCGTGCACGAAATCCACCAGCCGAACCAGGTTGTCAAGAGGAGTGTCGGGCATAACGCCGTGCCCCAGGTTGAAGATGTGCCCTGGCCTGCCCGCGGCGCGGTGCAGCACATCGAGCGCCTGCTCCTCCATCACTTCGGCAGGCCCGAGGAGGGTGCATGGGTCGAGATTGCCCTGTATGCCGAGGTGATAGCCTATGCGCTGCCAGGCTACATCCAGGGGTATGCGCCAATCCACGCCAATAGTGGTCGCGCCATCGTCTTTCATCTGATCGAGGAGGGTGGCGGTGCCTGTGCCGAAGTGGATGAAAGGCACGCCCCGCTCGTGTAGCGAAGAAATGATGCGACGCGAGTATGGCTCCACGTAAGCGGCGTAGTCCCCGGGACTGAGAGCGCCGACCCAGCTGTCGAACAGCTGTAGAGCGTCCACGCCTGCATCTACCTGGGCGTGCAAGTAGCTCAGCATGATGGCTGTAAGCCGCTCCATCAAGCTGTGCCAGAGGTCCGGCGCGCCGTACATCATCGCTTTGGTTTTGCCGAACTCTCTGGAAGGTTTGCCTTCCACGAGGTAGGCTGCCAGGGTGAAAGGCGCGCCGGAGAAGCCTATGAGCGGCGTTTTGTCGCCGAGCTCTTCTTTGGCCGCGCGCACAGCCTCCAGCACAAAGGGCACGTCTTCTTCCGGCTCGATAGGGCGTAGCACGCCAAGCCCTGATGCCCCTCGTACGGGGTCGGCAATGACAGGCCCCACGCCATCCACCAGTTGTAGGTCAACGCCGATGCCGATGAGGGGGAGCATAATATCAGCGAACATAACAGCGGCGTCCACCCCAAGCCTGCGCACCGGCTGCAAAGTAACCTCGGCGCACAGCTCCGGCCTGCGGCATATCTCGATAAGGTTATACTGCTCGCGTATCTTGCGGTACTCGGGCAGCACGCGCCCAGCTTGCCGCATGAACCAGACGGGCGTGGTGTCTGCGCGTTCGAGGCGGCACGCCTTCATAAACCGGGCCTGCTCAGTAGACATATCCCGTTAGCTCCATTTCACAAAGCGAGGCGGCAGAAAATCACTAGCCAAGAAGCGCCAGCGCTTCCGGTAGAGGGCGGTGGATGCAGGTGAAGACCGGCTGGTCTTTGAGCGTGTAGCGCCGCGCTTCGGTCGAGCGCAAGGCGATAAGCAGCCCCTGGTACTCGTAAAGATCATCTGTTTCGTATGCGACTACGAACTCCTGGTCGTCGAGCCCTGTGGTATAAAGAAGCACCTGGCGCACTTTGGCGTACTCGTGGCCCACCCGCATATGCTCGTTCATCATCCCCTGGCGCGCTTCCCGGCTCATAAGGTACCATTCTGTGGTTTTGCTGAAGGGATAGACAGTGAGATAGCGCATCCGCTCTTCTTCGTCAACCGCTTGCTCTTGCGTGGTGCGCCGCTTGGTGTAACTGGAAGGGCGCGTCATGCCGAAAAGGGAATGGGAGATTTGTAAGTATCTGCCCAGCCCTGTTTGCAGCATCTGAGCCAGCATCTCCTGCAAGGTGTCAAGAGAATCAGCGATACGCCAGAGCATAAGGTCAGCATCTGCTTTCAGACCGAGTGTGCTGTAGGAAAATGTCTGCACTCCTGCTGATTGCTCGACGATCTGTGCAAACTCTTTCTTGCCACGGGTGCGAACCTCCTCTGGAAGCCTGCGCCACTCGGGGTCAGCTTTCAAGAAAAGGTAATGGATAAAACGCGGCGCTTCAAGCTCATTAGCTGATTGCTCGATCACTTCACTCGGCATCTTTGTCCGTTCCTTCCGAATATGTCTCTTCTTTCGTGTAGAAAAGGCGGGCCAACTGCGACTTGCCCACTGCTTCTATGTCGTATTCAGGCTCCACTTGCTCTGCGGCCTGCGCCTTCAACCATTCTATCGGGCCGTGCAGCAGCTTGCCTGTAATGCGGGCGGCAAGGGCCTCCACTATCTGTCGCTCACGCGGGGTGAGGTCCGGCAATTTGGCTAACGCCCAGCGCAGCTCCATCTCAGTGACCTTGCTCGCCTGCTCGTGCAGCCGCCGTATCGTGGGGAAAGTGGTGCGTGTTTTCAGCCACTGCGTAAAGCTCACCACCTCGGCTTCTATTATCGCCTCGATTTGCGGCAAGGCGCCTTGCCTTTCCACGAGAGTGGAGCGCACGACTGCTTGTAAATCGTCTATGTTGTTTATATGAACGCCTGGTATAGATTCAGCTGAGGGGTCTATGTCTCTGGGTACAGCCAGATCAATCAGGTAAAGAGGCTCGTCAGGGCGGGCGCGCATCGCCTCCTCTATCTGGCGGCGCTCAAGGATCGTGTGGGGCGCAGATGTCGAGGTAATGACTATATTCGCGGCGGCAAGGCAGCGCGGAAGCTCGTCCCACGTGGCGACCTCTGCTTGATAGCGCTCCGCCAGCGCCTGCGCTTTCTCGATGTGGCGGTGGGCTACCACGGTGGCGCTCAGTCCATGCTCGTACAGGCATCGTGCCACCCCTTCACCCACCTCCCCTGTGCCTATCACCAACACCCGCCGAGCGCCCAGCTGCGACCCGAATATCTGCCTTGCCAGCACCACCGCAGCATAGCTCACCGAGGCTGGATGGCGGCTTATGGAGGTCTCGCTGTGCGCACGTTTACCTACGGTGACCGCGCGGTGGAAAAGCTGCGAGAGGATAGCCCCTGCAACTTCCGCCTGATGCGCGCTTTGCCAGGCACGTTGCACCTGCCCCAGTATTTGCACCTCCCCAAGCACGAGCGAGTCCACACCCGCAGCTACCCTGAAGAGATGCCGCGCCGCCTCAGCGCCATCGTAACGGTAGGTGCAAGGCTCTACCTCGGCTATGCGCGGGCCAAACATCTCGGACAGCAACGTTTGTATCGCGCCGCGCTCACTTGTGGTGAGATAAATCTCAAAGCGGTTGCACGTTGAGAGGATCACACAACCTTGTCTCTCTTGTCCAGCAGCGCCCAGAGCTGAGTAGAGCCTGTCGTCCGGCAGGGAAAGCTGCTCACGGAGGTGCACAGGCGCAGTGTCATGGCTGATGCCTGTAACGGATAAGTTGAGAGGATTGGCGTTTGCAGATGCTATGTGAACCACCCGGCGAGTTAATTTTCGCTCTGGTAAAGGAGCGTCAAGGTAAATATAGCGGTTGCTCGGTGAGCAGGTCAAGGAAGATGATCTTCGGGTAGGATTTATTAATGCTATCTTCATCGAGACTGTGGGCGCTGTTGCACGTCAGCGCCGCCGGCGCCCTGTAAGAAGCAAGCGCCGCGCCACCGCTTTTGGTCGTGTTGGTCTTATACGGTACAATCCCAGCGGATCTCTGCCTGGTTATGTTATACTTCTATGCTCGCGCTCGCAGGGGTATAACAAATCGGCAAAAGCGACTGAAGGGTGTGAGGCCAAAAGCGTCGGGCCAACCTGAGGGGAACGGCTACATTGGCGATCATAGGCAAGGTAACGGCAAGGTATCTACTATTTGGCACCGCCTTTTGTGCGCTGCTGCTCCTGCCGGCTTGCGAGGAGACCGCGCCTGCCTCAGCGCCGCCCACAACCGTTAACAGCGCCGCTAGCAGCGTAACTATTACTCCTGCCACGCTCACTTTCAGCACCTACACCTCCATAACCGGAACCTGGTCAATGGATTACCCGCAGTACTGGAGCGTCACCAAAAACGCCGATGGCGCATCGTTCTCGCCTCCGGGTGATACCTTGACGCGTGTTGCCGCAGCGTACAGGCCGGTGACCTCTACAGTGGATGTGGCTGCCTTGCCTCAGCAGATCGGCAAGGAGTTGCAGCAGAGTTATGGCCCTTCTTACAAAGAAGTCAACCGCCAAACACATGGCAATGCCGCGCAGGTTAGCTTTACGGCAGTTGTCGCCGGCATTGCTCTTGATGGTAACACCTTCGCCGAGCAGCGCGGACGCGGCCTCTATCTCTTCACTTTTCTCGGCAAGACGGGAGACAGCACTTATAACGATCTCTTTTCGCTGATCTTCAACAGCATCAAGCTACCAGACGAATCGGGCGGTAGCAGCGGCCTGGGCGCGATCGCAACTGCCGCTCCAGGTGCAGCCACCCCTACCACTGATTCCAGGATGAGCACGCCCGGCACGAGCAGCCCGCAGCCGGGTGCAAGCACAACGCCGTAGATGCGAAAGCACGCACAGTCACTGTAGCTCGCCTCTTGCTTTTAGCAGGTCGGGAAGGCGCGGCGTTATACAAGCCGGATGTAGCGAGCGGCTAGCACGATAGTTTTCTAAGTACTGCTGAGCGGTCTGCTCTTCACCTCTTACCTCTCAGCTCATGTCGGAATCCTCCTTTGCTCCAGCCGCATGCGTTGTTACCTCACCAAATTCCGAGAACATGCCCAGAATGTGGAGCGCAGACGCTGAACCACAGCGTTCAGAATAACTCATGACCCATAAGGCCACCGACCGCAAATGAAAATGGTCGGATGCAAGCGGTTTGGGGGCGTCAATACAGCTATTTTCAGAAGAATAGAGGTGAGGGTACACAGTTACCTCTTGGACTTTGTTCTACCCTAAATCTAAGTATTTTTACTTGTGCGAGTAAGTGTTCAGACTTGAGGTGGAGGTGGCTAGCCCCCTCTCCCCTTGTGGGAGAGGGGCATGGGGTGAGGGCGGGTGGCGGTGCACAGATACATCTTGAACTTTGTTCTACCCCAACTCTGAACTCTTACTTGTGCGAGTAAATGTTCAGAGTTGGGGTGCAGGGGCATAGCCGCCGATACTCAGCAGGAATAAAGCCCCCTCTCCCTTCATGGGAGAGGGGCATGGGGTGAGGGTAGGTATGCCCGCACAGCTACTCCTTCAAGATTGCTATACCCCAACTCTGAACTCTTACTTGTGCAAGGCGATTGCATCTAAATTGGATTCGACCAGGTATGGCCCAAACTACCTTACCCACAGCAAACAGTACACCCACAGTAGGCTCTGATATTGGCTCTCGGGCCCGTTGCAGCGGTATCCTGGGGCATCTTGAGACTGGCTTTTCGGCCTTAAGACATCTCTTGGAGACCGTGCAGCCCTCAGCATCTGACTACTCGGCCCAAAACCAATTTAGATGCAATCGCCCTGCTTACTTGTGCGAAAAGTATTGACAACTGTATGTGGTTATGCTAGCATACGGGACGGCAGGATTTCGGTGTCTCTTATATATCCCGCCCGACTTGTTAGCTGTGCCTGCCTGTGACACACAAGGGAGTTGTATTCCTAATTACACGACGGGCGCGACCCGTGGAAAGGAAAGACAAATGTCATACGATCCACCATCCCCGCAGCCGGGCGCAAACATGCCCCCCGAAGGTGGAGGGCACGAAGAGCCAGCGATGCCTGCCTCCGGCGATTATACCCAGCCTACCGACTCAGGAGGCTACACCCAACCGACGGGTGGGCCAGGCGGCTACATGCCCCCCCCACCACCGCAAGGCGGCTATACCCAACCGATAGGCGGCTCACAGCCAGGCGGTTATACCCCTCCTCCTCCCGCGAGTGGTTATACGCCTCCTCCGGGCGGTGGTTATACCCCACCGCAAGGTGGAGGCTACACACCACCTCCGGGCGGCGGCTACAATGTGCCACCTCCACCACCAGGCGGGGGTATGGGTGGCATGAACATACCCGGTATGGGGGGTGTGAACCAGGCTTCTCTCCAGAATCTGCTACAGAAATATATCACCGTAGTGACCAAACCGAGCGCTGCCAATTACGAAGCGGAGATTCCGCAAGCTAATTGGACCAACACGCTCATAGGCGTGGCTGCTGTGGCGATTGTTTCATTCATAATCCGCTTGCTCTTCGCGGGCGCTAGCGCTGCTATGTTAGCCCCACTCAGAAGCCAGCTGTCAAGTAACGGTTCCACCTTTGACCCCACTATCTTTGCAGGGGGCTTGGGCGCCGGTGGCGCGGTGCTCGGGTTGTTCTTCACCTTCGTCTTCTTTTTTCTGGGCGCGCTGGTGCTCTACATTTCAGCCAAGATATTTGGCGGTCAGGGTACCAACTTTATGACGCATGCGTATCTGCTGTCGCTCAGTTACACACCCCTGCGCATTGTCTCCACCATCGTTTCCATCATCCCTATCATTGGCTCCCTGGTCTCTATTGTCCTTTTCCTGTACCAGATCTACCAGGCGGGCCTCTCGATGCAAGCATCACAGAGAATGGCTCCAGGTAAAGCGCAGCTAGCCGCCTTCGTGCCGTTGCTCATCGGTATCGTGCTGGGCTGTCTGGTGCTAGTTCTCTGTGTTGGCCTCTTTGCAGCCGCGCTGAATGGCAGCAGTAGATGATCGCATTAAAGTCGGAGCACCCTGCTTCGCCACAACTTCTAAAGCGCCTTTTTCTATCCGCTTTACGGTGAACAGGTAGTTAAAAAACAAAGAGGACATCCAACCCACTGTTGGATGTCCTCTTTGTTTTTTAGCACGTAACCAAGCGCTACATCTTAGCCACACCTAACTCCCCCGCTTCGAGAGGACATTATAGAGCAGCAGGATGGCGGCCACCACCAGCAGCAGGTGCCACGAGGCATAGATTCCCCAACCCAGTGCAAACCCTGCCAGGTAGAGGAGGAGCAGGGCCGCCATGATGCCCCACGAAAGACGTTGGCCCCTCAATTAGCTTTTGTGCGCGTCTGCTATCAGGCGGCGCGCCTGCTCGTGATCAGGTTGTAGGCGATCACAATGATCGCGATCACCAGCAATATGTGGATCAGCCCACCTGCAATATTGAATACTAACCCCAATACCCACAGAATTATCAATATCACAGCGATTGTCCACAGGATACCTACAAGCCCTGCCATTTCCCCCTCCTTCACTACCGGACCGCCGCTATAGTTACTTGCATTATCTAACGAGAATAGGCAGGCCGCGTTATGCACTCTCCCCCTCTTATCCCCACAGTTTAAAACTGCTTGCAAATTGGTCCGATTTTGGTGTCCTAAATCCGTCTCGAAAGGGGATTACATATATACAGGCTCTTTTCTTCGGACCCTGCGTTTTAACCGCCGGGTCGGGTTTGCGGCAGAGTATGTAGAGCTATAGAGAGAAGATAGGAGGAGAATGTGGCCGAGTGGAGACAGAGGGATGAGAGGGCATCGAGCGCAAAGACGTTGCAGGGCGAGCTTGAGGCGCTGCGGGCGGCGCTACGTCAGGCGCGAGAAGAGATGGAGGGGCTGCGGAGAATGGGCGCGGAAGAAGGCGAGGTAGCAAAGCTCGGCTCGGTGGTGGCGCGCATCTGCGACTCCATTACGAGGGCGTTACTCGCCCAGCAAAGGCTGGAAGGGCAAGGTGAAGTGTCGGCCCGGGTGCGTGCCGAGTGGGACCGTGTGCTGCGGGCTATGGGGCTGGGCGAGCTGTGAATTAGTAATTACGATTGATACATAACCATATTTTCAGCCACGAAATGCCTCACGATTCTGCTGGGTACTTCGTCTTCTCAGGCGTAAGGGAGGATCGGTTATGCATCAATCGTGAGTTATGGATTGGATTGTGGGTCATTCATTGTTGGAGGAAGAGAGGTTGTGATGGAGTGGATCAGGGACGATGCAGAGAAGAGAGGCGGCGCTGTGGACGAGCGCCCGAAGTCGGTTTACGAGATGATGACACGGCAGATGCTTGTCGAGTTGAAGGAGGATGTGAGCGAAGTAAAAGGCAGGGTGAATACCCTGCTGTGGCTGGTGATAGGCGCTATGCTCGTCGAGCTGTTGATGCGCCTGGTGAAGTAAGCGCACAAAGGGGTGGAGAGTATGCTTGGGGTGAAGTTGGAGTGGATCAGCGACGATGTAGCTGCCTTTTCGCGGGTGGCGTATCCGCAGTGGGAGTTGCGCGGCTACCAGCGTCGGGTGGCGGCTGCGCTCGCACGCTCAATAACGAGGCGAGAGGGGCGGCAGTTCGCTGTGGTCTTTGCCCGGCAGTCGGGCAAGGACGAGATGCTGGCGCAGCTGGAAGCCTTTTTGATCTGCCGTTACAGGCTGCGAGGCGGCTCTATCGTGGTGGCTAACCCCACATACAACCCGCAGGGGTTGATCGCCCGGCGGCGTCTGCTCGACAGGCTTCGCGTGCCTCTCCTCGAGCCTGTGCAGAGCGACGGCCACCTGGTGCGGGTGGGAAAGGCAAGCTGCTCTTTCCTCTCGGCAGCGCCGTTGGCCCAGGCTCGCGGCGAAACGGCCACTCTGATGCTCGCCTGCAACGAGGCCCAGGAGGTCGCGCCCGGCAGGTGGGACGCGGTTTTCGACCCGATGGGCGCGGCATCACACGCCACACAGGTTTTTTCAGGCACAGTGTGGAGCTCGCGCACCCTGCTGGCGCGGCAAATGGCCTATCTCGGCGAGCAGGAGCGTAAAGACGGGGTGAAGCGCGTTTTCAAGGTAGGTTGGGAGGAAGTAGCCCACTATCTGCCGGAATATGGGCAGCAGGTGCGCTCGCGCATCGCCCAGTTCGGGCGCGACCACCCTTTTATACGCACAGAATACTACCTGGAGGAGCTGGATGCTGAGGGGAGGCTCTTTGGCCCTGCACGACGGGCGCAGATGCGGGGCGACCACCCGCGGCAGAGGTCGGCCACCCCTGGGCGCAGTTACGCTATGCTGCTGGATGTGGCGGGGGCAGAGGAGGATGGCGTTGGAGAAGTGCCTTCTGCATCTTCCTCCTCTGCTCGCCCCAACAGCCGCCGAGATGCTACCGCCCTCACTGTGGTGGAGGTTGACCTGTCGGGGCTGGACGACCCGCAGGTGATGAGGCCGCGCTACAGGGTGGTGGACCGCAGGCTCTGGGTGGGCACGCCCCACCCGCAGCTTTACGCCGCTCTGCTCGATCTGGCGCGCAACCTCTGGCAGGCGCGGCACGTGGTGGTAGACGCTACAGGTGTGGGCGCGGGGCTGGCGGGTTTTCTCTCCCAGGCGATGCCGGGGCGCGTGGTCCCCTTTGTCTTCAGCAGCCAGAGCAAGTCGCAGCTTGGGTGGGATTTTCTGGGACTGATCGAGAGCGGGCGTTATAAGGAGTACAGCGAGGACGGGGAGCGCGACACCGGCCTTTTCTGGGCGCAGGCAGAGGCGTGCGGCTCGCAGGTGA
>JADEYI010000609.1_pt1 | contig 44074 bp, 30 predicted proteins | sample 8542331 | NCBI WGS metagenome assembly JADEYI01 (sample SAMN16510988, study PRJNA670497) | mine drainage metagenome | isolation source: biofilm near Copperflume 1 | place: Germany: Marsberg coppermine Kilianstollen | collected 2018-02 | reverse complement strand
GCACCCAACACAACAAGCCGCAGCCGCCCCCTCCGCCGCCCCCTTCATCGAAACCTAGCGGGTCGGTGGCGTTGATGGGGTCCTCGTGAACATAGCCAAACAGATTGGCGTCGCCGCCGCCGAAGCGCTTGGGGTCCTCCGAGATGAACTGCTGCAACAAGGGGCTGTACCAGCGTCCATACGTATAATACAGGTTGCTGTTGTAGTCATACCACATCCCCGCCAGCCCGAACGGATACGTGCCGGGAGCTGAGCGGCCGATCGGATCGCCGCGAATCAGGCTACCCCGGTAAGATCGGAAGAGATTCGATCGATACGTTCAAAGAACAGGCGCAGATTCGGGAACTCGGCCGGAAGCTTAAGTTCGCCGGAAATCGCGAGAGAATGAAGCTGTCCATATAAAGCGAAATCCGCCAGTCCAATCCGCCCTAGGATAAAAGCTTTGCCGTGCAAAGCTTCCTCAAACGGGCTCAGCAACCTCGATGCCCGCTCACGGTTTGCCGCGCTCTCGCGCTCCATCCGGTCGCAGAAACCCACCCCATACTCACGCTCGCGGACTAGACGGAAAAACGCCTCATGCTCGTGACCGAGCCGCCGGAAATGAGCGATCTCGTCGGGCGTCGCGAGACGAACCAGCGCCTCTTCGATCTCGCTATCCATATAGCGCGACAGCGCCAGATGGATTCCGCGCAAATCGGGGGGGAGCACCGTCGGCTCAGGATAGAGTTCCTCTATTCGCAGGGCGATTGGCTCCCAGTCGGTGATCGTCTCGCCGCCGGGAAGTGCAAACGCGGGCACCGTCAGGCCATCGGGCAGATCCTTGCGTTCGAGGTAGTCGACCTCGATCGTATCGAAGTCGACGCCTTTGTAGTGCAGGAGTTTACGCAGCTTCGCGCACGAGGGATTGATGCTGAACTGGTAGAGGATCGCTTTCATCTGCTCCGCGGCCTCGATGCCTGAGCCTTTTTAGCAAATTTTCGTTAGGCGGCGCAGAACGTCGTTCAAATCGATTTCGGCGATCGAGTTGCGAACCAGCTCGGCGTCCGCCAATAGCTCTGCCGGCGCGCTCTGACATAGGGCCAGCACCGTCATGCCCGCGGATCGCGCGGCGGTCAGGCCGGCCACCGTATCCTCGATCACCAGACACTCTTGAGGTGCAATTGGAGGCCGGCTCCTTAGAATGAAACCGAGATGGCCGAGCGCGGTCAGGAAGATGTCCGGTGCGGGTTTGCCCTGCGCGACGTCTTCGGCCGCCACCACGTCCACGAAAAGTTCCCGCAATCCCGCGCGCCGCAAAATCATTTCGGCTTCCGCCCGCAGCGTGCCGGTTGCTATCGCGAGGGGAAAGCGTTCGGCGCAGCGGCGAACAAAGTCCGCGGCGCCAGGATAGAGCACGTCACGCCGCTCGATCATTTCCTGGTAGATGGCGGCCTTGCGCGCGATCAGCTGCGAGAGTTTGAGTTCATCGGGCGTCAGATCATGCTCGCGCATCACGACCGTGACGCAATCGCGATCGTCGTAGCCGATCAGGCGGCTGAAATATTCCTCGCGGCCAACCTCGATGCCTTCAGCCTGGAAAACCGCGGCAAAAGCCGCGAAGTGCAACGGCTCGGTATCGGCCAGGGTGCCGTCCAGATCGAATATGACCGCGCGAATCATCCGGAATCAATCGGCCTGCGGAAAAGCCGCCAGTAATGGGATAATCTCAGTCTGAAGCGCGCCGGTAGTCACCTGGGCGGCACCATCTTCGATCGTCATGTCAATTTCAGTGCGCACTCCGAAGCGGCCGGGAAAATAGATGCCCGGCTCCACGGAGAAGCAGCTATGGTCGATCAGTTCGCGCGCGTCGCGGGTTTCGAGCGAATCCAGATTCGCGCCATTGGCGTGGACCTCGCGCCCGATCGAATGGCCGGTGCGATGCACAAAGGCCGCGCCAAAACCGGCATCCTCTATGATCGATCGTGCCGCGAGATCAGCCTCCTCACCGGTGACCCGCCGGCCCGCTTGCACACGCGCGCTAACCAACTCGATCGCCGCGTCGCGGGCGCGGGCGATCAGCGAGAAAGCCTGCGCGTATTCGGCGGGGACATGCTCACCGACAAACCCCATCCAGGTGAAATCCGCGTAAATGGCATCCGCGCCCGGCTCTTTCGCCCACAGGTCGAGCAAGATCAGATCGCCCGGCTTGATGCGGGAATCGTCAGCCTGATGCGGACTGAAGTGGGGCAGGGCGGCGTGCGCGTTGATCGCAACAATTGGCGGATCGCGCGTGATCATGCCATACGCGGCGCTGATGCGATCGATAACATAGCGCTGGATGGAAAGTTCGCTGACCGGATTTCCATTGCGAACGCTGCGTGCGATCTCGGCGAAAGTTTCGTTGACCACCTCGATTAGCGCGGACGCCGCCCGCCGATGACTGTCGAGTTGAGCGGTGCTCAGCGCCGCCTCGAAGCGCTGGATCAGATCGGCGGCGGTGACTACCGCCACTCCGCACGATCGCACCAGCTCGACCGTGCCCGCATCGACCCGCGAGACGTAGGGAATCGCGCAATTTGGCGAGTAATCCATCGCGATTCGGCGAGCTCCGGCAAGGATGCCTGCCAAGGACACCGTCATTTCGCGTTCCGATCGATAGATAATCCGCTTGCCCGGAAGTTGATCCAGCCGGTTCGGCTCAACCGCCGAAACCAGCGCGCATGGCGCGCCTTGGGTCGGCACGAAGTAGAACCTTCGCCGGGTGGATAGTTCGTCCGGATTCAGGCCAAGAATGCGATATGCGAGGGGATCGCTGCGGCGGAAATCGTAAAACAACCAGCCGTCGAGACCGGCCTGCTTCAGCGCCTGCGCTATTTCGGCGATACGCCTCACCGCGCCGTCCCATCAGGTGCGAGACCGTCTTTGAATCGCCGGCCCCACACGTGCGCGCGATCGACGTCGATGCGGATCATCGGATTGGCTTCGCGCACCAGCGCCATCTGGCGGTACTGCGGATATTTCTCGCGCAGGTTTCGCAGCGCCAACAGATACTCGTTGGGATCCTCGACCACTACCGCGTTTCCATGCACGAGGACATAACCGAGAAACGTCCAGTCCTCTTCGTAATGATCGATCACCAGCGCGACGCGCGGATTCTCCGCGATATTGCGCATCCGCTTGAGGTCCATCCCGGTGCGCCGCTTGGGCTTTTCGTCAATTGCGAAATAGAAATGATCGCCGTCAAACCAGAAACAGATCGGAATATTATGGGGCGCGCCGCCGCGATCGACCGTTGCGAGATGGCCCAGGCGAGCCCCCGCCAGAAAATTGCTCACCCGCGATTCGGATAGCAACTTGATGGATTCGGCTGCGGAAGTGGCTGACATTACCTACGCGCCTGCCGCATAATTTGCCTAGCGCTCCTCGCCGAACAGGAACAGCGAGAAGGCGATCAAGGTAAACAAAACGTTCGGAATCCAGGCGGCCGTCCAGGCCGGCATCAGGCCTGAATGACCCAGCGATGAAGTTATCCCAAGCGCCAGCCAGTAACCAAAGCCGATCGTGAGCGCAAGCCCGAAACTGCGGCCCAGGCTGAGCCGCCGGGGCAGTGGATCGAGACTGAGAACCACGCCCAGCGCCACCATTATCAGACACGACAGCGGCATCGCGTATTTCAGGTCACGATCGACGACGTAGCCACCGGGATCAAGACCTTTTTCGCGCAGGCCCGCGATATAACGATTGAGCTCCCATAAGGTGAACTCCTCGGGATCGAGTTTGAGCAGGCCGAAATCCGCCGGATTTACATCAGGATTGAAATTGGCCGACTTCAAACTCACCACTGAGTTGTTTTTTCCCAATTCGATCGCCGACAGGTCTTCCGGTACCCATCGAGCGCCATTCCAGGTGGCGCGTTTCGCATGCACGATGTCGCGCAAATCGTATTGCGGCGACAGTCGATAGATAGTCACGCCGGAAAGCTCATGCGTCCGTTTGTCATAACGATCGGCGCTCATGAAGCCGTCGCTCACCCGGACCCATAGATGCTGATTGGCGAAGACTCCGCGCAAAGTCCGCTTTTTCAACTGAACTTCGTAAAGATAGCGCGCCTGCCGCGTGGTATAGGGAACCACGGTTTCGCTGATGCCAAAATTAAACAGCGAGATGCCGAAGGCGATTACGAGAATCGGAACCGCCAGTTCCAACCGGCTGATACCGAGCTGCTGGCAAGCCAGAATCTCGCCCGAGCGGCTCAATAGCGCGAGGCCGAGCAGGGCGCCCGCCAGACATGCAACCGGTAAGATCTGCGAAACGATCAGCGGAAGCTTGAGGGCAAAGTACTGCAACCCCAGCAGGCCGAAACCGCCATAGTGCATCAGATCGTCGAAACGATCGAAAATATCGCCGAGCAGATAGATGACCGTGAAAGCGGCGAGGCATACCAGAAACGGGCCGAAAAAACTTCCCGCCAGAAAACGATCCATCGTGGGCGAAAGCCGGGGACGCAAAATCATGCGGCTTGCCTCGAACGTTCGAAGCGCTCGACCAGATCCCAGAGGATGTCGCCGGGGCCGCGTCCCTGGTCCGTGCGGTCGCCGGCGCTTTGCACGAACAACCAGCCCGCGAAAGCCGCGAACAACAGGTCCGGGATGCCCATTGCCGCGAAAGCGCTGAGGCGCCCGCCCTGCGCCAGATTTTCTCCCACGCGCATCATGGCATAGTAAAAGAAGAACAGCGCGATGCTAACGCCGAAGCGTTCCGATTGGCCGCCCCGCGCAGGTTTCAGACCGAGCGGAATGCCCAATAATGCAAACAACACGCTGGCGAATGGGATGGTGTATTTGCCCGCCAGTTCAGTCTCGGCGAGATAGTTGGGACGTCCCGCGGCGCGCGCTTTGGCGATCGTCTGGAGCAGCGTGCCATAGCTCATCTGATCCGGCGCGCGATCGGCAAAGCTCAGCGCCGCATCGGGCTGAAGATTAAGATCGTAAACCTTGAAGCTGGTGATGTGACTCGCCCCTTTTTCGGAGTCCATTCCGAACACCGATCCGGCAAACAGGCGCAGTGTCACGGTTTCGCGATTTTTGTCCGGCAGCACGAGACCCTCGCGTGCGATGATCGAACTATGTTGTCCGCGAGTCCGGTCGTCCGAGATCATCACCCCATGCAGGCTGCCGTTGTCGGGCGAAATATGGTCCACATACAACACAATTCCGGGAAACGTATGGTTAAAAACTTTTTCCTTAAGTCCGGCCGTCGTGCGGGTACGGCTGATATGGTAGAGCAAATCGGACAAATGCTGATTCGACCAGGGCCGTACGGAAAACGCGAACCAGCCTGCGATTGCCCACACCAGCACCCCAATCGCGAGCACCGGAACAGCCAGACGGTAAAGGCTGATACCGCACGATCGCGCCGCGGTGATTTCCTGCTCCGCCGACATTCGGCCAAAGCCCAATAACACCCCGAGCAGCACCGCCATCGGAAAAGTGAGTTCGAGAAAGGCCGGCATGATGTACCCGATGATCGAGAACACCTCGCCGAGGCTGACCCCGCGATTAACCACCATCTCGGTGAGCTTCAGCAGCCGTCCGGTGACCAGTGCGAAGGTCAGCAGCGCCACTCCAAGCATCAACGGCCCGGCCACTTCACGCGCCACATAACGATCGATTATTCGAATTCTCGGAAGCCGCATGTTTCTGATTCCTGGCCGAGCGTATCTGTGCGAGTTTAACCTGTGATCGATGAGAGTTAAACGTATCCGCTGCAAGCCGTGAGCGGACCAGCTATGATCGGCGCACTGTGAAGCGCCGCATCCATTCGCCAGCAGATCGCCGCCGCGATTTCGATCGGGCGCAGGCGCCCGCGCCGCGCCGCGAGCAGCCTCAGCCGCGTGCGCGTGAGGACGTGGTCTTTGGCGTCGAACCCATTCGCGAATTGATCACAGCAGCGCCCGAGGTGATCCGAACTTTATACCTGCGGCGGGGTACGCGCCGGCGCTTCGAGGATGAGAGCGCGCGGATCGAGGGCAGCGGCGGCACGGTCGCCGAAGTTGACGATCGCGAGCTTACCAATCTGGCCGGCGCGCAGGCGGTGCATCAGGGCCTGGTCGCGCTGATCAGGCCGCATCGCTACACGCCGATTGAGGAAATTATCGCCGCTAAGCTCGATCCGATCCTGCTGATCGACGGGGTTACCGATCCGCGCAATCTCGGCGCTCTGCTGCGGTCGGCGGAATGCGCCGGCGTGCGTGGCGTAATCTTAGCGCGCGATCGGACCGCCCGGCTCACTGCCACGGCGCTGAAAGCCTCGGCCGGCGCCTGGGTGCATTTGCAGATCGCGGAATGCGGCAATGTGGTCAGGACGCTCGAGCAGATGCAGGAGGCGGGTTACTGGATCGTGGCGCTGGCGCCGGAGGGAAGCTCGACGATCTATCAGTTCGACGCCAGCCGGCGATTGGCGATTGTGGTCGGCGCCGAGGGCGCGGGCGTGCGCGAACTGGTCAGGAAGCGGTCGGATTACGTGATCTCCATCCCGATGCGGGGGCGGGTCGATTCGCTCAACGTCTCGGTCGCGGCCGCGGTCGCGCTGTTCGAGATCGCGCGCCGGCGGGAGGAAACCGCGAGCCCTCGCGATGCCCGCTAAGGTATCGCGCATGCATATCGTGCTGGGCAGCGCCTCGGTGGGCCGCTATCTGCAAGGCGGTGGGCACTGGAGCTGGTTTCTCCAGTATCCTCGCGGTCTCAAGGCGCTGGGACACAAAGTCACCTGGCTGGAAATCCTACCTGCCAGCGGCGATCGCGCGCGCGATCAGCAGACGGTGGCGGCGTTTTTCGATCGGGTGCGAAAGCTCGAACCAGGCCTCGACTGTATGGCGATACTCGCCGCCGAGGATCAATCGCTGATGTCGGCGGAGTTCCACGGCGTATCCCGCGAGCGCCTGGCGGAGATCGGCCGCGAGGCCGATATGATCTGGAATATCGCGGCGAGCCTGCGTGCGCCGATCCTGTCGTTATTTCGCAAACGGGTGCTGATCGATGTCGATCCCGGCCATCTGCAAGTCGCGTCAATGGCGTACAATCTCGATCTCGAACTGCACGATGCCTTTCTGAGCGTCGGCGCGCGCGTCGGCCAGTCGGATTGCGAGGTTCCCACGCTGGGCCACCGATGGCGTCCGTTTCGGCCGTTTGTCCATCTCCCGGACTGGATCCCTGCCGCGGATCCGGGAAGCAAAGCGCCGTTTACCTCGGCTACCCATTGGACCTGGGAGATGCTCGATTTTGGCGATCGTTACGTCAGCACCTCGAAGCGCACCGCCTATCTCCGTTATCTCGAAATGCCGATTCGCGCGCGGCGTGCATTCAAGCTCGCGGCATATATCGGCCCGACCGATCCCACCGGCGAGCGGAAGTTGCTTGAAAGCTATGGATGGGAAGTGGCAGATCCCCATCGGATCGCGCCCACGCCGGAGACTTACCAGGAATTTATCCGTGGCTCGCGCGGCGAGTTCCAGTGTCCAAAGCCGATTTATCGTGAACTCAAGACCGGATGGTTCAGCGATCGCAGTGTAAGCTATCTCGCGATGGGACGGCCGGTGCTGGCCGAGGATACCGGCTTCAGCGCCGCGATCCCATGCGGCCACGGCCTGATTGCGTTCGACGATCTCGGCTCGGCTGCCGCGGGAGTGGCGGAGATCGACGCCAACTATGCGATCCACAGCCGCGCCGCCCGCGAGCTATGCGAGGCGCATTTCGATTCGCGGCGCGGTCTTAGCGAGATGATCGCGGCGTCGTTCGATCGCGACTGAGGTCGCCGGCCGAATCGATAGCTGACGCATCGCCGGGCGGCTCAATCGGAATCGACCATTCCAGGTCGGCATCCTCGTTCCATAAATTCTGTGAAGCCCGACCGCCTTCCAGCACCAGGGCGTAGGTCCGATCGGCGCGCAAACCCAGGTACGACGTGGCGTCATCGCCGGCCGAACCGAGCATCGCGCGGATACCGCCTTCGCGATCGAGCAGCGTCAACTCGCCGAACCCATCCGCTCGCACCAGCAGGCTGGCGCGGCGGCGGCCGTCACAATCGCGCAGCTCGATCGAGCTGTCGTGGTTATCATGAATCGCCAGGCGCAGGCGCGTTCGTCCGCGGCGGTCGCTTAAGCGGATCTCCGATTCGTCGTCCCCATCGATACCGAGCACGATCCGATCGCGCCCGGCATCATCGGCAATCACGATTCGCCGCGCCCTGATTACTCCGGATCCCGTTTCCCCGGCCTCTTCTGCGCCTGACGAATCGGATGGGGTGGCGGCGGTCTGCGGCGGATAAATGTTTTGCACGATCTGCGGAGCATTGGTGGACGCGGCGGGTCGCGAGCCGGGCGCGCTCGCCATTTTTTCCCGCAGATATTCGCGCCACAGATAAAGCAGTCCCATCGCCATGGTGCCGATCGATTGAAGTATCTTCTGCCAGGTTTGCGAAACGCCGCTGGCGCCGCCGTATTCGCTGTTCAGCGCCAGCAAAACTGCGCCGATCAGGATAATTGCGATCGATACCGCGGCGACGAAGCGAAGTTGCCGTCCGAGGTGGACCAGCATGGTACCCTCCGCCAGCGTTTGCGATTTGAGGGAAGCTTCCGGCCAGAAAGACCGGCTATCGGTTCAGGCGGCCACTGAGTTCGCAACCGCCTGGCGAACCGATGATAGCACAATCGCGTGCTGCCCACGTATCGGCGGGATATCTGCTGGAAGGTGGCTGCCGGAATGTGGGCCGGAGTACGCGGGCGGCGGCGAAAAAGTCTGGTGGAGAGGGGAGGATTCGAACCTCCGAAGGCGTAAGCCGGCAGATTTACAGTCTGCTCCCTTTGGCCACTCGGGAACCTCTCCGTGCGATAAATGTCTCGAAGCCGATGGCCGGAATCGAACCGGCAACCTACTGATTACAAATCAGTTGCTCTACCGTTGAGCTACATCGGCAGGCGCAGCTAACAGCTAGTATTGTGCCGATTTCCGGATGTCAAGGCAGCCTGCCGCACGATGATTTTTCCGTCTCGGAAGTCCCCGCCACGTATCATCGCACATGAGGATACCCTCGCGGCCAGTCACGGGAAACCCCAGACCGGCCAATTCGTTCGCCCCAAATGGAGCGACAGCGGTACAGCCGGGATCTACCAAGTTAAGTTTTTCAAAAAAGTTTTCTGCCGCCATGCCCATCTTCAACCTGAATTGAGCTATAGTTCAAACACCGGGCACTTCGGAATTCCCGATTAAAACTTGCCGAACAGCGTGCGCGGGAACGAGGGGCAATGCGGGTCTTTTTAGTTCATATCCGCGATCCACAGTTCTTCGCGCTGCCGACTGCCGAGCGCGCGCCGAATGGACGGATTCGCGTGATGGGCTTTCCGCCGATCGGAATCATGTCGTTATCGGCGGTACTCAAGCAGGCCGGCCACGAGTGCGTCATGTGGGATCAGGCCAATCCCGAGACGCCCAATTCGGTGATCATCGACGAGATTCGGCGGCAGCGGCCAGTGCTGGTGGGCCTGAGCTTTCTGAGCACCACCAGTTATCCGTACGCTAAGATTCTCGCGCGTCAGATTCGTGCGGTGGATCCGGCGGTTAAGCTGGCCTTTGGCGGTGTGTTCGCGACGCTCAATGCCGATCTGGTCAAGCGCCAGTGTCCCGAGGTGGATTTCGTATGCCGCGGCGATGGCGAGCAGCTAATCCTCGATCTGCTCGAGCGGCTCGACGACCCCGGGAGCGTTCCGGGTCTTACCTGGAATCGCGATGGCGGCGTGGTCAGCAACGTGAACCCGCTACCCGAACGCAATCTTGATCAATGGCCATTTCCCGACCGTGAAAGCCTCGAGCTTGAATTCGTCGAATCGATGCCGCTCGATGTGCCGGCCGTACTCTCGATGGATCGCTTCACCACCATGCAGACCTCGCGCGGATGCCCATGGCCCTGCGTTTTTTGCGATATCCCGATCTTCAATCAGGGTAAATGGCGATCGCGCAGCCCGGAACATGTGCTGGCGGAGTTCGAGCTGCTACAGAAGCAGGGTTATGGCGCGGTATACTTCGTCGACGATCATTTCCTGCTCCAACCCAAACGCATCGAGACCATCTGCAAGGGCATCAACGATCGGGGGATAACCGTGCAGTGGGGCTGCGAGGGCCGGGTCGATTCGGTCGCCCAACATCTGTTCCCCGCGATGGCCAAGGCGCATTGCCGCACGCTGATGTTTGGTATCGAGAGCGGGAGCCAGAAAGTGCTGGACCGGCTCAAAAAGGATCAGACGCTGGAGCAGATCGAAACTGCGGTCGCTAACGCCAAACGCTCGGGAATCGAAATCGTGCACGGGTTTTTCGTGGTCGGCAACCCGGACGAAACTGTCGAAGACCTGCGCTCCACTTTCGATTTTGCGGCGCGTCTGCCGCTCGACACCTTCGCTTTCAATCGTCTTTGCGTATATCGCGGTACGCCGCTATGGCGCGAATATATCGATCGCAAGCTGGTTGACGACACCACCGACTGGTTCAAATATTTCAAGTGCACCGAGATCGATCCGACCTGCCTGCCCGGCGAAGTGGTCCATCGCGAACGCGAAGCTGGGCTGAGGCGCGTTTTCACCTACAAGATTCTGCACCATCCATGGCAGACCGCCCGCTTGCTGCGACGGTTTACCCGTTTTATGCGGCTACGCGATGTCCTTCATTTAATTGTAAAGCCCTTTCTTGGCGCCAGTCACGGACCGACCAAGGCTGAAACCATTTCGCGTACGGTCGAGCACGGCGCGAACATCGAACATGGTGCGAATAAGGATGCGGCCGCGAGCCTGACTCATGTGGCTGAGGGCGATCTGGAGAGTGCCGCTCGGGAGCTGGCTAACTAGGACAAGATTTTACTTCGACAAAGACTCAATTCGGATGCGCGACGGCCTGGGGCGGGGCGCGAGCGGACGACGCCCCACGCGCATCGTATCCCGCCGCCCGTGGCTTCGGCTCAAAAACACCTGCTTATGTTTCGGATAAGCTAAATTTATCTTTCCCGGAAAAAAACAATAAAAAGCTGTATCGCCGGTGACCAATATCGGTTGATAAGGCGCTGCGTCTGGCGACAATAGAACACTATAGATGCAGTCCTGACACAAGATAACGTGTTTCATCTGCATGGAAAAAGTTGGAAAGAGACAAATATAGAAAGCAATACAATCTAGGGAGGTGGCAAAAACAATCGATGTCGATAATGGCAAACAGAATGCTCGTGAACAAAGTTTGGTAGCAAGCCCTCAAGGAAAAGGGGGAGCCAAAATGCGCTGCACCACCGTTTCGGATGAAGTACGCCAACGATTTCATGCACAATTGTTGACGGTCCTACCAAAACAGCTCGCCGATGAGTTGATGTCCCATCATACCGCGGTCTACTATGCCAAGGACGCGTTGTTGTTCCTGCGGGGATCTCCGGCCGATTTAACCTTCTGGATTCTCAGCGGCCTGGTGAGAACCTATTACCCTACTCCCGATGGAGAACGCAGTGTCGTGCGGATTTGTGGGCCAGGTGATCTGCTTGGCTATGCCGATTGGATAGCTTCCGATGGCCGCCGCGTACAAGCGCAGGAAGCGCAAGCGATGACGCGATGTACGGTGGCGCTGTTCACCCGCGAACATGCTATCCGGACGCTGCAGAAGCTCGAACCTGCCGAATTGATTCGGCTTTTTGAATATATGAACAGCGGATGGTCATCGATCGCGATGGACTTCGCGCGTTTTCTCGGATTCTCATTTCGGGAACGCCTGGAAGCGACGCTCGACGATCTGGCCAAACGGTTTGGTGTCGAGGACAAACGCGGCACGCTGTTGCGAATCAAGCTGTCGCATGGGGATTTGGCGGAAATGGTCGATGCTTCGCGTCCAATGGTGACCAGGCTGATGGGCGAAATGATCGCCGATCATAGGTTGTACCGCGAAGGCAAGCAGTACATCCTGCCGGCGAAGGCGAGGTCCGCGAATAAGATTACGCCTCTGCGGCCCCATGAAATCAGGCTAACGGCCAAGCCGTCAGACAATCATCGCAACGGTGCCGCGCAAGGCGCGCGAAGCTAAGCCGTCGGAGTCGGCTCGACGCCGAAGCGCTTCATCGTCGCGATGTAATCCTTCACCGACGCCAGCAGATCGTACCGCGGAGCGTAGCCCAGTTCCGTGCGCGCACGCGTGATGTCGTGCAGCGAGTAGACATTGTGGCCTAATTCAAAGTAGTCGAGGCCCGGACCGATTTCGATTTCCGCGTGTGGATAAATTTCCTTCAGAATCGCGGCCAGCTCGGGTAGCGAGGCGGTGCGTCCGCTGCCGATATGAAAAATCCGTGAATTAGTTTTCTCAGCTTGCGCGGCCAGCACGATACTGTGCGCGACGTCTTTGACGTACACGCTGTCATCGCGCTGATCGGCGCCCCGCGCGATCCGGGTGGGCTGTCCCAGCATCGCATTTTCGACCATCCGTCCGTGGATCGAGAGCACCCCATGCCGCGCCAGTTTGCCCGGCCCGAAAATAGTGGCAAAGCGCAGCGCCACGAAATCGATTCCGTAATTGCGCCAGTAGTTCACGCCCATCCCTTCGCTGGCCACCTTGGCGACGTCGTAAACGTTGACCGGACGCGGTGGAAAATTTTCATCGAGCGGACGGTAAGTGGGGTGGGCGTAGTCGCCGGTAACATCGCCATAGGCGCCCTTCGAACTGGTGAATACCACCTTGCCTATATCGCCGAGGCGAGCCGCCTCGAGCATCACCACGGTCGCCAGCGCATTAACCTCGAAACCGGTTTTCGGATCGGCTTGCGCCGCGTTCGGCATCAGCGCCGCCAGATGCAGGATGGCATCGGGCCGGGTTTCCTTTATCGCGCGCAGGACCGCGGCCAGATCGCGCGTGTCGCCGCGGTAGAGCCGAAAGCTGTCGCGCACGTCTTTGAGGAAAGTCAGGTCGGGGGTCGCATCGAACACGATGGGTTCGATTCCCTGCTCAAGCAGCAGCCGCACGACCCACACCCCGTTCACACCGGTTCCGCCGGTCACCAATGCCTTACGCAGCGCCATGATTTTAATCCGGAGTGATCGTTACTTTTATCGTATTGGGATTGCCGAGTTCGCGGCCGGCGGCCTTGACCGCGTCTTCGGCGCGGCTGAGCGGATAACGGTCGCTGACCACTTCCTCGAACGGGTACTTGCGATGCGGGTCGAAGGCGAGCGCCATCCGCATCGCCTGTGCGCTACTAGTAAAGACGCCGCGAAAATTGATTTCCTTGTAGAGAAACTGGTCGAGTCGCAGCGGAGTCTCGGTTTTATCGCCGGTCACGCCGGCGTTGACCACGGTACCTTGTGGACGCACCAGCTCGATCGATTTCGCCACCGCGGCCGGGGCACCGGTCACATCGACCACCACGTCCGCGAGCCGCCCGTCGCTGGCGTCCTTGACGATTTTCGTCAGGTCCTGCTCGTCGATATTAACCACTACGTCGGCGCTGAAGCGCTTCGCCAGTTCGAGCCGGTTGCGATCGCTGCTCCGGCCGCTGGCGATGATGGTTTTGGCGCCTGCTTCACGCGCCACCGCGATGCACGCCAGTCCGATCGGTCCCACGCCCTGAATCAGCACCACGTCGCCAAGCTGGAGTCCGCCTTTGAGGATGGTCCATTGGATAGCGTTCGCCATCGCGACATTGAGCAGGATCGCGCGTTCGACCGGCAGATCATCGGGAATCTTGTAGACCTGGGTGCCGGGCGCCAGATGCATATACTCGGCGTAGGAACCCCACAGATGCGGCGGCACCGCGGCCGAGATATTGGTGCCGTAGCCGACGTTGCCCTCGCAGAATTTGTAGTTCCCGTCGATGCAATGGCGGCAGAAGCCGCAACGCACCATCGCCTCGACCACCACCCGGTCGCCCTTGCGCACACCCCATCGGCGCTGCGCGATCGGGCCGAGCTGTTCGATACGCCCGAGAATCTCATGGCCCAGGATCAGCGGGTACTCAGCGTACTTGACCGTGCCGTGATAAAGCCCGACATCGGTATGGCAGATGCCGGCCATCTCGACCCGCAGCAGGCCGGTGTCCTCCGAAATTTCGGGTAGTGCAAACCGTTTAATACTGATTTTGTCCGGCGCTTCGAGCACCGCCGCCCGCACCTGTGCACTCATACGCGATCTCCCTTGCTCGCCGATTGGCGAGTGCTATGCCGCGCTGTCGAGGTCATACCGTGTGGTGAAATTTTCCGGCACCACCTGCGTCAGGAACGCGGTATGGCATCCGGGACAGCAGAACTGACGGAAAACCACTTTCGTATCAATGTAACTCCACGGTTCGGCGAAGATCTGCGGACCCGCCTCACGCGGCGCTCCTTCGATCATCGCCAGATGTTCGAGGTAGTTTTCGCCGCGCGTACAGATGGCATGGCCGCAATGGTTGCACTTCAGAATCCGGCGTCCATCCGCATCACTCTCGACCATGTTTTCGTTCCACTGCACGTCGTGTTCACCGGGGGCGGATTTCACGCTTTTGACCACCTCGGCCGGCACCTGTCGTGCTTTTGCCTTGCGATCGGCGCGAATCTTTGCCCGCCGTTCCCCGGTCCGCTTGTGATCGACCTCGAACTTCGGGTCCAACACCACGCCGTAGATCGCGTGCGCAGCCTCGGTTGAGATGCGCAGTTCGATCAGGTCGCGGCGCACCATTGCGGGATCGCGCAGAATCGGATCGCCATAGCCGCCCGCGCCTTGCCAGTAAAGATAATGCACGTCAGTAGGATTCAAATAAGATTCCTTTTCCGACGGCTGAATCTCCCGCTGGCCGGAGATCTCATCGAGGCTCGCGGGGATGATGCCCCGGCGAATCAACTCGGGCAGGTTCGAGTCGCGCAGGGTGATATCCACCTGGCTGTTGCCAGGATAGCCGCCGTGCAAGCCGACATTCATATTGACGGCCTTGCCCGATCCCGAAATAACCAGGCTCATCGGCGTCTCGGTGTTATGCGGCACGATGCACATCGAGGCCGACATGCCGCCGCGAAACTTGCCCGGGCCGCCGGAGTCGGCTTCCTCACGCCGCCACAGGTAGAGCAGCGGATTCATGAACTCGACCATCTCGACGTCGGGCGCGCGGCCCATGACGATCCCCGGCAGGCCGCCGGTATCGACCCCGTCGCCATCGGTGCGCGCACCCATGCCGCCCGCCATCGGATCCATCAGCATCGTCACGAACGGCTTCTGGTACTGGTCGATTCCCGACAGCACAGCGAGCGACCAGGTTCCCGTGCATACCGACATGGCGGATTTCTTATGCTCGGGATGCGCGATCATCATTTTCGACAGGCATTCCTGCACCGCATTCGCGGTGGTCCAGCCCGATGCCACCGAGGCTTTCGAGATCCCAGCCGGGAAGGTGCAGTTATTGAGCGTGCCCTCCTCGCTGATGATATCGAAACATCGGAGCAGGCCGCCCGCCGCCCACGGAATATCGCCGCACAGCGCCGGCAGTGTGCTCCAGAGAATCCCCGCATGCAGCGTGCTGTGGGTGCAATTGATCAGGCCTTCGACCTGCGGATCGGTGCCGCGAAAATCGAAGGTCAGGTGATCGTCTTTCTTGATCAGATTGAGAACAATCTTGTACAGACCGCGATCGCCCTCGCGCGCCTCCTCCTGATAGGAAACCGCATGCCAGTTGCCGTCGGGAATCGCCCGCAGCTTGGCGCGCACGCGGGACTCGGTATCGTCGAGCATCCGCTTCATCACCGCCTTGACCATATCTGGGCCGTACTTGCGGATGAGCGTTTTCAACTGCTCGTGAGCGAAATTGTTGGCCCCGATCTGAGCGCGCAGATCCAGCGCGACCAGCCGCGGAATTCGCGAGCGGCGCAGGTAGACATCTTCGACATCGCGTTGCAGCCGGTAGCCTCGCACGATCTTGACCGGCGGCGTGGGTAGCGATTCCCAGAACACGTTGCGCGCGCGCGGGGTCCAACTGCCCGGGGCTACACCGCCCAAATCCAGTTGATGCGATGAGGCGGAGGTCCAGCCAAACAGCTTGCCCTCCCAGAACAGCGGCCCATACACCGCAACATCGTTCTGATGCATCCCGCCGCCGACCCAGGGATCGTTGCACAGGAACATGTCGCCTTCTTCGATCCCCGGATTATCGGCGCGGTTCTCCAGCGTCCACTTGACCGCGCGATCTAGCGCGATCGCCAGTCCGGCGTTGTATGGTCCGATCTGCACCAGATCGCCCACCTCGTCCATCAGTGCGAAGTTGAAGTCGTTGGCGTCGGTAACCACGATCGATCCTGACATGCGCTTGATCGCGTCACCCATCTCCTCGGTCGCCATCCATAGACGATGGCGGATCACCTCGAAGGTGAGCGGATCGACCTGATCGGCGCCCGTCGCTGAGACCGTATGCAGGTTAAGATATTTCGACGCCTTGGCGTGAACCGCCTCGCCAGTGTTGCCCTTGTAGGCGAAGATTTCAGATCCCGGAATCGTTACAGCCATCGATCACCTCACTCATTTACCGCCCATTCTGTCATTCTGAGCGCAGCGAAAAATCCCGGGATTCTTCACTTCGCAGACTCCGTTCAGAATGACAATCTGACTTGTGCATAGGTTCCTTATACGCGCGCGGCTGCCGAATGCGGCGGCGCGAGTTGCTTCAGCCGCAATTGCGGCTCCGCGGCCGGCACAATTTCGGTCAGCAGCGCGACGTAACAGCCGGGACAGCAGTATTGGCGGAACACGATCGGCGCGTCGACGAACTCGCGCGCATCGCCGCGAATCTGCGGTCCCGCTTCCGACGGCGATCCTTCATGCTTGATCGCGCCGTCCAGATAGTTGCCGCCGCGTGCGGCGAGTTGGGTGCCGCAATGAGCGCAGCACCATGCGCCCGCGCCATCCAGCACCAGGTTATCGTCGATCCGCGCCCACTCCGGGTTGGGCGGCTTGCGCGGCAGCGGTTCGCGGCCGGCTTTGGTGACCCGCTGCATGAACAATTGCCGCCGTAGTTCCGTGGTGGCTGCGGGATCGAAACCGCCGCCGCTCTTGAGCACGACACCATAAATGCTGCGCGCGGCCAGCGCGGAGACCTTATGCTCGGCGACGTCATACACTACACGTTCCGGATCGCGCAGCAGCGGATCGCCATACGCGCCCCCGCCTTGCCAGTTGGCGTAGTAAACGTCGTCCCATTCGAGATCGATGCCGCCTTCGGGCTGCATCATCTCGATCGTTCCACCGAGATCGGACAGCTCACGCGGCCAGCGTCCCTTGGCGAGGCTTTGACGAAAACTCGAGCCGCGCACCGCCACGTCATAAGTCGTGTTGCATGGATAGCCACCGCTGATGCCGGTGGCTTGCGGAATCGCCTTGCCGGTGGACGACACCACGATATGCATCTGGCGCAGCGACGAGTCATGGATCACATAACAACTGGCGCCGCCCAGCCCGCCGCGAAAACGTCCCGGACCGCCGGAATCGATCTCCTCGCGCCGCCACAAATACAAGATTGGGAACTGAAACTCGTTCATCTCGGCGTCGGCCGCGCGGCCCATCGGGATCGTAGCTTCGCCGCCCGTATCGACTCCATCGGAGTCGGAGCGAGCGCCCAGCCCGCCGATCATCGGATCGCACAGCATGGTGACGAACCCGTTATCGCGCTGATCGACGCCCGACAGCAGCATCAAATCCCATGATCCCGAGCATACGCTCATTGCGTTCTTGCGATGCACCGGATGCATATCCAGCATCGCCGACAGGCATTCGGTCACCGCGCTTTGCGTGGCCCAGCACGACGCGACCGAGGCTTTGCAGATGCCAGCCGGGAAGGTGCAATTATTGATGGTGCCGTCGTCGCTGATGATCTCGATACAGCGCTCGAGGCCGCCGGGCGCCCACGGCATGTCGGCGCACAACCACGGCAGCAGGATGCTGACCACGCCGGCCCGCATGCCGGAATAGGTGCAGTTGATCATGCCCTCGACCTGCGGGTCGGTGCCGCGAAAATCGAAGCTCAGATGGTCGTCCTGCTTGGTCATCGCGACCACGATCTTGTACAGCCCACGTTCGCCCTGTTTGGCCTGATCCTGATGGGCGACCGCGTTCCAGGTTCCGTCGGGCAGGGTGCGCAGCTTTTTTCGCAGCCGATCCTCGGCATCGTCCATGATCCGGTACATCACCGCCTTGACCACATCGGCGCCGTATTTGCGGATCAGCGAAGCGAGGCGTTCATGCGCGATATTGTTGGCGCCCATCTTGGCGCGCAGATCGAGCGCGATCAGCTTGGGCATCCGCGAGCGGCGCAGATACGCATCTTCGATATCCGATCGCAGTTCGTATTTCTCGACGATCTTAATCGGCGGAGTGGGCAGCGATTCCCAGAAAATGTTTTCCGATCGCGGGGTCCAGCTTCCCGGCGAAACCCCGCCGAGGTCCACCTGATGGGCCACCGCGCAGGTCCAGGCGAAAACCTTGCCCTCCCAGAACATCGGCGCGAACAGCGAAACGTCATTCTGATGAATTCCGCCGCCAACCCACGGATCGTTGCACAAAAACATGTCGCCTTCGGCGATGCCGGGATTGGCCGAGCGATGCTCGAGCGTCCATTTCACCGCCATGTCCATCGAGGCGCATAACTCGGTGTTGTAAAGCCCAACCTGCACCTCGTCGCCGAGTTCGTCCATCACCGCGCAATCGAAGTCATTGCAATCGGTAACCACCACCGAGCCCGACATGCGCTTGAGCGCTTCGCCCATCTCCTCGGTGATCGCCCACAGACGATGGCGGATCACTTCGTAGGTCAGCGGGTCGATTTTGGCGACTCGCTCCTGATCCACCGAGTGCATCCTGAGGGTGTGCGGAATTTTCTTTAGAATCTCGGCGCGCGGACTGGGCCGATAAGCGAATTTTTCGGAACCTGCAATCGTTTGAATCATTAAAAAAGCCTTTCAGATAGAAATTTATGCGCGGCCCGCCCGGTCTGCCAATTCTTTGACGCGGTACTGGGTTTCGTCATTCGGGACAATTTCAGTCAGGATCGCGACGTAGCATCCGGGGCAGCAGAACTGACGAAAAACGATATGCTGATCGACGAACATGGCCGGCTCGCCGCGAATCTGCGGACCCGCTTCAGCCGGGACCCCACGCCGAAGATGCGCGCCATCGAGATAGTTGCGCCCCGGTTCCGCCAGCGTGGTCCCGCAATGAGCGCAAATCCAGCGCCCGTCGGCATCGGTGACGATATTATCATCGATTCGCGAGCTTCCGGATTTGACCGGCTGCGACGGTTTGGGTTGCGCCGCTTTATTCCCGGCGCGTGTCTTCAATAGTTCGATCCGCAGCCTGGCGGTCTGATCGGGTATCACCTTTCCGTCGGCGTCGAGCGCCACGCCGAAAAGCCCGCGCGCAGCCTCCACCGAAACTTTTTTCTCCAGCACATCGTAGGCCACGCTGGCAGGATCGCGCAGAATCGGATCACCGTAGCCGCCGCCGCCCTGCCAATTGGTGTAGTACACGTCGTTCCATCCGAGCTGGGAATCGCATTCCGGCGGCAGATGATCGAAATTGCCGCGCAGGTCTTTCAGATCGCGAGGCCAGCGGCCGCCCTTGAGCAGATCCCGGAAGTTCGAGTTCCGTATCGCGACATCATATGAGGTATTGGCCGGGTAGCCGCCGCTGATGCCGCATGCGAGCGGCACCGCCTTGCCCGCTGACGATACCACCAGACCCATCGTCTGCAGTGAGGAATCATGAATGATGAAACAGCTTGACGCGCCCAGTCCGCCGCGGAAACGGCCGGGGCCGCCGGAATCGATCTCCTCGCGCCGCCAAAGATAAAGAATCGGGAACTGAAACTCGTTCATCTCAACGTCCGCCGCGCGGCCCATCGGGATACATGGTCCGCCGCCGGTATCGACACCGTCCTGATCGGATCGCGCGCCGAGTCCGCCCACCATCGGATCGCACAACATGGTGACGAAACCATTGTCGCGCTGATCGACTCCCGAAAGCAGAATCAGGTCCCAGGTTCCCGAACAAACGCTCATCACGTTTTCGCGATGGGTCGGATGCATGTCGAGCATACCCGCGATGCACTCGGTGGCTACATTGTGCGTAGCCCAGGTCGATCCGACCGAAGCTTTCGAGATGCCGGACGGGAAGGTGCAATTGTTCAGTGTGCCATCCTCGCTGACAAATTCGAGGCAGCGATCGATTCCGCCCGGCGCCCACGGAATATCGCCGCACAGCCACATCATCACGATTGCGAGCACGCCGGCGCGCATCCCCGCATAGGTGCAGTTGATCATCCCGGTGACCTGCGGGTCAGTCCCGTGAAAATCGAAGATCAGGCGGTCGTCCCGCTTGCTCATCGCGAGCACCACCTTGTGCAGTCCGCGATCGCCGGTGCGCGCCTGATCCTGGTACGAGACCGAGCGCCAGACGCCATCGGGCAGGCTGCGCAGCTTGGCCCGCAGCCGTTCTTCGGCGTCGTCCATCACGCGCGCCATCACCGCCTTGACCGTATCCGCGCCGTACTTGCGAATCAGAATCGCCAGCCGCTCGTGCGCGACATTGTTGGCGCCCATCATCGCGCGCAGATCGAGCGCCAGCAGCTTCGGCATCCGCGATCGCCGTAGAAAGGCGTCTTCGATATCGGAACGCAGCGTGTATTTTTCGATCAGTTTGATCGGCGGGGTTGGCAGCGACTCCCAAAAGACGTTCTCCGAACGCGGGGTCCAACTGCCCGGCGAAACCCCGCCCACATCCACCTGATGCGCCACCGCGCAGGTCCATCCGAACAGCTCGCCTTCCCAGAAAAACGGTGCGAACAGCGAGGCGTCATTCTGATGCAAGCCGCCGCCGACCCACGGATCGTTGCACAGGAACATGTCGCCTTCCGCGATGCCGGGATTGACCGCGCGATGTTCGAGCGTCCACTTGACCGCCATGTCCATCGAGGCGCAGAGCTGCGCGTTGTACAGTCCAACCTGCGCCTCGTCGCCGACCTCGTCCATCAGGGCGCAGTCGAAATCGTTGCAGTCGGTGACCACCACCGAGCCCGACATCCGCTTGATCGCTTCGCCCATCTCCTCGGTGATCGCCCATAATCGATGCCTGATCACCTCGTAGGTAAGCGCGTTGAGCTTTTCGACCTGGCCGCGATCGACCGTATGCAGCCGCAATCCCGCCGGAATTTTCCGCACGATATCGCCACGCGAACTGGGCCGATAGGCGAACTTTTCTGAACCCGCAATTGCCTGAATCATCGAAACAGCTCCCGGTTCAGCCGAAGTGGATTACCAGGTTGCCGAGGCGATCGACCGTCGCGCCCGCGCGCGGCGGGATAGCGACCGTGGTGGTGGGCGCCTCGACAATCGCCGGACCTTCTAGCTCGTGGCCGAAGGCCAGCTTTTCATAATCGTATACCGAGGTTTCGTTCCAGCCCGCGACCACGTCGAGAAACGCGCGGCGGGTGCCTTTGATCGCGCTCTTCAAACTGTTTTTCGCTTTCGGCAGTTCGGGCAGGGTGGGCTTGAATGGCAGATAGCCAACCGCGAACACCCGATAGGTGATGAATTGGATGCCGGCCTCGCGATAGCCGGTGCCTTTGCCGTACAGCTTGGTGTATAGCTCCTCGAACCCTTCGGTGATTCCGTGCACATCGCTTTCACTGAGCTTGCCCGCTTTGACCGGAGTTGAAACCTCGGCCAGTTGCAGCGTGTAGCGGATGTCGATTTCGCGCGCCATCGTGACCCGCGAGAACGGGATGCGCTGCGCGTCCAGATCCGCCCGCAGCCGGGTCTCAAGTTCGTCAAAGGTGGCGTTCACCACCTCCGCTGAAATCGGAAAATTCTGTGGGCGCGACACTTCGGCCGCCAGCCCTACATTCGAGGCCGCCAAACCGAAGGCCGAGAATGCGGCGGCGGTCGATCCGAGCGGAACCACCACCGTGGCGACGCCGAGATCGGCCGAGTAGCCGGCGCAATGCACCGGTCCCGCGCCGCCGAATGAGTAGAGCGCGAAGTCGCGCGGATCGTAACCGGCGCTGACCACCGATTTGCGCACCAGGTCGGAGGCCTGTGCATTGGCGATGCTATAGATAGTTGCGGCGGCATCCTCGACGCTCATCTTGAGCGGTCCGGCGATTTTCTCGCGAATCGCTTTTTCGGACAGGTCGCGTCGCAGTTTCTTGCGTCCGCCCAGGAAGAAATCCGGATTGAGGATGCCCAGCACCAGGTCCGCATCGGTGATCGTGGGCTCGGTTCCGCCGGCGTCATAGCAGACTGGTCCCGGCGCGGCGCCCGCGCTGCGCGGGCCGACTTTGAGGTTGCCGCCCTGATCGATCCATGCGATCGCGCCGCCGCCGCTTCCGATCGCGGCCACCCGCACCATCGGCAGGTTAAGCGTGTATTGATTGATGACCGTGGTGTTGGCGGTGACCGGCTTACCATCGACCACCAGCCCAACCAGAAAGGTGGTGCCGCCCATATCGGTCGAGATGATGTTCTTATGGTCGAGCGATTCGCCCAGGTTGACCGCCCCGACCACACCGCCCACCAGCACCGATCCGATCGTGCTGATAGCCTGGCGTGGCGCGGTTTCGGCCGAGATCGTGCCGCCCGATCCCTGCATGATCAACAGTACGCCACCGAAGCTGCGCTGCTTGAGCTCGGCTTCGAGCGATCGCAGATAGTGCCGCAGAGCGGGACCGACCTGACCGTTCATTATCGTGGTGACGCTGCGCGGATATTCGCGAATTCGCGGACATACCTCGCTCGAGAGGCTGACGTACATTTCGGGGGCGATCTCGTGGATCAGGTCGCGGATGCGATTCTCGTGCGATGGGTTGCGAAACGACCACAGCAGCGAAACCGCAATCGCGGCGACGCCTTCGTCGATCAGTTCCTTGACCGCCGAGCGGGTAACCTCCTCGTTGAGCGGCAGGATTTCGGCGCCCTTGTAATCGATGCGCTCGTCAATCTCCTTTACCAGCCGTTTGCGCACCAGCGGCGGCGGCTTGTTGGTGCGCGTGAAATCCTGGATCTGTTCCGGGCCGAGCCCCGCATAGCGCCCCTCGCCATTCATGATCACGATCGAGTCGCCATGTCCGCAGGTGGTCATGAAGCCCACTTTGGCCGCCGTCCCGGTAACCAGCGAGTTCAATGACGCGGTGGTGCCGTGACAGATGTAGCTGGTATTGCGCAACAGGTCCGCAGTGCTGAGCTGGAGCCGTGTGGCCAGTTCGTCGATCGCGTCGATTACGCCGCGAGCATAGTCATCGGGGGTAGAGGGTGCTTTGGCCGAGACCACGCGCGCCTGCTCATCGGTTGCGAAGGCATCGGTGAAAGTGCCGCCAATATCGATTCCGAGAATAAATTGCATGTGTTAACGCTTCCTGAAATCCAAGTATCCGCCATAGACTTATTTGAAGTGAAGCGGGGTTTGAGAGCAATTACCAGAGAAGCCGCACACTTGCCATATCGCCGCATTGTTCGCACAAAGTTTTAGCGGCGAGTTGCACCGCCTTGTGACTTGTGGTTTTAGAAAGCGGCGACCTACAGTAATTGGAATGAGGTGCTTGTAAATGGCATATGCAATCGGGGTTGACGTCGGCGGCACTTTCACCGACGCCTTCGCCTCCAGCGACTCCGGCGTGGTCACTTCGGCTAAATCGCCGTCGACGCCGCCGGATTTTTCGCGCGGCGTTATCGCGGCGCTGGAGGAACTGGCGCGGACGCTCGAGCTCACGCTCGATCAGTTGATGGCGCAGACTTCATATGTCTGCCACGGCACCACCTCGACGCTTAACGCGCTGGTGACCGGCGATACGGCCAAAATCGGGTTTCTCACCACCAAAGGCCATCGCGATTCCATTTATATTATGAATATCGAAGGCCGCTACGCCGGCCTCGGTCCGGAACAGATTCAAAATTTCGTGCGCACCAATAAACCGCCGGTGCTGCTGCCCAAGCGCCGCGCAAAAGAGATCACCGAGCGGGTGGACTATGCCGGCGAGGTGGTGGTCAAGCTCAACGAGGACGAAGTTCGCGCCGCGGTCAAGGAGCTGCTGGCCGACGGGGTCGAGGCGATCGCGGTTTCCTACCTGTGGTCGTTTCGCAATCCCGCCCATGAGCATCGGACGCGGGAAATAATCCGGGAGCTGGCGCCGTCGATGTTCGTCGGCCTCTCGTGCGATATCTGTCCCAAAATTCGCGAGTACTCGCGTGCCGCCACCACCATCATGAGCACGCAGGTCGGCCCGACGCTGCGCAAGTATCTCGAGCCGCTGCAACGCGATTTGTCCAAGGCGGGACTTAAAGGGCCGCTGCTCGTGATGCAGGGTTCCGGCGGCACGGTGGCGGCCGAGGATGCGCCGAATCACGCGATCACCACGATCGGATCGGTGCTGACCGGCGGCGTGGTCGGCGGGATGCATCTGGGTGCGCGGCTGGGCCATCGCAACATCATCACCACCGATGTCGGCGGCACCACCTTTCTGGTCGGGATGATCGTCGACAACAGCCCGGTCTTCACCACCACCAGTTTCATCAACCAGTACACTATCAACGCGCCGATGATGCGCGTGCAATCGATCGGCAGCGGCGGCGGCGCGATCGCCTGGGTCGATCCCGGCGGCAATCTGCGGGTCGGACCCCGATCGGCCGGCGCAGCGCCCGGTCCCGCGTGTTATGGACAAGGCGGACTGGAACCTACGGTGACCGACGCCGACCTCGCGCTGGGAATTTTGAACTCGAAATTTTTTCTCGGCGGACGCTGGCAACTGCGGCCGGATCTGGCCGTGAAAGCGCTGCACGAAAAAGTCGGTGTGCCGCTCAAGCTCTCCGATGAGGAAGCGGCGGTGGCGGTTTTTGCGGTGCAGAACTCGCAAACCGCCGACCTGATGCGGCGATCGGTGCTGGAGGCCGGCTACGATCCGCGCGATTTCGTGGTTTACGCGTTTGGCGGCGCCGGTCCGGTTCATGCCTGGGCCTACTCGAAAGACGTGGGTGTGCGCGAGCTGGTGGTGCCGCTCGGTCCGACCGCCTCGGCGTTTTCGGCCTATGGACTCGCCGCTTCGGATATCATCATCTCCGCCGAACTTTCCGATCCGGCGAATTTTCCGTTCGATCCGGCTGCCGTCAATCGCAATTTCGAGAACCTTGAGAAAGACGTGCTCTCGCGCTTGAAGGGGCAGGGCGTCAAATTCAAATCAATCGAAACCCGGCGCGAGTTGGATATCCGCTTCACGCTGCAAATCGCGGAAGTCGCGACCGCGATTAAGAATGGCAAGCTCAACGAAGCTGATATGAGTGTGATCGCCACCGACTTCGAGAAAAAATACGAGATGCTGTATGGCAAAGGCACCGGCTATCGCGAGGCCGGTCTGCAGGCGATCACCTACCGGGTCTTCGGCACCGGGATGCTGCCGCTCAAGCCGGTGCTGCCCGCGATCGCGAAGGCCAACGGTACGCCGGCTAAGGACGCGATCAAAGAGCGCCGGCCGGTGTTGCTCGATCCGCAGCTCGGATGGCAGGAGACGCCAATTTACGACTACCAGAAGCTCGCGGCCGGTCACGAGTTCGACGGTCCGGCGATCGTCGAGACCCCGACTACCACCGTGGTGATGGCGCTCGGCAATCACGCCACAGTGGACGATCTAGGCAATATTGTGATCAAGTTTTCATAGGCAGGTTGTTTCAACTACCGATAGGTACGTAAACGGTTCGGTTTGGATTTCGGCGTTCGCGCCGCATAGAAGATACGACAAGGAGAACGACCATGGCGGAATGTATGGCGGCGGTAGTCACGAAGTACAATGCACCGCTGGAGCTATGGCGAGTGCCGGTTAAAGAGGATTTGGAGCCGAATTCGGCGCTGGCCAAGGTCGAAGCGGCGACGCTGTGCGGCACCGATGCGCATCGATGGCAGGGGCATCTGACCGAAGGCGGCGGCGCCGATCTGCCGTTTATCGAGCCGGTCACCACTCCGTTCGTCCCCGGCCATGAGACCTGCTGCACCATCGTGGAGATGCGCGGCAATCTGTTCGATCTGCTCAACCAGCCGCTCAAGGTGGGCGACCGCGTGATCTGCTCATATCCCCATTGCGGTCACTGCTACTACTGCACAGTGACGCGGCAGACCACGTTGTGCTCGAAGAACATCAGCTTCGGTCATTCACTTCCGAAGGACCTGCTCGGCGGCTGCGCGGAATATCATTACTACCCGCCGCGCGGAAGCTTTGTTCGTATCCCCGAGGAGGTAAGCTCCGCGCTGGCCGCCTCGGCGGCGTGTGCGCTGCGCACGGTGATGCACGGGTATGAGCATCTGGGCCCGATCGTCAGCCATGAAAATCTGCTGGTGCTGGGCAGTGGTCCGCTCGGGTTGTACTCGTTGGCGGTGGCGAAGGATCTCGGGGTCAAGCGGGTCCTGATGATCGGTGCGCCGGATGCGCGGCTGAAAGTGGCGAAAGAGTGGGGCGCGGACGCGGTGCTCAATCTCGATCAGATCTCGAACCTGAAAGATCGGCACCAGTGGGTGCTGGATCATACCGAGGGCCGCGGCGCCGATGTGGTTTTCCAATGCGCGAATTCGCGCGCGTTGCCCGAGGCGCTTCAGATGTGCCGTCCCGGCGCACGCCTGATCAATATCGGCGTCAGCGGTGGTCCGGCGATCGAATTCAATCCGATGATGTTCTTCAAGCAGGTGCGGATCAGCAGCGTGGTGATGGCCGAAGCGCGCCATTTCCATCAGGCGATCGACTTCCTGGCCACCCGCCGCAAGCAGTTCAAATTCGACCAGATTCTTTCCGGCACCTATACGCTGGATAAAACCGGCGAGGCGCTGAAGGCGATGGCCGAATATCGCGAAGTGAAGCCGGTGATTGTGCCGAAGATTGCGGCATGATCGCAAAGACGGATGCCGGTCCGCCACACAGAGGTCAGGTACGATGGAGCTGCTGATTTCCGCTGACTCCCACGTGTTCGAGCCGATCGATTTATGGCGGTCCCGGCTGCCCGAGCGATTTCGAAACGCCAGCCTGCCGATTTCGCAAGCGCAAGCCAAATCGTTTGCCGCTCATCCGGGCGGTACCGATCCGCAGGCGCGGCTGTCCGAGATGAAAACTGACGGGGTCAGCGCCGAGGTCTTGTATCCGACCGTGGCGCTGGGCCTGTTCGGGCTTGACGATCCCGCGCTGCAGCGGGCTTGCTTCGAGGTCTACAACGACTGGCTATGCGATTATTGCGCGGTTGCGCCGGAGCGTCTGCTCGGGATTGCGCTGATTGCCTGCTACGACATCGACGAAGCGGTCGAGGATCTCCGGCGCTATCGCGCGCGCGGCCTGCGAGGTGCGGAAGTCTGGATGGCGCCAGTGGCCGGGCTGCCGTTCTATTCAGCCCATTACGATCGCTTCTGGGCGGCTGCTCAGGAAGTGAAGATGCCGGTCAGCCTGCACATCCTGACCGGTCACGATTACAGCCGGAAGCTGTTCGATGATCCGCGCAGCAACTCGCTTGAATGGTTTCGCGGCCCGGTCAATCGCAAGCTCGATTCGGTCATGACCGCGCTCTACGACATCATGTTTTCAGGCGTGTTTCAGCGCTTTCCGGGACTCAGGCTGGTGCTGGTCGAAAACGAGATCGGATGGCTGCCGTTCGTGATCCAGCAGTGGGATTACTATTTCAAACGCTTTCGCGATACCTTGGACCTGCCGATCAAACGTCTGCCGAGCGAATATTTCGCGGACAATGTGTTCGCCACCTTCTTCAACGACGCGGTGGGATGCCGCCAGCTCGGGTTCTGGGGCACCACCAACTGCATGTGGTCCAACGACTTTCCGCATCCCAACTCGACCTGGCCGAAATCGCGCGAAAAGATCGACCAACTGCTCGGTCATCTGCCGCCGGATCAACGAGCCAGTGTGCTGTCATCCAATGTCGCTAATCTGTACGGGATCAAGACCAAATCATTGACCGCCTAAGAAGTGGCGAGCTTCAAAAATCACAGTGAACAGAGGAGACAAGCGAGTGAAAAAAGCCATCTGGGTTCTGGCCGCCTTCGGTGCGGTCGCATTGGCCGGTGCGCCGGCCTTTCCGGCGAGTAGGGCGAGCAGTGCAAAGGCGGAGATTACTGCGCTCGAACACAAGTGCATCGCGGCGCAAAACGCCGACGAAGCAGTGCAATGTTTCGATCCGAACGACATCGCGCTCTACGATTTTACGCCACCGCTGGAATATTCCGGGATGAAAGCCGTGCGCGAGCACATGGAGGGCGTTTTTGCCAACTTCAAGGATCCGAAGGCGAGCTTTTTGGAACTTGAGGTCGTGACCGACGGCAAGCTCGGCATCGCCAACAGCATCCAGCACTTCACCTGGACCGGCAAGGACGGCACACCGATGGAGGGCAACTTCCGGGTTTCCGACTCCCTCCACAAGGTGGGGGGCAAATGGAAAATTTTCCACTCGCACGTCTCCGTTCCGGTCGATCCGGCGACTGGCAAGGCGGTCATGAACGCCAAGCTATGACGCGGGAAATGTCAGCGTAGTGCACACCGGCTGAATCCGTTACGGCTTCGTATACCACGGCGTCATCAAGTACTATGAAGCCGGTTGGGGCCTGGACCGGGAGGATCGCAATGGCGGGTACAGTTTCACGAACCAGCAACGTGGGCGTTGCGACCGGCGGCGAATCGAGTCAGCGCCGGACGTCGCGCAGCGGGTATATCAAGGCCAAATTTGGCTTTCGCAATTATTGGTACCCGGCCATCTTCTCGCGCGAATTGACCGACAAGCCGGTGGGCGTGCGCCTGCTCGGCGAGAACATCTTGATTCGCCGGGTGGGCGATCGTGCGATGGCGGTTGCCGACCAATGCCTGCATCGCGGCGTGCGCTTTTCGCGTAAGCCGGAGTGCTACACCGCGGATACCATCACCTGCTGGTATCACGGCTTCACTTACAGTTTCACCGACGGCAAGCTGGTCGAGATCCTTACCGAACCGGGCTCCAGCCTGATTGGGAAACTCGCGCTCAAAACCTACCCGGTGAGCGAGGCCAAAGGGATCGTGTTCGTCTTTGTCGGCGACCGCGAGCCGGGCGATCTGGCGCACGACGTGGCGCCGAACTTTCTCGATCCCGACCTCGAGATCGACGGCATTCGCGATGAGGTGGCCTCCAACTGGCGGCTCGGCGCTGAGAACGGTTTCGACACCACGCATATTTATATCCATCGCGACTCGGTGCTGGTGCCCGGCAACAACCTCGCGCTGCCGCTCGGGCTGGTTCCCGGCGATCTGCATGGAATCAGCGTCTACGGCGAAAACGAACCCAAGGGCGTGCTCGACCATACCTTCGAGAATTACCAGCCGGTATTCGAGGGAAAAATCGACGGACAAACGGTGGCGCGATCGAAAGGTATCGGCAACCAAAAGATCGTCGCCAGGGAAGTATCGATCTGGATGCCCGGCATGTTGAAGGTGGACCCGTTTCCCGATCCATCGTTGATCCAGTTTGAATGGTATGTGCCGATCGACGGCGAACGGCATATGTACTGGCGCGTGCTCGGCCAGCGTGTCAGCGATACCGCCGAGGCGGACGCTTTCCATCAGGAGTTTCACAATCGATGGAAGTCGCTGGCGCTGCATGGATTCAACGACGAAGACATCAGGGCGCGCGAAGGGATGCAGGAATTCTACCAGCACGATAAAGCCTGGGCGCAGGAGCATCTGTTCAAACCCGATCGATGCATCGTCGAGTGGCGCAAACTCGCCAGCCGGCATAATCGGGGGATTCAGCCGCCGGCGAACGGGTAATCAAGTTTGGATTGGCGACCGGATCGTCGAAGACTCTTGATCTGAGCTCCAGCCCGATGAGAGTGTCTAATCCGGACCGATGATGGACCGGTAATAAGTAATGGGCATCGTTATTCCGATTGGCGGGCCGCAAAATGCGAAGCTGCGTCCCGTGCCCTTAGCGCCACGGGTCACTGACGCCAATGCGATCGGACCCGGCACAATAGTTCTGCTGTTCACGATCGTGTCGGTGGCGATGATTGCCGTGATCGTGGTGATGGGCGCGAGTTCGTGGGCTGACGCGATAACCCTGGTATTCCTTATTTCGGTAATTGCTCTGCTCAAGATCGGTCTCGCAAACCTGCTTTTTTATACTCTGCTGAAAGCTGATCAGCAGCCCGACAGGCGTTTGATCGAGGTGCAGCCGGAACCAAAGCCGCGGCCTCGCCGGCGTCCGGCCAGAATAAAGTTCCTGAGACCGGTTGATTTATGCTCGCCTCCGCGCGCTGGTGATCGAGGCGTTTGAGCGGACTTTATCGGCTCACCTCGGAAGCTTCCGATGCGGCCCGGCGGCCGCCGTTGCCGCCGGCAATCCAGCGGTAAATAATCGGCAATACATAGAGCGTGAATGGGGTCGAGGTCAGCAGGCCGCCGATCACCACGGTTGCCAGGGGGCGCTGAACTTCGGCGCCGGCGCCATGCGAGATTGCCATCGGAATGAATCCGAACAGCGCCACCAGCGAGGCCATCAGGATGGGACGCAGACGTTCGCGCGGTGCTTCGATCAAGGCCTCGTCGAGCGAACGTCCGCTTTCCCGCAACCGGTTGATCTCTGAAACCAGCACCACGCCGTTCAATACGGACACCCCAAAGAGGGTGATAAATCCGACGCCGGCGGTAATCGAGAAGGTGAGGTTGCGGCAGATCAGCGCCAGTATCCCTCCGGATCCTCCCAGCAGCACGTTGCCGAAAACCAGCAACGCCAACCGCATCGAATTGAACGTGTTGTACAACAGCACCACGATCAGCAGCAGCGAGGCCGGAACCAGGATCATCAGCCGCTGCGAGGCGCGCTGCAGGTTCTCGTATTGCCCGCCCCATTCGATACGCCAGCCACGCGGCAGTTGAATCTGAGCGCTGATCGCGGCGCGGGCTTGCGACACAAAGCTGCCCAGATCGGTGCCGCGGACATTAGCCGCGACCGTGACGCGGCGTGTCAGGTTCTGCCGCCAGATCGAGACCGGCCCTTCGCTCACTTTAATTTTCGCGATCTGCGCAAGCGGCAGCAGCTCGCCGCGCGGTGCAGCCACCTGAATATCTTCCAACCGATCGAGACTCCCGCGCGACGAGCGCTCGAAACGCACCTGTAGCGGGTAGCGCGCCTGACCTTCGACCACCTGGCCCACCACTCGTCCACCGATGGTGGCGACGGTATCGAGCACGTCTGACGCGTTGATTCCGTAGCGCGCCACCGCCGCGCGATCGACTTCGATATTGATCGACGGCAAACCGCTGCGCGGAATTATTTTGAGGTCCGCGGCGCCGGGCAGAGCCTTGATCACGGCGAGAATTTTGTGACTGAGGATCATCATTTTGTCGAGATCGTCGCCGTAAAGATGAATCGCGACGTCACCCTTGACGCCGGCGATCATGTCGTTGACGCGCGATTCGATTGGTTGCGAGAAGCCGAACCGCATCTGCGGCACCTGTTGATTCAGTTGCCGCTGGATTTCCGCGATCAGATCATCGCGGCTATGCACGCGCCATTGATCGCGTGGCTTCAGAAACACGTAAACATCGGCTTCGTCCGGACCGATGGTATCGGTGGCGATTTCGGGACGCCCGATACGGCTGACCACATGCGCCACTTCGGGCAGTTTCAACATCGCCTTTTCAGCCGCGGTCGAAGTCTGGATCGCCGCTTCGAGCGACATGCTCGGGACCTGGAGCACGTCGAGGTTGAGCGTGCCTTCGTCGAGCGTGGGAATGAACTCGGTGCCGAGAAATGGGGCGGCCGCGAGGCTGACAATCAGGATAGCGGCGGTCGCGCCAATCAATATTCGTGGACGCCGATTGACGAATGCGCTGGCCGCACGATGGAGCCGGTCGAAGATGCGGCCGACCAATGGATCGTGATGCACGCCGGCGCGCAGAAAGATCGAGGCCAGCACCGGCACCAAGGTGAGGGCGCAAAGCAGCGATCCGCTCAGCGCAAAGATGACGGTGAGCGCCATCGGGCGGAACATCTTCCCCTCGACTTCCTGGAAAGTGAGGATCGGAAGGTAGACCACGATAATGATGCCGATCGCGAAGACGATCGGACGCAACACCTCGCGCCCGGCCTCGAACACCCGGTGAACCATCGAATCCCCGGCGGAACCGCCATGCGAGGTGCGGCGTACGATGTTCTCCATCATCACCACGGAACCGTCGACGATCAGGCCGAAGTCAATCGCACCCAGGCTCATCAGATTTCCCGAGACGCCCATGAAGTTCATGCCGATGAAGGCGGCGAGCATCGAGAGCGGAATCACGGCGGCGACGATCAGGCTGGCGCGGATATCGCCGAGAAACAGAAACAGCAGGACCGTAACCAGAAGCGCGCCTTCGATCAGATTATGGCCGACGGTGGTGATGGTGCGGCGAATCAGGTCAGAACGATCGTAGTAGGGGACGACTCTCACGCCGGGGGGAAGGCTCGGTTCGATTTCGACCAGCTTGGCCTTGACCGCGTCCACCACCGTGCGGGAGTTTTCGCCGATCAGCAGCATCACCACCCCGGCGACGGTCTCGCCTTTGCCGTCATGGGTGACCGCGCCCTGCCGGAGCAGCGGGGCAAAGGCGACTTCGCCGAGATTGCGCACGTAGATCGGCACCCGATTGCGACTGGCCACCACGATATTGGCCACATCGGCGATCGAGGTGATCAAGCCTGAGCCGCGGATCACCTGCTGCTCGCCGTTATGCACTATGTAGCCGCCGCCGGCGCTCAGGTTGTTGCGCTCCAGCGCATGGAAAACGTCCTGTAACGAGACGCCATAGGCAACCAGCGCATCGGGCCGCAATTGAACCTCGTAGGTTTTGAGCTGGCCGCCATAGCTGTTGACCTCGACCACGCCCGGCACCTCCTTGAGCCGCGGCGCGATCTGCCAATCGAGGATGGATCGCAAATCCATCAGCGAGCGATGCGGATCGACCACCTCGAACTGGAAAATCTCGCCCAGGGTGGTCGAGACCGGGGTCATCTCGGGCGGGCCATAGCCGGCAGGAATCATCGCGGCGGCGGCGGGCAGGCGCTCCATCACCAGCCGGCGGGCGAAATAGATGTCGAGTTTTTCCTCGAAATAGACCGAGACGGAGGAAAGTCCGAAGCGCGAGATCGACCGGATTTCCTTGATGCCCGGCAGCCCGCGCATCGACACTTCGATCGGAAACGTGATCAGCTTTTCGACCTCGGCCGATCCCAATCCTGGGGCGTCGGTGACAATCGTCACGACGTTGGGCGTGACGTCGGGCGAGGCGTCGATCGGCAGCAGCAGCATCGCGCGCGCCCCGATCGCGATAAAAACCACAGCCAGCAGAATCGTCATCAGGCGGTTTTGCAGGGCAGCTTCGAGAATGCGTTGGGTCATAAATTCACGACGATTGACGATTGAGCAGCAGCGCCTTGAGCGCGAGGCCGCCGCGATCGACCACGCGATCGCCTTCATTCAGGCCGTTTAATATTTCGACGTGCTGGTCGCCGTTTATGCCCAGCTTCAGATAGCGGGCCTGGAAACGGCCCGGCCCCAGCGCGACAAAGGCGATCTTTTTACCGTCTATTTCAAAAATCGCCGAGCGCGGCGCGGCGATCACCTCGCGGCCGGACGAGTTATCGGCGACTTCCGCATGAGCGAACATGCCGGGCTTCAGCAGCCGTTCGGGATTGGGAACTTTGATCCGGGCCTCGACCGTGCGAGTCTGGCGATCCACCTCATCGCCGATATAAAAGATGCGTCCCTCGAAACGCCGGCCGGGATAAGCGTCGACCGTGACCCAGGCTTTCGCGTTGAGACGCAGGCCGCCGAGGTCGTGTTCAAACACGTTGGTGATCACCCAGACCTGATCGAGATCGATCACCGTCATCAGCGGCCGGTCGCGATCCACCGACTGGCCGACCGTCAGATTGCGCCGTACCAGAATTCCGGAAATCTGCGAGGTGAGCGGAAAATCCGACAAAGGGGTGCGGTTGTCTGACCAGCTCAGGCTCCGCAACTGGTCGGCTGGAATCAGCACCCGCAGAGTCTCGCGGGCGGCCTGATATTCGGCGAGCGCCGCATCGCGATCGGCCCGCGCCGCGAGCAGGTCTTTCAACGGCGTGATCTTTTTTGCATAGAGCGCCTCTTCGCGTTTGAGATGTTGCTCGGCGATTACATGAAGCGATCGCGCGCGCAAATAGCGGGTTTTGGCCTGGCCCAATTCGACGCTGCTCAATATCGCCAGCGGCTGCCCGGCTTTCACGGCTTCTCCTGGATCGGCGATCAGGCGCATCACGCGCGCCGGGATGCGGGTGGTAATCTGATCGACCGCGCGGGCGTCGGGCTCGATCGTCGCGGTAGCATCGATTCGGCCGGCGATTTTTTCCCGATGCACGGTCGCCAATTCAATTCGGCGCGCCGCATCCGAGTCGAGGTTCACCCTGACCATGCCATCGCCGGGGAGCGGTTGCGCAGCACCCGAAGCCGCCGCCGCGATCAGGAACAATGCGGCGAGTCCCACCATCAAGCCGGCGCGCTTCATTGTGACGCTCCGGTCGCCAGCTTGAGCGAAACCTCGGCGCTCATAAGTCCGAACGATGCGTCGATATATCCCATCCGTGCCTCGAAAGCCTGCCGCTCGGCGATGGAGAGCGTCAGCAGATCCATTTTTCCAGCCGTGAACGCCGCTTCGAGCAATTCGAAGCTCTCGCGAGCCGGCTCGACCACATCCTGCTGATTGACCTGCAGGACCGATCGCGCCGTCAGATAATTCGAGTAGGCATCGCGAACCTCGCGTTCGATATTTAGTTCGGTGGCGCGCTGCCGATCGGACGCCTGTGCGGTACGGCCTGCGATAATCGTCGCCTCGGCCTGACGCCGATTGAACAGCGGCAGCGGAAATCCAATCTGACCACCCATATAATGCTCGGCGTTGAGCTCGTGACCGCCGAACACGCCGATGGTCGGATTGCCTCGCGCCAGACGCCGATTCAGTTCGGATTCGGCTTTCAGCCGTGCGATTTCAATTTCAGCCGCTTTCAAGTCGGGCCGCCGATCGCGGGCAAGCTTGAGCAGCTTTTCGATCGTCGCCAATTCCGCCCGCGGTTCCACCCGGCTGACCGGTTCCGGCTCGGGTCCCGCCGCGCCGCCGAGCAAACGGCCCAGACTCGAGCGCTGCAAACGATAACGCTCCTCGCCTTGCAGCAAGGCCTTTTTGCTCTCGCCGAAGCGAACCCGCGCCAGATTCGCGTCGATCTGACCGATCTCGCCCGCTTCAAAACGGGCCTGCGCAGCGTCGAGCAGACGCTTGTCCAACGCCGACAGCTCGGACAACAGTCCAATTTGATCGCGGGTGCGGATGCTGTCGTAAAATGCAAAGCTTACGGCGGCTTCCAGCAGCCGCCATTGGTTTTGCAGATCGAGCCCGCTGCGCTCATAGCCAAGCGCCGCCGATTGACGCCGCAGTTTTCGCTGTCCGAAGATCTCGAGTTCCTGCGCGAGAGCGACCTGCCAATCCTGTGAGTTGGCGCTGTTCCATCGGGTCCGGTAATCGGCGCCCAACTGAATATAAGGATTGAACTGACTGATATAGTTGGCGCGTTCCAGTTCGCCGTGCGAGACGATCAATTCGCGCGCCACCAGCGCCAGATCGGGATTGTGCTGCCGGGCGAGCGCAACTGCATCCTCGATGGTTACCTGAGCCGCATAGGCGGGCGCCGCGAAGGTGAATATCGCCGCAATTAAAAGATAAACCGCTGCAAGTATGATGAAGCCGTAACGCGGCCGATTTCTATCGATCAGAAAAATTTCCCCCACTCGATCGGAGATCCAAGAAGCTTGGCAAGCCAGAGGCAAGTTTCGCGCCGCAGCTATAACGACGGGCCATAGAATCCCGGACCGACGGTCTTTGGCGATTTCCCGATGCATTAGAGTGTCCTGAATCGATGGAATATTGGTCGGTGTAGCCTTCCGCCCAGTCAACCGTGGCGTATAGCGTCACCCTGCGGCTGGTAAAACGGCGAAGTGAATGGATTCGGTGGGCTTATTGGCGCGCGGGAGATGGCACGTCGGCTGCTCCTACATGACCCTCGAAAGCTCTGATCCTAATAGGAGAGCAGCTTTTTTATCAGAACCAGCCCTGCCGCGTGGCAACACCTGGACGCATGGGCGCCCCCTCCCCATTGCGTTAACAAATAGCGCGCGGCAGGGCTCCCGCCATGGCCCCTATGGCAATGATAACTGCGATGATCGCCGCCGCCCGCGGTCCTGAGCGCCATAGATCGTTGGGGGCGTTACTGCCGCCCCGGCTTTTCTCATCGAGCGAGGTGGCGATAGCTCATCAGCGGACGGCGCCGCGAAAACATGTATAATGCTCGCGTGAAAGTCGGTTCCCGGGTCACGGCGATGCTGCTGTTGGCCGTGATTCCGGTCATATTCCTCTACACCTATTGGAACATCAGCCGCTCCAGGGGCACGTTCATCAACGATCTCAAGCGCGAGATCCGCGCCACCGCGCGCGGCCTCGCACCTTCCGTGGCCAACGATCTGCGCGATCGCGAATGGTCGCAGATTGGCGACGTATTCCAGCGCATCAGTGCCGACGGGACGTCGGCCGCTTTGCTGAACCCCGAGGGCCGGCTGCGATTCGCATTGCCGGATTTTCCCGCGCCTCTTGTCCCTGACTTCGGTGATCTCAAAGCATTGCGGGCGTCGGGGTTCGACGAGTTCGAACGAACCGCTGGCGGCCGCCGATGGTTCGTGCGGGTGGCGCCGCTGAACGCGAGCGGCGATTCCCGCGATGGCTATCTGCTGGTGGCGCAGGACTGGACGGACATCACCGAGGACTTCAAGCTGCACACGGCCGCCTCAATGATCGCCGCTCTGCTGCTCGTGGGCCTGATCGTTGCGATCATCCATTTCGTCGTGCGCCGCTATGTTTCCGTTCCCCTGGCCAAGTTGTCGGGCAAGGTGATGCATTTCGCCGAAGATCAGGAATCCGCCCGGACGATTGAACGAGATGAAGTGATCCTGCTGAGCGAGGAGTTCCGCCGGCTCGATGAGCAATTGAGCCGGGCGCGCATCGACCTGCTGAATAAACATCGGCGCGAACTCGAACTCGAAAGAAGGTTGCAACATGCGGATCGTCTGGCGACTATCGGTACGCTCGCGTCGGGGCTGGCGCACGAAATCGGCACTCCGATGGGCGTCATTCGCACGCGCGCCGAGTTTCTTTTGAAGTCAGGTTCCGGTCCTTCCAGGAATGTCGAAATTATCATCAGCCAGATTGATCGGATTTCGCGCATCGTACGGATGCTGCTGGAATATGCGCGGCCGCGGGAATCGCGCATGATCGCGTGCGATATACGTCAAGTGGTGCGTACGGCGCTCGGTTTGATCGAAATGGAGGCGGTGCGCCGCAACGTGCAGGTGATCGATCAACAAGGTCCGGATGCGCTTATGGTCTCGTGCGATCCTGATCAACTACAGCAGGTTTTCGTCAATCTCGCGGTCAACGCACTCGACGCGATGGCGGTGTGCGGCGGGGTGCTTCGGGTTACCGCGCAGGTTGATCACGATCAGGTTCATCACGATCAAGCGGCGCCGCAGGTTAAAATCCTTTTCGAGGACTCCGGCAGCGGAGTGGCGGTCCGCGATCGGGCGCACATTTTCGATCCGTTCTTTACCACCAAGGAGCCGGGCAAGGGCACCGGAATGGGCCTTGCCGTGAGTCAGTCAATCGTGCGCGACCATGGTGGCGAGATCGATTTCGACGCGGCGCCCGGCCGCACGCAATTTGCCGTGACGCTGCCATTTGCACCCGAGAGCGCGGGGACTTCCGCGATTGGCGTGGCATAGTGGTGGCGATGAATTCCAACGGCGCCACGATCCTCGTGGTCGACGACGACGTCGAGATGGGCGACGCGATTTGCGAGCTGTTGCGTCAGAATAATCATTCCGCGGCAGGCGTTAGTTCCGGCGCCGCTGCGCTTGAATTTATAAAGCAAAATGAACCCGATCTGCTGATTACCGATCTTAGAATGAGCGGCCTTGGAGGCGGCGACCTTCAACTTCAACTGAAAACCTCCGCGCCCCAACTGCCGGTGATCGTGATCACCGCTTTCGGTTCGATTCAGACCGCGGTGGAATCGATGAAGCTCGGGGCGTTCGATTACATCACCAAGCCCTTCGAGAACGATGAATTTCTGCTGGTGGTCGCACGCGCGCTCGAAACCCGGGAATTGCATCGCGAAATTGGCCGCTTGCGCGGCGAGCTGGCGCGTAATTACGGCCTGCCGAACATCATTGCCGCCAATCCAAAGATGGTGGCCGCACTGGAGGTTGCCCAGCAGGTGGCGGATAGCGCGGCCAGCGTGCTGATCGGCGGCGAGAGCGGCACCGGCAAGGATTTGATCGCGCGGGCGTTGCACTTCTCCAGTTCGCGCCGCGATGGTCCATTTATTCCGGTCAATTGCGCGGCGATTCCGGAGAACCTGATCGAAAGCGAACTGTTTGGTTATGTCAAAGGCGCTTTCACCGACGCCCGGCAAGGCAAAGCGGGGCTCTTTGTCGCAGCCGAGGGCGGCACGCTGTTTCTCGATGAAATTGGCGAGATGCCGATCAGCCTGCAGCCCAAACTCTTGCGGACGCTGGAAGACAAGCGGGTGCGGCCGCTCGGCGCGACCAATGAAATCGCCGTCAATGTTCGCATCGTGGCGGCCACCAACAGTGATCTCGAGACCGCGATCGCTCATGGACGCTTTCGCTCCGATCTCTATTATCGTCTCGCGACGGTGACGATCGCGGTGCCGCCGCTGCGCGATCGTAATGAGGATATTCCGCTCCTGATCAAGTATTTCCTCGCGCGGGCGGCGGCGGAGGCCGGCAAACCAATTCCGGAAATCGAGCCCGACGCGTTGGCGCTGCTGTTGCGCTACCGATGGCCGGGTAATGTGCGTGAACTACAGAACGCGGTGCAGCGGGGAACGATCCTGTGCCGTGATAACCGCATCACTGTCAGGGAGCTTCCGCCCAGGATCGCCGGCGACGGCGTACCCACTTTGAATGTGCTGGAAGATTTGGCCACCCAGCGTGTGACGCTCGATCAGCTCGAACGAAATTACATACGGGCGGTTCTGGACTCGGTCAGCGGCAATAAAACCGAGACCGCCAGTATCCTTCAGATCGATCGAAAAACCCTGTATCGCAAGCTTGAGGATTCGCCCGAGGCCGCCATCCCCGACCCGCCCGGCAAACCCGGAAAATAAAACATCGCTGCCAGGAAACGCGTACCCGGGATGTCATCGTGCGGAAGTACCGGCATTGAAGCAGCGGCAATTCACGGCGCTTTGCTTTTCCCCTTGGTATCGCTATGCAGTTGGTCGGAACATCGCGTTGCCAACGAAGGAGACCCTATGAGATTCGGAGTGCTGTTCGAGGGCAGCCAGTTCGACACCGCGGGACTGGATTACAGCAGGCATTATCGCGACGAGCTCGACCTGGCGTCCGAGGTCGAGCAGATGGGCTATGACAATATCTGGGTGCCGGAGCATCATTTTGTCCGTGACGGCTATTGCTGTCAGCCGCTGACCTTTGCCGCCGCATTGGCCGCGCGCACCTCGAAAATCAGGATCGGCTCGTACATCTCACTGATGCCGTTGCATAATCCGATTGCGATCGCGGAGCAGGCGGCGTGGGTCGACGCGATCTCCGGCGGGCGATTGGACCTAGGTTTCGGCCAGGGTTATCGCAAGGAAGAGTTCACCGCGTTCGGCGTCGATGGCGCGATCAAGCACAAACGGATGGAAGAGGGCGCCGCGATCGTGCGCAAACTGCTCGATTCCGAAAACGTCACTTTCCAAGGGCAGTTTCACAGTATCCCGGAGCCAATCACGATCTATCCCCGCCCGGTTCAGAAGCCGTTTCCGATCTGGGTTGCGGGGCGCGGCAAGCTGGCGACCGATCGAGTGGCGCGCGAAGGGTACAACCTCGCCGCGGCCGGCGATCCGCAGCAGGTGGAGCTCTTTGCGCAAGCCTGCAAACGGCATGGCCGCCGGGTCGAGGACTTCAAGATCGCACAGTTGCGTTTCGGCTATTGCGCCGAAACGGTGAAGCAGGCCTGGGATGACGCCGAGCCGGCGATACATTATCTATTGAGCCGCTACAGCAAGTGGATCGCCGAGAATCAAACCTTGCCGGGCGATGAATCCATCGCGAAACTGAAGCCCGTCGGCGAGCTGCGTAAGGACCATCCGGTGTCATTCTTTGGCTTGCCGCTCTTGCTCGGGACGCCCGCCGATTTGATCAACTTGATCGAGGATCTGAATCGGCAAGGGCCGTTCACGGATCTGGTTTACAACATGGCGCCGCCGGGATTATCCCTGGATCAGGCCCGCAAAGGCATGCGCCTGTTCGCGAAGGAAGTGATCCCGCACTTCAGAAAGCAGTAGTAGGGCTGCGGACGTAGGGTTCGCCGGCAGGTCGTTATAGCGCCTTATCCTGAAGGCTGCGCTTGGGATTATCCGCTGTCGGTAAGGAACCCTAATTCACCGCGGAATTGGGACAATTGCAGCCTGCGAGATTGAGAAAAACGCAAGCTTAGGATCACTTATTACGGTAGGTTTGATGCAGGAACCTTCGAAAGACTCCACGCCACCTTTTGCTGGCTTGCGCGTGATCGAATGCGGCGAGGGAGTGGCGGCCGCGTTCGCAGCCCGATTGATGGCCGATCTCGGCGCCGAGGTGATCAAAGTCGAGCCGCCGGATGGCGATCTCACTCGCCGGCGCGGCCCATTTCCCAATGATCGGCCCGATCCCGAGCAGAGCGGGCTGTTCATTTATCTAAATGCCGGCAAACTCGGAATCACGCTCGATTTGACGCACGCGGCCGACCGCGCGACGCTCTCGAAGTTGCTGGCGCACTCAGATCTTTTGCTGCACAACGTCCCGGTTCCGCAGCGGTCGCGAAACGGTCTGGATTCCGCACGATTGGCCGCCGACTTTCCGCATCTGGTAATCGGAGCGGTTTCGCCCTTCGGCGATAGCGGTCCTTATCGCGACTGGAAGGCATATGAAATCAATATCGTAAATGCGGGCGGCTGGACCTTTGTGAATCCAGGCTCGTCCGAATCGCCCGATCTTCCGCCGCTCAAAACTTTCGGGGCGCTGGGCGATTTCCAGGCCGGTCTCCATCTGTGCTTCGCGGCGCTGACGGCTTTGTGGCGGCGGCTGGCGATCGGGAGCGGCGATCAAGTCGAAGTATCCGGCCAGGAGTGTATCGCCGCGATGCTCGAATTGACCCTCGTGCATTATACCTACGGCGGGCGGCTGGCCTCGCGCCTGGGACGCCGCGCGGTTGCGCCATGGACCATTATGGAGTGCGCCGACGGCTATATCATGCTGCTCGCTATCGAAGAGGATCAGTGGCAGCGGATGGTCGCGATGATGGGCGATCCGCAATGGGCGCATGAAGAAATCTTCGCCACCGGCGCTCTACGCAGCGCGCATTGCGAGGCCTTGTACGCGCTGATGGGCGAGTGGGTCAGGCAATGGAAGGTGCAGGATTTATTTCTCGAAGCGCAGCGCCGCCGCATCCCGGTCGCCCCGGTCAGCACCATGCGGGATCTGTACGCCTGCGAGCAATTGATCGATCGCAAATTTTTCCTGCCGATCGAAATCGGACGCGCCGGCGCGGTCCCGATGCCCGGCGCGCCATTCCAAAGCAGCGCCGGTGGATGGCAGTTGCGCGGTCCGGCGCCGCGCCTGGGGCAGCATAATGCACGTTCGCACCGCGAGGGAAATCTCGCACAACGCGCGCCCGGCTTAATCGCGGGCAGGGCGAAACTTCCCCCGCCGCGTGACGCCAAGCCGCTCGCCGGGATCAGAATACTCGACCTTACCTGGGTGTGGGCGGGGCCGTATTCGACGATGCAGTTTGCGTACATGGGTGCGGAGGTGATCCGGGTCGAGTCGCGCACGCGCCTATGCCCGACACGGCGCGTGCCGCCGTTCGCGGACGATATCTCCGGTGTCAATCGGGCCGGCTATTTCAATCAATACAGCCAGGGCAAGCGCAGCATGCTGCTCAACTTGTCGGATCCCGAAGGTGTGCGAATCGCGCTCGAACTGGCGAAACATTGCGACCTCGTGGCGGAGAACTTTTCCGCCGGTGCGATGGATCGGCTGGGCCTCGGCTACCAGCGCCTGCGCGCGGTCAAGCGGGATATCATCATGGTTTCGATGTCCGGCTTCGGGCAGAGTGGCCCGTGGAAAAACTTCCTCAGCTATGGCCCCTCGGCGGCGGCGTTGGCAGGGTTTTTTGGACTGTCGGGATATACGGGGATGGGTCCCAGCCAGGTTGGGCTGTCGTTCGCCGATCCCACCGCCGGGATGTTCGCGGCGGTCGCCGTGATGGCCGCGCTGTTCCATCGGGCGCGCACCGGCGAGGGACAATATATCGATGTGTCGCAGCTCGAAGCGACGCTGGCACTGCTGCCCGAAGGGTTGCTCGATTATGCGCTTAACGCTACTCAGCCGCCGCGGGTTGGTAATCACGATCGTTGGATGGCGCCGCATGATTGCTACAAGGCGCTGGGTGACGAAAATCAATGGGTCAGTATCGCGGTCGGCAACGAGGACGAATGGCGCGCGCTGTGTGATGCGATCGGCCAGCCGGCGCTGGCCGGCGACCCGCGTTTCAAGACCGCCGGGTTGCGCAAACTCAACGAGCCGGCGCTCGATGAGATCATTACCGGATGGACTGTCGTGCGCGATCGATGGGACGTGGCGCGGCGGCTGCAAAGTCATGGGGTGGCCGCGTTTCCCGCGATGAGTAACGTCGATCTGGCCGCCGATCCGCATCTAAACGAACGTGGCTTTCTGGTGCGGCTCGATCATCCCGAGGTGGGCCGCCGGATTCAGGCCGGTATTCCATGGACGATGGCGGCCACGCCATGCCGGCTCGAAATTCCCGCTCCGCTGCTCGGCGCGGATACCGATTCTGTGCTGCGCGGGTTGCTTAAGCTAAGCGAAGAAGAAATCGTACGCCTGCGAAGCGCGGGCGTACTGAGTTGAAACCATGACTGAGTTGAAAAAAATGACGGAACCGCTGCGGTTGGAGATCGAACGAAATCTCGCGGTAATCACCTTCAACCGTCCGCAGGTATTCAACGCTTTCACTCCCGAATTGATTGTGCGGCTCGCATCCGCCTGGCGCGAGGTCGAGTCCAACGAACAGGTACGCGCCGTGATCCTGACCGGTGCGGGCGGCAAGGCCTTCAGCGTTGGTGCTGACCTCGGTATCCTGTCACCGCTGGTTTCGGGCGCGCGGGCGGCCGCCGACGATTGGGACCGCCGATTCCTCGATCCGGCGACGCAGGATCAAGCGATGCTGCGCAATCAATTTAACCTCGGCAAGCCGATCATCGCGGCGATCAATGGTTATTGCTTCGCCGGCGCGCTGGAGTTGATGACCGCGACCGATATCCGAATCGCCTCGGAAGATGCCACCTTTGCGCTTCAGGAAGCGAAATGGGCGATGGTGCCGGCGCGCGGCGCGCTGGCGCGGCTGCCGCGTCAGATTCCATATTGCAGAGCGATGGAGTTGATGCTGACTTCGTCGCGCTTCACGGCGGCGCAGGCGCTCCAGATGGGACTGGTGAACCACGTGCTGCCGGCTGACCAGGTGATGAACAAGGCGCGCGAGATAGCGGCAACGATCGCGGAAAACGGACCGCTGGCTTTGCGCCGAATCAAGCAGGGGGTGGTGGAATCGGCCGGCCGAACGCTGGCCGAGGCGTACCAGGTCGAGGATCGGATTTTCGCCGAGGTGATGGCTTCCGCCGACGCCACCGAGGGCCCACGCGCTTTTATGGAAAAACGTCCGCCAGTTTACAAGGGCCGCTAGCCGGTCACCAGGCTGGTAAAAAATCGTGACACCTGAGTGGCGGGCGCGCTCGCATAAGATTTGAGTTTTCGATATGTTTGACCGTTCTGGGCGGGAATAGCTCAGTTGGTAGAGCGCGAGCCTTCCAAGCTCGGGGTCGCGG
>JADEYI010000608.1_pt1 | contig 44277 bp, 42 predicted proteins | sample 8542331 | NCBI WGS metagenome assembly JADEYI01 (sample SAMN16510988, study PRJNA670497) | mine drainage metagenome | isolation source: biofilm near Copperflume 1 | place: Germany: Marsberg coppermine Kilianstollen | collected 2018-02 | reverse complement strand
ATGACACCGCTGCGCTCAGGATGACACCGCTGCGCTCAGGATGACACCGCTGCGCATGGCACTCTTTGGCGAGCAGGGCCTTTCAAAAAACCTGTGAGGGAAAGGTGGCGGCTCTGCCCCCGCCCTGGTCATCATGGGCCAGGTCCCGTCCTGGGTGATAATAATAATGCAAGGAGCATCAAATAGTGGCTTTTGAAGCGCATTTTCGCACACATACATGCGGTGAACTATCGACAGAGCATACCGGACAACAGGTGACACTGGCGGGTTGGGTGAATAGACGGCGCGATCATGGCGGCCTGGTCTTCCTCGATATGCGCGACCGTTACGGTATGACGCAGGTGATTTGCGATCCGGAGCGTTCCCCCGAAGCGCATCGCACCGCCTCAGAATTACGTTCCGAATTTGTCGCGCAGGTAACGGGTACCGTCGTGCCGCGTTTGCCAGGGACCGAGAATCCCGGCTTGAAAACAGGGGCCATCGAGGTGGCGGCGGACCGCGTTGTCATTCTCAATCCATCGCGCACCACGCCTTTTCCCATCAGCGATACCATCTCGGTTGATGAATCCCTGCGTCTCAAATATCGCTATCTCGACCTGCGCCGCCCTAAAATGCGCGACAACATCATCTTGCGCCATCGCGTGGTGAAGGTCATTCGCGATTACCTGGACGAACTCGGCTTCCTGGAGATCGAAACGCCCATCCTGATGAAAAGTACGCCGGAGGGCGCGCGCGACTATCTCGTCCCCAGCCGTCTCTATCCCGGTGAGTTCTACGCGCTGCCGCAGTCTCCCCAGCAACTGAAGCAGTTGTTGATGGTGGCCGGCCTTGACCGCTACTTCCAGATTGCGCGCTGCTTCCGCGACGAAGATCAACGCTCCGACCGCCAGCCCGAATTTACCCAGCTTGACCTGGAAATGTCGTTCGTCGCTGAAGAAGATGTGATGGCCCTGATAGAAGGTCTCTTGATCTTCTTGATCGAGAAGACGACCGGCAAGCGCATCAAGCAGCAACCGTTCCCGCGCCTGAGCTATAAACATGTGATGGACCGCTATGGCACAGATCATCCCGACCTGCGCTTCGCTCTTCCCCTGGTCGAGATCAGCGACCTGGCGGCTGCTGACAGCTTTGGCGTCTTCCAGGGCGCGTTAGCCGCCGGGGGCAGAGTCAAGGGCATTCGCGTACCGGGGGCAGGCAGCTATAGCCGCAAAGAGATCGAGGAACTGACCGGGTTCGCCCGCATGTTGGGCGCGAAGGGCCTGGTTTCACTGGCAATCAGCCCGGCGTCCGAGATCAAATCTCCTCTAACCAAATTCATGACGGACGAAGAGGTGCAGGCCATCATCGACCGCTTGCAGGGCGAGGCGGGCGATTTGTTACTCTTTGTAGCCGATAGCGCGAAGGTCTGCAACGATGTGCTGTTCCGCCTGCGCGTCAAACTGGCCGAACGGCTCAAGCTGATCGACCCCGGTGAAATGGCGCTCTGCTGGGTGGTTGACTTCCCCCTGCTGCACTTCGATGAGGAAGGCCAGCGTTACGAGGCCGAACACAACCCCTTCTCCGGCATGGACGATGCCCACCTTGACCGCCTCGATAGCGACCCGCTGAACATCCGCGCCAAACAGTACGACATCATCTGCAACGGCTACGAAATCGGCGGCGGCAGCGTGCGTATCAACGTGGCCGCCATCCAGCACAAAGTCTTCTCGCTGATGAAGCTGGACAACGAACAGATTCAAGAGCAGTTCGGCCATATGCTCGAAGCCTTCGAGTATGGCGCGCCCCCGCACGGCGGCATCGCGCTGGGCATCGACCGCCTCGTCATGCTGCTGGCCGACGAGGACAGCATCCGCGAAGTCATCGCCTTCCCCAAAACCCAGAGCGCCCTGGACCTGCTCATGAACGCCCCCTCGCCCGTCGATGATAAACAACTGGCAGAGTTGCATTTGCGGATTCGAGAGCAAGAAGAACGCTCGTAATCAGAAAGACGTGTGCTGCGCGGAGGCGTCCCGCCTCCGCGCAGCACACGTCTTTCTGATTCTATGGCTGTACTGCGTACTTACAGAAATCTAAGGCGGCGGCCAGAGCGGTACCGGAACCGGTAAACAGCATACCGCTACCTCGTATTGGCGAGTTGGAGAAGAGTTCGCTTCTCCTGAATCTTTTATGCTTCCAGAGAAAATAGCCGCTATCGCGGCGCATGACATAAAGAAAGCGGTTATTCGAACTGGCATATATGATCCTGGATGGGAACCTGCTCAGGGCAAGCAGTATCCAGGCATGAACCGCCTGAACGAGTGGGGACCAGCTTATTCTCACAGACAAAGACGAAAGAGTTGTGAGAAACAGCAATGGGAGAGTGTGTACAGTGAGCGTAGATGTATCCGCTGAAGACTTTCTCAAAGAGTGGAACGGCTCATACGAAAATTCAGGTATGGGCCGTTTCATGGATACACTACAAATGCCCGCTTCCAATGTCTGGTAAGCCGCCTCTACCTGGTTACACGCTCCACATAGGGCCAGGTGGTCATGCAGCGCCCGGCGATCAATCGGCGAGAGATCATCCTGGTGCCTGGCCGCAAGCTTCTGCGCCCAATCCGTACAGGGCGTGGTGTCTCTGGCTACGGTTTTCATGAATCTTCACTCCTTTCTTCTGCTCTAACGCACTACTCGATTGCAAAAGATGTTGATAGGCCAATCGAAACTGCTCGCGACCCCGGCTGACATAGATGCTGACACTTTTTTCGCTGAGGTTGAGCGAGGCGGCGATCTCGCGCTGCGATAAATCGGCAACCAGTTGTAAAACCAGGCAAATGCGATACTTCAGCGACACCTGCGCCAGCGCCTGCCGCGTGTGTTCCCTTTCGGCTACCTGTTCTTCGGGTCCCGATACCCACATCTTTGCGGGCAGGTCATTCCCCTCGCTATTTTCCCAACGCGCACAAAATTTCCGCCGTCGCAGGTGGTCAATTGCTGTGCGAGTGGCGATGCTATAGAGCCAGGCACGGAACCCCGCTCCGTTACGGAGACCCGCCAGGCTTTGCCACGCTTTAATAAATGTTTCCTGGGCGAGGTCGTATCCCTCTTCATCGTTGCCTACCATACGCGCCAGGGACTTGCTGATAGGCGTGTAGAAGTGTTGATACAACCTGTCAAAGGCCGCTTTATCTCCCGTTCTTGCCAGTTCCACCGCCTCGACAAGCCACGCATTATCAACGCCTGGGGTAGTGGGATCACGCGCTGCTAGCGACATAGAATATAGTGCTCCATTCTCAATGACGTAACGAGTACGCCGAAAACCTACAATACAACTCGATCCCCCGGCGCCTGCGGCGCTTCGCTATTATGAGTCAGGGCGAGTCAAACCCCACCCGCCATCTGTCATCCTGAGCGCAGCGAAGGATCTGCGCCCTGCCGGCGAGAGATCCTTCGCTGCGCTCAGGATGACAGCAGCGCTCAAGTTCGCGCCCCTGGTGCAAGCCCCGCCCTGGCTCATGTCCGCAGGCGGCGCAGAAGTCACTGAATGGACGAGTAATATGTAGGTTTTTGGCGCACTCATTACGTCATTAGAGGTAGATAGTCAATGAACAGGTAATGTGTCGAAAACCTTGTTTTCATCCGTTCCGTTAAGGAGTCCCGTATGATGGATGCACTCCAGGTCCTCAAGCTGTTAGAGGAAGGTCATTTGCCGCGATCCGGCTTAACAAGAGAGAAAAGTAGCGAAGAGCGAACCGAGGCCCAGGCGCTGTGGGAAAGCATTCAAGGAACGCTTTCGCATAAACGCGAACAGCAATTGGCTTACTTACTCTATAACTGCGGTCTCACACCCGTGGAGATCATGCGTATCTTTCCACAGGAGTTCAGCGATATGCGCGAAATCTCTCGCGTGCGTCTTGCTGTCATAAAACTGGTCGGCAACCCATGCTCGTAACGAACCTTTAGATTTGGATGCGTATGTATACTGATTATAGGTCTCCCCCAGAACCTACAAAATGCACATATCTGGTTGGAAGGTGGAAGGAGAAGACATTGGCATCTAATAACCCGGTGGGTACGCATCGATTGATGGCAGCCGTATCCACACATTCAATGACATCATCAGGCATGTTACACCGGCAGGTCCCTGCCGGAGGAAGCACAGCAGTTGGCGTATCGCCAAAATTTATGCCGGCGCTGACCGAAGAGGAAGCAGTTCTCCAGGCGCGACTGCTCAAAGCCCTGGCAGACCCAACACGTCTGCGTATTTTGAGCCTGCTCAGCCGTCACGAAGGCGAGGTATGTGTCTTTGAAATAGTCGAAAGCTTCACTCTCGAACAGCCCACTATTTCGCATCACCTGCGCATCCTGCGTGACGCCGGCCTCGTCGATTGCCGCAAAAAAGGCCTCTGGGCCTACTACTACGTGCGCCGCGAAGCCCTCAATCGCGCGCAAGAGGTCATCACCGGCCTCTCTGAGTAAAATCAATAAATGGATTGAACAAGCATGGCGACCGCAAGGGTCGCCATGCTTGCTTTCTATTTATCTTCTCAAAGCATCTGTATGACATTTTAAGCAGCGCCCCATTTAACCGACCTTTTAAGCATATCAGGCATTCACGCAAATTCTTTTCAAACCTCCCGTTCTCCATTACGAGAGAGAGCAATTCCTTATTCCGATCTACCGGGGTGCATATGCGAGAAAACAAAGACGACCTGAACAATGTTCGATTCCTCGGGTCAATCAGCGCGGGCTTACCATCACCTGCTGACGATTCCAGAGAGCGAACGCTTGATCTGAACAAACTGGTTGCGCCGCATCCTATTTCTACCTACTATATGCAAGTGGCTGGTGATTCCATGACCGGCGCGTGCATTCACCCGGGCGATGTGATCGTCGTAGACCGCTCAATTACAGCCGCGCACAAGAAGATCGTCGTCGCGAGGCTGGGGAATAAGTTCACGCTCAAAAGGCTGTGGAATATGTACCCGAAGATGTATTTGCGACCGGAGAACCCGAAGTACCAGCCGGTGGAAGTAACAAACCATCCCGACTTTGAAATATTTGGAGTAGTCACGTTTGTGGTGCATAAGGCGCATTGATATGCGCACTACTTCTATGTAATAGCGACCTTTCAAGCACAACATCCATTCATGTAAACTTTTTGCAAGAACAACCGTTCTATACTAGTGATGAGACTATTTTTGTTCTGAACGGGGTGCAATACATGATGGACAATGATCTCACCAACGTTATTTTTCCTGGCACGGTGAGCGCGGGTTTTCCTTCGCCCGGCGATGATTGGCGCGAGCAGACGCTTAATCTTCATGACCTGGTGGTGAAGCATGCGCTTTCGACCTACTTCATGAAAATTTCCGGCGATTCGATGATCGGGGCGTGTCTCCATTCCGGCGACATTATCGTAGTCGATCGGGCGCTGACGGCCAGCCACAAGAAAATCGTGGTGGCCCGGCTGGGTGACAGGTTTACGGTCAAGCGCCTGTGGATGATACATCCAAGAATCTATTTACGACCGGAGAACCCGAAATACCAGCAGGTTGAGGTGACAGACCATCCAGATTTCGAGATATTTGGCGTCGTCACCTACTGCGTGCAACAGGTGCGATGAGCAAGCATGTGTATGCGCTCGTCGATTGCGCCAGTTTTTATGTTTCGTGCGAACGGGCTTTTAGCGCAGCAGTGCGCAATAGACCCACCATCGTACTCAGCAATAACGATGGCTGCATCGTCGCGCTCGATAGCCTCGCCAAAAAGCTGGGCTTGAAGCGCGGCCAGCCATTCTTCAAGCACCAGGACATTATCCAGAAACACGGCGTGCAGGTGTTTTCTTCAAACTACTCGCTCTATCAAGAAATGTCGGCCAGGGTGATGAACGTATTGGCCGGGTTCTCGCCCAGGCTTGAAGTCTACTCGATTGACGAGGGATTTTTAGAACTGAGCGACCTGCCCGGCGAAGACCTCACCGGGGTCGGGCGCACCATCAAAGCTCGCGTCCTGCAATATACCGGCATACCGGTGCGCGTAGCCATCGCCCCAAGCAAATGCTTGACCAAAATTGGCTGCGAGCGACTGAAAGACGAACCGCAGTACGGGGATGTGTTAGACCTCACCGCCTTCACCCCTCAACAACTGGATGCGGCGCTTGCCCACGTAGCGATAGAGAATGTCTGGGGCATCGGCCCGAAGTACGCGCGCTTCCTGCGCAACTACGGCGTTATGACAGCCAGGGACTTACGCGACGCCGATGAGCGCTGGATACGCAAGCATCTCACCGTCGTGGGAGCCAGAATCCAGGCGGAGCTGCGCGGAACTGCGTGCATTCCCCTGGAAATCAGCCGGCCGCCAAAACAGAACATTATCTGCTCAAAGTCTTTTGGCAAAGAGATCACCAGCCGGGAAGCCATGGAGGAAGCCGTGTGTACCTACACCGCGCGGGCCGCGGAGAAGCTACGCGAGCAGGACTCGGTGGCCGCGCGCATCACCGTCTTCCTGCGCACGAATGCCTTTCACGAGGATGCCCCGCAGTACTCCAACTCCTTCACCATCGATCTGCCCTATCCGAGCGCCTTTACGCCCGAACTGTTCAAATACGCCCTGAAAGGCCTGCGAGCCATCTACCAGGACAACTTCAGCTACAAAAAGGCGGGCGTTGAACTCAACCGCATCACACCCTTGCCGGTGGTGCAGCCCGACCTCTTCGGGGAAGTATCGCTTCCCGAACACTACTGCCAGAGCCGCCTGATGGCGATTGTTGACGCGCTCAATCACATTTTCGGACGCGACACGCTCTTCTTCGGCGCGCAGGGCATTACGCGCGACTGGCGTATGCGGCAAACCATGCTGTCCCCGCGCTTTACCACGCGCTGGGACGAACTGGCGCTTGTCACGTAATGCCACGGTTTCACCAGCCAGGGCAACCGCGAGGGTCGCCCATCACAGGCGCAAACTTCAGCGCCCCTGTCATCCTGAGCGCAGCGAAGGATCTACGCCCTGTCGGCTGGCAAGGCGTCCTGACTGCCAGGCAACACGACTGTCATCCTGAGCGCAGCGAAGGATCTGCGCGCGGCCCGGCGAGAGATCCTTCGCTGCGCTCAGGATGACAGCCAGATAATCTCTCCCTGTACATTTTGCGCCTCGTCATCCACATGCAACATGCCAATACTGCACTTTGGTTGCCGTCTACGGTCGTTCGCGCTGCCCGGATTGAACAGCAGTTGCCCATGCGCCTCTTCATTCCACGGAATATGGCTATGCCCGAACACCACGCAGCGCGCCGCAGGAAATTCCTGCCGCGCCACCTTCGCGCGATTATGCGCCTCACCCAGGATATGCACAATCCCAATGCGGCAATGCCCCACCACAATCTCGCGCTTGACCGGCAATTTCAGCCGCACTTCGTCCTCTTCGATATTGCCCTGCACAGCCACAACAGGCGCAATCGTCTCCAATTCGCGCACAACCGACAGAACAGAGAGATCGCCCGCGTGAATAATCAATTCGACGCCCGCGAAATGCTGCCAGACCGCTTCGGGCAAGCGTTTGAAGTGGGGGATATGTGTATCTGAAATGACACCTATTGTTCTGGACATGTGTTTTTCTTATTCCCTGAGACCTTACCGGTGGTTATAAAATTCCAGGCTCCAGCGCCATTCCTGCTGGCCGGGATCGTTCCACCATTTTTGCAGCATACCAACTTCTCCACCGGCGACCATCACCGGTGAACCATAATCAGCTTCTGTCGGCCAGATATCTTCTCGCGTGATCGTATCTCTTGAACGGCGTAAGCGCGTCATAGGGGAATTGACCGTTCGCGGCAAATTGGTCCCTTTTGCCAGTAGAGAGCCATCGTCGTCGCGCACTTCGACATTGAGTTTCTCAGGCGCGGCATGTACGAGCAAAATATCTGTTGCATCGAGACGGCCACGCGCAAATGAAAGCCCCTGCGCTCCTATGTCTGGCACCCAGACATCCCATATCTGTATTTCTTGAGTCTGCATGATACGCTCCCTTTTATAGTACAAGCATATTGATGCTTCTCTTGTTTTCACGCTCAAGCAGATAGGCATGGTTTCAGTCCAACGACGCGCAAGTCCATTGGTAAACCGCCATTTTTTGCGGTATGATTATTTCTGGCAAATAGAGCAGTAAGCAGGGAACATTACCCCTGCGCGTTAGAGAGCAATGCAGGAATAAATCACATGCGCATCGCAATTATTTCCGATATTCACGGCAACATTACCGCATTAGACGCGGTTCTGCAAGACCTGGAACAACAGCCGCCGGTAGATCAACGTATCATCGCGGGCGATCTGTGCCTGAATGGGCCATGTCCGCGAGAGTCGATCGAGCGCGTGCAATCTCTGAATTGTCCGGTCATTCAGGGCAACACCGACCTGGAAATTGCCACGCAGGCCCCGCATAAGGGAGAGAAGAAACGTACCACTGTTGGCTGGACGCGCGAACAAATCGGGTCAGGGGGCATCGATTACCTGGAGTCGCTGCCCTTTTCGCATCGTATTTCCAACCAGCAGGGCAGCGATGTGCTGGTTGTTCATGCCAACCCGCTCAACCTGGAAGACGCCATTTTCCCGAATGCTTCCGATAGCACGCTGGAACTTCTTCTGGGTGGGCTGGACTCTGACATCAGCGTACTGGCCTTTGGCCACCTGCACATCGCCTATACGCGGCGCTGGCGACACCTGTCGCTGGTTGACGTTGGCAGTTGCGGACTCCCACGTGACGAGGACCATCGCGCAGCCTACGCCATTTTGGACTGGCAGGACAACGACTGGCAGGCGGAGATCCGGCGCGTACCCTACGACGTTCAAGAGGTAGTCAAGCAACTCAAGACGTGTGGTATCCCCAATGCTGAGAAGCGTATCAAAGTACTGCTCGATGCTCGTTACTAAAAAAATCAGGGTACCCACCGCCTGGTGAATACCCTGATTTTCTTCGCATTCGCGAAGAATTAGTGCGCGCTATTGTCTGAGCCAGCGCCATTGCAACAATCAATGGTCAATGGAACAGTCAACCCCACTGCCTGGGCCAGTACGAGAGCATCACATCCGCGCACATCCTCCTCACCCAGGTAACTGGCCGCATCGCCGATGTCAACCAGTTGCAGCGCCTCAATGATGGCCCGCAACTCTCCGGTCGTTGCCATAAGTCATAACTCCTCATCAATAATAAAAAAAATTGCACACCGTCCGCTTTTGCGGAAACATCCCGCATCGCGGATAACCAACGCCCTTCGACCTATACACCAGGTGCCCCTATCTTCGTAAACGTTACACCTGGTGATTTTTCGTATTCATATACAGGTAGTGTCTCAGGCAGGGGTCATTTCGCTTAACCCCTATCCCTTACATATATTAAAACGCTTCAGGTTACACTTTATGCTTGCGTCTGCATACATATAGTCCAAATAGGCCATACAACTTGTATGAGCGCATTTCAATATTTCTTTACAGGACGAAGGTAAGTTTGCCAGGGCGTGGGCAGAGCCGCCGCCCTGGCTTCCGTGAACATGCTATACTTTATCCATGAAAGCCATCGCATACTATTCCTATGACGACATCCGGCTGGAAAACAGGTCAATTCCAACCATTGGTGCAGATGAACTACTTGTGCGGGTGCATGGTTGTGGACTGTGCGGCTCCGATATACTCAAAATCGCGCAGCAGGCAGCGCCTCCTGTCATCCTGGGGCATGAATTGACCGGCACGATTGTCGAACGCGGCAGGGCCGTCTCCCATTTCGAGGTCGGGCAGCACGTGATCGTGGCTCATCACGTACCCTGTGGAACGTGCCATTACTGTCTGCGCCAGAATTACTCGATGTGCGCCGCGTTCAAAGCCTCCAACATCGATCCCTGCGGTTTCGCCGAATATATTCGCGTACCAGCCGAACACACGCGCCATACCACGCTCGCCCTGCCAGCAACGCTCAGCGACGAGGAAGGTTCGTTCGTGGAACCCCTCGCCTGCTGTGTGCGAGCAGTGCAGCGCACCCCCATGCTGGCAAACGACAGCGTCGTAGTCATGGGCCTGGGTTCGGTTGGCCTGCTCATGCTGCAAGCAGTCAAGGCTATTGGCGCGGCGCGCGCCTGCGGCGTTGACCTGCTTCCCGAACGCCTGCAACTCGCCCTTGACCTCGGCGCGGATGCCGTCTTTCAAGCGCCACCCGGTGAGCACGCCCTGCGCGACCTGCTCAACCCCTTGACCGGGGGACGAGGCGCGGACGCCGTGATTCTGACCGCGCCCGGCGCGCGGCCTTTCATGCAGGCGGTAGCCAGCGCGCGCAAAGGCGGCGCAATCACCATCTTCGCGGCACATCAGGGTATGGCCTCGCTCGACCTTGAACGCATCTACCAGCACGAGTTGACCATCAGCAGCGCCTATTCTTCATCACCGCACACCCTGCGCATCGCGCTTGACCTGCTGGCAACCCGCAATGTGCGCGCAGATCGCCTCATCAGCCACCGTCTCCCCCTGGAACGCTTCAACGAAGGTGTGGCATTGATGCGCGAACGCAAAGCCTTGAAAGTGTATTTCCAGATGATTTAACGTGAATGCACATATTATGCTGCCACCTGCGGCAGCACCCACCCCAGGGGAAGAAGTGTGTAGGCTGGTCGCCTGCGGCAACCAGCCTACACACTTCTCTTATTTGCGAGAACGCTTCTGTACCTCCTGGAAGATGGCAAGCGCGGGTACGACAAGCGGAAGCACAAGCAATAATGATTGGAGGGTATACTTGCGCGCGTAGAAGTCCTTGTGCTCAAGCTCGAATGCCACTTCAAGTTCAGCGCTCTTCCTTTTGACGATACTGATGGTATAAAGCAGTAGCGGCACGTAGTTGATCGCTATCCACGAGAGGACAAAGCCTAAGCTGACCTCAAAGAGTGGATGAGCGGGGTTACGGAAGAAAGCGATGAGACTGAGGGCACCGAAAAAACCGCAAAGGACGACCGCCACAATAAATTCTGCGAGAATCAGCCTGGCCCCGTGAAAGACGATATCTAAAGCAGCCAGCTTCCGTATATTGATGAACGTCTCCTGTTTGGTGCTGTCATTTTCCTGTTGTTGCATGAATTCCTCCATAAGATGTATCTCCTGTATTTCTCTGTATCTAAATCCACAAGAACACTGTAACATGGAGCAGCAGCGAGCGCTACAAGAACTGGCTGAATGGAGTGGACGGGGAGTTAGAAGGCTCATTAAGCTAGATGAGCGGTGCAGGTGAGGGTACAGGGAAACGGGGATTGTGCTACAATGAAGACACTAATGCTGGTACATCAGCAAAGTGGCCCCTTCACATATCTTTACGGCTGAGGTCGCTTATATATCTACAATGCGCAGGAGATGAGTATTATGGCAAGCACACAGTATAATGTCGCGGTAATCGGCGCTGGCCCAGGCGGCTACGTCGCGGCCATTCGCGCCGCGCAGCTTGGCGCAAAGGTAGCAATCGTCGAGAAACAGTACCTCGGCGGCACCTGCCTCAACGTTGGCTGCATCCCCTCGAAGGCCATGTTGCATATCGCCGAAGTGATGCACAGTATGGACTCGCTGGAAGACCTCGGCATCCACCTGGGTACACGCCCTACCTTCGACATGGCGAAGGCGGTGGCTTTCAAAGACAAAGTGGTCAAACGCATGGTCGGCGGCGTTGGCGTGCTGATGAAGGGCAACAACGTCGATGTGTTCGATGGGCTGGCCACGGTCGATGCCTCGCGCACCGTCACCGTTACCGCCAGCGACGGTTCCACCACACAATTCAGCGCCGATAAAATCATTCTTGCCACTGGCTCGGTGCCGCTCATGCCGCCTTTCCCCGGCATCGATGGCCGCAACGTCATCAATAGCGACACCTGCTGGAATCTGCCCGCATTGCCCGAAAGCATTATCTGCGTCGGCGGCGGCGTCATCGGCATGGAACTGGCTTGCATGTTCAGCGCCCTGGGTTCCAAAGTCACCGTTCTCGAAATGCTGCCAAACGTGCTCGCGCCACTCGACGAAGAAGTGCGCCGCCTGCTGGTGCGCATCCTCTCGAAGCGCGGCATCAACATCATCACCGGAGCTAAAGTAGAGTCCCTGGCCGGTGAAGGGAAGCTGAAAAAAGTTGTTGCCAGCACGGAAAAGGGATCAGAAAGCTACAGCGCCGAATACGTGCTGGTAGCCGTCAGCCGCCGCGCCAGTACCAGCGGCCTCGAACGCCTGGTGGAGCAGGGGCTTGATAACGACCGTGGGCAGGTGCGCGTCAACGAGAAGATGGAGACCAACCTGCCCGGCATCTACGCTATCGGCGACCTGGTTCACGGCGCGGGCCTCGCCCACGTTGCCTCGATGGAGGGCGAAATCGCCAGCGATAACGCCATGGGCCACACGGCAAAGATGGATTACACGGTTGTCCCCAATCCCATCTACACCTTCCCGGAAGTAGCCTTCATCGGCCTCACCGAAGCCCAGGCGAAAGAAAAATATCCCGAAGCGCGCGTCGAACGTTTCCCCTGGACGGCCATCGGCAAAGCTGTGGCGATGGGCCAGACCGAGGGCTTCACCAAAGTCATCATCGGCAAGTACGATGAAATCCTGGGGGCGCACATCATCGGACCCGACGCCACCAACCTCATCAGCGAATACTCGATCGCCATGCGCGGCGAGCTGACCGCCGACGAGATCATCGAAACCATTCACCCGCACCCCACCTTGAGCGAGGGCCTGCGCGAAGCCATGCTGGCTGTGGAGGGCCGCCCCGTACACATCCCGCCCAAACAACAACTGGCGCGCACGCGATAGAGGTGCTCCGATCTTGTGTGACCAATTTCTTGACTGGCGCGTGTAGTTCGTGTGATCAACAAGGGGAATAGAGACCCGCGTCTAGCTGAAATTTGGGCTTCACAGAAGAGATGTTACCCGATTCCCAACGTTGCAGCATCTCTTTAATATGTAAATGCACATAAGTACGCTCGTGTATAAACTCAAGCATACATAACTGATGCATTTCAGGTTCCGATGTTGGACGGGGTTCTAGCCCCCGGTAGTTACTATGTACTTTACCGCTTGAAAGGATACTCATTCATGGCAACAAAAGTTGATTCGGCTACTTACAAAGCACAGGACGTACAGGAGCAATACTTTCGCGTTACAGACCAGGTGCCGGGCGCAGTCTGGTACTGGGGAGCAGTGGCTTCCATTTTCGTATCCGCGACGTTGTTCCTGGTAGGCAAACGCGAGTGGAGCACTTTCGTGGGACAGTGGCCACCCACGTTTCTTCTCTTCGGCTTATTCCATAAACTGCTCGGGTCGGGTCGGTAATTAACCCGGCGCGCAAGTTTTCTTGCCGCCTGCGGCGGTGATTCGAGAGAGGCGAAGTGCGCGGGCTGGTCGCTTGCAGCGACCAGCCCGCGCACTTCGCCTCTCTTCAAAATGTATTGTATACTGGGCCATGGGTCTTTATTTTCCCATTCTAATATTTTCTATCAGGAGTATGTGCATGGCTATACGAAACTGGGCTGAAGTGCGCGGTTTGCCGGTGGTTATTCCTCGCGAGGGGAGAAGCGCCGGCATCGTGGAAGACTTTTACTTCAAACTGGAAATCAACAGCATTTACGCGCTGCGCGTCAAAGTGGGGATAGACGGCTACCGCATACTCTCGGCAAGCGCCATACGCTCTATCGAACGCGCCTCCATTACAATTGCCAGCGACATGATGCTAATCGAGGAGGCAAATAGCGGGCATGTACTGGAACTGCCTACAAGTAGTTCTCTACTTTCCAGCGTAGTCAAAAGTGAAGATGGCAATACGCTGGGCAAAGTGAGCGGCATTTTGCTGGCGACCGACCCGCCCGTCGCGCTGCGCATTGCCGCGTATCAACTCGATACCGGCAAGCAGTTTTCCGCCAACGAAGTGACCACCTATGATGGGAACGTGATGTACATTCTCAACAAAGCGGCCAACAGGCTATGAGAGGATCAGGATGCTTTTGTTCCTGCCCTGCTTCTATAGCGGTCTGTTCTTGCTGGGCCAATGGGGTATTCTCCTGCGAAGCAATTCTTATGACGATTATACCATCTATTACCAGGCGTTACAGCGATTTCATGGTTGAGGTGTCAGGTTCCTCTTCCTTGCCCGGCGCGGGATACGGCAGCTTAAAGACCGAGAAGAGATAATACAGCGATGGCAGCAGCAAAACCATGCCTATGATGGTGCCAACCAGCAGGACTTGCAACACAGCAGGAGTGTTAGCCGCGCTATCCACCGTTACAGAAGGCGGAATCAGGTAGGGCAACTGGGAAATGCCCCATGAGCCGAGCAAACCCGCCGTCTCAATAACAATCAGCACGCGCGCGAGGCGATAATGGCGGGTAAAAAGCGCGGCGGCTGTCGCCAATCCCACAAGCATGGTACCGATTACTACCGGGATAGCGTGCGCCAGCAAGCCATGCCATAACAAAGGAGCTTCTGTTCGTGACAGGATCAGTCCCACTGCGCCAAGCACAGCAGTAATCGCCCCCGCTATGATCGCGCGCAGGCGAAAGGCCTGCTCCAACGCCGTATCTTGCGCCTGTTTCGCCTCTACCGAGAGATACACTGAAGAGAGCACCCCACATAAGGCGACCGCCATCAGGCCGATGACGATGGCGAATGGCGTGAACCAGGTTGCGCCAGTCATATCGGCCTGGACAGCAGCGGCCGTGACACGGATATTCCCGCTTGCCACCGCCGCCGCCGACGCGCCCAGGATAAACGGCGTAATAATGCTGGCAAAACTGAATACTGCTCCCCACACAATGGCTCCATATGAATCGTTCCTTGTGCCGTACACACGGAAGATAAAAGCCGCGCCGCGCAGCACGATCCCGATCAGCGCCAGGCTAAAGGGCAGGAAAAGCACAATCGAGAGCATCGAAAACACGCTGGGAAACGCCGTAAACAGGCCCACGATGAGGAAGATCAGCCAGACATGATTGGCCTCCCACACCGGCCCCAGGGCATGAGTAATGAATTCATGCCTCCGTTTGCTTACATCCCTGTTGCCAATATAGAGCAAATCCCAGACACCCGCGCCAAAGTCCGCGCCGCCCAGCACCGCGTAGGCGATCAGCGCCAGCCATAAAATCGTCAGCATCACATACGCCAGTGACATAGTACGCCTCCTTCCTACACGGGAATTTGCTGCTGCTGGCTGCGCGATTGCCCTGCCGCCAGCTCGGCCCATTCCATTTTCGGCAGCGGGGTTCGCGCCAGGCGTAGCAGGAAAAAGATCAACGCAATCGCCAGCACTACATATATGCCTGAGAAGACCAGGAAGCTGATATTCAGCCAGGGCGCGGTTGTGACAGCATCGGCGGTGCGCAGGTAGCCATAAATGACCCACGGCTGCCGTCCCAGTTCAGTCACCATCCAGCCCAGCTCAATCGCCAGAAACGACAACGGCCCGGCCAGTACAATGCCTATCAACAGCAGGCGATTTTGCGGTATCTTGCGCTTGCGCAGGAAGTAGAGCATCCAGAAGAGCCACCCTATAAACAGCGCGTAGAAGCCACTGGCGACCATACCATCAAACGAGGTATGCACCGGCAATGGATTGGGACGATCATTGACCGGAAAAGAGTTCAGCCCGCGAATGGTAGAATTGGGGTCAAACGTCGCCAGCCAGCTCAATCCACGCGGTATCTCAAGCGCGTAATAGACTTTCCCGGTAGCAGGGTCGGCCAGCCCGCCAATTTCGAGCGGCGCGCCCTTCGTCGTCTGAAACAGACCCTCCATAGCTGCCAGCTTGGCAGGCTGCCAGGTATTCAGAAAGCGCGCATTGGCATCGCCACTGACGATCTGCAACGGAATCGCAATCGCGCCGGTGGCGAGCGCCAGCATCAGGCCCTTGCGGTAATACCCGTCGCGCTTGCCGCGCAGCATGGCCCAGCCATAGACGGCGGCCACACCAAACCCCGTCGCCACATAGGATGCCAGGATCATGTGAATGGTTTCATACGGCGTGCTGGGATTGAACATGGCCTGAATGGGATCAATATTCGTGACCTGCCCGTTTTTAATCACGAAACCCGCCGGTGTGTTCATCCACGCATTTGTGCTGACGATAAACCAGGCCGACACCAACCCGCTAATCCAGATAGGGAACGAGCAGAGCCAGTGCGCCCGCGGCGTCAGCCTGTCCCAGCCATACAGGTACAGGCCCAGGAAGATCGCCTCCAGGAAAAACGCGAAGCCCTCGAAGGCGAAGGCCGGGCCGACGACGGAACCCGCGAACTTGATCCAGGTGGGCCAGAGCAGGCCCAGTTCAAACGACAGAATAGTACCCGATACAGCGCCGATAGCGAAGAGAATTGCCGACGCTCGCGCCCAGCGCCGTGTCAGCGCCATCCACTCCGGATTCTTTGTGCGCAGCGCCAGCCCTTCCGCGATACACATCAATAGCGGCAAGCCCACGCCTAACGACGCAAAAATGATATGAAACGCGAGCGATGTACCCATCTGCGCTCGCGCAGCCAGTAAATCCGACATAGCGATACCCCCTGACTGTCGCCGGTAATAGCGTATTCACCTCAGCACTATTACGCGCTACCAGGCGTAACAGTGCCAGCCATCAATTTCAAACACCTTCATTTTTTCTTTAGCCTGCTTAGATTGTAGGAGCCGGAAACACAGTAAACAACAGGAGTTTCCCTGATTCTATATCAGACTTTCCCCTATGGGCTACTATGCTATAATCTCGGTACATATATCGCGAGGTCATAGAATGCTTACTCAAACCACAGCAGCAGAAAAGATACTCAGGCGTTTCAAGGGTCTGCGCCTGCATTTGCAGGAGAACGAAACGCCACTCTTCACCATGCCCGCCATCTGGGACGGCGGTCAGGAATCGCATGGCACAGCCTGCGATATTATCGTGACCAACCAGCGCGTCTTCGGCTATATCTATTCGACGTTTCCTCGCGAGCGGCTCTTCCTCGACGCGCTTCCGCTCGCCTCTATCCGCGCCGTTACGCTGCGCGAAAAATCCTTTGAGCCGCTTTTTCGCGAGCTGCTGCTCAGCAGCAGTAAGCGCAAAATCTACATTCGCGCTCCGCGCCAGAAAATCGAAAGCTTACAGGCAACACTCCGCGCGGCTATAGCGCAAAAGAGAGATGAAACACGGCCAGACGCTGATGTGGTCGAAACACCGTCAGTGATAACCGCACAAACGCAAACTCCTGTATATGGGAAACAGGACATGCGCGGCACGTTCGAGCGTTCCCCGCTGGCAATCGTCGCGCTTTTCGTAGGTGGCCTGGCGCTTGAAATTCTCGGCGCGGTTCTCTGGATCGTTTCACAAAGCGCGCAAACTGGCCTGCCCTTGTGCGCGGCAGGTTTTGTGGCGGTCGTCACCTCGATTCTGGTCCTGCGACAGAGACGCGCGTAAGGTCATTCGCCGGAGATCACAGGTTGCGTACTTTTATATATACATCTGCGATCACCTGGCGACCTGCCCACCGTTGGGCTAATTGCTTCTCATAGGCGTTGGTGACAGGTAAGAATGGGAAAAGGCGATGCGCCGCGCTATTGACCGCCAGCAACACGCCAAAACGCTGCATTACATACGCGACGACAGGTGGCGGCGCTGTTGGCGTTGGTACTGGAAACAGGCCCGTTTGCATCTTGAACTCGATCAGACAGCCTGACGCAAATGTCGTACCTTGTATAGCTTTCATTGAGGATTGCGTATCTTGACGGGTAGTGGCAGGAACAGCATTCTCCAGGTTGTACAAATCATTCATAGCGGCATCACATACAGGATCACCGGAGTAGGCATAGTCACCAGTCACGCTCATTGACACACCCCAGCGCTGACCATCCCAGGTAATATTCAATGGCATCGCGATATCGTTTTGCTGCCCGCGAATAAAAGTATCTGCCTGGTTATCCGCAACTAGCCGTCCATCCAATGCGCTAAAGCGCCAGAACAGTTGCACATGAACGGTCGCCTGCCACAGGGTTGAGGACACCCGGCCGTCAGACGCAGCATAGAAGAACGGAGTGCAGAATAGATGGCAGTTCTGGCCGTTGGACGCGCACGCCCCTCCAGCGCAGGAAACACGTGACCAGCTGGTCGTATCAAGTTGCAGGCGCAGCGTCGCCTTGAGTGGTTGATGAGCGTTCGCGAAACAAAGCGCCGCAACCTGCAACACGGTACACGAAGGCGAGTTCGGCCCGGCTACCTCAGCAGTCTGCGCGTACAAATCTCCTGCGCGCACCATCTCGCTGGACTGCCGGCTATCCAACACCGCCTGTGTAGCCTGTAGCAATGCAGCACGCTGCACCGTCGAGAGCATAGTGAGATCTGTTGGAAAACTGATATATGAGCTGGTTCCACCTGACATTGGAGGAATTTCAGGATGCTTGCATGTATCAATACCAGACCCCTCAGGAACCGTAATGATACACTGCTGCGGTGAAAATGGGTCGGCGCGCCACAACAGCGTGTGCTTCCCGCGAGTCAAACTGAAGAGTGGGTAGATTCCGCCTGAAGCCATTTTGACAGCCTGCCCATCCACAGATAGATGCCCCCAGGGCGGGTTGGCATCCAACCGGTAAGAGAATATGGTCTGTACCGGCGCGGGAATTAGGAACCGTCTGATGGGCGTGCTACTAAACAGGATAATCACTACCGCCAGCGCCACCATTCCCACCATCGCCATTGTCAACGGCCCTTTATGCCTGCGCGCAAATAAGCGCGCATTGCCAGGAGCAAGACCGGCAGCTTTTCCCTCGTCCAGGCTCGTAATCTCAACATCTAAGTCGTCCTGCGACTCTTCAAGCTCACCATTACGCATCATGTCCCCGTCTAGTAATAATTTTTCCTTCCACTATCAGATGTACTTCCTCCCTACTGAGCTATACGCATTCTATTGACGCGCTACCCATAATTATACATCCATCACTGAAAAGAAGCTGAACGCAATGCTGCCGGTAGCAATTTTCCTCTTGCATGAAGAGCCGCTTTACGTTACACTAAGCGAACCATACACCTGTGTTTTAATGTCTATCTTAGCAAGTGTTGAGGATAATTCTTAAAAATGTCAGTTTCGCCTTCACCCTCTCACGCGACAGATACAACCACTATTTCTTTAGATCAAGTAATTGCGAGTTTCAAACAATCAGTTATTGACCGTTTTCAAATCATGGCAGGCAATCAGCTATGTGGCTATCGGGAGTATCTGTCTATACCTGAAACCTCAGATATCCGCAGCAGCGATGAAGCAAATGCCGTTGACCAACAATTTACTCGTTATATTCTCGAATGGCTTGGCTTCACTCCCTCAGACTGGACCTATAACCAGCCCCAGGCTGGCACAGGCAAGAAGTTAAATCGCCCTGATTATAGCATAAGAGGGTCTGTAGGTACCGCTTTCATCGTCGAAGATAAAAATAGCTCGATAGATTGCAATGGCGAAGAACACCTGAAACAGATGCGCCGCTACTGTCTCGGCACTGCCGGCTATGCCGTCTGGTGTAATATGCGCAGGCTAATGGCAGTGCGTTTTATGCCGGAGAATACCCTCACACATGAAACACTGGTCGATGTATCAATAGAAAAGCTCTTTGGCCCGCAGCCGCTGTTGAAAGATGAAGACAATATTCAGGCTACTAACCTCGCCTTGTTCCAACTGCTCTTTAGCAAAAACCGCTTCACAAACTTCAAGACGCTGGCCGAGAAAATCGGCGTTGACGAGCAAACGTTTGAGCAAAGAGCCATACCTATCGATACGCCGCAGGCCATCGATAACTTCATCAGTGGCAGCCGCCAGACCCTCAATCATCTGAAACTGGCCGCGCTATCGCAAATTCTGGAGGCCAGGTCCCGCAACAAAAACATCACCGACAGAGAAAACCTTTTGCACCATGAGTGGATGGAGGCCGCGCGCGACTTCACGCAGCGTATCAACTACGACATCATAAGCAAGCCGGTATTCGAGGCGATCGCGCAACTCACGCCCCGCGTAGGCATATTACCATCCTCAGAGATCTATGGCATCGGTAAGATTGTCAAAGAAGCAAGTAGAAAGACAATGGGCGTATCCAGGTTTTCTGCTACCATGCTTCCCCTGTTTGAAATCTGGCTTGACCGCGCTCTACATATCAACAGCGCACTGTTGAGACAGCAATTTGATGCAGCCGACCCCTTCAGAATTGTCCAGGCGTACCAGATTTGGAGCGAGCGACAGAGCGATCAAGAAGATGTGAAACCCGAAATTTTTGCCGAGCAGGTAGCCTATGTTTTCTTTGTGCGACTGCTGCTGGTGCGCGTTTTAGAAGATAAGCGCATTATCTCCCCGCGCCTGGCAAGCGACGGCGGTTTTCTCGAATGGAGCAACTATATCACGCGGCACTTCCAGGAGCTAGACGGCATTGGCATCCTGAACGAAAACTTTTCCAACATCCTGGCCCGCAAAGCCAGCAATTCTTATTTGCATTTCTTCCAGCAAGCCGTTTTTGACTGGTTCGATCCCGATGATTTTCTACTCGTCGAAACGCTTGAATTTCTCTGTCGCTACAATTTCCACAGCATCACAAGCGACATCATCGGCTTTACCTACGAAGCCTATATCGAGCGCAATGCGCGCGACCGCAAAGGGCATTTTCTTACCCGCCACGACGTGGTGGAGTACATGCTCGACTTGCTGGACTATACGGGGCCACAAATCATCGGGCGTAACATCCTTGACCCCGCGAGCGGCAGCGGCAGTTTCCTGGTACACGCCGCCAGACGCTATCGTAGAGCATTAGTCACTTATTTTTGCAATTCACGCGGACTGCCAGATAGCGAAGATAGCCTGCAATCCAATGCTGCGCTGCGCAAGGAGTTTGCCAGCCGCTATATTCAAGACCTCACCACCTCTTTCTGTGGCATGGAGCTAAATCCATTCGCCTGCTATCTGGCGGAGATGAACCTGCTCATTCAAGCGTTGGATGACCTGTTTGTCTTACAGCAGGCAAGCGAAATGCAACCTATCGACCGTTTTCATATCTACAACACCGATAGCCTGGATGTACCCCGCGAAATCCTTGATCGCCCGGACTTGAATAAAGAGGCAAACCGTATCAGCGTCCCTGATCGACTCAGCAATCGATTAACCGATGACGCCTACCCCATTAAAGCCATGCTCGATTCCTTTGCGGATGGCTTCTTTTATATCGTCTCCAATCCACCCTATGTGAGCAGCAAACAGGAAGAACTGGATAGCGCGCGCTATAGAAACGCTGAATTCTACAAAGTCATGCTCTCAGGTGACATGAATCTGTATTTGCTGTTCTTACGGCTGGGCCAGTATTACCTGGCTGACTTCGGGCAAATGATCTACATTATGCCGCTCACCATTTTTGGAGATAAAAGCGCCAGCGCCGCGCGCAAACAACTCAAAACAGCGCCCTTTAGCCCATCAGTCGTGGTCAGGTTTTACCGGGGCGACATCCTGTTTCCGGGCGTCGATCAGGCAGTCGCCATTGTGCGAGTCAACCGCTCACAGCCCGTCTCCTCAATCCTGGTAAGCGGCGGCAACACCATTAAAGAGGCAAGAGCCGCCCAGTTTACGGTTCCTGTAGAAGATGTGCTAGAAGCCGCCCCACAAAACCACATCTGGCAGGGAAACTGGCTGGTTGCTCAGAGCTTAGAGAGTTTCGCCATTTGGCAGCATGTCAAATCAATAAGCAATAATTTGGCAAACCAGTTAGGCTTTTTTATCGATGAAGCATTTGATAGAAAACAGGGCGACATAAACGCCACTCTCCTGAATCCGCTACGCTTAGGCGATAACAATGGCAGCTTTTCTAATGGTGACATTGCTATTTATAAGGGCGAAGATGTAAGGCCATTCTCACCATTACCTGCCTCACCCTCCGATTGGGCGAAACCATTGCAAACTGGCACACAGTTGCCTGGAGAATCTCAATATGCTTCCGAGGTCCTGGAGCAACTCAAGCAGATTACTGGCAACGAAAGAGGTATCATTTTACGCGAAGTAGCTCGCCTGAATACAAGAGAACGACTAACCGCTACCTGGTTTGAAAGAGCTAAAGATAAACCTGTTGCATTCACGCATGAACTTTGGCGCATGGTACTCAAAGATAACGCTACAGAAGAATTTGGCAAAGCTTTACTGGCAGTTATCCATAGTAACGTGGCGGCTTATCTCGTTAATCTCTTTTCCACCAATAACCATGTAGGTAAAGATGATTTAGGGCGTTTACCCATACCCGAACCCGCAAATATGCCCGTGACGCAACTGGCGAAGCTGGCGAATAAGATGCTGAACGAACGCGCCGCGATAGAGAAAGAATTTGTGCTGAAGTATGGCGCAAAACTTCCAGAGTTTGACGATGGCAACATATATCTCCCGCCCTCCACCTTTCTCGCCGCCACTCGCCTGCCAAAACTGAGCATAGCGGCGCTGGTTGGACGGGGAGAAGTGAAGAACAATGGGCCTGTGAACGGACGCATACGAGCATTGAGAGCCAGAAACTTGATTATCAGCTCAATAGACCCGACTAGACCAAACGCAACAGCATTTGCGCGGGTGCTAAAGCTATTTCTAAACGAGCCTGGACGAGAAAATGAAAGTTGGAGCGAGGCGCAAAACTGGCAATTGCCGGATAGCATAGCCGCTCAAGTATGGCTGGATAGCTACTATAGCATTAGCCAGCAGGCGCAAAGCAACTGGAACAGGTATGTCGCGCTTCAACAGCAGGTAGACGAGGTGGTTGCCGGTTGGTATGGCTTCAATAGCTCCCAGCGCGGCGCAATTCACGCGGGTCTGCCCTGGGCCAGGCGGCGGCGAAACCAGCCATAAAGGATGTTCTCCCGCCGTCCCGTCCAATAGCCCTATGGATTCTTCTCCAAAAACGTATTCAGCTCGTCCATTTCCGTATCTGACAGGCGGAACTCGGCGGCGGGAAGCAGGTTCTCTATTTGCGTAGGGTTGCGCACGCCCACGATAGCCCCCGTTACAGCCGGTTGGCGCAACGTCCAGGCGATGGCTACAACCCCTGCCGGGAGATTATGTACAAACCCAATTTCGTTCAGTTTCTCAACCAGGGCCAGGTTGCGCGAAAGTTGCGGCTCCTGAAATCGCGAGTCGTGTTTGCGCCAGTCGTCGTCCGGTAGATTCGCGACGCGCTCGCGTGTCATCGACCCGCTGAGAAGCCCGGACGCCATCGGCGAATAGACGAGTACCCCGATACCGTGTTCCTGGCAGAAGGGCAGCAATTCCCGCTCCGCTTCCGGGCGAATCAACGAATAGGGTGGCTGCAATGAGTCGATAGGCGCGATCTTCATGGCGCGGCGCATCTGCTCGACACTAAAGTTCGACACGCCAATAGCGCGCACCTTGCCTTCTTCTTTTAACCGGGCCATCTCCGTCCAGCCCTCCTCGATATCCTGTTCAGGATTGGGCCAGTGCATCTGGTACAGGTCGATCACATCCACCTGCAAACGTTTCAGGCTAGCTTCAGCCTCGCGCCGGATCGAATCCGCCTTCAAACTGCCATACAGATTGCCCTTATCATCCCAGAGCCGCGAGCACTTCGTAAAGATATAGGGATGGTAATCCCCCCCTTTAAGAGCCTGTCCTACGAGTTCTTCAGAATGGCCCAACCCATATACGGCAGCCGTATCTATCCAGTTGATACCCAGATTGAGCGCGCGTTTAATTGCCGCAATCGCCTCTTGATCGTCCTGCGGCCCCCAGCCCACAGCCCAATTATTGCCGCCAATGGCCCAACTGCCATAGCCAATCGGCGTAATCTTCATTTCCGTCCTGCCAAGTTGTCGCGTTTTCATAAGCGTGTGTCGTCCTTTCTAAAAGAGAATATTTTTCGTACATAGTATACACGCATCACATGACATTCATGCAACATTCCCACAAAAGCCAGAGCGGGGGCAAGCCCTGGCTTTCTGGCGTGTTAGCCAGCAACGTTGACACTCTCTTTTCTTAACAGGTACAATAAGATAGCCGAGAAATCTACGAGGGGCCGCCCTCTTTCTACATGTGCATAGATAAGTTGAGGCAATACACGATGAAAATCTACGTCTGTATCAAACAAATCCCGGACCCCAACACCGTTGTAAGCAAGCTCGACCCGTCAACCCGGCGGCTCGTGCGCAGCGGCGTTTCGCTGGTTCTCGATCCTGGCGACGAGAGCACTATTTCTGCCGCGATCAAATTGCGCGACACCATCGGCAACAGCGAACTTATCGCTGTAAGCATGGGACCCACCAGCGCGCAAGAGGCCATGCGCCGCGCCCTGGCGATGGGCGTAGACAGCGCCATCCTGGTGACAGACCCCGCGCTGGCCGGTTCCGATGCGCTCAGCACCGCGCGCGTCCTGGCCGCCGTCCTGAAAAAAGAAAACGCCGGCATGATCTTCTGCTCCACCGAGAGCACCGATGGCTACACCGGCATGGTTCCCGGCGGTATCGCGGAATTTCTGGGTATCCCGCAGCTCACCTTCGCCCGCGAAATCAACGTGGAGGGCCAGCGAGCCGTCATCAAGCAGGTCACACAAACAGGATACCGCACCGTCGAAAGCTCTCTGCCAGCCGTTATTACCATCGCCAGTGGCTCCTTCGAGGCTATTTATCCGACCATGAAGGGCATCATGAGCGCCAGGAAAAAGCCCTTCACCCAGTTGACCCTGAGCGACCTTGGCATCGAGGCCGCGCAGGTTGGCGAGGCGGGCGCGCGCGAACAGGTCATGACCATTGGCAAGGTCGAAGCCCGCGCCGCCGGACAGGTCATGAAGGACGATGGCAACGCCGCTTCAACCATCGCCGACTTTTTACAGCGCTACCAGTTGCTCTAGTACATCAGGAGGAGACATCTATCATGGCAAAAACAATCTGGGTACTGGTCGAGATAGAAAATGGCCGACCCGCCCGTTCTTCCCTCGAAGTGCTGGGCAAGGCTGCATCGCTGGGCCACGCCGAGGCTATTGTGCTCGGCTCACACGCTGACGAAGCAGCTTCCGGCATCGGCGAATATGGCGCGGAAAAGGTGTACGTCCATAGCGATCCCGCCTACGACACCTACCTGACCCTGCCAGCCGTAGACACGTTGAGCGACCTGCTCAAACAACATCAGCCCGACCTGCTCATGCTCGCCACGACCTACGACCTGCGCGACATCGCCGCCCGTCTGAACGCCCGCAACAACATGGGCCTCATAACAGACGCCACCGACTTGCAATTCGAGGGCGACACGCTCAACGTAACCGTCCCCTGGGGCGGCGAAACCCTCGTCACCGCCACCCTGCCAGAGCAAGGCGCCGGCATCGTGCTGACGCGCCCCAAAGCCTTCGGCCTGGAACACTTCGAAGGCAGAACCGCCGAAGTCGAAACGCTCAACATCTCGCTACAGGCCAGTTCGCAGGTGATGAAGGTACTCGAGCGCGTTGAAGTCGAGAGCGAAGGGCCTTCCCTGGAGGATGCCAGCGTCATCGTAAGCGGCGGGCGCGGCCTTGGCAAAGCCGAAAACTACCGCCTTGTAGAAGAACTGGCGACTGCCCTGGGCGGCGCGCCAGGCGCGACACGCGCCATCGTCGACGCGGGCTGGCTACCCTACAGCCACCAGATCGGGCAAACCGGCAAGACCGTCAAGCCAACGCTTTATGTAGCTATCGGCATCAGCGGCGCCATCCAGCATCTCGCCGGCATGAAAGGCTCCAGGTACATCGTCGCCATCAACAAAGATGAGCACGCGCCCATCTTCTCCGTGGCCGACCTCGGCATCGTCGGCGACGCGCTCACCATCCTTCCACAACTCACCCAGGAAGTGAAGAAGCGCAAAGCACAGTAGTTTCTCGCCAGTGCGGTTGGTGTTATAATTGAAAGATGAAGATTTAAACTTCTAAGAGGAGGTAAGCATGGCGACACCGATTGAAGAGATCAACAAACTTTTTGAACAACTCTCGCCAGACCGCCAACGGCGTCTGCTGGAATTTGCTCAAGAACTCGCCCAGACACAGGGAGCTATCTTATCTCTACCAAAAACACCTCTGCCGCCTGGCACATCTGGACGCGCGCTGCTTACCGCGTTGCAAAAGAGCAAATTGTCACCAGAGGATGTTGATGCAATGGAACGGGCATTAGAGGACTGTGAAAGGATCGAGCCAGATGAGTACTAGCTATTTGCTGGACTCGAGCGTGCTGATCTTCTCACTTCACCATGATACCAAAATCTTGCAAAAACTGTCTGAAGCAGCATCTCTCCATGTGTCCAGTATTGCACTGGGTGAGCTCTATTATGGAGCGGAACATTCCAGTAATGCAGAAATTGGACGTAACGAAGTTGACTCCTTGATACAAACATTATCTGTTCTAAAGGCCGATTACATCACCGCTAAAATTTATGGCTATATCAAGCACGAGCAGCGCATGAAGGGTCAGATGCTTCCTGATAACGATCTATGGATCGCTGCAACGGCAATCCAGTATGGGCTTACACTGGCAGCACGCGATCATCACTTTACCTGGATTGCTGATCTTTTACTTGAACAATGGTAATGTATTTAGTTGCGGAGGTTCATACTATGACTCCCCCATCACCTACCGGAAACTGGATCGGTAGTATCTTATTCATACTCCTGGCCGGAGCAGGCGTAATCCTCTTCGGCGTGCGAGCGGTCGAGTTGATTACCTTGCTGGTAAAAGCGCGGCGCACAGATCGCACCGACCATCTCGAGGAGCGTATAGGCGCGTTCTTCCGGGTCGTGCTTGGTCAGAGCGGTGTGCTGCGCGACCCTATCCCTGGCATCGCGCACTTCTTTACCTTCTGGGGCTTCATCGTCATCCAGTTTGGACTGCTCAATCTGATGCTGCGAGCCTTTGGCGCAACGCTGCCCCTGATTGGCGATAGCCAGGTGTTCGCGGGTGTGCTGGATGCCTTCATTATTTTTGTCGCCGTCGCCCTGGTCGTCTTCGCCATCCGGCGCGGCATTGTACGTCCCAAACAACTCAGCAGCTCATTGCATGGGCCACTGGATGGCTTTATCATCCTGATCGGTATTATGCTGATTTTGATCACGCTCGCGCTCGTCGAAATTTTCGACTACGCCGCGAGCGGCGGCACATCCTGGTCGCTGTTCGGATCATGGTTCGGTCCCGCGCTTAGTGGGGCAGGAACCACAACCAACCTTATGCTGTTCCGCGTCTTCTGGTGGATACACATCACCATCTTTTTCGCTTTCCTGGTCTATATTCCGCGCTCAAAGCACCTGCACCTGATGGCAACGCCCTTCAACGTCTTCTTCCGCAACTACGGCCCGAAGGGCGCGCTGCCCCTCATGGAAAACATCGAGGAGCGCGAGGACTACGGCGTCTCTAAACCCGAACAATTCACCTGGAAACAACTGCTCGACGGTTATGCCTGCACCGAGTGCGGGCGCTGCAACACCGTTTGTCCCGCCTCCAACACCGGCAAGCCGCTCTTTCCCAAAGAGATTATCCTGGGCGTCAAAGAAGCGCTGTTCGTGCAGAGCGATGAAATTCTCGGCGAGCATACCCTGTGGAGCACACTGGGCATCGCGGGCGTGAAAGCTGACAAAACACCCGGTGAGCAAGCCGCGCATTCCGAGCCCATGGTGGGCGGCATCATCACCACCGACGCGCTGTGGTCATGCACCAGTTGCCGCGCCTGCATGGAGATCTGCCCCGTGTCCATCGAGCATGTCCCCACCATCATTGATATGCGCCGCCACCTGGTGATGGAAGAGAGCGACTTTCCTCAGGAAGTGACCTCGCTGTTCAACAACATCGAGCGCAACGCCAATCCCTGGGAGATCAGCAACGATAAGCGCGCCGAATGGGCGGCAGGTCTGGATATCCCCCTCATGGGCGAAAATCCCGCAGCCGATGTGCTCTACTGGGTGGGCTGCATGGGGTCATTCGACGAACGCAACAAGAAAGTCGCTACCTCCGTCGCCAAAATTCTCAAAGCCGCCCATGTCAATTTCGCCATCCTCGGCCCCGAAGAGTCCTGCACCGGCGACCCGGCGCGGCGCATCGGCAACGAATACCTCTACCAGGTGATGGCGCAGCAGAATATCGAAGTGCTCAACGGCTATGGCCTGAACGTCAACCACAATCAGAACGGCCACAACGGACACGCTGCGAGCAACGGCGCAGCGCCCGGACACCGCACCATCATCACAGCCTGCCCGCACTGCTTCAACACCATCAAGAACGAGTACCCGCAACTCGGCGGCAACTACGACGTTGTTCACCACACCGCCTTCATTGATACACTCCTGGCGGAAGCAAAGATCAGCCTGCCCGAAGGCTTCGACGAGCGCAAGCTGACCTACCACGACCCCTGCTACATCGGTCGCTACAACGACATCTACGACGAGCCGCGCCGCGTGCTGACCGTGCTGAACAGCAACGGCATCACCGAGATGCGCCGCAACCGCAACAAGAGCTTCTGCTGTGGCGGCGGCGGCGGCCGCGCCTGGATGGAAGAGAAAATCGGCAAGCGCGTCAACCAGACCCGCGTCAACGAGGCCCTGGAGACCGGCGCGGAAGTGCTGGCCGCCGCCTGCCCCTTCTGCATCACCATGTTCGACGACGGCGTCAAAGGCGTCGAAGCCGGGGAAAAGCTGCGCATCGAGGATATCTCCGAAATCGTGGCACGAGCCATCGAGGTACAGGCAGAAGTTGAGACACGGTAATTAATAACCGGCTCACTACAGTTGCGCAATCACGGTCACTTCCCCAGGCCACGATGGCGTGGACGGAACTGATTGGGGCGAGGTCTGGTCGTCACCGCAGCAGGCGTCGTGGTAATCATCTTTTGCTTGCTCCCTAGTGGAAAACCACATGCAACAGCACGTAGACGACGTAAGAGAACACAAGCACCCCTCCTGCCACTCGCCCGACGTACCCGCGCCAGAGAAACGCCGTCGCGATCCACGTGACCAGCACGAGCACCGGCCAATCCAGTCGTAGGACAAGGGAATCGACGCGAACGGGCGTGAGCAAGGCAATGAGGCCCAGGTTAAATAGAACAAAGTAGAGCAGTGTCCCAATGAGATTGCCGGCACTCACATCATGTCGTCCGCGCCTGGAGGGAACCGCCTGGCGAGCGACTTCCTCTAGCTCGATAGCGGCTGGCGTCACAATCATCCCCATGAAGAGCGCTGGCACACCCAGGGCCGCAATCAGTTGTTGCGCGCCAGTTGCGATCATCACGCCGCCAATGCCAATCACGACCAGCCCGAATACGGTTAATGCCACTGCTTTCCAAAGGGGACGTTGCTTTTCCTGGCTTTCGGCGACTTCCTTTGAAAGGAGAAACTGTTGATGACGCGAGGCTCGAACCAGGTAGATCATTGCGCCTGCAAAGGCCAACAGCAGGATCACACCTGTCCACCGTGGCGTCACAGGGCCAAGCAAGGCGAGTCCTGCCAGCAGGGGACTGAGTGCAAAGAGGGCCAGCACTCCACGCGGAAGCCGGACCTGGAGTGGGAAGAGAAGCGCAGCCAGACCAAGTGCCATACACACCAGAAAGATCGCTCCCCCAAAGGCCGTTCCCAGAGAAACTTCCGCTGCCCCCCGTCCGCCAGCCACCAGCCCAACGGCGATATTCTCGGCCTCTAAACCGGAAAGGACAGCTCCGACGGCGAAGGCGGAGAAACGCACGATCTGAGCCAGGCTCACCAGCCCTTCCAGGAGCCGTTCCGTCGCAAAGACGGCCAGAAGTGCTCCACCAACAAAAAGTACGAACGCAACAAACAGAGTCATCTCATGTCCACCCGAGGTATGGTTCTATGGTTCGACAAACAGGACACGCGCGCGTCCTGGCTTTACAAGTAATATGATTACAATGGGTTCCTGCGCAATACGTGAACGAATACGACATTATCGTGACAAAAAAGTTGGAGGCGGCATAGGTGCATGCCACCTCCAACAATTATTGGATACTCTAATCAACCAGGTTATACACGAAGTCGTACTCCGACCCTACCGGGATGCCGCGCGCGTGCAGCAGCATCCAGCCGCGCGCTTCAACATATTTACCGGTGCCTCCGGTGATGGTCAGCGTCGAATCGGTGCCGTCATCAAAGAATGGCCCTTCTACCGTGATATTACCACCCTTGAGGAATACTGTCCAGAAGCACTCCCATTCCGTCTTGCCCGTTGCCACGGTACGAATGCATTGTCCGTTGTCTTGCCCCACCTGGTACTTATCTCCAGCATCAAATACAGCATTGTGGAAGGCGAGAACGTCACCTACTGAAAAGCGTTTTGCGTTCCACTGCTGAACAGTATCGCTGGTAGCGCGTTCAACCACATGCACCGTCGTGACTCCGTTCGCGCTGGCCGAAGGACTGTTGCGCAGCAGGTTGGCGAACATCATGCCCGCGAAAATGCCAACCACAAGCGCAACCGTTGCGCAGAGGATAAGTGTCTTCTTCATGAAGATGTGGCAAGGAGACCCCTGGCGTTCATACGGGGGAGGAATTGCCACGCACCCGCAGGCGCACCGTCCCCTTGCCTTCCTCCTTTCTTGACTTCTTTGAACACGTGTGCTACAACGTTCACATGAACGAATTGCTCACGAGAACTATCTGCATTAAACTGGACGTAACAGGACATGAGGCCGCGTTGCAAGAGACGCAGCACCGTTTCAACGAGGCTGCGTCCTGGATTGCGACCCTTTGTTGGGAGGAGCGCATCACCAACGCCAACACCGCCCATCACCGCGTCTACGGGGAAACCCGTTCGCTTTTTGGCCTGGGTGCGCAACTGGCGATTTGCGCCCGTACGAAGGCGATGGAGGCCGTCAAAGCGGTCAGAATCCAGGAAGCCGAGAAGCTGGCCCGCTGGCGAAAGGCGAATGCGCACAAGAAGAGTAAAGAGAAGAAGCCATTGCCACCGCCCGAACCCGCCAGTTGCCCGCACTTTAGGCCGCACAGCAGCATCCGCTACGATGCCCGCACTTACCGACTGCTCTCCCTCGACCGTGTCTCGCTCAACACCATCGATGGGCGCATCATAGCGCGTCTGCTTCCGGGCTTGCGCCAGCATGAGATGTTGGAAGACCCCGATTGGAAGATCGGCGGCGCGGAACTGGTATGGCGCAACGGAACCTATTTCTTGCATGTCACTCAGAGCAAAGACGTCCCCAATGTGACCCCGGCTGAGGACGCTATTGGGGTTGACCTGGGCATCTGCAATGTGGCAACGGATAGCACAGGCGAGCAGTTTACAGGGGCGGAAGTGCGTGAGAAACGCAGCCGCTTTGTTGCCCGCCGCGCCGCCCTGCAGCGGGTCGGTACCAAATCTGCCAAACGTCGTTTGAAACAGATGAGCGGGCAGGAACGCCGCTACATGCGGGATGTCAACCATCGTATTGCGAAGACCCTGGTCCAGAAAGCCGTCGTATCGCGCAAGGCACTGGCCCTCGAAGACCTCACTGGTATCCGAGAGTCTGTCACGGTTCGCCGCGAACACCGCTACGAACGACATTCCTGGGCCTTCTTCCAACTGCGTCTGTTTCTCATGTACAAGGCTGCCTGGGCAGGTGTCGAGGTCAGGCTGGTAGACCCAGCCTACACGAGCGCCACATGTTCGCGTTGCGGGTATTGTGCCTCTATGAATCGCCAGTCTCAAGCCTCCTTTCTCTGTCAGCAGTGCGGTTTCTGCTGCCACGCCGACTACAATGCGGCGGTAAACATTTCGCTGGTCGCCTGTCAAGCGGCCAATAGTAGCAGCGGTACGTCGCCAGCTACAAGCCCTCTGGCTTCAGCCGGGGGTTCTTGACGAATGCTTCCCCCTTTTGAAAATACAGGTTAAGCGCACCTGTTGGTCTGAAATCGTCATGGCGGCCAGACACTGAAACCCACATGCCAGTTGGGAAGACGGTGGAATACGCGCATCGAGGGTCGAATTGGAACACTGGCAACCACAATGTCACCAATAAGCAACAACAGGGCAGACAAAGCTGATCTGCTCTTATAATGAAGTATAAGAATACACCGGATGGTTGTCAATGGAGAAAGTGACCATGAGATGGGAGATGATTATGATCTGACACTCAAAATTCCAATGGTTAATGCAGGATAAGAAACAGTTCCATATGAGAGGACTACATCGTATCCGCGAACAGGCTCGTCACCGACTCGCCATTATGAATGCGACGAATCGTTTCGGCGATCAGGGGCGCAACCGACAACACCGTCAAAGTGGGCAGGCGTTTCTCTGGCGCGAGGGGAACCGTATTGGTCGTCACGATCTCCACGATATCTGGCTGCTCTCTCAATCGCTCGATGGCCTTACCGGTGAACAGTCCATGCGTGCAGGCAACGGAGATATGCCCGACGTTGTGTTCGCGCAAACGCTCGATTATTTCGACGATGGTGCCGCCATTGGCGATCTCGTCATCGATAACAATGGCGTTCTTACCATCGACATCGCCCACAATAGCCTCGACCACCACTTTATCATCGCTCAAACGCTGCTTGCTGCCAGCCGCGACAGGCAATTTCAACAGGCGCGCGAAATGCGACGCCGATTTAGCATTGCCAAGGTCGGGCGACACCACCACCGTATTGCGCAGGTCGCGTTTGCGAAAATGGTTCGCCAGCACATTGAGGGCATTGAGATGGTCGGTCGGCACGCTGAAAAAACCATGCACCTGCGGCGCGTGCAGCGTCATGGTCAGCACGCGATTGGCCCCCGCCGTTGTCAGCAGATCAGCCACCAGCCTACCGGCGATTGAGATGCGCGGCGCGTCTTTCTTATCCGAACGCGCATACGAATAGTAAGGAATCACCGCTGTCGTGCGCGCCGCCGACGCGCCCCGCGCCGCGTCCAGCATGAATAACAGCTCCATCAGATTTTCCTGTACCGGAGGCACCAGCGGCTGGATCAGAAAGACATCACCCTCGCGGCAATTGGCATTAAGTTGCACATACAAACAATCGTTGCTGAAATGGCGAAATGTGCTTTTGCACAACGGCACATCCAGAAACTTGCACACTTCTTCCGCCAGTTCTTTATGGGCCGATCCACTGAAAATCGTTACTTCACGCACGGACTGCTACCTTATTTAACCGTTCATTATCAAATCGCGGGCGATCACCAGGCGTTGAATCTGGTTAGTGCCTTCATAAATCTGTGTAATTTTGGCGTCGCGCATCATACGCTCGGCTGGATATTCCTTCATATACCCGTACCCGCCGAGAATCTGGATGGCATCGTTGGTCACTTCCATAGCTGAATCCGAGGCAAACATCTTCGCCATCGCCGAGTATTTGCTGAAATGCGTGTCGCCGCGATCAATCATCTCCGCTACATTGTAGACCAGCAGGCGCGACGCCTCCACTTTGGTCGCCATATCCGCCAGCATGAACTGGATGCCCTGGTTATCAGAGATCGGCTTGCCGAACTGTATGCGCTGCTTCGAGTACGAAACCGCCAGGTCGAGCGCGCCCTGCGCGATGCCCAGCGCCTGCGCGCCGATGCCAGGCCGCGTGCGATCAAGTGTCATCATAGCGATCTTGAAACCGTCGCCCTCGCGACCCAGCAGGTTCTCCGCCGGAACCTCGCAATCGGTGAAGATCAGTTCAGCCGTTTGCGACCCCTTAATGCCCATCTTCTCCTCGATACGCCCGACCGAGAAGCCTGGAAAATCCTTCTCCACAAGAAAGGCGCTGATGCCGCGCGTCCCAACCGTCGTATCGGTCAGCGCAAAGATCGAATTGACCTGCGCCAGTCCACCGTTGGTGATGAAACGTTTGGAACCATTGAGGATATACGTATCGCCTTTGCGCACCGCCACCGTCTGCATGGCCGCCGCGTCCGAACCAGAACCGGCCTCGGTCAGCCCAAAAGCCGCCGTCCATTCACCGCTCGCCAGCGCCGGGATATATTTGCTCTTCTGCTCGTGGTTGCCCCCCAGCAAGATTGGTAGCGACCCCAATTGCTGCACCGCCAGGATCAAACTCGTCGTGGCGCAGTAACGCGCAAGCTCCTCAATCGCCATCACCACCGCCAGCTCGCTGGAACCGGTGCCCTCGTATTCCACGGGAAACGGCATCCCCAGAATCCCCTGCTGCGCCAGCAGTTCTTTCATATCCCAGGGGAACTTTCCCGTATGATCGATCTCCGCGGCCCGTGGCGCAACCCGCTCCCGCGCTATCTCACGAATGGTTTCTATCATCGTCCGTTCATCTTCGGACAGATGTACTACGGCCATCTTTCGCTCCTTTTAGTTGTAGGCGAGAAAAAACTACAAGAGTATACCACGTTTCTTGCAGCAGCGTCATTTTACCCTGGCGAACCGCAAACATGTGGAAATAGTGGCTGTCATCCTGAGCGCAGCGAAGGATCTCAGCATCCGGTGAGCCAGATCCTTCGCTGCGCTCAGGATGACAGCCAGGACACTTCTCAAGTCTGCCCACGGCAAGCCTTATCTCCACATTCCTGATACGCTCCTCAATTTTACGTATTAGAATAGCGTTAAAGACTTGATTAACACTTTAGAATACGGTTAGAAATCGTATTTCTCGCCTTATAGATGCGCTTAAATAGTTGACTTGCCCCAAAAACGTATGGTACGCTAGGTGTGTCGTTACATGGAAAAGCGTTAAAGCGTTCGTGAAAGAACCTGTGATACCATCCCATGATTGAGTAGTTCTCAACGTGATACCATAGAACACAATCGAGTAGGTAGTAAGAAAGGATAATGTATGACACAGAATCAAAATTTGACACGGAATTTGAAAGAGCATCACGCTTCCGTTACCGTGAACGCGCCAATTAACCAGGTGTATAGCCTGTTTACCCATTTCAACGACTTCCCTAAATTCATGAGCTTTGTGAGCGAAGTCACCTACTATGATGAGCAACACAGCCACTGGGTAGCCAACGTAGTTGGTCGTCACGAATGGGACGCCGCCAACGAGGGGTGGGTTGAGAATCGCCAGATTGGTTGGCGGTCATATAACGGCCTGGAGAATATGGGACGCATCACCTTTCAAACAGTTGGCCCCATGATGACACAGGTAGATGCATTCGTCGCCTATAACCCACCCGCTGGTGTTCTGGGTGATGTGGGCGAAGGTCTGGGCGCGGGCAGCACCTTTGAAAGCAAGTTGCAACACGACCTGGACAATTTCGCGCGCATGGTGCATGAAGCGCCACAGGGTGCGCTCGATCCAACGTCGTCCAATTACCTTTTCCACGGCGATAGCGCCGCTGCAAAAGGCACCACGACAGACCGTCAAAATGCCACTATGCAGGAAACTGTCACTACCAGCGGCAGAGAAGTAAACCGCCCGATTACGGATGCTGACATCATCAACGACCCGTCCATCACGGGCATCAGCACCCCCGTAAACGACCAGCCTCTTGGTCGGCCCGACCAGGGAACGTACTATGATCCCACGCGGCCTTCAGGTAGTACAGACGACAGGCTGAAATAGCTAACCCTCTCAATGGAATGAGGAAGAGACAGGGGCGAGTTGAGCTTCAAGAACTCAACTCGCCCCTGTCTCTTCCTCATTCCATTGACAATGCTTGACTTGTCGGGATACTATTACCTGGGAATATCTGTTCACCTATCTATTCACAGGTACGCGACATGTCATGTAAGAAAATGTTATTAGCAGTACTCAGGCTACGGCGTAAATTATCCCTCAGACGCCTTCTATTACAGCTTACAGGCATCATGATTGGCCTGCAAGTGTTGATTGTTGCCGTGTTACAGGTCATCTCAGTAGGGCGCAAGCGACACCAGCCCCAGGGTGGATTTCCGCATAAGCACCTCGACATAGTACAGATTGGCAAAAATAAAGTCCACCTCTTCGACTATGGGCGCGAGTTGTACGACGCTATGCTCGCCGCCATCGATGCCGCGCAGGAGAGCATTTACCTGGAAACCTACATCTGGAAAGGCGATGCCGTCGGTCAGGCCTTCAAAGACCATCTTGCGCGTAAGGCAGCCGAAGGCGTCGATGTTTATGTCATTTTTGACAATTTCGCCAATATCGTCGTGCCGAGCAAATTCAAGGTTTTTCCTTCCAACATACACGTACTCCGTTACTATGCCATCCATTCACCGCTGCACCTCTTCGACCCGCGCCGTTACGCTCTAGATCATCGCAAACTGCTGATCGTTGACGGCACCACCGGTTTTATCGGCGGCTACAACCTGGGAGAAACCTATGCCACCCGCTGGCGCGACACCCACCTGCGCATTCAGGGACAGGTCGCCGCCGACCTGGCGCAATCCTTCGTCGATTTCTGGAACCTGCATAACCACCCATCGCGTCGCATAACGCGACACTATGCGCGCCGCTTCGACCCGCTCATCAATATGCGCGAAACCAACGCTCTGCGCCTCACCTTCCCCATTCGCGATATGTATATCGAGGCCATCAACCAGGCAGAGCATCACATCATGCTGACAGACGCCTACTTCGTGCCGGACCGCGTCCTGCTCGACGAGCTGATGGACGCGGCCAAACGCGGCGTCGATACGCGCGTATTGATTCCCTGGACATCCAATCACATCGTCGTTGACTGGCTGACACGCGGCTTCCTGGCGGATTGCCTGAAAGCAGGCATCCGCGTCTTCGGCTATCGCCACATGCTGCACGCCAAAACCTGCACCATCGACGGCCAATGGTCCACCATCGGCACCGCCAACCTGGACCGCCTCAGTTCCGTCGGCAACTATGAAATCAACGTGGAAGTCTTTAGCGAAAAACTGGCTCGTCAGATGGAAGAACTATTCGAGCGAGATATGAGCAACGCCTTTGAACTGACCCTCGAGTGGTGGACGAACCGCTCCTGGTACATGAAACTGAGCGAGCACATCCTCTCGCCCCTGCGCCTGCTGTTATAAAACACCTCGAGCGGGCATCAAAATTTTGCATCAAGCGCGAGCGGCCAGGGCGGGGGCAGAGCCGCCACCCGTTCCTTCGTAGCAGGGTAGGGGCGGGGCTTGCCCCCGCCCTGGTTGTTGCACCGCTACCGATCGCGCCTATAGAGGCAAGCCCCGCCCTGGTTTTCGGCGCACGTTTTGATTGCTTTAGAAGCGGAAATGTGATATAATTCTCTGAGAACTTAGGAAACCTTTACGAAAAGTGGGCATCCCGTCCACTTTTCTGCTTGACTAAGACATTTTTACTTAAGAGTAACTCTGCGTCTAATGATACAGAGGTCATCGCACTCGAAAAAATGATCGTACCGTCCACGAGGCGACTAGCGGAGGAGCAAGGCATATGAGGAGCGAATTTCAAGCTGCCATCGCACAACTGATTGCCGAGAAAGGATTACCACGCGAAGTGGTAATGGAGACCGTGGCTACCGCTCTTCTATCCGCCTACCGTAAAAGTTATGGTGGGGGAGAAAACATTCGCATCGAAGTCGATAAGAATGGCGAGGTGCATGTCTGGGCAGCCAAACGTATCGTGGCACAGGTAACGGTCCCCGGCGACGAGGTTTCCCTGGCGGAGGCGCAGCGCATCGACCCACACGCCGCGCTGGGACAGACCATCGATGTCGATTCTTCCTACATCTTCGCCAAGATTCCAGCCCAGACCGCCAAACAGGTCATTTTGCAGCGCATTCGCGAGGCCGAACACGAATACCTCTACGAACAACTCAAGGACTGGACCGGCGAAATTCGCCTTGGCATCTTGACCCGCAAAGACCCCGGACGCGGCTGGCTGGTTGACTTTGATAAAGCCGAACGAGTCGAAGGCGTCATGCCGCCGGGCGAAGAGGTGCCAGCCGAAAAATATCGCGTCGGCCAGCGCCTGCGCGTCTATGTCTACGATGTGCGCCGCATACCAGGACGTATGTTACAGATCATGGTTTCGCGCACGCACCGCGACCTTGTGCGCCGCCTGTTCGAGCAAGAAGTGCCTGAAATCTACGAAGGCACCGTTGAAATCAAAGGCATCGCGCGCGAACCGGGCAGCCGTTCTAAAGTAGCGGTCGTCTCGCGCCAGGAAGGTCTCGACCCCATTGGTTCCTGCGTCGGTGTGCGCGGCTCGCGCATCAATAACATCGTGCATGAACTCAACGACGAAAAAATCGACATCATCCAGTGGAGTCCCGACCCCGCCACCTTCGTTGCCAACTCGCTCAGCCCGGTCAAGCCGCTCAAAGTGCAACTGCGCGATGCCGACCATACCGCGCTGGTAACAGTGCCAGAGCGTCAACTCTCGCTGGCTATCGGCAAAGACGGACAAAACGCCCGCCTGGCCGCTAAATTGACCGGTTGGCGCGTCGATGTCACCAAACCCGTTGAGGGCGAAGTGTACGACGAACCGGTCGAAGAGCGACGCGAGGCATCCGTTTCTTCCTACAACGGGCGACGAGATCGCGGCGAGCGCTCTCAGAATCGCAACGAGCGCGGCGGTTCAAAACACTCGCACCACCAGCGCGGCAGCAGGAATAGTGGACGGGGTAACTACGACGATTAAGGGAAAAGACTGATGACCAAAACAGCGAAGCAGCAGGTCAAGCGGCCCAGGCACGTTCCCATGCGTACCTGTGTCGCCTGCAAACAAAGCAAACCGAAACGCGAACTGCTGCGCGTTGTGCGCGTACCAGACGGGCATGTCCTCATGGACGCCACCGGCAAACGCTCCGGGCGCGGCGCCTACCTGTGCGCCCGCCTCTCCTGCTGGCAGGACGCGCTCAAAAAGAAACGTCTCGAACAGGAATTTGAACAGCCCCTGTCCGACGAAGACCGGGCCGGACTGGAAGCCTTTATAGCTACCCTGCCCAAAGACTAAGGATATAGACCCGGCCAGAAGCGAATATTGCAAATATGCGCGGAGTGGGCTATACTAAAGCCACTATTCACGTTGTAGGGACACGATACATCGTGTCCGCCTTACCGGAATTTCAATAAACAAGTAAACAAACGTATGAGTTCACATATCTCTTCTCTTGATAGAGGCACAGCCCCCCGTTTGGAGGGCAGTTTTGGCACGGTTTGCGGAGCGACAGCTATGAACTAATACCCATAGCCCCTACGCCTGAGAGCGCAGACGAATCTATGCCTGGCACTGCACCAACGAGGGCCTGTCTCCTTCCTGTTTATATTCAGGCGGGGACAGTCCCTTTTATGTGGCTGTGAAGAGAGATTTCCGTCACTTTCCGCGTCTCGTTGCAGGTTTCAGGCACGCGAGACCAGAGCCGTGACATATCATTTGATAGAAGGGGGTCTTCTTTATGAGCAATACATCTGAATCCCCAGATGCCAATGAGCAAGCAAAGCCAGCTACGACACGCACACGCTCGGCCACACGCGCAAAAACAGAAAGCGCCGCGCCCACGTCCGCGCCCGGTAGCCAGGAACAGGCGACGAAACCGGCTCCCCGCAAGCGAGCCGCCTCTCCGGCCAGTGTCACCACTGCCGAAGCATCGCCCGCGCCTGCTCGCGCACCCGCCACGACCGGGAAAGCAAGCGCCGCGCCAACTACTGACGCGCGCCCTGCTCCCGCTCCGTCCACGGGCGCATCAGAAAAGCCTGTGACGCGCCGCGCCGCGCCTGCTCCATCGACTGCCGTTCCCGCTCCAACGGGAACGCCCGCGCCACGCCGTGATGCGCCCGCCCAACAAACTGCCGCTCCCGCTCCAACGGGAACGCCCGCGCCGCGTACCACGCCCGCCCGGCAACCAGCCAGTAGTACACGAACGGCAGCTCCTGCGGCGCGCAACCCGACCACTGCGCAGCCAACCCGGCCCGCGCAGCCCGGCACTTACCCGCAGCGCGGCGCGCCCGTACAGCAACCCGGCAGACCCGCGCAACCCGGAACACACCCGCAGCGCAACACGTCTCCTTCGCAATCCACCAGACCCGCGCAGCCTGGTACATATCCGCAGCGCAGCGCCTATCCACAGCGCGGTGGCGGAGCGGTTGCCCCTGGGCAACGCCCGCAGCAGGGCAACAACGGCCAGCGCACCGGCGGCAGTGGATACGCTCCACGTCCTGCAACCGGCGGCGGACATTCCGGGCCAGGACGCGCGCCAAATCGAGGGCCGCAGGGACATTCCGGTGGAGCGCGCCCAACGACACCCGCGCAGAGACCACCAGAACGACGTGTTCACGCCGTCAAAGAGAAGCCAACCGGCCCGGTCTCCATACCGGCGCAGATCGTGATTAAAGATCTGGCGGATCTCTTGCAGGCCTCGCCGAACGAAATTATCAGCGACCTTATCAAAAAGCACAGCATTTTTGCCAACATCAACCAGGTCATTGATTACGATAAAGCGGCCCTCGTCGCCACAGACATGGGCTTTGAGCCATCTCAGGTCGCGCAAACCGTTGCGCCATCCGTACAACGTACCAAAGGCGGTCTATCCGCCAATGAAGCCATGATAGCCGGACGTGATGTAGGAAATACCGTCATCATACCCCCGGTCGTCACCATCATGGGACACGTCGATCATGGCAAAACGTCGCTGCTCGATACCATCCGCAAAACGAAGGTAGCGGCTGGCGAGGCCGGTGGTATCACCCAGCACATCGGCGCGTACCAGGTGGAAATCCAGGGCAAGAAAATCACCTTCCTGGACACTCCCGGTCACGAGGCCTTCACCGCTATGCGCTCGCGTGGCGCGCAGGTGACGCATATCGCCGTCATCGTAGTAGCAGCCGACGATGGCGTGATGCCGCAGACGCGCGAAGCCATCGACCACGCCAAAGCCGCGAAGGTGCCCATTATTATCGCCCTGAACAAAATGGACCTGCTCGACGCCAACCCCGATTACGTCAAGCAGCAGCTTGCTGAAATCGACGTGGTGGTTGAAGAGTACGGCGGCGATGTCCCGTTGATACCCGTCTCGGCCCGCAAAGGCACCGGCATCGATGACCTGCTGGAAATGATCCTGCTGGTGGCCGAAATTCAGGACATCCGCGCCAATCCCAACGCTCCCGCCACCGGCACCATCATCGAAGCCAGGCTGGAAAAGAACATCGGGCCAACCGCGACCGCCCTCATCCAGCAGGGAACGCTCAAAATGGGCGACAACTTCGTCGTGGGCGCCATGGCAGGTAAAGTGCGCGCCATGTTCAACGATCGCGGCAAGCGCATCCAGAAAGCGCCACCCAGCACACCTGTCAGCATTCTGGGTCTGCCCGAAGTGCCCCAGGCGGGTGATCGCCTGGAAGTAGTAGCTGAAGAGCGCGTCGCCCGGCAGATGGCCGAGCGCATCGCCGAGCAGCGCCGCACTGATACCATGCCGCTGGGTCAGGTCAGCCTCGACACCCTCTACATGCAGATGCAAGAAGGAACCGTCAAGGAACTGGACATTGTGCTCAAGTGCGACGTACAGGGGTCAGCCGAAGCCATCAAGCACTCACTCTCCAAAGTGGGCGATGACAACCTCAAGGTCCGCCTCATCCACGAAGGCATCGGCAATATTAGCGAGACCGATGTCCACCTGGCCGGCGCATCCGGCGCGGTAGTCATTGGTTTCAACGTCAAGGCTGACGGCGCGGCCCAACGCCTGGCGCAAAAAGAGGGCGTCGATATTCGCTACTACAACATCATCTACAAGCTGCTTGATGATATTCAGGCCGCGCTCACAGGTATGTTGGAACCGACCTACCGCGAGGTCATCGAGGGTCACGCCGAGGTACAGCAGGTCTTCAAGGCCGGCAAGAATCTCGTGATTGCCGGGTGTCGCGTGCTGGATGGCAAGATCACGCGCTCGTCGCAGGCGCGTATGACACGCAATAAAGAGCAGGTCTTCGACGGCAAAATCGCTTCGCTGCGACGCGGCAAAGACGACGTGCGCGAAGTTGCCAGCGGCTACGAATGCGGCATCGTCCTCGAAGACTTCAACGCCTTCGAAGTGGGCGATTTGATCGAAGCCTATTACAAGGAGCGCGTCAAGCCAGGAGCGTAAACCGTATGCCAAATCCACATAGGCAGGAAAAACTTGGCGAATTGTTCGCGGTAGAACTCAGTGATCTACTGCGAACCCGCGTCAAGGACCCGCGCGTCGGCTTCGCCAGCATCACCCACGTCGAGGTGAGCGGCGATTACCGCCACGCCAAAATTTACGTCAGCGTGATGGGCAGCGATGAAGAGCGGAACAACACCATGAAAGCCTTGAAGCACGCGACCGGCTTTCTGCGTCACGAACTGGCGAGCCGCATCGTCCTGCGCTACATGCCCGAAATCGTATTCAAGCTCGACACATCCATCGAAAAGGGCAGCCGCATCCTTGAACTCATTCGCGAAAACGAACAATCGATGGGAAATAGCGCAACTCAAGAGAGTATAGAAGAAGAAGCTGTTGGTCAGGGAGAGAAAGATGAATGATAACGCGCTGGATACCCGGCTTGATGCCGGCCTTGTACAGGCTGCGCTGGCCCTCATCGAGCCGGCGCAGCGTATTTTGTTGATCGCGCACGAACGCCCCGATGGCGATTGCATCGGCTCCGCGCTCGGCCTGATGCATATGCTGGACGCCCTGGGCAAAACCTGCGTGCCCGCCTGCGCCGACCGCCCGCCGCGCAACCTCTCCTTCCTGCCCGGCATCGAGCGCGTGCAGCAAACGCTGGAGAACGCCGCCTTCGACCTGGTAATCGCCCTGGACGCCGGAGAGTTTCGCCGTTTTGGCAAACTCTACGAAGAGAACTCGCGGTTTTTCGATTCCGCTACCGTGCTTAATCTCGATCATCACATCACCAGTGAAGGCTGCGGCCAGGTCAACATCATCGATCCCACCTCCTCGGCCACCGCCGAACTGCTGGTGTTATTCCAGCAACAGGCCCACCTGCCGCTCAATTATAACGCGGCCCTGTGCCTGCTCACCGGCATCATCACCGATACCAGTTCATTCCAGTTCACCAACACCACGCCGCGCACCCTGGAAGCCGCCGCGCTGCTCTTACGCGCCGGAGCCATTCCCGAAACGATCGTGCAGCCCATCTTTCGCGCCCGCCCGCTGGCCCAGGCGCGTTTCCAATCTCTCGTTTTCGCCAGCGCGCAAACCGCCTGCGATGGTCGCCTCATCTGGTCCGCCGCCGATGAACATACCCTGGCCGCAGCAGGCGCGGCGCCAGAAATGGATGATAACATCTCCGGCCTGCTGCGCGACATCGATGGCGTGCAAGTCGCCGCCTTCTTCAAGAGCTACGGGGAACCAGGCGTGACACGCCTCAGCCTGCGCTGCGCCGCCCCCTACAACGCCGGCGAAATCTGCCAGCGCCTCAGCAACGGCCTCGGCGGCGGCCACTCCCGCGCCGCAGGCGCTACCTTCCATATGCCTCTCGCACAAGCAACGGCATACGTAGTGGAAGAATTAAAGAAAGAAATGCACAACTGCGATTAATCTCTACCTCTCGTTCTCCACTATTGTCCTATATCCAATGCGCTCTCCTGTCCCAACGCCCTCCCCTGTCATCCTGAGCGCAGCGAAGGATCTGCAGTGCTGCCCACGAGAGATCCTTCGCTGTGCTCAGGATGACAACACCCGAACACTCTTGTCCCTACATTTACAGGTCAACCCGTTCCAGGTAGGAACGCTCATCTTCGGATGCCACACGCCTCCGCGAGAGAGACGGACGCACCCACAACGAAACATGCGCTGGCTGCATCGTCTCCTCAACTACCTCGATGAGTTGTTCGCTCAATTGCTTGAGATCGACGCTATTGCGTAGTGACGTGCTGAATGCCGCCAACGTCCGTGCCGCATCGTACTTGCGACGATAGAAACGGCGGTCAATAATGCCCTGGATGCGACGCCGTAATGGTTGGAAAAGAGCAGCGATCAAGAGCGTCAAGCCAACAATAATCAGCGGTGATTGCACTTTTGCAGTAAAGTTGCCTACCAGCAACTGCATCCCGATCACCAGGCCAAAATAGATGAGGCCGAGGATAACAGTCAGCGTGCCGTAGACCAGCGCGCGATTGATAACAACATCAATATCCCACAGCTTTGCCCGCGCGATGGCAAAGCCAATGGAGAGAGGGATAAGAAGTTCGAACAGGTACCAGAGCGTATCTCCGAACAAAGCAAAATAACCATTGGGATGTTGGGGCAGCGATAATACATTTATGAGCGCAGAAAGCCCTAAAATCCCCACTAGAGCTGTTGTGATGCCGAGGATGACCCATTTCGTCTGCTGTCGCTGCGCTGGTGTAGAGATATATCGATAGCGATAAATTTGCGTGATGAACGTAAGAAGCACAAAGCCAACTAAGAATGGCAGGAATAGAACTGGCGGAAAGAACGGGGCATTGCTC